>Ga0114129_10004867_pt1 | contig 18954 bp, 16 predicted proteins | sample RhiMetdeltSRZDD1_FD_80071 | JGI IMG/M metagenome (GOLD analysis project Ga0114129, IMG submission 80071) | Populus rhizosphere microbial communities from Tennessee, USA - Rhizosphere MetaG P. deltoides SRZDD1 (version 2) (version 2) | ecosystem: Host-associated > Plants > Roots > Rhizosphere >...
AAACTCCTCCGAAATCGTTTTGACGTAAAGCCGGCTTTTTCAGTCGTTGTCTATTCGCGAACCAGTCGTTAGCGTCCAGGACGTCATTTCGGAAATACTCGAACAACGATCCATGAAACACGTTTGTGAAAGCACTTGTGACGATGGAAATTTGAGCACCGGGACTTCTGCCGAATTCCGGCGCGTAGGTAGATGTTTGAATGCGAAACTCCTGCAAGGCATCGACTGAGACGAGATTGTTTGTGCCTCCAAAAGCGGTTAACGCCGGCAGCGATCCTGCACCTGATTGACCAGGAAAAAGGCTGGCGCTGGATCCGAAATTTGCGCTGACGCCATCTACTGTGTAGTAGTTTGCGTTCGCGCGTTGTCCGTTGACGCTAAACTGACCCTGGTCTGTTACATTAGTTCCAGTTATTACCGTTCCAGGAGTGAGTGCGATCAGTGATTGAAAACTTCTGCCATTCAGTGGCATGTTCTCGACAATATTTCGATTGACGACCGTCGACACTGCCGGGGAATCACTACTCAAAGAAGAAGTGTCGAGGACCTCAATGTTTTCGGTGAGCGCACCCACTTTCATCTGGATTTCGACCGCTACTTGATCGTTGACGTTCAACAAAAGGTCTCTGATTTCCGCGGGAGCGAATCCGCTTTCTTCGGCCTTTACGATATAGACACCGGGAGGGAGTAATGGCACAACGAATTGACCGGCACTATTTGTAACTACGGATCGTTGGAACCCGCGAGCGATACTGATGACCGAGATGTTGACATTTGCTAGTACAGCGTTGTTCTGATCCACCACAGTACCACTGAGTGTGGCAGTCGCGTTTTGAGCGAGCCCGGAGATGAGTGACGATTGGTAGATTAAAACAACCAGGACTGAAAACAGTAGAATCTGGTTGCGCGAAAACAAAACTGACGATCCTGTTAACAGCATTTCTATCTCCTGATGACCCGCATTGATAGCGAGGCGTTGTGTAGAGCATTCGGACACAAACTTCATTGCTCATACTCTTGACTGTTCCGCAGGCCGAAATCTCAAACGATTAGCCGCGGTAAAACGAACGAAAGAAAAAACTTAAGTGGAGGGAGCAGACACTTATGACAGACGCGGTGAAAGACCGCGTTGACTCAAGGGGCAGTGAGGATAATGGTGGCTACTAAGAATCTATTGAGCGGATTCATACTAGCTGCATTTGCAGCTAGACGCAAGGATGAATTTTCATCAGGAGGTTTTTTCTGATGGGAAAGCGTTCTCGAAGTCGACCTGAACGTATTGGAGCAAAGCTTCGTCAGATCCGAAATGCGCTTGGTCTTTCACAGAATCAGATAACGCGTCACTTGCTACTCCCGAAAGAATTTCAGAGAAGCATCATCTCAAATTATGAAAACGATGAGCGCGAGCCGCCATTGTTTGTTTTGCTGGCTTATGCGCGTGTGGCAGGAATCTGTCTCGAGGTAATTGTCGATGATGCGATCGATATACCGCCGAAGTTGCCGGTAACTCCCGCTCACCGGGCCATTGAGATCAATCGTACGAAGCGGACCATTCGTTAAAAAGAGCATTCGCGATAGGCAATCACAAGCGGTACTTCACTGGCTGTAAGCTTTAATGTGAACCGCAAGCTGCTCCGCATCGATCAATGTCCGCCAGAATTCCTTCGATTTAGCGGCAGAACTCTCACCGTGAGAAGAGATCGTAAAAGCTGCTCGAATTGTTTGATTGTTAACGAGAGCCAGTCGGTTAAGTCTTTCGACTGCGCTAGCGAGTTCCTGATCATCACGAATCTGATCTGTATCCTCGACCGAGTGTTCAAAATTGCCCCCGAAGAACACAGGCTGGAGTTGGTTGCGTAACTGCCTGGTCTCATTTGCAAACGCGACTGCGTGGGCTCGGATCAACTGTTGCCATTTCGCACGTGCTTCAGGGGTTACTGTGCGCAAGTCAGTCTTCGCGAATCTACCTGTTAAACCTTTCAGTTCGATTGCCTGAAAGAGCGCACGGTAAGCGTGATCAACGACCTGTGATGCAAAGTTACGCGTCGAGGCGTCGATGTCTGCGTCCTTGTTAATCTTCGAAAAGTATGCGCGGAGTTCCTGATCCATAGGTATCTGATCGGGAGTATTTTCAGCCGCGTGTTGAATGATTTTAGCGTTGGTCTGAGACTGGGTTACTTCAGATGCAGTCACGAGATGGATTTGGACCAAAGCGTTGTTTCTTACAGGAGAGAGTGACTCCAATACTTCAGCTTTTCGTTCCTTGGTGTCTACCACACCTGCAATCTGCAGGTAGCCGTTGGCCATGCGTGTGAACGAAATTTGCTCATTTCGGTCGCCCTTTGCCTTGTCCAGCAAGTACGCAACCTCGATTTCGAGTTCCAGGGATGCGACGCCTGAGTGGAATGAAGGCGTAGACAAGTTGTGTGTCGATTCCTTGCGGCGCGGTTGCTTAGTGCCTTCTGGTATCGCTGAGCCAACAAGCGCCTCGGGACTAAACACATCCGGCGCAATATCTCGCTCATTAAAGGTCTGGAACTTCTCTTCTGTGAAGTGATATTCACGTATTTCGCCGGCACTCTCGAGCGTATAGAATTGCGCCACTGCATGGAGTTTCGGTTTCGTCAATGTGATCGTTGCTGCTAGTAATCTTGAGTTGCCAACGAATCTCGCCACGTGATCTGCATTCCACCGAATAGTGTAGTTAGAATCTGATTCGGAGATCTGAGTGTTCTTTGCGGTTGGTCCAATAATAGATTGAAATTGGCTGGCGCTTACATCTAACAGCCATGGGTCGTCGAAAGACACTGCAGCATCGGGTCCTACCTTCTCGCGGACTAACCCGGATCCATGGTGATAGGTGGTGCGTGAACCATGGTTTTCTTCCCACGTACCAGCGATGAGTAACTGAGCCTCGTTGTAAACCAGGCGCGCACGACGATTCCTCAAAGCATCGCGCCACGTTTCCACTCTGCGTTTGGCAGTGACCTCACCCTTGCTGTTTAGTTGTTCCAGCAGGACAACTTGATAAGTGATTGCTTTACCAGCCAGAGTGGAAGTCTCTTCACGTAGACGCGATTCGTCGAGCAAACTGTTATCTGGGGGTGCCTTGAAGAAGAGAGCCGCTGCAACTACAAGCAATACTAACGAGAGTGTAACGAACGCGGGGTTCATCCACCATCCGTTTCTTTTCAAGCTCGCCATTGCTTCCAAGAAACGGGGGAGGAAATTAAAACCCTCAGTCACATCAGATCGGCCACAATCAGCCTGAGCATTAATGAATTCCGGCCTAGCCTCGACGAGCGGCGCAATTGTGTAGGAGATCCGCAGCGTTTTCGTTCCGTTATTCGTTGATAGGCAGGCTGCCACGGTTCGATCATCGCTCAACTCGATCTCTGCCCACTGCTCGACTAAGTCGTTGTATTTTTCAGCTGGGCTGAAGAACAGCAGCCGCGTGTCTTCTTCGCTCCGGATATCGATGAACTCGATGTGGTCATCAGCTCCAAGATTTAGTATTAGTGCGCTGCTGTCCGTATTGATGGCAATTGAACCAACCGGAATGCTATTCACGCTGATACGCAGCTCTTTTGGTTTGTGGTTAACAACCTCCTCCAGCCGTTGGCGGAATTTTGTTGAAAGGCCGGTTGGACCATCGCCGGAGTCCCCGCTGGAGCCGCCGCCCCGATTAGCTGGTGGTCTTCTGTGATGATCTCCGGATTCGGGTGTGTAGCGTTCAGCGAGCGATGGAAGACTGAGTATTCGATTAACTTCATCGAGGCAGTTGGGACAACTTGCGATGTGGCCTAGCCTCGCACTCGTTAATGCATTTTCTCGTCGGAGCCGATAAATGTCTTCTAACTCGTCGGTCTTTATGCATTCGCCGGTACGGGCAGAAAAAATAAGTTGACGAAGTTGATCTGGCAAAGAGTCCCTGGCATCAAATAGTTGGATCTTGGGTAGTGAGACTTGTGCCTGCGACTTAACGAATTTTAGTCGTTCCGGATCTTCCAGATAGAGTTTTACTTCGCGTCTCGCAAATCTCTGCCATTGATCGACGCAATGTCGCGAGGAACACAGCACCTGCGCAATTTCACTTGGCGTGTACTCAAAAAAGAACCTCAGAATCAGGACACTACCAGCTCGTGATGTTTCCTTTCTGGTGCAGGCGTACTGGCAAATTCGTTGGAGGTCTTCATGAAATTGTAGGCGCCGCTGCAGTTCTACCGTTTGTGAGTTGAGTTGTAATAATTCCTGCTCAGCAATTGAAATAGTCTTTCCCTGTATCTGCTCGGTGATCCGACTCAAGCGAGACAGATTCATGTTTCGCAGCATGCGATGCAGATAGCCATCGATGTTTTCAATTTCGGCCAGGTTGGTTCGTCCGCGGGTAAATTGAATGAAAGCATCCTGTACGAGATCTTCCGCCGACGCGCGGTGTTGGTTGGTGAGCCGCAGCGCCCAGGCAAGCAGCTGCGCATAACGCCTGGTGAAGACCTCGTCTCTCGTTTCCGAGCGAGGGGATAGCCTGTCCGGTTCAAGCATCTGTTGATCAACGTGCCCTACAAGTAACTAAAGCATCTTTCTGATAAGAGGTTGGGACCTCACTCGGCGGCGGCGTATGTTAAAATCAGAGGACCTGACACTTCTTGTTCGCAAAGGTTCTTTGGAAATCGAGCGTTACTAGAGACGAATGTAGACGCATGCGCAGCGTCACCTCACATAACAAATGACAGGTCTCGTCGTGGAACCTATCAGGAGAAGGTTCCCGGCGATTTCAAATACTCACACTTGCCTAGACAGATTCCTGTCCAGCAGTCTAGTCAGATTCCTGAACAGAAGCAAGATTGAATTAATTGAGAGCGATCGCTCGGGAGGAAACTCCTGATGGCGAGGTACGCGCGTTTGAAGCCGCGACGGCTGACCGAGAAGCTTTTACAAATTCGCATTGGTCTTGGTTTGTCGCAGAATCAGATGCTCCGAAAGCTGGGTCTCGGTGATGAATACTTTCGTAGTTCTATTTCGAGCTATGAACTCGGTGGCAGTCAGCCACCGTTACCCATTCTTTTGCGATATGCCCATCTTGCAGGGGTCTGTCTCGATGTGATTGTCGACGATGACTTGAATCTACCCAATAGGTTGCCGGGAAAGCCCACGCATTCTTTATCGGGGAGACGAAGGAATGAATGAGACTGTTGATGGACATCGTCCGCGTTCGTAATACGGGACAAGCAGAAGGGAAGCGCGAGAGGCCTTATCAGATTAGTGTAAATCGTGAACGAACGGCACTAGTAAATGCTTGACGATTCCAGTTCAGGCCGTTTCGTGTTCCGGATCATGAACGATGTAACAATCTAACATTAACGACCTTTCACGTTTGTTATTGTGAATCAAAGAGCAACTAAATGAGTAACTGAGTTGGGGTGGAAAGTGGCCGATACCTCACCCACTGAAAAACTACAATTAACATCCTTATTAAGGGATTCTGGCAGTGCTACTCATCGTCTGCTGATGGCATGGAGTAACGTGCCATTATTGCTGATGCAGGAGATTGACTGGGAACGAGGACCATTGGTGATTATAGGGTTTGATGATTTGATGATGTGGCCGCTGCTTCCACCTGGGACGTTGCTGCAACTGGATCAGAATAGGCGGATGGTTACTGATGGTAGTTGGTCTGAATTCGCGCGTCCCGTGTTTTTGATCGAATATGAGGCGCGCTTTTACTGTTGTCACGCGCAGCGCAGAGGTGATTCTCTTTTACTGATCTCTCATGCTGATTCTCCCCGCCAGCCAATTCGTTCCGTTCCTTACAAAAAGGCGAAGGTGCGTGGTCAACTGATCCCCATCTTCCGACCACTGGCGACACGTAATGGTCCCTTTGGCCGTTCAACAAGATGGCAAGGCGACCGATAAGTAGAGCTGGAGAAAACGGCAAATTTCTGTACAGGAACTTGTCAGTCGAATAACTTCGCAGGGCGACATGTTCGGAAATGAGTTAGGCATTATCGCTGAAATTGTTCTTTACAACTTTCGCGGTAGAGCTTTTCCAATTTGCGCCAGCCCTTCACGCGGGTAAGGGAATTGGTCGAAGCATATCGTAGTCTTTCAGCTTTAATGGCGAGACCGGCGTAGCTCAACGTTGTCCTCGTCTCCATTTTCAGTCTCACCAGCGTATTTGAGTCGCAGCGTCCTCTTTGTACGTTCATTTGCTGCATATATTGGACGAAATATTGATCCGGAAAGATCAATTCCTCCGCGAAAATCTCGGCGCCGATTTCGATGCTCCTGTTGATGTTTGATTGATCGCAATATGAAATGCCCAGTTGTCTATCCCTCAGGAAATGCTTGAGTTCATGGGCCATCGTGAAAACATGTGGATCGAGAGGAAGGTTACCCGCTAACATTACAGTGGTTCCGAAATTGTCGCAGATGAATGCGCCGCGGAGATACTTCAAACGATAAGGCCAATAATCGATCTCGATTCCTTCTTGAGAATAGATGCGACGTAAGTCAAAGGGCAAGACTCGAGGAGATTTCAGATCGTACTTGGCACGGACCTGTCGGGCGAGCACTTTGAGATCATAATAATCGTAGACCAGTTTCATTGCTCTTATTCCTTTGGCGGCCCTCCTTCATTTCTTTGCTGCCACACAACTCATTTATGCGTCGTCTTTCGGCGAGGTCCAGCTTTGTTCTTTCCTTCATAGACACGCCGCGCTTTCCTGAACTCCGCGTATTTTCTCAGTTCTTCAAGATCGTCTGGATGCAGTTGTTTTACTGTGCGTAGCAATGAGAGCCAATTCTCATCTTCCATTCCCTGTGTTTCCGGCGGGAAAAAGGTAGTGATCGACACCTCAAAAAAGCGAGCAAGCCTTTCCAGATCCTCCAGACTCGGCCGATAGGTACAGGTTTCCCAGCGTGAGATTGTGTTGGCAGCAACTTTGACCTCGCGCGCAAGGGCCTCCTGAGAGATCCCGTCACCTCCGCGATAAGTCATGCGCAAATTCTTAATCTGCGCGGCAACATAATCGAGTAGTTCCATCGCTCAATTAAGTCAGAAAAAAAACTCTTGTCCTTTTGTAGGATGAGGCTCAACTTTTGTGTTGACATACCCGTGAGAGCGGAACTATTATACGCCCTGAATGGCGTATGCAGTAGCCAGTGCTGCAATCAAAGACCAGTTACCCACCAACCGGGCTTTTCAGAGTGATTGTATTCAGCGTAGAAAATTTTTTGCTGAGGACACTTACAATTTACTTGCGCACACAGAGACCACAGCAGCACTGAAGGCGCTAACCCCCTCTCAGCGACCAACGAGCCCCAACTTCAGACGAACTTTGCAGCGCTTATGAAAGCCTGGAACGTAAGCAACCTTGTCTCGTTTTTGTTGTCGCACTATGAGTAGGTTTACATATCGCAAACGTTTATTTCTGGCGCCGAGCAGTAGCGGTCATACTTCATATGTGTTTGCCGAGGTTGAATCGAGTCGAAGTGGTGAATACAAATTCGGTCACTACATGCTTACGTTGGCTGACTGTAGGCGTTCAGTTGAGTTTGAGTTCTTCCTTGGCAATGCCCGGGCGCGGGGTCAGAGTTTAGCAAAAATCGATCTTCTCCTTCGCGTGCTGCACGGTTTTCGCGACGCATTGTTTCGGGAGGCAGGGCTCATCCATGACGGGGAGCAGAAACAGAGACGAGGTCGTGTTGTAAAAGCGGCGCGTAGTTAATGACGAATGCACCTCCGTTTGTTCGAACGCGCGATCAAGGAGTGAGAGGGATATGTGGTCGGAGATCTTACCGAGAATTTGTAGACGTGCGCCCGCACAAAGCGGTTGCCAGGGCAAAATGGTGGTTCTGCCGCCAAGTGTTCTCGCCTCTGGCCGCACTCTTATCTCGCTTCATTAAACAACCACTCTGAATCCTGATCGAATAGTGTGTGGGTGCGCTAGAGCGCGTAAAGCCACGCACACGCTGAGGAGAGAGTCTGTCTTTTCTTCTTACGGGTATTAAAAAAAGAGGTTGGTATGGATTCTGTTTCCGTACACCATTCTGGCCTAATTGGTGATTCAGCTCCGATGGCTTTGCTGGCGGATCAGATCGCCACCGCTGCTCGGAGCAATCTAACGGTACTTGTCTTTGGCGAGTCTGGCACCGGCAAAGAACTCGTAGCTCACGCGATACACGACGGCAGTAAGCGATCCAACAAACATCTGGTGAGTTTTAACTGCGGAGCCCTTACTGAAACGTTGCTCGAGTCAGAACTATTCGGCTATGCACGTGGCGCTTTTACTGGTGCAATCCGTGACCAAAAGGGACTCTTCGAGGCAGCCGATGGCGGCACTCTGTTTCTTGATGAGATCGGAGAAATGTCACCGTCCTGTCAGGTAAAGCTCCTACGAGTATTGCAGGAGCATAAGGTCCGAGCAGTAGGTGCCCAAACCGAAACACCAGTCGACGTGCGCGTGATCGGCGCTACCAATCGCAACTTGCCACATGAAATTGCTCTCGGCCGATTTCGTCAAGACCTCTTCTATCGTCTTGCTGTCTTGACGATTGCCACACCGACGTTGCGCGAAAGGTCCACTGACATCCCGCTCCTGGTCCACCACTTTTTAAAGGAAATTACTAACGGCTCCAACGCAACAACCTTACGAGCCTTTGATCACGAGGCACTTTCAGCGCTTCAGCGACATGATTGGCCTGGCAACGTGAGACAACTAAGGCACGTTGTGGAGCGACTCATCGCCCAGGAGAGCAATGGCGGGCCAATCACCGCGAAAGCAGTTCGGCAGGTCATCGAAGAAATAAGCCGGTTTGCAGTTGCCTGCGACATCCCACTTGGCTTTCGTCAGAATGATTCGCTTGATGATTTCCTCGCTCGAACTACGCTTGGGCTCTACAATCACTTTCTGGCCGTAACCGGAAATCACTCCGAGGTCGCACGCATTCTGGGGACACATCGAAACACCCTCTACTTGCGAGTGGAACGAGCTCGCCGCAGGCTAGAACTTGCCCAACGTTAGAGTCACGCGATCCTCTCAAGTCATCTCTCGCTTAAGCCACGAACGCGCAAGTCGCCATTCGCGCTCTATTGTTGACCGCCCTACATTGAAAATATCGGCCAGATCTTCGATCGTAAATCCGGCGAAATATCGGTACTCCACAATCATCGCTTTACGTTCATCTATCTTTGCCAGCTTCGTTAACGCCGCGTCTAGCATAATTAATTCCTCAGATGTCTCTTTTGGCAGTGATATTGCCTCGTCAACTTCGACATGCTCGGCCCGAGCACCTCGCTTAGAGGCCAACTGAGCTCTGGCGTGCTCAATTAGAATCTGTCGCATTCGGCGAGCCGCCAGGGCATAGAACTGCTTTCGGCTGTGCCAGTTGATTCTTCCTCCTTCCATGAGTCGGATGAGCGCTTCGTTGATCAGGGCCGTTGTTTGCAGCGTGTGGCTGGCCCTCTCCTTGACCATGTAGCTATGAGCGATTTTTCTTAGTTCATGATCAACTAAGACAATCAACTTTTCGAAAGCGTGCGAATCACCACGGCTCCACGCTTGCAGCAGCTCGGTTATTTCGTGTGTCCGACTCATTTTTTGAGTGCTGCTACAGCAAGTTCCGGGCTAAAGGCTGATTTGACTTCAAGACCCAGCGTTATGAATCAGACTGCGAAACCATTGACTACGGACAATCATCTGTTTTCCACGAGCTGTTGCTTATATAGAATGCCGCACACACTCAGAACTCAAACCGCTTGTCTAGACCTCGCAAACATTTTCGTTCGCTCTAGTTTCAACCTAAGGAGACAAATGTGAATGGAGTCCGCGGAATGGGATCGTATTCAACAAATCTATTTTGCGACCTTGCCAATGACCCAACCTGAGCGCCGGAGATTTGTCGTGGCGCAATGTCAACAGGATCCGGTTCTCTTCGTTGAAGTTAACTCTCTTCTCGAAGCACACGACTCGTCGGAGACTTTTCTTGAACCACCGATTTTCGAATTAGGTTTGAAACTGATTGCAGCTCTCAATCGGAGTGATGAAATTGCACGTGCGAACGCGGCAGATGGCCTGGCCGGTAAGATCATCGATGCGCGGTATCTCATTGAGGGTGAGCTTGGCAAAGGCGGCATGGGGAATGTCTATCTGGCTCGCGATCTTACTCTTTACGGCAGACCAGTTGTAATCAAGTTCTTGCTGGAGGCCTTGCAGATGGATCCGTACGTGGTGAAGAAGTTCAGCCAGGAGGTGGAAGCCCTTTCGCGCATCGATCATCATGGCGTTGTGACGGTGCTGGGTGCCGGCAAGTTAGCTGATGGCAAGTTGTATCTGGTCATGCAGTATGTAGATGGTGTGACGCTACGCTCGCAAATTACCACGGATGGTATCGCCTTTGAGCGGGCGGCATCGATACTGCGCCAGGTTGGCGATGCACTTGAAGCCGTTCATGACAAACGAATTTTTCATCGTGATCTGAAGCCGGAGAACATAATGCTTCAGGTCTTGAAAGACGGGACGGAGTTGGTCAAGCTCGTAGATTTTGGCATTGCCAAAGTGAAAGACTCCGCCATCGGGCCAAGTACGGCGAATGATGTATCAACCGGCTCAGTAGCCTACATGTCTCCAGAGCAGCTTCGAGGTAGCGAAAAAATAACGGGAGCAAGTGACATTTATGTAATGGCCGTAATTGCATATGAAATGTTAACCGGCCGGCGGCCCTTCAATCCCAACTCACCTGGTCACCTACTCGAATTACAACGGGCAGCAGTTCGCGCCAAACCTACAGATTTGCGACCAAACCTGCGAACAGAAACGCAGGCCATAATCCTTCGTGGATTAGATTTCGATGCAACGCTCCGTTATCAGAGCGCCGCAGAGTTCGGCTGCAGTCTTGCCCGCTCGCTAATGGATGAAGAGAACAAAGACGTGCGAATTCGATCTGTTACCTCGCTTACGGGGCACAGCTCAACCGGAACGTATATGACTGTGATTGCCAGCATTTTGGTAGTAGTAATCGTGTGTGTGGGTTTCTTTTTCTACTACACCTCGAAGATCAGGAACGGGGCTGCCTTTGCCGCAACGCGTTCGTTTATTTATTCGCTGACGATTCAACGAATGCAGGACCAAAGCTTCTACGAGGAGTCGTTTGAGACGACTGGTCAGGAGGTATTCGAAAACGGGGACAAGTTTCGTTTGAACCTCTCCAGTTCCGCTCCGGGTTATCTCTATCTTTTTAAAGAGGAATCATCGGAATCAAACGGCAGCAGTTTCACAATCCTTTACCCCACTCGTGACACAAACGATGGTTCGGCAACACTCGGCGCAGGCCAATGGGTACGAACTAACTGGCACACCTTTAAAGGTAAAGCTGGCACTGAAAACTTCTGGATCGTGTGGTCGACGTCGTCAATTCTGCAACTGGAAGCTGCGAAGACAAAAGCCTTCGGGCAACCTGACGGTTTAGTGACTGCTGAGGATCTGGATACTGTCAAATCGCTTTTGGTGGAGTTGCGTGCTCAAGTAAAAACGAGAATCGCACGAGACAAGACTAATCAGCAGACCATGGTGCGTGGTAGGGGTGATGTCCTGGTCAAGATGGTTCAGCTACAACGCAGATAAATACGTTGGCCTGGTCGCGTTTTTCAAGGACGGATTGTGAGCCCTGTGATGCATCGTTCTCACATGCACAAAAAACAGGCAGTGATTGCTCTTGATCCGGACACCTCTTACTCTTAACTAAACGTCTTGACCTTCATACATAAACTTACCTCTTTTAAAACATTCTCGATGGAGTTCAAAAAATAATCTTCACCGGCTGACGGGATCTTCGTTATTCCTGCGCCACGTAAGTGTGAGGCGACGTGAAGAAGTAGGAAAACGCTTGGGGAGAAGATGACGGAGAGAATTCGAATACTCTTTTTATCCGCAAATCCCTGGACGACCAGTCGCATTCTCGTGGATGAAGAAGCCAGAGAGATTTTCGAGAGACTTCAGGAAGGCCCTTACCGTAATAGCTTTCAGTTGCTTAAGCATGAAGCCACAAGAACGATCGATCTGCAGCGATTATTGCTGCTGCACGAGCCCCACATCGTTCACTTCAGCGGTCATGCGAACAAGAAACACAGACTCATCCTTGGTGGAGCGCCAGGCAGAGGAAAGACGGTTGATCATGACGGTTTGGTCGGAGTATTCGCGCTCTATAGCACGCATCTCCGCCTGGTCTTTCTGAATGCCTGTTTTACAAAAGCGCAGGCCCGCTCCATCTCAAAGGTAATCGATTACTCAATCGGAGCAGGTAAAGGAATTGGCGATCGAGGCGGAGTTGCCTTCGCCGGTGCATTTTACCGAGCTTTGGGTTTCGGGAAGTCGATCCGCACGGCATTTGGTTCGGCTAAAGCCGAAGTTGGTTTGACAAAGATGCCACGCACCCGAGGCATCGAATTGTTTGTTCGAGACAGTGTTAGTGAAGACGATTCCTTTCCTCAGATGGACGAAGAGCATGAGAGTGAGGTGATGGTGGAGCGCACAGAAGAGCGATCTGAGTGTCATGTCACCATCCTTAATCGATCCGGTATCACTCAGACTGCCTACGGATTTGGTTTACGGTCAGAAGTGAAGTCGGTCTGCAGGCGTGGTCATCTCAAGTGAAATGATTGCGGCCGAATAAAGAATGCTGTGTAAGACAACTGCAGATCTCACAGCTCCAGGAGGAGGAGACAAGAATGCGTGCTAAGACCCAAAAAAAACGCGTGACTGAATCACGGCAGACCACCAAACCCGAACGAAAGGCGCCCGGTACCAGGTATGGCACTCTGGAGGACTGGAGAGGAAGCGATGGACGGACTGGCAAACCATCAGGCGGACGTAACGCGTTTCGAGATGGCCGGTAGGTTCACAGTTGGCTGCTAATCTACAGAAGGTAGCTCATACGGGCTACCTTTTTGTCTATTTAAGGCCCAGCACAACGGGATTCATTTTTCTAATCCGTTCTTCCTCCTGTACATCATGCCAATCCTCTCAACGTTACTGAATTCACTTCTCGTCCATCACTTCACTCCGTCGTAATTCTTCCGCAGAAGCGAGTGAACCTTCATCCGATCTAATCTGCTTTATTCTGGAACTCGCCGAATCCTCCAAATAGCAATACGTCAAGCTTCGAATGCCGACGGGCCGGCGTTGATGCTGATCTACGCCTAGGCGCTTTGAGTCCGCAGGAAATCCGTGGTAAATAGAGCCATTCCTCCACACAGTGAGGTGACGTTCTCAATAAAATAAAATCTCATCATGTTGGTTTCCATTAGGGAACCTCGGCTCAAATGCAACCAACAAGACCAACCAGATTCATAAGCAGAGTAAGTGTCGGCACATTGAGGTACCTGTGTATCTTCCTCTTGCTCCTAGTCTTTTATGCACCTACTGCGAGTTCGATCGAGACGGCCTCCGACAGGACCGATGCAACACAAATATCCCCTGGCTCCTCAGTCCATTGCGATATTGAGGCAGGGTCGAAACAAGTATTTAAGGTACAAGTGGAACAAGGGAAACTCTTAAGATTGATAATTGATAAGGGTGACCTGGCAATCTCGGCGACGGTGTTTGGCCCAACAGGTTCAAAATTGATTGAGCAGACGAGTCACGAATTCGAGACAGTTGAGATCTCGGTCCCGGTAGATATCACATGTTCCTACAACATCGAAGTTCAATCACTGGAAAGATCAGGCACGACTCGAGCGTACGACTTACGTGTTGAACGTTTAATCCCCATTACTGCACGAGACAGGCTCGACAGCCAGGCGCGGCAGACGTTCGCCCGTGCTGAAGACTTGCGCGCAACCTGGAGTGAGACCTCGTTACGAAAAGCGATAATTCAATATGATAGTGCGGCATCAATCTGGAGCTCAGTGTCCGATTATGCAAATGCTTCTCGGGCGCTGCTGAGATCCGGCGATACCTGTTTGCTTGTCAGTGAATACCGCGACGCATTTGAGCGATATCGGCGCGCGCTTTTATTTGCCGGAAAAACAGATGATGAGTTGATCAAAGTCAGGATGTTGAGTCATACAGGCTGCCTCCAATCTTATCTCGGGAAAAATGATGTTGCCGATGAAACTTTACGTAAAGCACTTGCTCTCCTTGAAAAGGACCCGAGTTTGTCAGAGACAATTGTCAACATTCATGGCGAGCTCATCAGTCATCTGGCCGAGGTGAGCTATGCAAAAGGTGATCTGGCGCAGTCGTTGAAGCAGTACGAACAGGCTCGCAAACTGGTGCATAACGATCGACAACTTGAGGCGAGAATACATCTGTTCTCAGGCTACATATACGGCAGCATCGGCGAGCCAGGGAAAGCCGTGTCTGAGATTACTCAGGCTTTGGATTTGTACAGAGCAATCGATAACAAGCTTGGTGAGGGACTGGCGTTAACTGCGCTCGGGTTGTCGCATTCTCTCATCAGGGATGAGAACGCCGCGATTGAATTACACCGGCAAGCCATTTTGATTTTTAGCTTCATCGGGAATCGACACAGTGAGGCAATAGCGTTCAATGCACTGGGGCAGGCTTATGAGAATCTGAACGAATACTCGATTGCGCTTAGTAATTATGAGAACGCCTTAAGCCTCTTCCAAAGTAATGAGGCACTCGATGGAGCCGCCATCACCACTTTTAAAATCGCACGCATATATCGTTTGCACGGAAAACCAGATCTAGCGCGCGTCTTTTATAAGCGCTGCTTACGTTTGAGCCACGCTGCTGGAAAGATTAGGTCGGAAGCAAACGCGCTTAACGACATGGCGCTTCTCCACGTTGGGCAAGGCCATACCGAACGCGCTGCCAAACAATACGTCAGAATAGAGAATTTCTACCAAAGTATCGGTGACAGGCGTGGACTGGCCACCGCCCTGAATGAGTATGGCGATTTACTTCTACAGCTTGGGCAAAAGTCAAAAGCATTGCATACCTACCACCGCGCTCTGCTTTTCAGCCAGACGAGCGGGGACAAGGGTATTCTGACGACTACGCTTTATAACCTGGCGCGCGCAAACCGAGCTATTGGTTCTTACGAGGTGGCGCTCTCTTTTATTAAACAGTCTCTCGACCTCATTGAAGATATGCGTATCAATATGGCAACGTCGGATCTTCGCGCGTCCTATTTTTCGGGGGTGAGAAAACATTACCAGTTGGCTATAGAAATTTTGATGCGACTTGCGCGATTGCGTCCGCGAGCAGGCTTTGCTGTCGAAGCCTTGTTGCTTAGCGAAAGAGCGCGGGCCCGTTCACTTCTCGATCTGGTAAACGAATCGCAAGCCACGTTTTCTCGCGACGCACCTAAAGAACTTCTTGACCGGGAGCACGAATTGCGAGGCTTGCTTAGAGCGCAGTCTCAATACGCGATGTATCGGTCTCTGGGGGAGCGAGGCTCAAGCGATACCGTGGAAGCAGCGAATCAATTAGATCAACTCAGGGCCGAATATCAGGAAGTACTAGCACAGTTGACGGAACAGCATCCCCGCCGTTTGTCCCTGGCGCATTCACCGGTGAGGGGATTGAAAGAGATTCAAGACGAGTTACTAGATGGAAATACGCTGCTGCTCGAATATAGCTTAGGAGAAGAGCAAAGCTATTTGTGGGCAGTCTCAGCCAACTCTTTACAGACTTACAAGTTACCCTCGCTTCAGACGATAGAGGAGGCAGCACGGCAAGTATACAAGCTGCTTACGGCCCGAGAGGGTAAGAAAGGGCAAGCGGATACCGATTATCAGCCAAAAGTGGCCGCAGCAGATAAAGCTTATTTTGAGAAGGCAAGTGCCTTCAGCGAAATGGTTCTTGGTCCAGTAGCAAATGACTTGGGGAATAAAAGGCTTCTTCTGGTAACTGAAGGGGCCTTACAGTATGTGCCTTTCGATGCATTACCATTGCCGCATGCCGCGCAGAATGGCCCGGGTCGGAACTTGCGGTTAATCGATACTAATGAAGTGTCCGCAACACCTTCGGTTTCCACGTTAATCGCTCTTCGAGCCGCGAAAATCCAGCCCTCTCCGCTTGACGTTGCAGCCGTAATCGCAGATCCAGTCTTCAGTCCTGCTGATGGCCGCATACCCGCCAATCGACAGTCTGCAACAATCGCGACCGCGAGTGCCGCATCTGAGTTCTCAGTTGAATCTACTTTGGCGCATCCTTCCGACCTGAGGCGCAGTGGTCTCTCGCGCTTAGCGCATTCGTCAGAAGAAGCAGCGGCAATTATGGCCGCTGCGCCTAAGGGGACAACTATGTTGGCCGAGGGATTCGAAGCAACGCCTGAGGCGGTGAGTGCGCGTCTAGGTCAGTATCAGGTTGTTCACTTTGCGACGCATAGTTTTGTTGATGGCGAACATCCGGAATTATCCGGGATGGTGCTCAGCATGGTTGATCGAAACGGTCTCCAGAAGAATGGTTTGATGTCCTTACGAGACATTTATAACCTTGATCTTTCGGCCCAGCTAACTGTGCTCAGTGCCTGTCAGACGGCATTGGGTCAGGACGTAAAGGGTGAAGGATTGGTCGGCTTTACACACAGTTTCATATCCGCTGGCTCCAAAACAGTGGTTTCGAGTCTTTGGAAAGTTGATGACCGCGCAACGAGCACTTTAATGAACTATTTCTATGATGGATTATTACGCCAGGGCATGCCCACAGCTGCCGCACTGAGATCAGCAAAACTAAAGATGATGCAGGACGAACGTTGGAGCGCACCGTACTATTGGGCCGGGTTTACATTGCAGGGTGAGTATCTGAATCGCATTGTCGTTGAGGAAAATTCTTCATCTTGGTCCAAGTCAGTAATCTTTTTGGTGCTTGCTCTGCTGACTTTTGTCGCAGTCGTTTCTCAAAAACGACAGCGCCGATTGCCGCTCGCTTAGGATCTGAAAGCCTCGCGCTGCTTTTACAAACTTAGTACTTCAACGGGCGAAACCGAAGCGCTGACATGGCTCGAGATTCGGCAATAGCGCCGGGAAGCTTTGACGAGATCCTGACCTGGCTTAACTCAGATCGTGAGGTGGCCGGAGATCAGTATGTTCAGCTTCGTCATGATCTCGTCAAAATTTTCAGGTGGAACCGTTGCGGTGATCCGGAAGGATTGACGGATGAAGTCTTCGATCGTGTATTAAGAAAAGTGCACGAGTTGAGGCAGACCTTTACAGGAGATCCAAGACTCTTCTTCTACGGTGTGGCTAGGAACCTGATTAAAGAGGAGTCGAAGAGGTTGCGAGGCCACATTTCGTTGGACGACATGGACCTCGCCGCTAACGCACCGGCTGGGGAACACAACAATACACGATTGATGCGAGAGGAATGTCTGGACCTTTGCCTGCAAAAAATTGGCCGCAACAAACGCGAATTAATCCTCGACTACTATGCGAAGGAGAAGCAAGCAAAGATCGACCACCGCGCAGAAGTTGCGAGACGACTGGGAATTTCCGTAGAGGCTTTGCGGGTAAGGGTCTACCGAATTCGATCGACGCTTGAGGAGTGCATTAACAGCTGCCTCGATGCTAAACGCTGATGACATGTGAAATGAATTATGGAAATTTTCATTCTCAGTAAGAAAGATTTGGAGGATGACGCATGGAGAAAGAAACGGTGACTGACGCCTCGTTGCGTCAGTTCCTCTTAGGAAGGGTTGATGACGAAGAACGGCAACGCATTGAAAAACTGGTGATTACCAATGCAGTGCCAAAAGAAAGAGTCGGCGCGGCGGAAGAAGATTTGCTGGAAGACTATTTGGAAGACGCCCTATCCCCTTCAGATCGTGAAAGGTTTCTGATGCAATATGCTTACACATCCGCACAGCAACGCCGCCTGCAAATTACTCAAGATGTAAAACATTGGGCCATCACGGAACAACAAAGACGCATTACATCAAAAGGTCAGGCGTCAGGCAGGCGTCGTTCGTTTGCGCATTTTCGGCTCAAGCCAATGTTTGTGATGCCGATGGCTGCCGCCGTTGTCGTAATCGTGGTTGTCGTTTTTTGGGTGAATCGGAAGATAGAATTGCGAAATCGGCAATTCGTCCTTGAGGAGGAGATCGGCCGACTCAACGCATCGAGCGGTAGCCCGAAGGGGCAAATTTCCTCGCTACCGCTGCGACCTGTAACGCTGAGAAGTGCTGCAACGGAAACTGAGTTAGTAATTCGTCCGAATATTCAAGTTGTGGAGCTCCAGTTGTTTTGCAACCAGGATGAATCGTATTCGACTTATCAGGCTGTGTTACGACGGATCGGTGATGCGCAATCATTTAATATACGCAATCTCCATCCCGAGCCAGAAGGAAAAGCAATTCGAGTAAGATTGCCTGCCCAAATTCTCACCACTGGCACTTACCATCTGGAGCTGACCGGCCTTCGGGCTGATGGCCGCAGTGGCCCCATGGAAGAATTCCAGTTTAGCGTACGTGGATAAGACTTAGACTCGGAAGATCTTTACGTTTGTGACTCAGCCTCAATAGCTCTGCGCGACGAGGACTTCCCGGTCGGTATGCAGGGTGTCACAGCAGATCGCGATCACGCTAATGAAAGGTCAACCGAAGCGTTGGCGGTATTCGGTGGAATAGATGAAGCCGAAGATCATATGCCGGAAGTTGCTCGGATCGGCTGTCAGTGTTGTTACCCAGTTGTTGTAGCCAATCGTGTCCGGATCGCGTCGCAAATAGCCAAAGTACTGCATCGCCACAAACGCGCGGATGAAAAACCTATCCGTCACCGATTGCAACTCCACTATCTCACGCAGCACCTGAGCCCGCGTCTTTTGACTTGTATTCAGCGCATCAACCAATGCCGCTTTGTTCGTCAGTGTCACTTCCGCATTGGTCTCGAGCGCATCCACATACGCAGTGTTCGACAACGCATCGTAGCGATTCTTGAATTCCTGCCGCTGCACAAACGCATCCGTGTAGGCGGCCTTACTGATCACCTCT
>Ga0114129_10004868_pt1 | contig 18952 bp, 16 predicted proteins | sample RhiMetdeltSRZDD1_FD_80071 | JGI IMG/M metagenome (GOLD analysis project Ga0114129, IMG submission 80071) | Populus rhizosphere microbial communities from Tennessee, USA - Rhizosphere MetaG P. deltoides SRZDD1 (version 2) (version 2) | ecosystem: Host-associated > Plants > Roots > Rhizosphere >...
CGTGTAGTCGAAGCGGACCCGCTGCGGCGCCTGGATCGCCACGCTGCCGGATTCCCGGCGCGCCGTCGCGAATCCGGAGGGCGTGTAGATCTGGACGAAAAGAGCGGAGTGCGACGCGTCGTCGGAGTAGTACGCCATCGCCCGATCGAGGGCGGACGACGCGTCCGGCGGGATCGCTCCCGGCCGGGCGGTGGACGGCGGAGGCGGAGAGGGCACCGGTGTCGGTTTCTGGCCGAACAGAGCGGCGGCGAGCCCGAGCCCGAGCGCGAGAGCCAGCGCGTTGGATTTCACGAAGCAGCCACAACAATGACCGAGCGGAGGATATTCGGAAGCATGCCGCCCGTCAGTGTCGGAAGTGCCGGCGCGGGGCGATCAGGAACGCCATCTGATGCTGGTCGGCGGCGGCGACGACCTCCTGGTCGCGGATCGAGCCTCCCGGCGCCACGACTGCCGTCACCCCCGCGTCCGCGAGGATGTCGAGGCCGTCGCGAAACGGGAAGAACGCATCCGACGCGGCCCCGCAGTTGACGATCGGCAGCACGGGCTTCGTCGCGGCCAGCCGGCATGCGTCGACACGACTCATCTGCCCGGCGCCGATCCCGATTGTCTGCCGGGCGTTGGCGAGCACGATCGCGTTCGACTTGACGCGGCGGACGACCTTCCACGCGAGCTCGCACGCGGCCCGCTCCACCGCCGTCGGCTTTCGCTGCGAGGTGAGCCGCCAGGCCGACGTCTGGTCGGGCTCGTTGTCCGCGTCCTGGAGCAGGAGTCCCCCCTCGATCCGCTTCCAGTCGACGCTCTCGGAGTGGCGGCGCGAGACCGGGACGCGGATGAGCCGCACGTTCGGTTTCTTCGTGAAGAAGTCGATCGCCTCCTGCGTGAACTCGTCAGCGGCGACGACCTCCACGAAATGCTGCAGGACGAGCGACGCGAGCGCGCCGTCGACGCGCCCGCGGATGGCGATGATCCCGCCGAAGGCGGCGAGGGGATCGCACGCGAACGCCCGGCCGAACGCCTCGAGCACCGTATCGCCGACCGCGGCGCCGCACGGGTTGTTGTGCTTGACGATCACGGCCGCGGGCCGGTCGAAGTCGCGCGCGAGCGCGACCGCCGAATCGAGGTCGAGCAGGTTGTTGAACGACAGCTCCTTGCCCTGGAGCATCTCGAACCGAACGAGGGCGTCGTCCGGCGCGGAGCGGTCGCGGTACACAGCCGCACGCTGGTGGGGGTTCTCGCCGTACCGGAGCGAACCGATGCGGTCGAACGCGAAGACGAGGTTCTCGGGAAAACCCTCGTCCTCCCGGCGCCGGTCTTCGCCGAGGTATCGCGCGATCGCCGCGTCGTACGCCGCGGTGCGGGCGAACGCGCGCCCCGCCAGCTTCTCGCGCGTCTCGAGCCGGGTTCCGCCGGTCGAGCGGATCTCCTCGAGGACCTCTTCGTAGTCCTCCGGGTCCACGACCACCGCCACGCGGGCGTGATTCTTCGCGGCGGCCCGGATGAGCGCGGTGCCCCCGACGTCGATCATCTCGATCGTTTCGCCGCGGGGCGCGCGCCGCGCGACCGTCTCCTCGAACGGGTACAGGTTCACGACGACCAGGTCGAACGCCTCGACTCCCTGCGCTTCCATGTCGCGGGCGTGGTCGTCGCGGGTCGAGTCGGCGAGCACGCCGCCGAAGATCTTCGGATGAAGGGTCTTGACGCGCCCTCCCAGGATTTCCGGAAACCCCGTTTCGTCCTCGACGAGGGAGACGTCGACCTCCGCCTCTTTCAGGTGCGCGGCGGTGCCGCCCGTGGAGACGACTCGGACGCCCGCGTCGGCGAGACCGCGGGCAAGCTCGGCGACCCCCGTCTTGTCGTGCACCGAGACCAGCGCGCGCTTGACGGGCGTGACGGATTTGGGAAACGGGATGGGCTCGGGCATTTCGGGGGAATATAGCTTCTTTCCCTTGTCATTCCGAGGACCGAAGGTCCGAGGAATCTGGAGTAACGAGCGCCGAGATCCCTCGCTTCGCTCGGGATGACAGACAAGAGATGAACGACCTCGAAGTCGACGCGCGCGGGCTCCTCTGCCCGCTGCCGATTCTCCGGCTCGCGCGGGCGCTGAGAGGTGCCCCTTCCGGAGCGGTCGCGCTCCTCCTCGCGACCGATCCCGTGGCCGTGCAGGACGTCGACGTCTTCTGTCGGGAGGGGGGACACGAGCTCGTCTCGACGGACCGTCAGGGCGAGATCTTTTCGTTTCGCGTGAAGAAATCCGGGAGCTGACGGCGGTCAGAACAGCTTCAACAGGATGACGTTGACGACGAATCCCTTCACTCCGTGGCTGACGACGGGAACGCCGACCTCGAAGCGCAGGAGCGAGTTCTGCCACGGCCCGTTCAGGGATCCGAGGAGCCCGGCGCCCGCGAAGTAGGTGTTGTCGTAACCGGATCGGCGGTCGCGCGCGATCGCCTGATCGAAGATCACTTCGAAGCGGATGATGTCCTCGATGTTCAGGCCGTAGGAGACGCTCGTCACGAGCGCCGTCTGGGTCCGGATGCTCCCGCTCTTGAAGCCGTGGAGCGGAGTTCCCGAGAACGCGCCGAACTCGTACTTCGAGAAGCGGTCGAGGTCCTGCCCGCCGAGGTACGTCATCGCGACGTGAAGCTTCCGGAAGCCCGGGAAGTACTGGTCCTTGCTCAACCCGAGCTGGTACTTGAGGTAGTCGCGCTGGCTCGGGTCGAACTCCGTCGTCGCGGGATTTCCCCACGGCTCCCAGTCGCGGCGCCGGTAGTACCCGCCGACCGCCGTCGCGTTGAAGCCCCTGTAGTTGCCGACGAGGCGTAGCTCGGCGCCGTCGGTGAACGTGTCGACCGGGGTAACGAAGTCGGGGCCCGTGTCGGGATCGCGCTGGTAGTTGTCCCATCGCGTGAAGAGGCCGAGCGACGTCTTCAGATACGGCCCGATCGGCCTCCCGATGTTCACCTGGAAGATGGCGGGCAGGTGCTTGATCTTCTCGTCCGGCACCTCCTTGCCATTGCGGTACGCCACGTCCCCGAACGGGAACGCGACCGCGAAGAGGTCGGCCCCGAGGTCGAAGCGCCCGCCGCCGAGTGACGGGTCGGTGTAGTTGGCGGTCAGGAGCGCACCCCCGAAGAAGATCGAGAGCTGTTTGCCCCGGCCCCAGAGGTCGAAGTTGAAGTGCTGGAGGCCCAGCAGCGGAATCGGGTAGTCCAGGGCGTCGTCGTAGAAGGCGCCGGCGATCCCGAAAGTGCTCTTCTTCGAGATCTTTTCCTCGACGACGCGGGCGCCCGGGTGGGCCGGATCCGGCACGAGATAACGCATCCCGTGCTCGGTGTCGCGGATCATCTGGAGGCCCGACGCATACGCCGCCTTCCGGCGCTCCTCGAACGTCGGAGGGTTCACCTCGACCTCGTGCATCTTGACGTCGCGCTCGATCGCGGTCGTGCGGCCGGCCGTCGAGAAGACCTGCTGGCCCTTGATCTCGAGCGGAAGGAACACGTCGGGACGGCCCGGGACCGGCCGGTAGATCTCCGTCTGGACGTTCGAGAGCGTCTCCCCCTTCAAATTCAGCTGGACCGAATCCCGCCGCAGGAGCGCGAACGTCTGCGCGTCGATCCAGACGCGCCCCCGGTACGTCGGGCGATCTCCCACCGTTCCCTTCGGCGTGAAGTTGATCTCGTACGCCGGCCGGCCATCCACCTCGGAGGTGCCGGCGAGCTCGTACGCGTAGTCCTCGGTCAACCGGATGTCGAGCGGGAGCGTGGTGACCTTCTCCGGCTGCAGGATCGGGATCTTCGGAAGGGTCTTTCCCTTCCACTTGACGCCGTTCAGATAGAACTCCTGCCAGACCCAGTCCGCGGGCTCGCCCCGCCGGAAAAAGAACGGACCGCGGATCGTGAGGTCGAAAGTCTCATTGACCTCGGCGACGCGGAACCGCAGCGACGCCTCCATGTTCGCGACGAACGAGGACAGCTTCTCGCGCTGGCCCGCATCCCAGGCGCGCTCGCGCGCGATAATCTCGTCGGCCGTCAGCCCGCGCGTGGCGCCGACCTCGACGGCCGTGCGCGTATCGGGCCGCTTTGCGGGCTCGAGCACCACGGCGAGCGGGCCGCGCGACAGGTCGAGCTCCAGGGTCTTCGCGCCGTGGAGCTCGAAGTCCCGCTTCGCGGCGGAAGCGAGGTTCTCGACGGAGGCTTTCGCGTAAGTCCCCCCGGAGAGGTCGATCGTGACGCGGCCGGCGGGGTCCTCGGCGAGAAGAAGGATCGGGGTGAACTTCTTCGCGTCGAAAAATCGGAGGACGGGGAAGCGGGAGCCGTCCGGACGCGTCGCGGTCGTCGCCGTGGGATCCCGGGAAACGTCCTCGGTCCAGTAGCGCTGGAGGCGGCGCAGCGACTCCCAGTCCGCGTCGTCCATCGTCTTTTCCGGCGTCGAGAAGATTCCCACGAGCTGCGGCACGGGATCCCCCGACGCGACCGCCCGGATGATCTCGCTCGCGGCGTTCACTCCGGAGGTCCGAAGGAGGAACACCCACCGCTCCTTTCCTTCCTCGGAGAACGACGGCGGCTGGCGGCCCGCGAACGTCGCGAGCGCGTCGAAATACGCGCCGAGCCCCTCCTCGAGATCGAGCGAGAAAGGCTCGCCGGGACCGCGCGAGAAATCGAGGGCGACCCGCGCCGCCGGCGCCGCCGCCCGGACCGCCGACGAGAGCTGCTTGATCGCGAACGGCAGGCGGGCACGCGAAGTCGGGTCGGGAACCTGAGAGAAGCGCGTGAAGTCGAGCACGACGGCCGCGGCGCCCGCGGTCCGCGCGAGGCGGGAGACGTCCCGCAGCACCGCGGCCTCGGAGACGTCGCCCACCTCGAAGACGACCACGCAATGTTCGAGAGACGCCGGCAGCTCCTGCTTCGCCGTGACCTGCACGATCCCGAACGGCACCTCGGCCGGACAGGTTCCGTCCGATCGCTCCGCCGCGACCGTGAGCCGCTCCGCCGCGGAGAGCCCGAGGGTCGTTGTGAGAAAAAGAAAAACGCCCGCGATCGTGCGGGCGTGTCGCCGGCGTCTCATCGAAGTCGTCTCATCGGAATCCCGAGAACGGCGCCGCCGCGGGAGTTGTTCCCGCGCCCACGGGGCGCCCCGAGCTCGCCGCTCAGATCGACCGGCGCGCTTTCTCTTTCTCGCGGGGCACTTCGGCGACCACGGACGCCGTCGCCGGCTTTGCCGGAACGTCGACGGCCGTCAGGCCCAGGGTCTTGCGGAGCTTTGCCTCGATCTCGTTCGCGAGCTCCGGATTCTCCTTCAGAAACTGCTTCGCGTTCTCGCGCCCCTGGCCGAGCCGGAGCTCTCCGTAGGAGATCCAGGCGCCGGACTTCTCGACGATCTTCGACTCGAGTCCGAGGTCGATCAGCTCACCGCCGCGGGAAATGCCCTCGCCGTAGTTGATGTCGAACTCCGCCTGCCGGAACGGCGACGCGACCTTGTTCTTGACGACCTTCACCTTGGTGCGCGACCCGACGACGACGTCGCCGTCCTTCAGGGAGGCGATGCGGCGGATGTCGATCCGGATCGAGGAGTAGAACTTCAGGGCGCGGCCGCCGGTCGTCGTCTCCGGGTTGCCGAACATCACGCCGATCTTTTCCCGGATCTGGTTGATGAAGATCAGGCTCGTCCGCGACTTGGACACGATCGCCGTGAGCTTTCGGAGCGCCTGAGACATGAGGCGGGCCTGCAGTCCCATCTGGGCCTCGCCCATCTCGCCTTCGATCTCGGCTTTCGGAACGAGCGCCGCGACGGAGTCGACGACGATCACGTCGAGGGCGCCGGAGCGGATGAGCATCTCCGCGATCTCGAGGGCCTGCTCGCCGTTGTCCGGCTGCGAGACGAGCAGGTTGTCCGTGTCGACGCCCAGCTTCTTCGCGTAATCTGCGTCGAGGGCGTGTTCCGCGTCGATGAACCCGGCGAGCCCGCCGGTCTTCTGGGCCTGCGCGATGATCTGGAGCGACAGCGTCGTCTTGCCCGAAGACTCCGGGCCGAAGATCTCGACGACCCGGCCGCGGGGGATTCCGCCCACGCCGAGCGCGGCGTCCACCGCGAGCGACCCGGTCGGGATGACCGAGATCGGCACCTCCGGGCGATCGCCCAGGCGCATGATGGAGCCCTTGCCGAACTGCCGTTCGATTTGCGTCAGCGCCGTCTCGACGGCCCGCCATTTCTCGTTCGGTTTCACGCTGGACATCTGGTCACCTTTCGCCCCGGGGTCTCTTCTCCGTGGAAGTTGCGCGATTATAGACTCCGGAAAAACGCGGACGGCGCCGTGATCCACCGCCCGCGGACCTTCCACCGGAGCGCCTTTCGAATCCGATGAAAAAGAGCTCATCGGCCGCCGCCCTGCCCGGCCTGAACGTCGGTCGCGCCTTGCGCGAGCGGCCGGTCGCGACGCTCTTCGCGACCGGCTTCGGCGTCGGATTCGCCCCGATCGCGCCGGGCACCGCCGGTTCCGCTCTGGCCCTGGCGGCCGCGTGGATCGCCGTAACGGCTCTCTCTTCTCACATGCCCAGTGTTGTCGCGGGGGTGGGACTCTTGACGTCCGGGCTCGCCGTCGCCGCCGCCGCGGTTCCCGTGACCGGCCGCGTCGCAGAGGCGCTCGGGGGAGAAGATCCGGGCTGCATCGTCCTCGACGAGATCGCGGGCCAGCTCCTGGCCTGCGCCGTCGTCCCGCTCTTCGCGTATCCCTCTCCGCGCGCTTCGGCGGCGGCCTGGGGCGCCTCCTTTTTCGCGTTTCGCCTCTTCGACGTCTGGAAGCCCGGCCCGATCCGGAGGTGGCAGGACCTGCCCGGCGGGTGGGGAATCGTCGTCGACGACGTGGCCGCCGGCGTTCTCGCGGCGGCAGTCACGGCCGCGGCCATTCCGTATCTCACGCGGACGGCATGAGCGCGGATCTGGCAGATCGCGACGGGATCGTCCTCGAGGACGAGCCCCTTTCCCGCCACACGACCCTGCGCATCGGCGGACCGGCGCGCCGCTACTGCCGGGTTCGGACCGAGAAAGGCCTCGCGGACGTCCTGAAGGCGGCGGCGGCTTCCGGCGAGCCCTTGGCGCTCCTCGGGATGGGGTCGAACGTTCTCGCCGCGGACGAGGGCTTTCCCGGCTGGGTCGTTCGGCTCGAGGGGGACTTCGTGGAGCTTCGCCTCGAGGGCACGCGGCTCGTCGCCGGAGGCGGCGCGGCGCTCGGCGGGGCGTGCGCGGCCGCGGCGCGGGCCGGTCTCTCGGGGCTCGAGTCGATCTCCGGGATCCCTTCGTCGATCGGGGGAGCCGTCCGGATCAACGCCGGCGCCTACGGCGGCGAGATCTTCGACGTTCTCGAGAGCGTCCGGCTCGTTTCGCGCAGCGGCGATCGCCGCCAGGTCTTCGGCTCCGAGATCGAGCACGGCTACCGATGGACGAAGCTCTGCGAGACGGGGGAGATCGTCGCCGCCGCGACGTTGAAGCTCACGCCCGCTTCGCGCGAGGAGATCGAGCAGAGGACGCGGGTCGTCGCGGACAAGCGTCGCGGGGCCCTGCCGGGAGAGCCGAACGCCGGAAGCATCTTCAAGAACCCTCCCGGCGACTTCGCCGGCCGGTTGGTCGAGGCCTGCGGGCTGAAGGGGGAGCGCCGCGGCGGCGCGTCCATCTCGACCCGGCACGCGAACGTAATCGTGAACTCGGGAGGCGCCCGCGCCTCCGAGGTCATCGAGCTGATGCGGCTCATGCGCGACTCCGTTCACGCCAGGTTCGGCGTGACCCTGAGTCCCGAGGTCGAGTTCCTCGGTCTCACCTGGGAGTGAGACAATCGGGAATGCGCATACTGCTTCTCGCCGGAGGCGGGGGAACCCGTCTGTGGCCTCTGTCGACCCCGTCGCGGCCGAAGCAGTTCCTTCCCCTCGCCTCCGATCGAAGCCTCCTGGCCGACACGTTCGACCGCGTCGCGCCGATCGCCCGGGACATCTTCGTCGCGACGTCGGAGGATCACGTTCCTCTCGTCGCCCGGGAGCTGCCCGACCTCGCCGCGGGGCGCATCCTCGCGGAGCCGGCGCGCCGCAACTCCGGGCCGGCGATCGTGAGGGCCGCGCTCGACTTCGAGAGAGACGGCGACCCGGTGACCGCGGCGGTGCCGTCGGACCACGCCGTCCGCGACACGCAAGCCTTTCGCCGGGCCCTGATTGCGGCCGCGGGAGCCTGCGAGACTGCCTCCGTGGTCGTTCTCGGAGTCCGTCCGACCCGGCCCGAGACCGACTTCGGTTATCTTGAAGTCGCGGACACGGAGGCCCAAAACGGTCAGGAAGTCGTACGTTTCGTCGAGAAGCCGGACGCTCTGCGGGCGCAGTCGCTCTTTTCTTCGCGACGGCACTACTGGAACGCCGGGATCTTCGTCTTCCGCCCGTCCCGCTTTCTCGCGGAGGCGCGCCGCGTGGCCGCGGAGCTCGTGACCGGGGTCGAGCACTATCGGGACCGGCTCGCGGCCGATCCGAAGACCGCGCGAGCCGCCTGGGAGGCCCTTCCCGCGATCTCGATCGACTACGCCGTGCTCGAGCGGGCGCGACAAGTCCGGGCGGTCGAGCTCGACGCCGGGTGGAGCGACGTCGGCACCTGGAAGGCCGTCCGGGAGCTGAAGGGCTCGTCCGACGGCTCGGGAAACCTGATCGTTTCGGACAAGCCGGTCCTCGCTCCCGGCGTCCGCGACTCCGCGATCGTCGTGGGCGGGGAGGGCGTGCTCGTCCTTCCCTTCGAACGCGAGGCGGAGCTGCGCGGCGCCGTCGAGGGCCTCGAGCGCCGGAAGGAGACTCTCCGTTGACCTTCGCGCACGCCTCGAACCTCGCCCGCCTGAGAGAGAACGTCGGGCGGGTCTACCTCGGGGAGACCCGGACGATCGATCTCGTGCTGACCGCGCTCCTGTCCCGCGGCCACATCCTGATCGAGGACGTCCCCGGTGTGGGGAAGACGACTCTCGCCCGGGCTCTCGGGCGAAGTCTTTCGCTCGACTTCCGCCGGATCCAGTTCACGAGCGACACGCTTCCGGCGGACGTGCTCGGCATCTCGGTCTTCCACGCGGCGAGCGACCGGTTCGAGTTCCACGCCGGGCCGCTGTTCGCGAACATCGTGCTGGCCGACGAGATCAACCGCGCGACACCCAAGACCCAGTCGGCCCTCCTCGAAGCGATGAACGAGGGAGCGGTCACTGTGGAGTCGGAGAGGCGCGAGCTTCCGCTGCCCTTCATGGTCGTCGCGACCCAGAATCCCGTCGAGTACCTGGGCACCTATCCGCTGCCGGAGTCCCAGATGGATCGGTTCTTCCTCCGCCTCTCTCTCGGATACCCCTCGGCGGAAGAGGAGAAGTCGCTCCTGCGGCGCGGCGGAACCGAGCGCGAGCTCGCGACCCTCCCCGCGGTTCTCGAGCGCGACCAGGTGTTCGAGCTCCAGCAGGCGGCGGAGGGTATCCGCGTCGCGGACCGGCTGCTCGATTATCTACACGCGCTCGTTTCGGCCACGCGGAAGACGGGCGAGCTGCGGCTCCCGGTCTCGACCCGCGGAGCGCAGGCGCTCTACCGGGCGACGCAGGCCTATGCGCTCGTCCAGGGACGGGACTACGCGATCCCCGACGACGCGCAGGCGGTCGCCGAGCCGGTGCTCGCCCACCGGATCCTCTCCGTTTCGTCGGACGGTTTCGGCGCGGGCGGACGAGAGAGAGAGTTCTTGAAGCGCGTTCTGGCTCAGGTGCCGGTTCCGGTCTAGGCGGGAATCGGTAATTGGTAATCGGTAATGGGTAATCGAAGGATCCCGCGCCCGTTTTCGATTTCCGATTTCCGATTTCCGATTCTCGTCTTTCCATGACCCGTCTCATCCCCGACTGGGGCATCCGAGTCACGAACTTCGGCCTGGGGTACATCCTGATGTGCCTCGTCGTCGCGATCGCGGCGACCAACACCGGGAACAACGGTCTCTACCTCGTTCTCGCCGGGCTCCTCGCGGGGATGGCGGTCTCCGGGCTTCTTTCGCGCCGCAACGTCCGCGGGGTGCGTTGTGAGATCGAGGCGCTCGGCGAGATCGTCGCGACCCGGCCGTCGCTCCTGAAGGTCCGCCTCGTCAACGAGCTCTCCGCGGGGACGGCCCAGGCGCTCTTCTTCCTTCACCAGTCCCTCCCCGGCCCGCTCTGGATCGATCCGCTCAAGGCCGGGGAGTCGCGCGAGGTCGTCGTCGAGGCCGTGTTCCCCCGGCGCGGCGTCTTCCGCGAGGCGGATGCGGGCCTTCTCTCGCGGTTCCCGATCGGGCTTTTCCGGAAGTATCGGCGCGCGACCGTCGCGCAGGAGATCGTCGTGTATCCCGTTCCCCAGGCGACCGCCATCGCCGACGTGCCGCCGGAGGACTCGCGAGGCGGGCGGCCACATCCGCACCGACGCGGCAGCGGAGCGGACATCCGGACGTTGCGCGACTTCGTTTCGGGAGACGATCCGCGCGACCTCCACTGGAAGCAGTCCGCGCGAATGCGGCGGTGGATCGTCCGCGAGCGCGAAGCGGAGCGGGACCGCTGCGTCTTCCTCGTCGTCGAAAACGCCCTGGAGGATCCGACCGATCCCGCGGCGCTCGAGCGACTCGAGGAGGCCGTCTCTCACTGCGCCGGACAGGCTCTGATGCTTCTCTCCCGCGGCGCGGAAGTCGGGCTCACCTCCCGCGGGGTCAAGGTCCCGCCGCGCGCCGGCCGCCGCCAGCGCATCCCGATCCTCGAAGCGCTGGCGAGGCTCGAGCCGGTCCGGCGGGACGAGGCTCCCGACTTCCCTCGCCTGCGGCGCAGCGACCATCGGCTGGTGATCACGTGAGAAACCCGGGAATGCCCACCGAGCTGCGTCGCGCGTATCTCCTCGTGCTCGGCCCGCCGGCGCTGCTTGCGCCGCTGCCGCTCTTCTGGACCCGCGGCGCGTCGGCGGTCGCGATCGCGCTCTACGAGAGCGCGTTGATCCTCCTTTTCCTTCGGGCCCGGGCCGGCCGGCCCGTCCGGCTGTCCGACGCGGTTCTCAACACGATCGGTCTTTCGTATTTCTTCTGGCTCGGCGTCGAGACCGCAATGCTGAGGCCCGGCCTCCTGCGTTCCGTCTCGCACCTCCTCCTGTTCACGGCGATCGCCAAGCTCGCGTCGCTCAAGCGTCCGTCGGAGGCGCGGACGGCCCTCCTCGTGATCTTCCTCATCGTTCTCGCGGCGCTCTCTTCGTCGACCCACGTTCTCTCTCTCCTCTACGCCGCCGTCATGGCCGTCCTGGCCTTCCGCACCCTCGGCCGCCTCGCCGTCCTCGCCGACTTCGAGGACGGGCCGCCGCTGCGGGTCCTGAAGGCGATCCCGACCCCCGGGCTCTCGGCGGCGGCGATCGTCGCGGGCGGCCTGCTGACCGCGCCGCTCTTCTTCTTCCTGCCGCGGCTTCACGGCCCCTTCGCGCTCTCGCCCCTGCGCTTCGAGGACTCGTTTTCGACGGCGGTTGCGACCGACCGCGTCGATCTGGACTCTTTCGGCGGGGCGAAGAGGAGCGACCGGGTCGTGCTGCGCTTCTCGGTGGATCCCCCGGTGCAGTTCCCCGAGATTCTGCGGCTGCGGGAGGCCGTTTTCACGCAATACAGAAACGGCGTCTGGACGCGGAGCTCGCGGGCCGGCCGGGAGCTCCGGGGGTCGTCGGGGGTCAAGCTCGTGGGCGAGGGCGGGCTTCCCGAGGAGGATCGGATCGCCCGGATGTCGGCGGACGAAAACCTCTTCGGCAGCGGGTTCCTGTTTCTCCCGTACCGCAGCTCGCACCTCAGGGTGGAGCGCGGACGTCCCGTGCTCTTCGCGGATGGCACCGTGCAGACCTTGTCGAGCCGCGCGAGCGTCCGTTACGAGGTCTCCGCCGGTCAGCTTCCGCGCGTACTCGGCCACCGCGGGGGGGATCGTCGACACCCTGGACCCCCCGAAGGGGACGGGGGATCCGGTCGACAACTTCCTGCTCCGCTCGAAGGCCGGACACTGCGAATACTTCGCGTCGGCGGCCGCGATGATGCTCGCCGCGCGCGGCGTGCCCGCCCGCCTCGTGACCGGTTCCTACGGGGGAGAGGTCGGAGCGCTCTCCGAGTCGATCGTCGTTCGGGGATCGAACCTCCACGCGTGGGTCGAGGCCGACCTGGACGGCACGGGTTTCCAGGTCGTCGAGCCGACTCCGCCGGCCGGGGTGCCGCCCGCGACGTCGCGCGTCGCGTGGTGGCGGCGGCTCGTCACGGTCGGGCGCGAGATCGAGCTCTTCTACGACCGCCGGATCCTCGGCTTCGACTCGGGCGACCAGCTCCAGCTGACCGAAGCGTTCCGCGACTCGTTCTCGAACGCGGCTCGTTCGATGACGTTCTGGAAGGGGAGGCCGACCGGCGTTCTGCCGGGCGGGGCAAAGGTGGTGATCGTCCTCTTCGCGCTCGCCGTCCTCGGTCTCGTGGCGGCCCGCGGGATCAGCCGCCGGCCGACCGTCCCCCCGACGACGCGCGCCTACCTCGCGCTGAGGCGGCTTCTCGCCAGGCGCGTCGGGCGAGTCGGGCCCGCGGTCGCGCCGGCGGAAGTCGCCCGCCTCTTCGAGGCCGCCGCTCCGGCCGCGGGCGAAGACGCGCGAGCGGTGGTTCGGACCTACTGCGAAAGCGCCTTCGGCGGCCGCTCGACCGACCCCGCGACGGCGCGCGAGCTCCGGGAGCGGCTCAGGAGGCTCCGGAAGATCCCGGCCTAGTCAAAGTTCGACGTTCCGGTTCCGAATCAATACGCGTTTCGGTGGCGCAGGCCGTACCGGAGGGTCAGCCACAGGATCTTGAGATCGAGGGCGAGCGACCAGTTCTCGATGTAGTAGAGGTCGTACTCGATCCGCTTCGCGAGACTGGTCGCGCCGCGCCAGCCATTGACCTGCGCCCACCCGGTGATCCCGGCGCGGACCCGATGCCGCAACATGTACTGCGGGAACTTTTCCTTGAACTCGCGCACGAACTCGGGCCGCTCCGGGCGCGGGCCGACGAGGGACATCTCTCCCTTCACCACGTTCACGAGCTGCGGCAGCTCGTCCAGGCTCCAGCGCCGCAGGAACCGGCCCACGCTCGTGCGCCTCGGGTCGTCCGGCGCTGCCCAGGTCGGCCCGAGCTCGTCCTCGGCGTCGTGACGCATCGAGCGGAACTTCACGATCTCGAACGGCCGCCCATCCAGTCCCATCCGACGTTGTCGATAAAAGATCGGTCTGCCTGTCAACTGGATCGCGAGCGCGATCGCGGCGAAGAGCGGCGAGAGAAGGACGAGTGCGGTCGCGGCGATCGAGAGGTCGAGCGTGCGCTTGACGAGGCTCATCCAGCCGGTCAACGGGACCTGCGTCAGGTGGACCACCGGGAGCCCGTCGAGGTCCTCGACGCCCGCGCGGAACGTGATGTATTGAAGGAGATCGGGGACGACCCGCACGTCGGCCACCGTGCGCGCGACGTCCTTCAGCACCTCGAGCATCGCGCGATGGGCCTCGAGCGGCAGCGCGAGGAATACGGCGTCGACCCGGCGGCTCTCGACCACCCGCGCCGCCTCCGCGGTCTCACCGACCACCGGCACGCCTCGATACGCGATTCCCTGCTTGCCCGGATCGTCGTCCACGAAAGCGATCGCCCTCAAGCCCGCCTCCGGATGCTCGGCGAGCTTGTCGACGACGGCGCGGCCGAGCCTTCCCGCCCCGACGACCAGCACGCGCCGGACTCCGTAGCCGTGCCGCCACGCCTCTTCGAGGTATCGCCGGATCGCCGTCCTTCCGGCGAAGACGAGAACGACGTCGGAAGCGAAGAAGAGGACGAGGACCGCACGCGAGTAGTCGAAACCGCGCGAAAACGTCGTGATCCCGATCAGGAGAAGTGTCGCGAGGGCCGTGGCGACGAGGACGGCGAAACCCTCTTCGACGCTCGACCGGTTGCGGCGGACCTGGTAGAGGCCGTGAAAGTAGTAGACGACCGGCCACAGGAGAGCGATGAACGGAAAGAGGCGCAGGTACGCGGAGGCCGGAGGCACTCCCTTCGTGACCGGGATGATCTCGGCGTCGAAGCGCAACCAGTAGGAACCGGCGAGCGCCACGAACGTCGCCGCGAGGTCCGAGGCGAGGAAGAGCGCGGCGAGGCGCCGGTTCGACCGGTGAATGTCTCCGGGCCTCACGGGCGGGACTCCGGATCGCGTCGGGTTTGCAGCACTTCGGAGATCGCTCGGTCAAACTCCCGGTCGAACCGCTCGCGCGCGAACGGCAGCGCCGTCGCGCGGACGGCAGTGTAATCGTAGCGCGACCGCGAGAGCTCTTCGACCGCCCCGACCAGGGCCTCCACGGACTCCTCGGCGTACAGGACGCCGTTCTCTCCGTGCCGGACGGTATCTCGCGCTCCGCCGCGCCCGAGGGCCGCGACCGGAGCGCCGCAGGCGAGCGCCTCCACGAGCGAGATTCCGAAGTCCTCCTCTCCCGGCTGGACGAACGCGTGGCACCTCCTATAGAGCTCCCGGAGCGCCTCCGGAGCGACGTCGGACACGATTCGTACGGAGGAGCTCGCCAGAGCGCGGAGACGGCGCTCTTCCGGACCCTTCCCGACGAGGACGAGAGGGCGATCGAGCCGCCGCGCGGCTTCGATGGCGACCTCGTAGCGCTTGTAAGGGACGAGAGAGCCGACCGCGAGGAGGAAGTCTTCGCGTCCGCCGTTCGTCCCGTTGAAGAAAACGACGTCGACCGGCGGATGGAGGACCGCTGCGTCCCGTCCGTAGTGACGGCGGATCCGGTCGGCCACCGCCGTCGAGTTCGCGAGAAAGCGCGTCGGGCGGTCCGCCGTGGCCCGGTCCCATCGGCGCAGACTCTCGATCATCGCCTTCTTGGCGGACCGGAATCGCGTCGCCCCGGCGGGGAAGTACGCGTCGAACTGCTCGTAGGCATATCGGACGGGCGTGTGGCAGTAGCAGAGGTGAGGGGCTCGATCGCGCGCGATCGCGCCCTTCGCGACGCAGTGCGAAGAGGAGACCACGAGGTCGAAGCCGCCGAGGTCGAAGGACTCGATCGCGCGGCGGTAGAGCGGAAGGTAGTGGCGGTAATGCCGTCGGGCGAACGGGAGGCGGTTCAGCCCCGAGGCACGGATCGGGTATCGCTCGATCTCGCGCGAGACCGAGCCCGGCACGTGGAAGAGCGTGAAGATCGTGGGGTTCGGCACGAGCGGGAGGATCGCTTCGAGCACCTTTTCTCCGCCGCGCATTCCGTTCAGCCAATCGTGGACGACGGCGGTCCTCATCGGCTTCCGATTTCTGGCTTCCGACTTCCGGCTCCGGCCAGCGCCTCGGCGTAAACCTCGAGCTTCCTCTCGGCGGCCTTGTCCCACGAGAAGTCGAGCGCGCGCTTCCTTCCGAGCTCGACGAAGTCGGCGCGGACCTTCGGGTCGGTCGCCAGCGCGACGATCCCCCTCGCGATCGCGTCGACGTCCAGCGGATCGACGAGGTACGAATACCCGCCGGCGATCTCCTGGAGCGCGGACGTCGAAGACGTCAGCACCGGAGTCCCGCACGCCATTGCCTCGACGACCGGCAGGCCGAACCCTTCGTAAAGGGTGGGGTAGAGGAGGACGTCGGCGCCCGAGAGTAGGCCGGGCAGATCCGCCTCGTCGATGAGCCCCGGCCGCGCGATCGCGGGGCCGAGGTCGAGGGCGGCGATCAGCGCGTCGATGCGCGCGCTGTTCTTCGGCATCGGACCGGCCAGGGCGAGGACGTGCGGAAGGTCGGGACGCGTCCGTCGCGCCTCGCCGAAGGCGCGGACGACGTTCTGGACGTTCTTGTGCGGCTTCTCACCTCCGAGGAAGAGGAGGTACGGCCGCCGGAGTCCGTACTTCGCGGTGACCCGCGCGCGGTCCTCATCCGAGACGTCCGCGCAGAATCGGGGCGACACGCCGTTGTAGATGACGTCGACGCGGGCGGGGACGATGCCGAAATAGTCCACGAGGTCCCGCTTGCTGTTGTAGGACACCGTGATGATGCGATCGGCTCGCCGGAGCGCGCGCCGGATCATCACCCGCGCATACACGAGCGCGGCGCGGCTGGGAAGAAACTGCGGGTAGAGCAGGTGAATGATGTCGTGAATCGTGACCACCGCTCGGCTCCGGAGCGGCGGCAGGACGTAGTGCGTGGCGTGAAACAGGTCGAGGCGGTCCCGGAACAGGCGGAACGCGAAGCGGGTGAGCTCGGCGAGCGAGTAGCCCGGCGCGTCCTCTTCGACGACCTCGAAGTTGGCCGGAAGTTGAGGCATGACGTCCCGGTCGGCGCGCCGCGCGTAGATCCGGAACCGGTAACGCGCCGCCTCCGGGCGCCGGGACATCGCGTCGAGGAGGTTGCGGATGTACGAGCCGATCCCGAAGTCTTTCAGCTTGCGCGCGTCGATTCCGATCGTCGAAACGTGCCCGTTCATGCGGCAGCGGCTTCCGCGAGCACGGCCGCGGTGCGGAGGGCGGCGTCCTCCCACGTGAAGAGGGCCGCCCGGCGCGGGCCGGCCTCCCGGAGCGCGTCGCGAGTCGATTCGTCCTCGAGGGCGCGCTCGATCTCGAGCGCGAAGCCCGCCGCGTCTCGCGGAGAAACGAACGCGATCGCGTCGCCGCCGGTCTCGCGCAGCGCCTCGATGTCGGAGGCGATCACCGGAACTCCGCACGCCATCGCTTCCGCGACGGGCAGCCCGAAGCCTTCCGCGAGCGACGGGTACACGAAGACGTCCGCGGCGCGGTAGAGCTCGACCGCGACGGACCGCGGCGCGTAACCGGCCACGTGGATCTTGTCGCGGAAAGGGGAGCGCGCGATGCGGCGGTGGAGACCGGAAGACTTCCAACCCGCGCCTCCGGCGAGAACGAGGTCCGGCCGCGCCCTTCGACGCGCCCAGAGGCGCTCACAGGCGGCGACGAGCGTCTCGACGTTCTTTCTCGGCTCGAGGGTTCCGAGGTAGAGGACGTATCGGTTGCCTCCGGCGAAGCGGCGGCGCGTCCGGTCGGCCCCGGCGGGATCGGAGAGCGGCCGGAACTCCGGCCCCACGCCGTTTCGCGCCACGGCGACCCGGCCACGCGTCTCGGGGTAACGGCCGGCGAGCTCGCGCGCCGTCGCCTCGGAGACGCAGAGAAACCGGGAGGCGCGGTCGACCGTCGCCTCCCAGAGCGGGAGGAACCCGATGAGAGTCCGGGCCGCGTGCCACTCCGGGTGAGTGATCGCCGTAAGGTCGTGGACGACCGAGACCATCGGCGTCTCTCCGCGCGCGGGTCCGATGGTGAGCGCCGCCAGGAGGGCGTCCGCGCGCCACGCGGAGGCGCGCCCCGGGAGGGTTGTCTGGAGCCACACGGTGCCGAAGCGATGCTGATCCGCGTGCAGGGTGAGCGCCCCGTCGCCCGAGGGCGGGTCGGAGATCCGCCGCGGGGTGAAAAGGCCGACTTCGACGCCGCCGCGCGCGGCCAGGGCGAGGGCGATCCCCCGGGTGTAGGTCCCGATGCCCGTGCTCTGCCCGAGAAGAGCGCGCGCATCGACCGCGACTCTCATCTTCGCCGGCGGGGCATCCGGTTCATGTCGTCAAGGTATCAGACGTTTGACTGCGAGGCTGGAATCGCTAAAATCGCCGGTTCCATCATGAAGCCCGTTGCGTCGTTGTCTCTCGAAACGATCGTCGACGAGCCGCTCCGGTTCGACTTCGAGCTGCCGCTCACGCTCGAGGGGCTCGACCGCGAGGTGCTCGTCGCGATCTCACCCGCCCGGATCGCGGGAGAGGTGAGCCGCGTCGAGGGGGGCCACGCCCTCTCCGCCCGGCTCACCTGGGGCGGGGAGCTCGAGTGCAGCCGTTGTCTCGTCCCGTATCCCTTTGCGAATGACGAAGAGTTCTCGCTCGTGCTCTACCCGCGGCCGCCGGTCACCGAGTCGGAGGTCTCGCTCGAACCCGAGGACTTCGACGCGTATTTCTACGACGACCCGGTCGTGCCCGTCGCTCCGATCGTCGAGGAGCGCGTCCAGATGGCCGTCCCGATGAAGCCCCTCTGTCGCGACGATTGCCGCGGCCTTTGCCCGAGCTGCGGGTCCGACCTGAACGTATCGGAGTGCGATTGCGCCGTCGAGGAAGTCGATCCGCGCTGGCGAGCGCTCCAGCTTTTGAAGAAAGAGTAGGTCCTCGATGCCGAACCCGAAACGCCGCCACAGCAAGGCCCGCCGGGACAAGCGCCGCGCTCACGATGCACTCGCCGCGCCGGCCCTCTCGGAGTGTCCCAACTGCCACGAGGCGAAGGCGCCGCACCGCGTCTGCCCGCGCTGCGGCTATTACAAGGGCAAGCAACTCATCAACGTCTGACGCGACGGAATTCGGAAATCGGAAATCGAGTTGGCTCTCGGCTCGCGATTGCCGATTACCGGGCTCTATAATCCGGCCTCCGTGCTCCTGATGGGACTGCCCGGCTAAATGCGCATCGCGGTGGATGCGATGGGGGGCGATCATGCTCCCCAGGTCAACGTGGACGCGGCGATCGCCGCGTCTCGCGAGTTCGGGATCCCGAGCCTGCTCGTCGGCGACGCCGCGCGTCTCTCGAAGCTCGTGAAGGAGTCCGGCTACCAGGGGTCCGATCTCGAGATTCTGGAAGCGCCGGACGTGATCACGATGGACGACCCGGCGACCGCCGCGGTGCGGAAGAAGCGCAAGTCCTCGATCCGGGTCGCGGCCGACTGCGTCCGCGACGGCCGCGCGCAGGGGCTGGTCTCGGCCGGGCACACCGGAGCGTCGATGGTGTCCGCGAAGATGGTGATCGGCACGATCGAGGGGGTCGACCGACCCGCCCTCGCCGCGGTTCTCCCGAACCTGTCGGGACACTGCCTGCTCTTGGACGTCGGGGCGAATCCGGACGCCAAGACTCAGCACTTCAAGGAATTCGCGGTTATGGGCTC
>Ga0114129_10004869_pt1 | contig 18952 bp, 17 predicted proteins | sample RhiMetdeltSRZDD1_FD_80071 | JGI IMG/M metagenome (GOLD analysis project Ga0114129, IMG submission 80071) | Populus rhizosphere microbial communities from Tennessee, USA - Rhizosphere MetaG P. deltoides SRZDD1 (version 2) (version 2) | ecosystem: Host-associated > Plants > Roots > Rhizosphere >...
ATTGACAATAACAGATAATGACCTGTAGGGAACGCCGTGCTAAGCCAAAATCACCATACCGGTTAACTAACTTTCCTTTCGCTATCAAAACGTAATCTGCAGCGGGCCAATCCGGCCGGCAACTCCTTGAGTCCCCGTTGACAGTCTGTCGAGAACACAGATAAAAGGTACGAACACACGCGCTGTCGATGACCGAAGCGAGCTCATTAACCGACGTGTCTCGCAGCCCGGTCATGATCGTAACGCTTATGACTATATTCGTGGGATTTTCGAGCCCCGTGGTTCGTCGGCGAAGAGATCGGAAAAATCGTTCTACAACTTGGATCCATCTCTCAACCGCTGAAAGAGATACCGCAATAAGCTGTCTAAGTTGTGAAACTGGCCAACTCAATGTGAGGAGAAAACATGCGCAACGTGAAGTCATTGGCTCCGTTGTTCCTGCTCCTGAGTGTGTCGATATCTCCAGCTCTCGCCCAGGACAGTTTTTATAGAGGGAAAACAGTCCGGATTATCGTCGGTGCTTCCGCCGGCGGCGGCTATGATACTTATTCTCGCACGATCGCACGGCATATGGGGAGACATATTCCCGGCAACCCGGTCTTGGTCGTCGATAATATGCCTGGCGCCGGTTTTCTGATCTCGGCGAATTACATGTACAAGATCGCAAAGCCCGACGGATTAACCATCGGCCACTTCATCGGTGGGCTTTTCTTACAGCAATTGTTGGGAAAACCTGGGATCGAGTTCGATGCACGCAAATTCCAATTCATCGGCGTGCCCGCGCAGGATAATTATATGCTCGGAGTTCACAAGTCCACCGGAATCACCAACATCGACCAATGGCTGTCGTCGAAAACTGTGGTCAAGCTGGGTGGCGTCGGCGTTGGTTCAGCCACCGATGATATTCCAAAAGTTCTTGGCGCGGCCATCGGCCTGCCGTTTCAGCTGGTCTCAGGTTATAAAGGCACCGCTGACGTCCGGCTAGCGTTTAACAGCGGGGAAATTCTGGGCGTCTGCAATTCCTGGGAATCGTTCAAAGCCACTTGGAGCAAGGAGCTCGCTTCAGGAGACGTGATCGTCGTCTTACAAAACGTCGCTAAGCCGCATCCGGACCAACCCAAGTTACCCTTGGCGATCAACTACGCCAAGACCGAGGAGGCGCAAAAACTCGTCCGCGCCCTGATCCACAGCGTCGGGCCGACGGCGCGGCCGTATGTCTTACCTCCCGGCACACCGAAAGAGCGCGTGCAGATTCTGCGCAAAGCCTTTATCGACACGGTGAAAGATCCCGAGTTTCTCGCCGATGCCAATAAGGCGCGATTGGATATCAATCCCCTTGAAGGCGCGGAGCTGGAAAAAAATGTGCGAGAGGTCTTCAATCTCGACCCGAAGCTGGTACCGCGCGCCAAAGAGATACTAAGGTGACCGTTGAAGACGGTCATCCTGAACACCCAGTGAAGGATCTTTCTTGAAGAAACTAGATCCTATAGGCTGTGGATTGATAAGCACGTTTGATATTTCACTTTTTTGGCTTTTTGACGAGGTAGTCTGCCACCGTCGCGGTACTTCCGGTTTCAAGGCGTCTTTAATCGCGGCCCGTTAGGCGCTCTCGACAGACAGTCTGAATGTGCGCACTCAAGGTCACGACACGAAATCGGACTTCTCTTCGATGGGCATCGACGCGGTTTGCCATGCATCCCACCCGCCAATGAGTGCACGCGCCTGCTGCCATCCCGCCCGCTTGAGTTCTCGCGCCGCACGGGCGCTTGTTGCCTCGTCGGGTCAAGCACAAAAGGCGACTATCCAACTATGACGCGGGACCTTCAATTCTGTAATTCGCCGCACGGCTTGGTCGGGCGGTATTCTTAGTGCGCCTTGAGCTAGAAACGGGCTCGAGTTGAAACTCGTTTCGGCTCGAACATCCACGACCAAGACTGGGGCGCCTTCGGATTGTAGTTTGCGCAGCTCTTCCACGGAAATGAGATCGCCGTCGTTTCTGACCGTGGCGTCCGGCAATCCTTCGGTGTCCGATGTTGCACCGGCGGCTGCTGTTAGGTTTCCGCTGATGGGAGCTTGCTGTTTGCGCACGAAGCTATCTTTGCTGTCCCGACCAAGCAACATCAGTGAGCTGCCATGAAGTACAACGGATAGGAGTACAACAAGACAGCAAATAACGAACAACGGCTGGGTTCCGGGTACGCCCGCGAAAACCGGTATGAGGACTAAAAGCAGCGAACTTAGGCCACGTGGGCCGAACCACGCGATCAAAAGTCGACTGTGCCGGTCCAGTTTCGTGCCGGCTAAAGACAAGAAGAATACGATAGGGCGGATCAGCACCACGGCGATGGCGAAAAGCAGCGTCGTCAGGTCAAGCACAAGCAGTCCTTGCCAAATCAGAGAGCTCCCGAACAAAATGAACGTGAAGAGCAATGTCATCTCTGCGGTCGTCTGCCCGTATTCCAAAAAGCAATCGCACAGTTCTACGTCGAGGACAGCAATTGTTGCGCCCGCGCAGAAAGCAGCCAGAAAACCGCTTCCGTGAACCGCCTCGGCTGCCGCATAGGCCGCGAATGCTACGCCCAAGGAATAGAGCGACTCGTAATCCCGCCGCACGCCGGTCTTGCGCCGGACTAACTCGAGCGCTCCTAAAGCCAGCAACCCCACGGCAACTCCAGCTCCGGGGCCGAGAAGAAAAAGCTCCAAGCCCAAGCGCGCCGAATCGACACTGAAGAACTCGCGATGGCTCAACAAAGCCATTGTTCCGAGAATGATCGGCAGCAGGACGATATCGTTCAAGCCGCTTTCTAGACGCAGGGCTAAGCAAACCGGCTGCGGCAGGTTGGGGCGCTTCAACAGCCCGCGCAGCATCACGGGATCGGTCGACGCCAGCGCAGCTCCGATCATGGCCGCCGAGTGCGCGGAAAGATCCAGGAGCCACCATGCCGCCAGCGCAATCAGCGCTACCGAAAGCAATGTTCCTGGCCCGAGCACGAGAAAGGCGAGAAAACGATGCCGGCCGACCTCCGCAACGCTCAGGCTGACAGCGTCGGTAAACAGCACCAGCACCAGGCTTAGAGTTGCGACGACCCGCAGGATCGGCGAATCCAAAGAAACGTCCAGAAGCTGTAACCCGGCAGGCCCGACAATGGCGCCGAGCGCAAGAAAGACACCAACCTGCGGAATATCGGCGCGATCAATGAGACCGGAGAGTAGCGCCGCGATGATAATGACCACGCCCACCAGAGCTAAAGTCAAAACAAAGAACTGTGAACTAAACGGGTCCATAGGTGACGGCAGACTCGATCAGTATATCGACGCGAAAGCGTTCGTCCTATTTCTCAAGAGTCGAGGTTAGATTAAAACCCGCAATCCACCGGCGTTACGTCGATCGTGGCAATGTGTTGCTTGTCTTTGTCGAAGTAGGAAAACCGCATGGTGACGCCCTTTGACAAGAAGTCGTCGCGGGTTTCCGGACGATTGCATGAGTTTTGAACGAGTTGAGGCTTCGCCGCTGCGGTAAACTTTGCGTGATCGACTTTGTCCGCCGAAACATTGACCAAACGGTATTTGTAGATAAACATCGCATGGGCGGCCTCGGTGACGGTCAGTTCGGTCTCTTTGTCGATAAGCACAGGCAATGAACGATTGAGCTGCGCGGCTTCTCGACTCAAGTGCTCGATCGAGCGAGGAGCTTCCCTTCCTTTGAAATACGTCGGCGCCAACCACCATATTAGGTAACCGGCGACGACGCCGACCGTGACCCATAAGATGGTCTGTCTCATGTCTTCATCGGTTTCTGTAATCTAGCGCGTTTCAGCGCCCATCGGTCGTGAAGGTTTGTTCAATTCTACCAAATACCAAGTTGTGCTTCCCCGCGAATCACTCTCCAAAATCCAATCCGCAGGAATCGCCGGCAATCTTTTTAGATCACGATCCTTGATCAATAAGTAACTGGCTTTTGACGATTTCCGCGCTCTTTCTACTGCCGCAGGAGACGCCAGCACCGGAATACTTTCTCGCTCGCTATAGTAGTTGAAGTCATTCATGGTATCCGAGTAGACGTACAGATGCGCGGATCGGGGCACGACCCGTTTGATCGTCGAGGAAAAGGCGCGATCCGATTTGAACTCTTCGAGATAGGGAAAGACGCTGTAAGAAGCGCCGAGGACCGTCGCAGCCATCATGGCGCTCACGGCAGCGAGAGCCTTGAGCGGCCGGCGGCGCCAAACGAACCCGGCGGCGAAGATGCCGCCAACGGCCAACGCGGCACTCGCCGGAATTAGGGCAGATAATGCGTCCGGTCGAACTCGCCCCGCAATCAGCGGAAGCGCCAGGCCAGCAACCCCGATGATCGCAAGAAATACCGCTCCCGACCAGCGCAGCAGTAAATCTTGGGGCAGCGTGTTTGTCGCAAGCGCGTTAAAATAAGTTGCAACAAACAATGCGATTGTCGGAACGAGCGGCAGCAAATACAGCTCGCGCTTGGTATCGGAAATGCTGAAGAACAGAAATATTACCGCGAACCAAAGTGAAACCAATTGCACGGTGGAATCGGTCCACAGCTGACGGTAAGGCCGATAAGCGAGAATCGCGGGTAACGCGAAAATTGTCCAGGGTAAAAAATCCACCGGCAATGTAGTGAAATAGTAATAAAAAGGTTGGCGGTGGCCGGCGCCGGAAGCGTAGCGTTTAACATGATGAATATAGATAAAATCGCTCAACCACTTGCCATCGGTCGCGTGGTTTACGAGATAGAACCACGGCGCAACGATGATTAAGAATATCGGTATTCCGAGGGGTAATTTGGCATCGACGATCATGCACCATTCTCGTCGAGCAACCATGAGCGTAAGAAATATCAGTCCCGGCAGAACAATGCCGATCAGCCCCTTCGTCAAGGTGGCAAGTGCCATGAATGCGTAGGCAAGAAGTATTTCGTAAGGATTCCCCTTGCGCAAAAGAGCTCGCGCCCCGAAGTAGATGGTCAGCACGAAGAAAAAGCAGAAAAGCATGTCGATGTGGGCCCAGCGGGACTCCCAGATGACGCGCACGGAAGTGGCAAGAATAACCGCGCTATAGAAACCGACTCGCGCGCCGAAAAAATCCCGCCCTATCAAGTAGGTCGTTACGACAAAGCCAACGCCTCCGATGGCCGCGGGCAAACGCACGGTCCATTCGCTCACGCCACCGAAAATTTTTGAAGCAATCAGGACGATCCAGAAATAAAGAATCGGTTTGTCCGTATATAGATCGCCATTGACGGTTGGAACGATCCATTCGCCCTTGGCGAACATCACCCGGGCGATCTCGGCGTAACGCGGCTCCACGGGCGCCCAGAAATCGCGCGCTCCCAAGGCGGGAAAATAGAGCAAGGCACCGAGAAAGCAGAGAAGAAGAACGTTTGATCTACCCGTGTCCAAACTCGCAGGGGAAGACTGAAAAAACATCGGGAACGAAATCGCCAGGAATTATATAAGACTTATACCTGATCGAATCCGCAAGGCCAAGAACGACATGATTCACTCTGCCTCGCATTTAAGCAGCCTGAGTAGAAACGGCGTTCAGGTTAACCGCCGCAAGGTGGAATCTAGACAGTCTGTCCTATGCAGCTCTTTGCCGAGCTGTTTTCCTGAATCGGCTCGAAAACAAAAACGGGGAGGGAAACGTTCTGTCTCCCTCCCCGTCGCAGTCGGAATCGGTCCGCGATTGCGCTAGTATTGATAGATTAGCTGCACGGCCATCGTCGTCTGGTTAGAGTCGGCGCCGCTAGATCCTCTTTTGAAGACTGGATGGTTGGCCAAGTCTTGCCTGAACTCCGCTCGCCCGAGGAACATTTTCGTGAACTTGTAAGTTCCCGTCAGCGTGAATTCACTCAGCAGAACGTTGCCCATGGGCCGGGTAGCTCCGAGACCTCCCGTTCTGGCTGCTTGACTGTCCAAAAACAACTCCGCTCTGAGAGCGGTATTGAAACGCTCAGTCCAGTTATAAGAGGCAATTCCAGCGAAGGCATGCCACCATGCATCCTCAGTGTCCGTGGGTGTCGGTGCTTTGGACTCAAAACCGAGCGTGTACTCCAGCAAAAGAGTGAGAGGATCGGCCGGCTTTATCGTTGCTACGTTACTCCAGGTTACCCTCTGATGGTTGGTATTATGCCTCTGTTCAGGACCGAAAATGAGGTTGCTTGCCAACGCGAAGGAGTCGGCGGGAGTCCAATTAACGCCGGCCATGCCCGACGGCGCGCCGTTATTATCCCGGGGATTATCCCAGCCGGTAACCAGGCCAACGCTACCCGTAAGCGTCTTGTGGAACGGATAGCTGAAGAGCGTACCAAGATGCGTCAAGGGTATGGCGAAGTTAAAGGCATAAGAGCGAGAAATGTTGTCGTTGTAAGCGCCGGGCGCGAGAATGATTTCCGTGCCCTGAGTAGTGACAAATTTTCCGGCTTTGATCGCAATCCCTTCACCGATAGGAATGGTGGTGGTTAGAAAGGCTTCTCTTATCTCTGCCGAGGGTTCCCGATGTAGGGATTTCCCCCATAGGGTTGCTTCTCTTAACAGTTCCCCGGTACGGCCGAAATCACCGACTAACTTGAACCCAACTCCCCAGTCCTTTTCTGGCTTTTCCACGGTCACGTTGAAATCGTTAAAGACGATTTTGTTATAGTCTTTGTCGAAATATCGACCGCTGATATTCTTCGGGTTTTTTGGATGATTGGAGCTCCAAGTGTAACTCGTGTCCAGGTATCCGCCCATCGTGATACCCAAAGCTTTTTCTAATGCGCCCTTGCCGTTGGCGATCGCGCTATCCAACGGACCGACGCAGCAATCCAAGCTCAACCAGCCCGGCGCAAGCGGCTTTTCTTCTTCGGCCCCCCGACCGCTTCCTGCGGCCAGGAAAATCAGGCTCAACCCTAGCGCTACTCCCACCAATTTACTCTTCATCAAGTGAACCTCCTCCTAAACTAGGTTGCGAAGCTAACACACTGTCACCTCGATGTTAATAAGCCCCGAAAAAAACTAGCAATAAAAATGCCACGATAGCTTTGATGACTCGAAAATTTTACATGGCTGTAATCAAAGTACTTTTTTGATGTGCGAAAGGAGCAGGACTGCTCAACTGCCCAAAACTTAGACATCCATGTCTTATTTTTGGGCAACTCGGTTGCGGTGAAGCAGCACAAGCGCTTCGGGGTTAAGCGTATCCGTTTGGGCCAGGAAGATAAACTTGCCAAGCGGATCTCTTTGTCTTGGCCTCCCCTTAATTGTCTTCGATAGGAAATTCCAGAACCTTTCGTACCCGCACCGCGCACGCCTTGAGCTCCGGTTGGCGCGATATTGGGTCGCGCGCGGTTATCGTCAAATTGTTCGCCGCCTTGAAAAAACCTTCATCCCGGCCCCAATGAAAGGGCAAAAAACAAGTCCCGTGGACAATTTCTTCTGTCACCCTCGCCTGCGCCATGACTTTGCCCCGGCGCGAAATGATTTCGACAAAATCGGCATCCTGAATATTGAAACGGCGCGCGTCGGCTCGGTTAAGTTCCAAAACAGGATCTGGCGCGCTACGCCTGAGCGCCTGGTTTTTCCCCGTGCGCGTCATCGTGTGCCAATGATGTTTGACCCGGCCTGTTGTCAAAATCAGAGGATACTCGTCGTCGGGACTTTCGACTGGAGGCGCATGCTCAACCGGAATGAGATTGGCTTTGCCATCGGGGGTGAAAAAGTGTCCGTCCTCGTAAAGTCGCGGCGTTCCCGGCTGTCGAGCCTTCGGACACGGCCATTGTAACGGTCCTTCAATTTTAAGCCGGTCGTAGCTCGCGCCTGACAGGTCACAATTCGTCCCGGCAGTTAGCGCAGCAAATTCAGCAAAAATTTCCGCAGCCGATTGGTAGGCAAAGGCGTTGCCAAAGCCCAGCGCTTGGGCAAAGAGTGAAATAATTTTCCAGTCTGGTAATGCCTCACCCGGCGGTTCAACGAGCTGTGGCATATACGTAATACGCCGCTCGGAATTGGTCATCACGCCTTCTTTCTCGCTCCACTGTGCCGCGGGCAAAAGCACGTGAGCGAAGCGGCTGGTCGCGGTCGGATGATAGGCGTCTTGCACAACCACCAGCTCAGCCTGGCGCAAGGCTTTTTCGATCAGATCGATATCCGGCGCGGAAGCTGCCGGATTGGTGCAAAGAATCCACATCGCCTTGAGCTTTCCTTGAGCCAGTGCTTCGAACTGCTCCAGCGCCGGCAGCCCCGGCTTGGACGCAATGCGTCCGCAAGGCACCTGCCAAAACCGTTCGACCTCTTCGCGGTGCTTGCGCTCTTCGACGCTCCGATAACCGGGCAGCATATGCGACAAACCACCGACCTCCCGGCCGCCCATCGCGTTGGGTTGGCCGGTCAGAGAGAATGGCCCGGAGCCCGGCTTGCCGATCTTTCCGGTCGCAAGGTGAAGGTTGATGATCGCGTTGTTTTTCTGCACACCGACGGAACTCTGGTTAACCCCCATGCTCCAGAGAGTGAGCGCATTCTGCACCATACCGAAGATCAAGGCGGCTTCGACAATGAGACACTCGGGCACGCCGCAGATATCTTCGACGGCCTTCGGCGAATATTTTTTTACGACCTCCTTGAGCTCGCGGAAGCCATTGGTATGCCGGTTGACGAAATCGCCATCGATTAGGTTGGCGTCAATGAGCACGCCGAGCATACTGTTCAGCAGCGCGATGTCCGTGCCGGGACGAATCGGCAAATGGAGATCGGCGAAATCGGCGGTCTCGGTCCGCCGCGGGTCTACCGCGATGATCATCACTCTTTTCGGGTCGCGCTGCTTTCGCTCTTTGATTCTTTTGAAGATTACAGGGTGACACTCGGCGGTATTGGTGCCAATGAGGAGCAAGCAGTTGGCCTCGTCGATGTCGGTATAGGAGTTCGGCGGGCCGTCGGAACCCAAAGAAGTCTTATAGCCGGCCACCGCCGACGCCATGCAAAGGCGTGAGTTGGTGTCGAAGTTGTTGGTGCCAAGGAACCCCTTAACCAGCTTATTGGCGACATAATACTCTTCGGTGGTTAGCTGGCCCGAGCCATAAAAAGCGACCGCGTCGGGACCATGCTCGTCGATGATTGAGCGAAATCGGTTCGCCAAGTATGCCATCGCCTGCGGCCAAGAGGCGCGTTTGAATGGCCCGTCCTGACACTGCCGCACCTGCGGATAGGTTAACCGATCGTTGGTTCGGAGAATTTCCGGCAGATAGACAGCCTTTAGACAGAGACCGCCGAGGCTTGATGGATGGTCGGGATCCCCTTTGATTTTCATTACGGAACCATCGCGAATACCAGCCAGAAGACCGCAGCCGACGCCGCAGTAGGGGCAGTAAGATTTCTCCCACCGTTCAACCGCATTGCTATGATTTTTCTGCACGACGAAATCTTTACTCGGCGTCGCAGTCACCCTCTTCTTGTGCCTCCCCCTACCGTTGGGGAGGATAGAGGTGGGAGCGCTTCGTTGAAATCGTCGACGAACTCGGCCAGCGTCTGCGATTTGCGGTATTTCCTGCGGAATCGATTGAATCCGGTAAACTTTTCGATGACGAACAGCTCCTCGGGCGAGACCACTCGGGTGACCAGCGTCGTTTGGCGCGCTTCGAAGGGCGAAAGCGCCCGCTGGCCGTGCGCTGCCTCGGCTTCGAGAAAGCTCAAAAGCTTTGTGCGCGCCTGGTGATAGGCCGGATCGGCGATGACCTTCAAGCGCTGCCGCGGCCGTTCAAATGGAACGCCGACGATCTCGCCGACGGTGGCGGCCGGGCCATTGGTCATCAGCACGATTCGATCGGCCAACAAAAGCGCTTCATCCACGTCGTGAGTGACCATGAGCACCGTCTTGTGCGTTTCGGCGCAGAGCCGAATCAATTCATCCTGCAGCTCCATGCGCGTGACGACGTCGAGCAAACTAAAGGGCTCATCGAGCAACAACACTTTCGGCTGCAGCGCCAGGGCACGGGCAATACCGACCCGCTGACGCATGCCGGCGGAGAGCTGGTCAGGGTAACAATCCGCAACATCCTTCAGCCCCACCGAGGCGAGGAACTCATCGGCGACGGCTTTGCATTCTTTGCGCGTCTTTCGGTCATTGACCTGCTCCACGGCGAGCCGCACGTTTTCGCGCGCGCTAAGCCACGGCAACAGCGCCGGAGATTGAAACACCACGCCGCGATCCAACCCCGGACGGATGACTTCGCGGCCGGCGACGATGACACCGCCTTCGGTGGAGTCGTTCAGCCCCATGACGATCGACAACACGGTGGATTTGCCGCAGCCCGAGTGGCCGACGATGCAGACGAATTCACCTTCGCTTAAGCGCAGGTTGAAGTCTTTGACGATTACCGCGGGGCCTTGCTCGGTATCGTAAGTTTTACCCAGATTCGTCAGTTCGAGAAATGGGATCATCGAAGTTGATTATCCTGTCTAGTGAAGTAATTTTTATTCCGTTCGGACGGCGAACCTATAGCGTCTTTTTTCACCGCCAATGTAAGCAGAGCGACCGTTTCGCGCCGCACCCTCTGATAGCTGGCCTCGCGGTTGAGCTGTGCGCGCAAGCGCGGATGGCCGGTGTCAACCCGGACGGCGGGCCCGAGCGTCGCACCAGGGCCGCTGCTCAGCGTGTAGATGGAGTCGGCGAGCAAGATCGCTTCGTCGATGTCGTTGGTAATCATCACTACGGTTTTCTGGGTTTCCATCCAGATGCGCGCCAGCTCTTCCTGCAGTGTGCCGCGCGTCAGCGCGTCGAGCGCGCTGAAAGGCTCATCCATCAAAAGCACCTTCGGGTCCATCGCCAGGCCGCGCGCCACGGCAACGCGTTGGCGCATGCCGCCGGAAAGCTCCCGCGGCACCTTTTTCATCGCCGCGCTCAAATTGACCAAACGGATGTAGTGTTCCGTGCGCTCGCGCTTCTCCGTTTCGGGGAGATTGTGAGCCACAGCATCCACGGCAAGGTAAACGTTTTGGTAAACGTTCATCCAAGGCAACAAGGAATAGTTCTGAAAGACGACGCCCCGGTCGGGACTCGGACCGTCGATAGGTTTTCCTTCCAAGAGAATTTCGCCGAGATCCGGCTCGATCAGTCCGGCGATGAGCGAAATCAAAGTCGTCTTGCCCGACCCGGATCGGCCAACTATGCAGACAAACTCGTTTTCTTCGATGGCTAAATTGATATCGCGTAACACGGACAACCTGGCGCTTCCACGCCGAGTCCGCGAAAAACTCTTGTCGACGCCTTTTATTTCGAGATAGGCCATGAGCAAACCCTCAAGCCGTCTTAAAACGCCGCTCCACCACGCTCATAAACCGGTCCAAACCGAAACCGATAATACCGATGGTGATAATCGATAGAAGAATGTGCGAATAAACCAGGCTGTTATATTCTTGCCACAGGAAGCCGCCCACGCCGGGCGCGCCGGTGAGCATTTCGGAAGCGACGATGACCAACCAAGCAAGCCCGAGGGAAAGCCGATAGCCGGTAAAAACATACGGCAGCGAACCGGGAATGATGATGCGTCGGAGGGTCTTTATCGGCGAAAGCTTAAGCACCTTGCCGACATTGAGGTACACGGGGCTGATACTTCGCACCCCGACCGCAGTGTTGATCACTGTCGGCCACATGGCGCAGAGCGCAATGGTAAAGATCGCCGCCGGCTCCGATTGTCTGAAGATGACCAACCCCAGGGGGAGCCACGCCAGAGGAGAGATGGGCCGCAGAATCTGAATCACCGGATCGAAAGTGCGATAGAAAAAAACGGAGAGCCCGAGAAAGAATCCCAGAGGCGTTCCGATGAGAATCGCCAGCAGAAACCCTTTCGATACCCTGACGAGACTCAAAAAGGCAAACCTGCCGATCCCCTGATTCATCTCACCGTCTTTGAAAAATGGGTTAAGGATATAAAGTTTGCTTTCCTGCCAGGTTTTCATAGGCGACGGCAGATCCTTCGCAACCGTCGTGCTGATCACCGTCCAGAAAAGCAGCATAACGGCGATACCGAGGAAAGGAAGAAGCATCGTGGCAAAGTCGATTCGTTTGGTCATTTTCACCCCTATGCGATATTGTTGATAGGAAACTTTTTCGCGTACTCCTCGGGCTTGCTCGGATCGAACTCGACGCCGTCGAAGAAAGTTTCTTTTTTCATGTCTTCCTTCGGTGTCGCTATTCCCATCTCTTTTGCGACTTCACGATGAAGCTCGGGGCGGAGCACTTGATTGACCAGACCTTTGTAATCGGGTGCTTCTTTTACCATGCCCCAGCGGCGAAATTGCGACAGCCACCACACGCCGTGTGATTTCCACGGGAAGTTGGTATTGCGCACGAAGAAGGTCATGTAATTAGGATCCTTTTCTTTCCTGCCGTCGCCATAATCGTAATCGCCCAGCATGCGCCCGAGGATCACTTCTTTCTGGGTATTGATATACTGCGGCCGCGACACCACCTCGGCCATCTGCGGCCGGTTCTCCAGCTTATCGATATGCTGGCTCGACTCGAACATGGCCCGCAGGATCGCCTTGACCGTCTTGGGATTCTTGTCAGCGAACTCTTCCGTGAAGGCGAGCACCTTTTCCGGATGGTCCTTCCACATCTGCTGCGTCGTAATCGCCGTAAAGCCGATGCCATCGGCGATGGCGCGCGCGTTCCAGGGCTCGCCGACGCAAAAGCCGTCCATCTTGCCGACCTTCATGTTCGCCACCATTTGCGCTGGTGGAATGGTGATCAACGTCACATCTTTGTCCGGGTGAATGCCGCCCGAGCCAAGCCAATAGCGCGTCCACATGGCATGAGTACCGGGCGGAAAGGTCATCGCAAAAGTCATCGGTGCGCCCGCCTTTTTTGCCTGGTCGGCCAGCGGCTTCAGCGTCTGCGGAGTTTTTGCGCCTTTCGCCAATAGCTCCTTCTTCAAAGTTATCGCCTGGCCGTTGCGATTGAGCACAAACGGAATAACCAAGTTCTTCTTCGGCGAGCCCAATAGGCCCAGCGTCGAGGCGAAGGGCATGCCAAAGAGCATGTGAGTCGCCTGATTCTCGCCGAGAGTTAAGCGGTCGCGGATGACGGCCCAAGAAGCCTCTTTGGAAATGACCGACTCGATGCCGTACTTCTTGAATAGCCCCAACTCATGCGCCATCACGATCGAAGAGCAATCGGTCAAGGCGATAATGCCGAACCGAACACGGGTTGTTTCGGGAGCATCGGCCGCGTAGACTCCGCCGAACCAACCCTTGGGCATGCCGGCCAGCAAGACGCCGGCGGCGCTGGCGGAAAGCTTGAGAAAATTCCGGCGTGTCATTCCATCTGACGTCTTCAGCTTTTTCTTTTGGGTCACCATCATCCCTCCACCGTAACTTGATCGCCTTGGGCAACCAACTTGAAGACTTTCACTTTCAGTTTTGGGTCCGTCGAGCAGGCGCCGGTTTTGAGATCGAACTTATACCGATGTAGCGGACAGACGACTTCGCCGTTTTCGATCCAGCCGTTGCACAGCTGGCCACCCTCATGCGGACAAATATTTTGAATCCCATAGAGCTGTCCATTATTTTTGAAAACGGCCATTTCTTCACCTTTCGCACGCACTAACTTGGCCGATCCCTCAGCGATCTCTTGAAGCCGAATCAGCGGCCGCTCCGGTTCGGCCGCGGGTTTGAGCGGCGCACTCATGACCTGGGGAATCCTTTTTAATTGTTGCCGCATCGCTCTGAAGGCGCCGTGTTTTACCAAACCGGCGATGGACTCCGGCAAATCTTCACAAGGGACATCTTCCATGATCTTCACCGGAAAGTTTGCTTCGCAGCCGGAAGCGCCCCCCGCGAATACATCCACGGCTTCGACGACTTCTCCATTGACCTTGATATTTTTTCCGAGCAGACCGATGTCGGCAACCGTGTGATTGCCGCAGCCCGCGGGACAGCCCGACCAGTGCATGCGCAGCGGCTGCGTCTTGCCTAACTTCGCTTCGAGCACCCGCGCGGTTTTGAGCGCCCATCCCTTGGTTTCGATCAAAGCAAAATGGCAATAGTCCATACCCGTGCAGCTCACCAGACCGCGCATGACCTCGGAAGGATCGTAGCGTAGCTCCTGAAGCACGGGCTGGTTGGTGAGCTCGCCGAGCTTGCTATCGGGCACGTTGGGAATGATGACATTTTGCCCGACGGTCAGCCGGAGTTGGCCGTTACCGTAGCTTTCGGCCAATTCCGCAATCTGCAGCATCTGTTCCGAGGTCATACGCCCAACAGGCACCGCCAGACCCACATAGTTGAGGCCTGCCTGCTTCTGGCGAAACACACCGACATGATCGGTGTGTTTCGGCGTGCGTCGATCTTGACCCGCGGAGGCAAGCGGGCGATCAACGCGACGTTCCAATTCGCTGCGAAATCTTTCCACTCCCCAGTTTTCGATCAGAAAAGCCAAGCGCGCCTTGGTACGCAGCTCGCGCGCGCCGTTATCGCGAAACATCAATACGATATGGCTGCAGACCGCGGCAGCTTGTTCGGGTGTGACAAAAAGATCGAGCGGCGATGCGATGCGAAATCCGCCGGACCCCATCTTGCCCCCGACGGCAACGTTGAATCCTCTTTTTTCTTCACCATCGATCTCTTTGGTCGCCGGCGTTAGCGCAATGTCCTGCGCCTCGGCATGCGTGCATGCTTCCTTACACGCGGTGATGGTAACGTTGAACTTTCTGGGCAGATTCGTGTACGCCTTGTTGCCGACGAACATTTGCGTAAATTCACGCACCACATCCGAGGCGTCGAAAAGTTCGTTGGGCGTCAATCCAGCGACGGGACAGCCGATGACTCCGCGGATGTTGTCCATGCCGGTTTGCAGCGATATGAGATCCACCGTTCTGAGTTTGTGCCAAATTTCCGGGACGTCGTTGATCGTGAACCAGCGCAGCTGGATCTGCTGGCGCGTCGTCAAGTCGGCAAAACCTTTGCCGAACTCCCCGCTGATTTCACCGATGGTGCGCAGTTGAGTGGCGCTCAGAAAGCCGTTCGGGATGCGCAGCCGCATCATGAAATGACCCGGAGTTTGCCGGCGAAAAAACACTCCGGCCCATTTCAAACGTTCTTTGTCGCCATCAGTAATGCTTTCCCAGCCTTCGGCCGCGTATCGAGGAATGTCGTCCAAAATGTCCAGACCGTCTTTTTCGTTTTTGTATTCCTCGATCTTGTTCATGGCGTGCCTAGAGCATCAGCGCTGTATCCAATGCGAAGCCGCAGCGGCTGGTTGTTATTGACTTTGCTGTCCATCCAGCCGTTTCACTGATGCGGCGCTTCAATGACGTTCATTTCCATAATCGCCAGGCTCTGCTTCGATGCCGACTCGCGCGACGGATTCTCGGAGCTTCGAGATCGAAACATTTGGCCATTTCCAATACCGGCAGTTTGGGGATATCCCGATCCGCCTGCCCACCGAAGACTTCCGACAAGAAAATGATGTTATCGAGAATCTTGCCAGTCATGCTCTTTTCACGCGCGTTCATTATCCCAGCCCTTTCCGTTCCAAAAAAAAAGGCGCTCCATCGGATGACCGATGAGCGCCTTTGCTCAACGAGAGCTACGCTGCTCTCGTCTAATGAACGAGCAATCGTTATGCCAGCATCGGGTGCAGAAAATCGCTGTAATTTCTCGGACTTTTTTAAATCTGCAGCGCGACTGCCTAGAGGCGAGTCAGGCTGTGCCTAGAGATCTGGCAACCGTCGAGTGCGTACTGGAAGGTTCCTAGTTCTTATCGTCTTTAAGAATTCCTCCTGCCAAGAGGATCGCTTGAGCCACATCAGCCATCGGTTTGCGCATGTTCATGCTAGTCTTCTTGATCAACGTATAAGCCTGCTCTTCGCTGAGCTTCCTTTGTTCCATTAGCAAACCTTTGGCGCGCTCGATCAGCTTGCGTGATGCCAAATTTTCCTTCAGTGTTGAATTTTCCTGATGCAGAGAAAGGAAGTCCTGATAACGCGTGACCGCCAGCTCTATGGTTGGGCTCAGCTCTTCGGCTCTCAAAGGTTTGACCAGGTAGCCCATCACGCCAGCCTGTTTTGCTCGCTCTATAGTCGCCGTGTCGTAATGGCTGGTAATCAGCACGATGGGAAGAGGCTGTGCGCGCATCATCTCGCGCGCTGCTTCGATGCCGTCCATATCGGGCAAACCGACGGCCATGACAATGACGTCGGGCGCGGCGCTGCGAGCCAGCCTCAAAGCCGATTCGCCACTTGCCCCTTCTCCAGCGATCTCGTATTTGGCCTCAGTAAGAGTTCTGACGAGACGCCTGCGTGAAGGTTCGTGGTCGTCGATGACCAAGACCCTTCTCATTCGCTCGCCAGCCCTCCCTCTCCCTTGCGCTGTCGGAAACGGGAAACACGCCGCACGAACTCGGACAAAAACCTTTCGGCGTAGTATTTCAGCGTCGGCGCGTAGCTGTGGGTATCGGCGAGAATCTTGTCCGGAAGGATGTAGGGCGCCAACGCTAAATCCTTCGAACGTTCGTCGATCCAGCGTTCGATCATGCGCGGCGTCACTTCGAGGTGAAATTGCAATCCGTAAACGGTTTTGCCGACGCGAAACGCCTGGGTACTGTAATGCGCCGAAGAAGCGAGCCGGATGGCACCGGCAGGCAAATCAAAACCATCGCTATGCCACTGAAAAACAGTGGCGTTTTCCGGCAGATAACCAAGCAGCGAATCGACTTGACCATGCGGCGTGATCGAGATCGGATTCCAGCCGATCTCCTTGACCGGGCCATGGAACACCGGTGTGCCCAGCGTTGCCGCGATCAGCTGCGCCCCCAAACATATTCCCAATATCGGCACAGCTTCGTCGATCGCCGCTCGAATGATTCTCTTTTCCCACCGCAAGAACGGGAAGCTGTCCTCTTCGTTCACATTCATCGGGCCGCCCAGGATGATCAGCGCCCTGACATTCCTCCACTCCTCTGCCGGCATTTCGCCATGGAACAATCGGAATACTCGATAATCTGCCCTTTGCTTCTCCAACACCTCGGCAAAGAATCCCAGGTCTCCAAATGGATCATGCTGAAAAACCAGGACCTCTTCCATACGGTCCCTCATCGGTAGTGCTAAGTAATGGGCTAGGGACCGAGTTATGTCTTTCTAAACGGTCGCGCCAACGTTCGCTCAATCCTGGTCCCCGGCCTGCGGTCCTCACTGCTCAGTCGTTATTTAGATATCGAAGTACAGAGCGAACTCCCATGGATGAGGGCGTAGCCGGATGGCATCGACTTCAGCCTTTCTCTTGTACTCCAGCCAGGTCTCGATCACGTCCTTGGTAAACACATCTCCCCTGAGTAAAAAGTCATGGTCTTTTTCTAGTGCATCCAAGGCTTCATCTAACGACCCTGGCATCGATTTCACCTTGGCCGCCTCTTCGGGCTCTAGCTCGTATAAATTCTTGTCGATCGGTTTGGGCGGTTCGGTCTTGTTTCGGATCCCGTCCAAGCCCGCCATCAGCATGGCCGGAAAAGCTAGATACGGATTGCAGCTCGGATCGGGAGTCCTAAACTCTAACCGCTTGGCCTTCTCACTGGTGGAGTACATCGGGATTCTCACACAGGCGCTTCGGTTTCGGGCCGAGTACACTAAGTTGATCGGTGCTTCATATCCGGGGACTAATCTCCTGTAGGAATTCGTCGTCGGCGCAATGAAGCCGCACAGGGCATGGGCGTGCTTGAGCAGTCCGCCGATGTAGTAGCGCGCGGTGTCGCTGATCAGCCCGTAGCCCTTCTTGTCATAGAAGATATTCTTCCCCGCCTTCCACAAACTCTGGTGGGTGTGCATGCCGGAACCATTGTCTTGAAACAACGGCTTGGGCATGACGGTAACCACTTTGCCCCGTTTTCTGGCGGTGTTTTTAATCACGTACTTGTAAAGCAATACTTGGTCGGCCATCTTAGCGAGCGTGGTAAAACGCATGTCGATCTCGGTCTGGCCCGCTGTGCCTACCTCGTGGTGATGCACTTCGATCTTAACCCCACACTTCTCTAAGTTTAAGACCATTTCGGACCTTAGATCCTGGTACTGGTCCATAGGAGGAACCGGAAAGTAGCCTTCTTTGTATCGAATCTTGTAGCCGAGGTTGGGCTCGGCACCGTCTTTGCCGGAGTTCCAAAAACCTTCGCTGGAGTCGATATGGTAGTACCCCTCATGATGGTTCTGGTCGAAGCGCACGCTGTCGAAAATAAAAAACTCGATCTCGGGCCCCCAGTAGCTGGTATCCGCAATGCCGGTGGACTTCAGGTACTTCTCGGCCTTTTGCGCCACGAACCTCGGATCTCTGCTGTACGGCTCGCGGGTGATGGCGTCCAGTACGTTACACACGAAACTGACCGTGGAATGCTCGCTGAACGGGTCCATCATCGCGGTGTCGGCGTCGGGAAGCAGGATCATGTCGGATTCGTTGATCGATTGAAATCCTCGGATGCTCGAGCCGTCGAAGCCTAGACCCTCTTCGAATAGCTCGGCGCTTAGTTCCGTTGCCGGGATCGAGAAGTGCTGCCATAGCCCGGGAAAATCGACAAACTTTAAATCTACTATCTCGGCTTTGTTCTTCTTCGCCATCTCTAAGGCGTCTTTGACGGGCATCTAACTGCTCCTCTCTCTCTTTTTGAGGTGAAAATAAATCGAAAACTCAATTTTGTTATCACATTCTTTCGTGGACAGCCACCCCAACCGCGAACTATTCGTATGCACGCTCGTTGTGTTGGCTCAGATCTAAACCCACTCGCTCCTCGTCGTCGCCGACTCTCAATCCCATAATGGCCTTCACTATCGAAAGAATGATGAACGTCCCCACGACCGCCAATATCCAGGTGAAAATGACTGCAACAAACTGCGTCCAAAGCTGCCCCGGATTGCCGAAAAACAGACCATCGTTACCCGCTGCGTTGACTGCCTTGGAGGCAAACAAGCCGGTCGCCA
>Ga0114129_10004871_pt1 | contig 18941 bp, 15 predicted proteins | sample RhiMetdeltSRZDD1_FD_80071 | JGI IMG/M metagenome (GOLD analysis project Ga0114129, IMG submission 80071) | Populus rhizosphere microbial communities from Tennessee, USA - Rhizosphere MetaG P. deltoides SRZDD1 (version 2) (version 2) | ecosystem: Host-associated > Plants > Roots > Rhizosphere >...
GACGGCACGTTCGTGCGCGCCGCGCTGGCGGCCGGGGCGAAAGGGCTCGTGATCGAGGCGCTCGGCTGGGGAAACATCAACATCCCGATGTTCCAGGCGGTGAAGGAAGCGATCGGGAAAGGCGTCCCGGTGGTGATCAGCACCCGCGTCTGGACGGGTCGCGTGGTGCCCAACTACGGCTTCGAGGGCGGAGGCAAGACCCTGCAGCAGGCGGGAGCGGTGTTCGGCGACAACCTCTCCCCGCAGAAGGCCCGCATCCTCCTCATGCTCGCCCTGCAAACCACCAGCGAACCGAAGCAGCTCCAGCAGCTGTTCGATCGGTGAACGACGACCGCGTCAAAGAGCCGGCAGGTCGACGAGCGCGGCCCGGCAGGGGACCGGGCCCTACTGCGCCACGGGGCAATTGTCGAACGAGAAGATCCCGGAGCTCTCGCGGACGCGGAACGTCCCCCTGAGCACCGAGCCCGCGCTCCCGTCCACACAGGTGATCGCGCCGGCGGTGCCGTTCAGCTCGAGCGGGAGGCTCGGGCCCGCGAGCTGCAATTGAAACGACCCGTCTGTTCGGACCCTGCCACGGACCGCGAAGCAGCCGGGCGACGCGACAGCTCCCAGGCAGTACTGGCCGCCGACGTTGCCCGCGGCGTCCTCGGCCAGCGTCAGGACCACTTCGTGCGTGACGGGCGTCGGGGCGGGCGAGACCAGGTACGTATACGATCCGTGCAAGAAGCCGCCGATCTGCGGAAGGGCAGTGCCGCCGGGACCGGCTCCTCCGCCACTCGGGCCGCCCGGGAGCGCGGCGGCGACGCGATCTCCGCCGCCCCCGCCTTGTCCGCAGGCCGCCACGAGAACCGCGATCGCCGAAACCGCGATCCAAGCCGGGAGCAATCTAGAAACCGTCGTCATCTCGTCCTCGCGCGCGGCCCCGTGCGCGGTGCCGGCTCCAGGCTTGACACCCATCCACGTGGAGGGGCGCCAGGCGATTTGCAAGGCTGAAGCGCTCGTCTGCCCGGCTGGATCAGAGAAGAACGCGCCAGTCGGTCCCGGTGGGCGAGTCGCGCAACTCGACACCTCGATTCGCCATCTCGGTGCGGATCGCGTCGGCCTGGGCGAAGTCCTTCGCCTTGCGGGCGGCGACGCGCGCGGCGATGCGTTCCTCGACCCACTTCGGATCGATGTTCTTGCGGCGAGCGGCAAGCTGGCGGCGCAGGCGGATGCCTTCCTCCGGCGCGCGCGTCGAGAGACCGAGCACGTTGGACAGCTCGCGCGCCGTGCGCAGGAGCGCAGCGACCTCGGCCGGCGGCGCCTTCGCGTCGATGCGGGCGTTGAGCCGCGCGTAGAGGTGCTCGACCCGCGCCAGTGCGTCGGCGGAGTTGAAGTCGTCCTCCATCGCGGCGCGGAACTCTGCGAGCGGCTCCGGGAGCGGCGGCGCCTCGCCGGCGAACTTCTTCTGCCGCAAGTACGCGTCGCCCTTGGCGAGCGAGTCGTAGAAATACTCGACGCGCCGGTCGGCGTCCGCCAGGCCCGCCTCGGTGAAATTGATCGGATGCCGGTAGTGAGTCGAGAGCAGGAAGGCGCGCAGCGACTCGCCGTCCCAGTGCTGCAAGAGATCGCGGATGGTGCGGAAGTTGCCGAGCGACTTGCTCATCTTCTCCGCGTCGATGGTGACGAACCCGTTGTGCAGCCAGAAGTTCGCCAGCGGCTGCCCCGACGCCGCCTCGCTCTGCGCGATCTCGTTCTCGTGGTGCGGGAAGACCAGGTCCTTGCCGCCGCCGTGCGCGTCGAAGGTGGTGCCCAGGTATTTCTGCGACATCGCCGAGCACTCGATGTGCCATCCGGGCCGGCCCGGCCCCCACGGGCTGTCCCACGTGACGCTGGCAGGCTCCCCCGGCTTGGCCGCCTTCCACAGCGCGAAGTCGAGCGGGTCGCGCTTGCGCTCACCCGGCTCGACGCGCGCGCCGGCGAGCAGGTCGTCCAGGTTGCGCTTCGACAGCTTCCCGTACGGCGGGTACGACCGCACCGCGAAGTAGACGTCGCCGCCCGACGGGTACGCGTTCCCGCGCTCGATGAGCTTGGCGATGAGCGCCTGCATCTCGGGCACGTGATCGGTCGCCCGCGGCTCCACGTCCGCCGGCAGCACGGAGAGCGCCTCGAAGTCTTCGCGGCAGGCCGCGATGAATCCGTCGGCGAGTGCTTTCGGATCCTGCCCCCGCTCCGCGGCGCGGCGGATGATCTTGTCGTCGACGTCGGTCCAGTTGCGCACGTACTTCACGTTCCAGCCTGCCCAGCGCAGGAATCGCACCGCCGCGTCGAAGGCCACGAGGAAGCGCGCGTGCCCGACGTGCGAGACGTCGTACACGGTGATGCCGCAGACGTAGATGCCCACCCGGCCGGGGTCGACCGGGACGAACTCCTCCTTGCGATCGGTCAGGGTGTTCCAGACCCGCAGCGCCATCCAAGGCCCTCAAAGCCGACGGGCGCGAGCACGTCTACCGCGCCCGCGCCCGCCGCGAAACTGTCCAGCGACTGATCAGCAGTTGAAGATCTGCTTCAGGTCCGTCTCGATCTGGTCCTCGTTGACGCCCTTCGCCAGCGACAGCTCCTTGATGAGGAGGTTCCGCGCCGTGTCGAGCATCTTGCGCTCTCCGAAGGAGAGGTCCTTGTCGAACTTGAGCAGATAAAGGTCGCGCAGCACTTCCGCGATCTCGAACACGGAGCCCGTCTTGATCTTCTCCATGTACTCGCGGTAGCGGCGGTTCCAGGTGGCGGAATCGACCGAGATGTCCTTCTGCTTCAGGATTCCGTAGACCTTGTTGACCGCCTTCTCGTCGATCAGCGAGCGCAGTCCAACCGAGCCGACCTTGTTGATGGGGATGAGGATCTTCATCCCGTTTTCCATGATCTTGAGCACGTAGAAGGACTGTCGCTGACCCGCGATGTCCTTGTGCTCGATCCCCATCACCTCCCCAACTCCCTGCCCCGGATAGACGGCCTTGTCGCCGACCTTGAACGTCTGCATGTCCGGGTTGTATCACGGCTTTGCACCATGCGTCAAGCTCGTGGCTTGACTCGACGTCGGGACGGGGTGTAGGGTTACCGACTGGCGGTCGGTGTGTAGGCATTGTCCTACACCTGGGGTTGGGGTGAGGGGGGCGATGGGGCGGCCGCTTCCGGCGGCATGCGCGGCGTTCGCCGCGGCTGCGTACTTCGGCCTCGGACGGGACCTGCGCCTCGCTGCGGCGATGGCCTGTTGCGCCGCGGCGATCGGAGCGGTTGCCGCACTGCGGTGGCGCCCCGCCGTCGTGCTTGGAATCTGCGGCGCGCTCGGATTCTTCCGCGGAGGCCTGGGCGGGCACCCGGCGCGCGACGCAGGGCTCGACGCCGCTCTGCTCGACCCTGCGCTCGACCGCGGCGGGCGGGAACCGGTGCGCGTCGAGGCGACGGTGCTCGAGGCGGACCCCCGCCGGCGCGGGCTCCAACTCGTTCTGCGGATCGACCGGTTGGAACCGCGGCCCGGCGACGAGCTGCACGAGCCGCGCCCGGCGCCGCTTGCGATGGTGCTGGTGGAGCACGCGCCCGTGCTCGCCCGCGGCGCGCGCATTGCCCTGTTCGCGCGCTTGCGGGACCCGCCGCGCGCGCTGAATCCGGGCGAGCGCGGCCGCCGCCGCGACCTGGCGCTCCGCGGCATCGCGTACCAGGGTTCCGCGGAATCCGCCCAGGTGATCGCACCCGCGTCGCGTCCCTGGCAGCTCGTCGCCGAGGTGCGCGCGCGCTTCGCACGCCGGTGCGCTGCGGTCTGCACGGCTCCGGCGCGCGCAGGCCTTCTGGCCGCGCTCGGTGTCGGCGACCGGTCGTTGATTCCGGCGGAGGTCGAGGAGGATCTCGCCGCGAGCGGACTCGTCCACCTGCTGGCGAGCTCGGGGCTGCACCTCGCCGTGGTGGCCTTGCTCGTCCGCTGGGTGGCGAAGCGGCTGTGGCTGCGGAGTCCCTGGGCCGCCCGCGCGCGAGCGGCGATGGTCGCATCGCTTTGCGCCGCGCCGGCGGTCGCAGCGGAAGTGTTGCTCCTCGGGGCGCCATGGCCGGCCATCCGCGCAGGAGTCGGAGCCGGCCTCGCGATCTCGGCCGATCTCTCGGGGCGGCGTTCCGACGGGCTCACCGCGCTCTTCGCCGCGGCGGCGGCCTGCGCGGCGATCGACCCGGCGGCGACGCACGACCTCGCCCTGCAGCTCTCCGTTGCCGGCGTCGGCGGGATGTTGATCCTTGCCGACCCATTGCGTGATTTCTTTCCGCGCCCGCTGCCGGCGCTCCCGGGCCCAGCGCGACTCTCCCGCGCGATCGGCTACCTGGCCGAGCGTACGGTGCGCCTCGGCTGCGCCACGGCCGCGGCGACGCTGTGCACCGGGCCGCTCATCGCGGCGGCGTTTCATCGGGTATCCCTGGCGTCGGTCGCTGCCAATACGATCGGCCTCGCGCCGGGCCTGCTCGCCATTCCCATCGCGTCGCTCGCGGTTCCCGCCGACGCGATGTTCGCACCGGCGGCGTTGCCTCTGTTCTGGGCGGCCGATCAGCTCGCCGGGCTTACGCTGCTTGCCGCGCGAGCGTTCGCCGCGCTGCCGTACGCGCGCGTCGCTGCGGCGGCTCCGGGGCCGTGGACCGTGCTCCTCTGGTGGGCCGGCGCGCTGCTCCTCGCGGGATGGCCCTCTCCACTCGGGGCCGGCTCACGTCCGCGCAGGCCGCCGCCGGCGACGCGCCTGCGCCGCGCGACGCTGCCCGCCTGCGCGCTGCTCTGCGCTGGTTTCGCGCACGCCGCCGCTCCGCTCTTGGTGCGCAGCCTCCGCGTCACGTTCCTCGCCGTGGGTCAGGGCGACTCCGCGCTCGTGCAGTTCCCGGGCGGCGGCGCCATGCTCGTCGACGCAGGAGGAGACCTGCGCGGCCTCGCGCCGCCCGGCGCCGACGTGGGGTCGCGCGTCGTCTTGCCCGCGCTCGCCGAGCTTGGCGTCTCGCGGCTCGACGTCGTCGTCCTGACGCATCCTCACCCCGACCACGGCGGCGGACTCTTCGCCGTTCTCGATCATCTGCCCGTCCGCGAGCTGTGGGTGACGGGCGAACCGGGGCCCGGCCAGCTCGGAGACCTCATCCGGGCGAAGGCGCGCGACCGCGGCGTTCCCGTCCGCGTACCCGAGGTGGGTGTCTCCGAGATGCACGGCGTGCGGATCGAGGTGGTGCGATCCGGCTGGAGCGCGGCTCGCTCCACGAACGACAACTCGCTGGTCATCCGGCTGCTGCACGGGTCCGTCGCGCTTCTGCTCGCGGGAGACGTCGAAGCGTTGGCGGAGGCCGACCTGGCGCAATCGCATCGCGATCTCCGCGCCGACGTGCTGAAGGCAGCACACCACGGCAGCAGCACCAGCTCGACGGATGCATTCCTCCGCGCCGTGCGGCCGCGACACGTGGTCTTCTCCGTCGGCGCGCACAATCCGTTCGGGTTTCCTCACGACGACGTCGTCGAGCGGGCGGGCAGCGCGGGCGCCACCACGTGGCGAACGGACGGCGGCGCGATCACCGCCCTCAGCGACGGCACGACCGTGGAGCTGCAGCAATTCGTGCCTTAGTCCTCGAACCGCAGCGTGGCGAATCGATCCACGGCGTGGAAGTCGCCGACCATCGGCGGCGAATAGGCCTGGCCCTCGCCGGGCCGCCCCGGATACTGCCGCAGGCGGTACAGGTTGAACCTCCAGGTGTCGCCACGCTGGGGACGTGGGGCGGGCATCCCGGTCAGGGTCGCGAAGGGGATCGCCAGCTCGGCCGTCCAGCCGCGGTCCACGTCGCGCGAATCGTTCAACGTGCCGTCGAGGTGGACGCCGTGCCTTGCGCGGGACGACCAGGACAGGTCCATTCCCTGCCTGGGACCGGTGAACGAGGCGTCGAACAGCGCGTTCGACGGCGCCAGCTCGATCTCGACGTAGCGGCGCAGATCGCCGCTCGGGTTGAGGAAGATCTCGACCACGTTCGAGGTGTAGAGCGGCTCGTCGTCCTTCGCGAAGGGGGTGGCGATGTCCGGGTCCTCTGCCTGGAATGCCAGGTAGAGATGGTCGTCGTCCCACAGCAGGCGCGCGACCGTCTGCGCGCTGCAGGGCTTTCCGTCCAGCGACCGCACGAACGGGCCGGCGCGCTCCGCCCGGTCCCACGCCGCCTCGGCGAGGATGCCGTCGACGTCGATGGGGCCGCTGGCGCGATGGACGACATACGGCTGCGGGCGCTTCGCGCAAGCGGCGAGGAGGCAGACGGCGACCGCGGGCGCGATGCGCACCGGCGGGGCGCGCTAGACCAGCCCGGCGCGGCGGACGATCAGGTGGCAGAGCCTTTCGTGCCCGCCGAGCAGGCTCGAGAACTGCAACGAGCCCAGCCGCGTGCGCACGGCATAGCTCGTGCCGAGCAGGCCAGGCAGGACGTCGACGCGAAGGATGTCGTCGAACGGGAAATGGCGGACGGTGCCGACGGTACGGACGGTCAGCCCCGCATCGCTCACCGTGTACGCGAGCCTGCCGTAGAACATCGAGCAGGCGGTGAAGAGCGCGATGAAGAACGCGGCGGACAGGAATGCCGTATTCGTCGCGCCGCGGAGTCCGAGCAACGCGACGAACACGGCGATCCAGAGGGTGTCCGCCGCGAGGACGACGGTGCGGAGGACGATGCGGGGGCGAAAGGTCTCAGGTGCGAGCGCTTCACGACTTCCGGGACGCTCCACCATGAAATGAGCATAGCGACGCGGAGGATGGCGAGCAATTCCGCGCCGCCTCGCTGCTACGATGCGCGCATGCGAGATCCGTCGCAGGCGCTCGCTTCCCCGGCGGCCTGGGAGGAGCCCGATCGCGCCGCGCGCCTGGCGCCGCGGCTACCAGACGAGACGGGTCTGTCCCCGCGCGACGCCGAGACGCTGCTGCGGCTGTGCGAGGAGAGCGCCGACCCGGACGGAGCCCTCGCCGGCGCGGTGCGTGCCCTCGCCGCCCGGCGCGCGCGGCTTCTGCGTGCGGCGTCAGCCCAGGTCCTGGAGCCGCTCGTCACGGTGTGCGCGGCGTCGCGGTACCTCGCCGCGCACCTCGCCGCGCGCCCCCGGCTCGTGGACCTGTTGCCGCGGCTCGCCGGCCGGACGACGACGGAGGAAGCGGCGCTCGCCGCCGCGCTCAGGCACGCGAGAGCACCTGACGCGGAGGCGCTCGCGCGCGCGCTGCGCCGCCACAAGCTGGTCGAGGTGCTCGGCATCGCGCTGCGCGATCTCGGCGGCCGGGCCGCGCTCCCCGAATCCGCGCGAGAGCTGTCCTGGCTCGCGTCCTCGGTCCTGGAAGCCGCGGTCCGCTTCCACTACGCGAAGCTTTGCGCGCGGCATGGACCTCCCGAGGGGCGCACGCCCGGCGGCGCGTCGGGTTTCTGCGTGCTCGGGATGGGGAAGCTCGGCGGGACCGAGCTGAACTTTTCGAGCGACGTCGACGTTCTCTACGTCTACGACCGCGACGGACGCACGCAGGGACCGCAGGCGATCGATCACTTCGCCTTCTACGCTCGCCTCGCCGAGGAGGTCACGCGCGCCGTCGGTGCGACGCCCTTCATCTTCCGCGTCGATCTCGACCTGCGGCCCGAGGGCCGCAGCGGCCCGATCGTGAACTCGCTCCGGTCGCTCGAGCTGTACTACGAGGCGCAGGGCGCCGCCTGGGAGAGGTTCGCGCTGCTCAAGGCGCGCCCGGTCGCCGGAGAGCTGCCGGTCGGAGAAGAGGGGCTGCGCCGGCTCGCGCCGTTCGTCTGGCGCAAGTACCTCGACCTCGGCGCCGTGGAGGAGATGCGGGCGCTCAAGGCGAGGGCGGAGCGCGAGGCTGGCCGGCGCGGCAAGCAGGACCTGAAGCTGGGCCCGGGCGGCATCCGCGAGGTGGAGTTCTTCGTGCAGGCGCTCCAGCTGCTGCACGGAGGCAAGGACGCGAACCTGCGCGCGCGCGGCACCCTCCCCGCGCTGGAGCGCCTTCTCTTCGCCGGGCTGATCTCCAGCCGCGATCGCGACGAGTTGGCCGAAGCGTACGTCTTCCTGCGCCGGCTGGAGCACCGGGTCCAGATGGTCGCGGAGAGACAGACGCACGCGATCCCCGACGACCCCGCCGAGCGTGCCCGGCTGGCGCGCCGCGCCGGCTACCCGGGGCCGCGCGAGGCGGCGCTCCGCGCGCTCGACCAGGACCTGCAGCTGCAGCGCGGCCGGGTCGAGGCGCGCTTCCGCGACCTTTTGCGCGTCGCCGAGGGCGGAGCCTCGGACGCAGACGCGAACGCGACGCTCGCCGCGGATCCGCTGACGACGCCCGAGGAGCGCGTGGAAGCGCTGCGAGCGCTGGGCTTCCTCGACGAGGACGCGTCCGCTGCCGAGATCGCGCGGCTGGCGCGTCGCCGCGACACGCCGTTTTCCGCGGCGTCCCCGGCCGAATTGCAGCACCTCGCGCCGCAGCTCGTCCACGAGGCCGCTGCCGCGCCGGATCCCGACCAGGCGCTGCGCTACCTCGCGGATCTGTTCGCCCAGCTGGCCAACCCGCGCGCGGTCTCCGAGCTGCTCGCCGGTTCGCCGCGCACGACGCGTCTGCTGCTTTCGCTCTTCGGATCGAGCGACTTCCTCAGCCGGTCGCTCCTCCGCCATCCGGAGCTCATCGACCAGCTCGTCCAACGTGGGTCCGCGCCGCTGGTGCGCGGCGTGGAGGAGCTGCGAGCGGGCCTGCGCGAGCGGTTGACGGGCGATCCCGAGCACGACCTCACCGAGCTGCGGCGGTTCCGCATCGAGGAGCTCCTGCGCATCGGCGTGCACGACGTGGCCGGCGCACTGAACCCCGATCTCGTCCCGAAGCAGCTCTCGGACATCGCGGACGCGTGCGTCGCGGCTTGCCTCGACCTCGCCACGGCGGAGGTGCTCCGCCGCGACGGCCTCCCCCGTCACGCGGACGGGTCGCCCGCCTCGCTGGTCGTCATCGGCCTGGGCAAGCTCGGCGGGCGCGAGCTCGGCTACCACTCCGACCTCGACCTGCTCTTCCTCTACAGCGGGCCCGGAGAGACCGACGGCGCGCGGCGGTCGTCGAATCACGAGCATTTCGCGCGCGTTGCTCAGCGCCTCATCAGCCACCTGACGCTGCCGCTGCGCGAGGGCATCCTCTATCGCATCGACACGCGGCTGCGCCCCAGCGGAAGCGCCGGACCGCTGGTGGTCTCCTTCGACGCGCTCGCCACCTACCACGCGCGCGAGGCGCGGCTCTGGGAGCGGCAGGCGTTGCTCCGGGCGCGCGCGGTCGCGGGCGACGCCCGTCTCTTCGAGCGCGCAGCGCGCGAGGTGCTCGAGCCGAGCCTCTTCCGCAAGCTCGACGCGAAGGAAGCGGCGCGCGAGCTGCTCGCCATGCGCGAGCGCATGGAGCGCGAGATTGCCGACGAATCCTTTGCCCGGTACAATTCCAAGCTCGGACGCGGGGGACTCGTCGACGTGGAGTTCGCGGTGCAGTTCCTCCAGCTCGTCCACGGCTCCTCCCATCCTTCGGTGCGCACGGCCTCGACGACCGCCGCCCTCGCCGAGCTGCGCCGGCTCGGGCTGCTCGCCGATTCCGAGGCGACCCCGCTCGAGGGCGGCTACCGCTTCCTCCGCCGCGTGGAAAGCCGGCTGCGCATCGTGCGCGACCGCGCCATCAGCCATCTGCCGACCAGCGGCCGCGAGCTGGTCCTGCTCGCCCGCCGCCTCGGCTACAGCGGACCGCGCGCCGGCGAGGACCTCCTCGCCGACTACGAGCGCGAGACGCAATCGGTGCGCGCGGCCTTCTTGCGCGTGCTCGAGGCGGCCGCGTAGATGCGCGGTCCACCCGCTCCATGACCCTGCTCGCCGAGCGCTTCAGCGAGATCCGGCCGCTGCTGGAGATGGAAGTCCAGCTCGCGCGCGCTGCCCTCGATGCGCGGGGGCGCCTCCACCGCGAGGACGAGGCAGCGCTCCGGTACGCACTCTCGCTCGCGCGCTGCTGGCACGTGCGCGGTCCCGACGGCCGCGACGTCGCCGTCTCCGCGTTCGTGCGCCCCTTGCGCGAGCGCCTCTCGCACCTGCTCTGGCCTCTGCTCGATCCGCAGCGCGACCGCCTCGCGGCGCCGCACGAGCTGCTCCCGGCCGCGAGAGAAGCCGGCCGCGCCGCGCGCGATGCGCGTAGCGAGCTCCTTCGCAGGCTGTCCCACCGCCTGCCGGCGGAAGCGCTCGACCGCGAGGTGCGCGAGCGCCACCTCGTGCTCGTCTGCGGCGGCGGCGGCGGCACCGGATACGTCCACCTCGCCGCCTTCGCCCTGCTCGAGGCCGCCGGGCTGCAGCCCGCGCTCATCGCGGGCAGCTCGATGGGCGCCATCCTCGGCCTCTTCCGCGCGCGCGAGAGACGGTTCGATCTGGCCCGCATTCCGGAGATCCTCGCCGACCTCACGTATCGGAAGATCTTCCGCATCGTCCCGCAGGCGAGCGTCTACGGATTGCCGGGCCCGCTGCGCCTGCATCTACGCGCCGCCATCGGTCACTGGTTCCGCCACCCCGACGGGAGCGCGCTGCGCCTCGCTGAGCTGCCGATTCCGCTCCTCGTCACCGTCACCGGAATCCGGCGCGGCAAGCTGCCCCGACCGCTCGAAGAGTACGAATCGCTGCTCACCGTGACGGAAGCGGATCCGGAGCGCTGGGGAGCGGGCGCCCTGCACCGCAACGTGCAGCGGCTCACGCAGGCGATCCAGGAGCTGGCCGGTATTCCGCGCCTCACCCAGAAGCTCGTCTTCGGCGCCTCCGAGGAGACGCGCCAGGCGGACGCGATCGACGTCGCCGGCTTCTCTGCGTCCGTCCCCGGGGTGATCCACTACGACGTCCTCCGCGACGACGCGCGCATGAAGGAGCTGCTCGAGACGTTGCTGCGACGGCACAACCTGGTGCGGCTGTGCGACGGCGGCGTCTCCGACAACGTGCCGGTGCGCTCGGCCTGGCAGCACGTGCAGCGCGCCGGGCTCCCGGGCGCGGGAAGCCGCAACACCGTCGTGCTGGCGCTGGACAGCTTCGCGCCGCGGCTCCTCACGCCACTCTGGTACCCGTTGCAGAGCATCGCCGCGCCCGCCGTCGTCCGGAACCGCCCGTACGCGCACCTCTACAAGGCGTTCCGCCGCACGCTCTCACCGCTCGCGCTGCTCCCATCGCAGCGTTCGCTGCAGGGCATCGTCGATACCGCGAAGGAGGAGCTGCTCGGCGAGGTGCCGGTCCTGCAGCGGCTCCTCGCGCCCATCCCCGCCCTCGCCTGAGCCGCCGCGCCGCGGCTGGCTTGGTGGCCTTCGCCGTGCTAAGAGCGCGCCTCCGGGCGGAGGCAGACGTGGTCGCCAAGAAGGTCGAAAAGATCCGCGGCGTCGATTCCATCTGGATGGACGGCCAGCTGGTTCCCTGGGCCGAGGCCAAGGTGCACGTCCTGACGCACTCCTTGCACTACGGAGTCGCCGTCTTCGAAGGGATCCGCTGCTACCCGCAGCCCGACGGCCGCGGCGCGATCTTCCGCCTGCGCGAGCATATCCGCCGCCTCTTCGAGTCCGCGCACATCTGCCTGATGGAGCTGCCCTACTCGAAGGAGCAGGTCGCCGAGGCGTGCAAGGAGATCCTGCGCGCGAACAAGCTCAACGAGGCGTACCTGCGCCCGATCGCGTACCACTCCGACGGATTGATGGGAGTCGGCGCCGTGAACCCGGTGAAACTCACGGTCGCCGCCTGGTACTGGGGGGCCTACCTGGGCGAAGAGGGGCTCAGGAAAGGCATCCGCGTGAAGATCAGCTCGTACACGCGCATGCACATGAACTCGGACCCGACGCGCGCCAAGGTCACCGGCCACTATCTGAACAGCGTGCTCGCCAAGCGCGAGGCGCTGGTCGCAGGCTACGACGAGGCCATCCTCCTCGACCAGCAGGGCTACGTCGCCGAGGCGACGGGCGAGAACGTCTTCCTCGTCCGCGACGGCGTGCTCTACACGCCGCCGGTCGCGGGCGGGATCCTCGAAGGCATCACGCGCGAGACCATCCTCCGCATCGCCAAGGACAAGGGCATCCCCGTCGAGGAGCGCCGCTTCTCCCGCGACTACCTCTACTGCGCGGACGAGGCGTTCATGTGCGGGACCGCGGCGGAGATCACGCCGGTGCGCGAAGTCGACGATCGCCGCATCGGGATCGGCGAGATGGGCCCGGTCACGAAGGAGATCCAGGCGATCTTCTTCCGCGCCGTGCGCGGCCAGGAGCCGCGGTACGTGGAGTGGCTCACGCCGGTCTAGCACCCCACGGACTGCCTGCCAGGTAGGCCTGCCGCGCGCGCTCCGCGCGGCGGAATGTCACGTATCCCTCGCAGGTTACGAACCCGGGCACCGCCAAGCCCGGAAGGTGGCTGCTCGCCGTACACGCAGGTCGGGTGGATGACGCAGCGAGCCGTGATTTCAGGACAGCAATGCTGTTGATTGACAGAAGCCGGTCGCCTGCCCGTCTGCTGTTCGGGCAGGAAAATCAAGCGGTTGCAAAAGGAGCAGCCAAGTGAGCCGCACCCGGTACCTGGATCTGGACGATCGCACCGAGGACGTTCGGCAGCTCATGCGCGACCGTCCGCGCGAAGGTCGCGATTTCATGGAGAAATACGAGCTTTCGTGGGTCTACCACGAGAACGCGCTCGAGGGCATGGTCCTCACGCACGCCGAGCTGAGGCAGGCGTTCGATCCGACCGGCATCTCGGACAGCTCGATGGTCCATACGTACACCGAGATCCGCAATCAGAAGGCGGCCATCGAGTACGTGAAGCACGAGGCCAAGTCGAAGCAGACCAAGTACACGCAGACGCTGGTCAAGAAGCTCTACGAGTTGCTCTACCAGGGCCTGCCGAACCGGATGCCCGTCGCGCTGCGCCGCGACATGCCGCTGCACCGCACCTACTTCCACGACATCGTCCAGCCGGTGCAGATCCAGCCGGGCCTCGAGCAGCTCTTCGACTTCATGAACAGCGAGGAGTTCCACCGCCTGCACCCCATCCGGCAGGCCACGCACTCGCACCACCGCTTCATGGAGATCTTCCCGTTCAGCGATCTGTCCGGCAAGGTCGGGCGGATGATGATGAACCTGATCCTCATCCGGCACGGCTACATGCCGGTCATCATTCACAGCATGGATCGGCAGAAGTACTACGACGGCCTCCGGCTGCCCGCGACCCAGTTCGGGCACGTCGTGATGGACGCCATGGACAACTCGCTCGACAACGCGTTCCGGTACTTCATCCCCGGCTGGAACGAGATGTCGCGCAAGCGGGCGGCGAGCGAATAGACTCCGCCTCCCATGTTGCTGGGAGCCCACGAGAGCACCGCCGGCGGCCTGCACGAGGCCTTCGCACGCGCGTTGGCCGACGGCGCAGAGGCCGTGCAGATCTTCACGAAGTCCAGCCGGATGTGGCGCGCGAAGGAGATCACGCCCGCCGACGCGGAGCAGTTCCGCAAGGCCGCCGCGCTGCCCGTCTCGGTCCACGCGAGCTACCTCGTCAATCTGGGCGCCGGGGCCGGCGACCTGCGCGAGAAGTCGATCGCGGCTTTCGTCGACGAGCTGCGGCGCTGCGATCTGCTCGGGATCCCTCACCTCGTCGTCCACCCCGGCGCGAACGCAGACACCAAACGTGGTCTGCGCAACGTCGCGGACGCTCTCGACCGCGTCTTCGCCGCGCACAAGGGTCGGTGCCAGGTCCTCCTCGAGACCGCGGCCGGTCAGGGGTCGTGCCTGGGAAGCCGATTCGAGGAGCTGCGCGAGATCCGCGACCTTTGCAGCGCGCCCGACCGGGTGGCGGTCTGCCTCGACACCTGCCACGTGTTCGCCGCGGGCTACGACATCGCCTCGGCTCGCGGATACGACTCGACCTTCGAACAGCTCGATCGCGTGCTGGGCCTTGGCCAGATCAAGGCATTCCACCTCAACGACAGCATCAAGCCACTCGGCTGCCGCGTAGACCGCCACGAGCACGTCTGCCGGGGAGAGATCGGGCCGCTCGCGTTCCGCACGCTGGTCAATGACGAACGATTTCGCGACGTTCCGGGCTACCTGGAGATCCCGCCGGAAGGAAACCGCGCCTGCCTGCTGCGCCTCAAGAAGCTGCGCAGCCGCCCGGCGCCGGCCGGGCGCGCCCGGCGCGTTGCGCGGGTCGGTCGACCCCAGTAAGGTGCCCACCTTCATGTCCCCACCCGCGCCGCAGACCGAGCGGCTCGAGCCGGCTGAGCCCGACCACCAAGTCCGTTTCCGGCTGCGCAAGCTCCTCTCCGTGGCCCGATCGCACAAGCGGGCGCTGGTGCTCACGCACGACAATCCCGACCCCGACGCGGTGGCGAGCGCCTGCGGGCTCGCCTTCCTGCTCGAGCACGGCGCGCACGTCCACGCCCAGGCGGCCTACGGCGGCATCATCGGGAGGGCGGAGAACAAGGCGCTCCTCAAGGTGCTCCACCTCCCCATCCAGCCGGTCAGCCGGGTGGAAGCCGCGCAATACGACCTGGTCTGCCTGGTCGACACGCAGCCGGAGGTGGGCAACTACTCGCTCGCCGCGCGTTCCGCGCCGGAGCTGGTCATCGACCACCACCCCGCCCGGCCGGCATCGCTGCTGTCCGCGTTCCACGACGTGGGCGGGCCGGCGGGAGCGACGTCGACGCTGGTGACGCAGTATCTGCGCGCGGCCCGGCTGGTTCCCGGACCGGCGCTGGCGACGGCGCTCTTCTACGGAATCAAGAGCGACACCCGCGACCTCGGCCGGGAGGTCGGGGGCGCGGACGTCGACTGCTACAACTGGCTGTTTCCCCACGTCGACAAGCAGGCCCTGTCGCGCATCGAGCACCCGCAGGTCCCGGCGCGGTACTTCGCCGCGTACCACACCGCCTACGAACGGGCGCGACTGTACGGCAACGGGCAGGCCTGCGTGGTCGACCTGGGCGAGGTGTACGTCCCGGAGATCGTCCCCGAAGTCGCGGAGCGGCTGGTCAGCCTGGAAGGCCTGCGCTGGTCGCTCGCCACCGGCGCCTACAAGGGCGAGCTCTACCTGTCGTTGCGGCTCAACGACCGCCGCTTCAACGCGGGCAAGATCGTGCGCGAGGTCTGCAGCGCGTTCGGCGGCAGCGCCGGAGGCCACGGCGCGATGGCCGGAGCGCGGATCCCGCTGGACGGCCGGATCGAGGAGCAGCTAGCGCAGGAGCTGGCCGGCGCGTTCCTCAAGGTCTTCCACCTGCGCGCCGGGCCGGGGACTCCCCTGGTCCCGCAGTCGTGATCTACCTCGACGCCAACGCGACGACCCCGCTCGACCCCGCCGTGATGTCCGCGATGATGCCGGCGCTGGCGGAGGTGTTCGCGAATCCGTCGTCGGTCCACAAGCCCGGCCAGGACGCGCGGGCGCTCGTCGACCGGGCCCGCGAGCAGTGCGGGGCAGCGCTGGCGTGCGATCCGCGCGAGATCGTCTTCACTTCCGGCGGGACGGAATCCGATGCGTTGGCGGTGCGCGGACTGGGCCGCCGCAAGGTCGTCACCACGGCCGTGGAGCACCCCGCCCTGCTGGGACCGTGCGCGGAGCTCGAGCGATCCGGAGTCGAGGTGGTCCGGCTCGGCGTCGATCCTTCCGGCCGCCTCGATATGAACGAGCTCGACGCCGCACTGCCTGGCGCGGACCTGTGCTCGGTCATGACCGCGAACAACGAGACCGGCGTCGTCTTTCCGATCGAGGCGATCGGCGAAGCCTGCCGCCGGCGCGGAGTCCCGTTCCATACCGACGCGGTGCAGGCGGCGGGCAAGATGCCCCTGCGCATCCGCGATCTCGCGGTCGACCTGCTCTCGTGCTCGGCGCACAAGATCGGCGGACCCAAGGGCGTCGGCCTTCTGTGGGCCCGGCGCGGCATCCAGCTCGCCCCGGTGCAGGTCGGCGGGCACCAGGAGCGCGGCCGCCGGGCCGGCACGGAGAACGTGGCGGGCATCGTCGGGCTCGGCGAGTCGCTCTCGCGGGCGGTCGCAGCGGCGCCCACGGAGACGCTACGGCTTGCGGCGCTGCGCGATCGTCTCCAGGCGGCGGCGCGCCGCATTCCCGGATCGCATGTCGCCGGCGAAGGCGCGCAGCGCATCTGCAACACGGTCAACGTGGCGTTCGAAGGTTGCGACGGCGAGACGCTTCTCGTCGCGCTCGACCTCGCCGGCGTGGCGGTATCCACCGGCTCCGCGTGCAGCTCGGGGTCGCTCGAGCCTTCGCCGGTCCTGCTCGCGATGGGTTATCCGCCCGCGCTCGCCCGGGGTGCCATCCGCTTCTCCCTCTGGACGGGCACGACCGGGGAGGAGATCGAGGAGGTGTGCGGCATCCTGCCCGACGTCGTGGCGCGGACGCGCGCACGCCCCGACCGCCGAGCACGCTGAGCTGAGCCTTACTGCTTGAACAGGCCGCGCACGACCGACGCGATCCCGAGCGCCTCGCCCACCATCTCGTCGTGGAACGGCTTGAGGGCGTCGCTGAACTCTGCGGCGCTCTGGTAGCGCTTGTCCGGGTCGCGGTTGAGCGCGCGCCGCAGCACGTGCGCCAGCCCCGAAGGCAGATCCTTGCGCACTTCCTCGAGGGGCTTGATCTCGCCATGCCGCACGGCGTGCTGCAGCTGCTCCGTGTTGGTCCCCTGGAACGCCCGCTGGTTTCCGAGGATCTCGTAGAGCACGAGCGCGGCGCCCCACAGGTCCACCCTCGGCGTCAGCGGCCCGCGGTCGAGCTGCTCGGGCGCGAGATACGCGAGCTTGCCCCACAGCGTCTCGCCGCCGTCGCCGCCCATCGAACGGACCTTGGCGATGCCGAAGTCGCCCAGCTTGATCTCGCCGAGGCGCGAGATGAACAGGTTCGAGGGAGAGACGTCGCAGTGGACGATGTTGAGGTGCAGGCCCGTCGGACCGCGCGCCTCGTGCGCATAGGCCAGCGCGTCCAGCACCCGGCGCACGATGTAGAGCGCGAAGGGGACCGGCAAGAAGATCTTCCGCTCGCGGCAGCGCGTCAGCACCATGCCGAGGTCGCGACCATCCACGTACTCCATCGCGAGGTAATACATCTCACCCACCACGCCCGCCTCGAGAACCTCCACGATGTTCGGGTGCTTGAGGAGCCGCGAGACGTCGGCCTCGACCGTGAAGAGATCCACTGCCTCGGAATCCGCGGCGAGCTTCGGGGCGAGGCGCTTGAGCGCGATCACTTGTCCGGCGCGATTCCCTTCGACGATGCGCGCCTTGTACACCTCGGCCATCCCGCCGCGGCCGAGGAGCTGGAGGATCTCGAACCGGCCGAACCGCGGCGCCGCCTTGGCCACACTCACGGCGCGCACCGCCGGTTGTGCGCCTTCGCACCACTTCGGTCTTGAAGCGCAGCCAGGCGCCGCGAGCCGGACGCCAGCGCGAGCGGCGAGGTGGCGAGCGGTTTCGGCACTGTTCGCGACTGTACCGGAGGGGTCCGGGAGCGGCAAATGTTCGCGTTGACTTCACCGCGTGTACGCCCCACACTCCTCCATAGAGGAGGAATCCGAGGGGAACTCCGCTGGATCTACCGCCTCTGCGGGCGACTGCTTTCCCCTGCCTGGATTGCGTGATGGGCGGCCAACCTCGTGCCCGATAGCTGTCCAACGGGGTCCCGTCCGCGCCTGCGGTGTGCAAGCCCCCGGCCTCGCGGCCGACTGGGGAAGCCTGAAGCAGGCCAACCGGGGTCCCACCTGCCATAGCGCAGGGCACCACCGATGCTGCCCACACGGCCGAGGCGGGGGTCTTTTCCAGGAGCGGCAGCGCACGCTGTCGCTCCTTTCGTTTTCCAGGGTGGCGCGTGACCTTGGACGAACGGAAGGCGGCGCTCCGCGAAGAGGTGCGCCGCCGGATGCGGCCGGCGCCCGAGGCCTCGCGGGCCGCGCAGGAGCGGCTGCTCGCGAGCGGGCTTCTCACCGGGAACGTCGGCCTGTACCGCGCGTTGCCTTCGGAATGCGTCACCGAGCTGCTGGCGGAAGCGCTCGGGGAACGCGCGTGCTTTCCGTGCGTGGTACCGGGCCGCGCCGAGCTCCAGTTCCGGCGAGCAGCGTCGTCCTGGGAACGCGGCGCGCTCGGCGTGCTCGAGCCCCGCGGCGACGCGGTCCCTCTGGAGGAGATCGACGCGTTGGTCGTCCCGGCCGTCGCGGTGGACCTGCACGGGCGCCGGCTCGGACGCGGCCGCGGCTACTACGACGCGACCCTCGCCGCGTTTGCAGGACGCAGCGTCGCCCTCGTCCTCGAATCTCAACTTGTGCCGGAGGTTCCGGTGGGCGAGCATGACCGTCCGGTCGACGCCGTCTGCACCGAGGCCCGGCTGGTGCTGGCGAGGAGCGCGCGTTGAAGGTCTTGTTCCTTGGGGACATCGTAGGCAAACCCGGCCGGGCAGCGGTTCGCCATTTCGTGCCGGTGCTTCGCGAGCGCCACGGGGTAGACGTCTGCATCGGGAACTCGGAGAACTCCGCGGGTGGCGCCGGCATCACGCCGGAAAGCGCGGAAGACCTGCTCGAGGCGGGCCTCGATCTCCTCACCGGCGGCAACCACACCTGGAGCAAGCGCGAGATCCTCGGCTACCTGGATCGCAATGGCTCGCGGCAGCTCCGTCCCGCGAACTATCCCGACGGCGCGCCGGGCCGCGGCCACGCGGTGGTGACGTCGCGCAGCGGCGCCAAGCTCGGAGTCGTGAACGTGGAAGGCCGCGTCTTCATGAAGCCGCTCGAGTGCCCGTTCCGCACGGCCGAGCGCCTCGTCGCGGAGCTGCGCCAGCAGACGCCGTGCATCCTGGTCGACATGCACTGCGAGGCGACCAGCGAGAAGAACGCGATGGGGCATTACCTCGACGGCCGCGCCAGCGCGGTCCTCGGCTCGCACAC
>Ga0114129_10004873_pt1 | contig 18936 bp, 14 predicted proteins | sample RhiMetdeltSRZDD1_FD_80071 | JGI IMG/M metagenome (GOLD analysis project Ga0114129, IMG submission 80071) | Populus rhizosphere microbial communities from Tennessee, USA - Rhizosphere MetaG P. deltoides SRZDD1 (version 2) (version 2) | ecosystem: Host-associated > Plants > Roots > Rhizosphere >...
AAGGCGCCGGCGGCGACGGTGAACCCGATCGCGAGACCGTAAAACGAATTGCCCGTCGTCTGCGGCGCGGTCGCGCTGTGCAGCACGACGAGGCAGAGGGCGGTCGTGTACAGCACCTCAACGAGAAGAGCGCCAACCGCAGAGGCCGCCTGTCCCGGCGCGGGCGCGAACGTTCGCCCGAGCACCACGTAGACCACAGCCGCGGCGGCGACAGCGCCAAGAACCTGCGCGGCCATGTAGGGGACGACGTCGCGAGCCGGGAGCTTGCCGCGCAACAGGACAGCCAGAGAGACGGCCGGGTTGTAGTGACCCCCGGAGACGTGGCCGCCCATGTACACCATCACCATGAGCACAGCGCCGATGGCGAGCGGCGCCATCGGAGTGCCGCCCAGCACTGACAGGCCGATCGTAAGGACCAGAAAGAATGTGCCGATGAATTCGGTCAGATACTTGTTCATGTGCCTACTCCTGGGGGTTTGGCGGCGCCAGCGTTCGAGGGGCGGATCCGAGCCGCTCGTTGAGGTCGCGTGCGCCAAAGAACGCGCGGGAGAGAGCGCACCGGCCGCCGCAGCTCGGTGCTTCCGTTCACCACGCTGTGCATATTGGTTCTCAGCGCTTGCCTCTGCACGACGCTGATGGCGTGCGAGCGAAGCAGAATCCTCGACAAAACGAGCGGTGCCCGTTGGTCTGCGGGACCCCGGCTCGCACACGCCATCACCATCACCGTGCCGTCTCGATTAGGAGCAAAGCGAGTGCCTGATACTAGAGCGGTCACGTATACGCGAGCGTCTCAGCGCGGTCGAACGCGTGAACTGATGAAGAGAAGCTCGTGCGTCCGTGCGGCGACTCGGACGTCCGCCGCGCAGCTGTATCGCCTGCTCGACCAGACCAACTATCGGGTCTGTTAACCAGGTGTTGGCGCTGCTCAGGTGCTCAACTGCGAGGTGGACCTAGTCCTGCCTGGCTCCAGGAAAGGACCATCGCCCGAACGGCGCGTTCCGTCAGAACCAGAACTTCGCCGCGAGTTGCACGACACGGGGATCGAGAGCCGACGTGATCGTCCCGAAGCTGGCCGGACCCAGCTGCGCCGCGGGTGCGCCGAAATTCGCCGCGTTCAGCAGGTTGAACACCTCCACACGCAGCTCGATCGCGCGCGCGCCTCCACACCCGACACGCCGCATCACGGCGACATCGACATCGCGGTACGACGGCCCTCGCACGGGATTACGCGACGCGGATCCGATCGTGAACTGATTGGCCACCGCGAAGGCCGCCGTGTTGAACCAGTGAGCCGGTGTCCGCTCGTCAGCGGGCAGAGTCGGATCGCCGACGAGATTCGGCCGCTGCGTGGTGAAGCCTGCGTACCCGAGTGAATTCGCCTGCGTCACCGCGACAGGCACGCCGGACTGCAGCGTCATCACGGAGGCGAGGCTCCACTCGTTGGCCAGCGCGCCGAGCACGCCACCGGGGTGCTTCGCGCGGCCCCGGCCCGCCGGAAGATCCCACACCACCGAGGCGGCGAAATAGTGGGGAATGTCACCGGTCGAGTAGTCGCGGTCGCGCTCGAGATTGTGGCTGTCTGCGACAGCGGCGTTCGTCAGCGGTCCCGTCAGAATCGACGCGTCGAACACCGACGAGGCGATGTCGGTCAGCTTCGAGCGGGTATAGGCGGCCGAGTAGGTCAGGCCGCGTGACAGCCGCTGACGAATGCTGAACGCGAGACCCTGGTAGTTCGTCGTGCCGACATTGTTCCGATACAAGCTGACCGCGGTGTAGTCCGGAAAGGGTTTCATCAGCTGCGCCCTCGTGATCGTCGGGTCGCCGATCGAGGACGAACGGGGAATGATCCCGAAAAACGGGTTGGGGACCCGCTCGAGGAGCGTGGCCCCGAGCTTCAGTTGATCCTCCGTCAACTGATTGATGTTGCTGTCCGGGATTCCGATGTGCGTCATCTTCGATCCGAGGTACGAGACTTCGACAGCCGTGTTCGTCGTCAACTCGCGCTGGACCGACACGTTCCACTGTTGCGCGTAGCCAGACCCGAGCGCGGCGTCAACGGTAAATACGCCTTGTCCCAGGCCGGCGGTTGGTGTCGGTCCGACTGGTGTGACGGTGGGTCCCTTCGACAGCACGAACGCTGGTGAGATGTTGTCGAGCGTTCTGAGCGACACATCTTGCAGGAACGGAAAGGTCGGCGTTGTGAAGGGCGTGGTGATCCCGGCCATCTCGATCCAGACGAGCCCGTACCCCGAGCTGACGACGGTCTTGTCCGTCACGCGGTAGACGGCGCCAACGCGAGGGCCGAAGTTGTGTTTCTCGAGCGGACGCACCGGATCCGTGCCCGGATACTCGAGCTGCCGTGTCTGCAGATTGAAGACGGCGGTCTGGCCGTTGATCTCGGTGGATGGAAAGTTCAGCGTGTACCGCAGCCCCGGGTTGATCGTGAGGCGGTCGGATACTTTCCAGTCGTCCTGTACGAAGTACTCCTGAACGTGAGCGCGTTCCTGAATATCCGTCTGCTGGAGGTCGATCGCGAAGGTTTCCACCTGTCCCAGCAGGAAGCTCGCGAATGCGTTGCCGGTGTTTGCGACACCGGGTAGATCGCTGCCGACAGTACTGAAGACAAACGATCCAGTCGGCCAGGGGGGCTGAATCACGTTGAGTCGTTCCCAACGCCAGTCGAGCCCCATCTTCATCGTGTGACGGCCTTTCAGCCAGGTGAGCGAATCGGCGATCTCCGTAACGCTGGTGCTGAAATCCGAAGCCGTGTTCATCGGGGATCCGAGCTGCTGGTAGCCGTTCGGAGCGGAGGTCGGCATCGTGTTGGGAAACTGCGCGTTCGCCGGGATGCCGGGAATGGCGAGCGCGGCCCCCGCAGGCGAAGACAACGCCACCGCGCTCCGCTGGACGGATCGCCGTGTATCTCCGATGCGCACTTCGTTCAACACGCTGGCCGAGAAGGTGTGTTGATAATTCGAGGCGAACGCCCACGCGTGCGTGTCCTGCGGGCCTACCGCCACGCTGCCGGCTGGAATGGTTCCACTGCCGTCCGAAAACGCCGTCACCGGTATCGCGTGCTCGCGAAAGTAGGTGAGTCGTCCGAATGCCTGATCCCGGTTGGTCGCGAATGTGTGGTCGAGGCGCACGTCGCCCTGATCCTGATCGACGATTTCGTTGGCGGTCCGGCTGTAGTTGTTCGCGGCAGCGGTGTTGGTCGGGAGCGGGTAGCGCTCGAGCAGCGACAGCGCGACGGGATCCATGGCGCTTCTCGGAATCGTGTTGCTGGGAAACTGCTGACGCGTATTCCCCTCCGTCGTTGTCGGATCGTAGACGTTCTGGCGGAATACACCTGAACGCTCGGCGAGCGTGGGCACGTTCGAGGTCACCGTGCGGCCGATGCGCTGCCGCTGACCCTGATAGTCCACGAAGAAGAACGTCCGGTCCTTGACAACCGGTCCACCGAACATGCCGCCGTACTGATTCCGGCGGTAGTCAGGTTTCACCGCATTGCCGGCCTGGAAGTAATTCCTGGCGTTCAGGTGCTCGTTGCGAAAAAACTCGAACACGTTGCCGTGAAACGCATTGCCGCCCGACTTGGTGGTGAGATTGACCACACCGCCGTTGAACCGGCCGAACTCGGCGGGTGGACTGTTGCTTTCAATCTTGAATTCCTGGATGGCGTCGACCACCGGGTAGTACGCCACCTGCCCCGGCTCCGGCTGCAGTACGGAAATACCGTCGAAGAGATACTCGTTCGTGCGAGGCCTTCCGCCGTTGATCCGGGGCAGCACCGAGTTCGGCGGCAAGGCCACGCCAGGCGCAATGCCGGCGAGCATGATGAAGAGGCGGCCGTTCAGCGGCAGCTGCACGACCTGCTCATTCTCGACAACCGTCCCGAGGCTCGCGGTCTCCGCTCGCACGATCGGCGCATCAGCGACGACCGTCACCTGTTCCCGAACGTCGCCGACGCCGAGGTCGAAATCGATTCGGGCCTTTTCGCCAGTCGCGAGACGAACGCCCTCGCGCCGCACGGCTTTGAACCCTGCGAGCTCGACGTCGAGGCGGTAGTCGCCGGGCGCCAGGCTCGCGGCGGTGTAGATGCCATCGCCACTGGAAACGGCGACTCGCTGAAGATTCGTCCGTGTGTCGGTGACCGTAATGGTCGCGCCGGGAACGGCCGCCCCGGCCTGATCTTTCACAAGGCCGGTGATCTCGCCCGCCCCCGCCTGAGCACCGGCTGGCACCACACCGACAAACCACGCGCTTGCCATCGCAAGGCAGATCGAACGCAACTCCCTTCGACTCATACCGATAATGTCCCCGGTCACGTTGGTCGATGTATGTCACTCGCGCATCGGGCTCGAGCTCGCTGCGTGCGAGACAGCGAACCACGCACACGCCCACCCCAGGCCGACGGCACCCGAAGGCGACAACTCTAGATCGGATTGATGTGGTTACTCAAACCGGCTCAATGCGGCTCAAGCGGGTCCACTAGCGATTTTCTTCAGTATTGTTTGCGTCCGACGCCAGAAGTTCGATGGAGACCGACTTGATCAGCGCATGGAGACGCTGGCCAACGTCGATTCCCAGTCTGCCGACCGCATCTCGAGTGACTTCGGCCAGCAGCACCACGCCACCGACAGTCAACTGAACGACGACCGCCTCAAAGGCCGTGTCGGCGTGAACGGCTGTGACAACCCCTGGCAGTACGTTGTGAAGACTCAGGCCCGTCGGCGCGCTGGTCGCCAACACGATTTCGCGCGCTGGAATGCGCACACGGACAGCGGCGCTCGCAGCGACGTGGCGCGCCGGCGCGAACAATGTGCCTCCGTCAAACGCCAGCTCGACGAGCCCACGATCCGCGTGCAGCCTCGTGACGGTCGCATCGAAGACGCTGCCGAGTCCGACGGCTTCACGCAACCAGGAGAGGTCGGGCCGACTCATGAGCGTGGAAATCGGTCCGCAGGCGACTGCCCGTCCACGTTCCAGCATCAGCACGTGCGTGGCGAGGCGCACGACATCTTCGAAGTCATGGGTGACGAGGATGAGCGGCATGTCCAGCGACCGGCGCAAGCTGTCGATCTCGTTCTGAAGGCGCCTCCGAACGGACCGGTCGACGGCCGCGAACGGTTCATCCAGAAGCAGCACGGCTGGTTCACGGGCCAGCGCTCTTGCCAGCGCCACGCGCTGCCGCTCGCCGCCAGACAATTCGTTTGGCTTTCTCGACAGATGTCCGCCGAGGTGGACCAGATTCAGTAGCGCCTCTGCTTTGTGGCGCCGTTCCACCCGTGGACGATGACCGAGCGCCGTCATCACGTTGAGGACGGCCGTCAAATGCGGGAAAAGCGCGTACTCCTGGAATACAAGGCCGACGGCCCTGCGATACGGTGGAACGAACGTTCCCCTGCTTGTGTCGGTCCAGGTGTCCGCGCCCGATCGGATCGACGCGTGCGAAGGCTGGTACAGGCCCGCAACGGAACGAAGAATGGTCGTCTTGCCGCTGCCCGAGGGTCCAAAGATCGCGAGGACTTCTCCCGAGTGACATGTGAACTCGACGTCCAGTGGAATTGGACCGTCTTGTCGTAGCGTGACCAACAGGGGACGGTCAGCCACGAGACGGACTGACACGGCGCGAGAGAGCCGTTGTGGTCATCAACGTGGCTACGGAAATGGCCAGCAGCGTCGCCGCCATGACCCCGGCGCTGCGATCGTCGAAGGCCTGCATGCGGTCGTAGATCGCCACGCTGAGTGTCCGCGTCTGGCCGGGCAGATTCCCACCGACCATCAGCACGACACCGAACTCTCCGAGGGTGTGTGTAAAGGTGAGGATCGATGCCGTGAGGAGACCCGGCCAGGCAAGCGGCAGCTCGATGCGGAGAAACTGCTGCCAGGGCGTCAGGCCGCAGCACGCAGCGGCATCTCGCACGTCGGATGGAATCGCCTCGAAGCCCCGTTGAATGGGCTGAACCACGAACGGAATGTTGGCGATCGCAGAGGCGAGCAGCAGGCCCTGAAACGAGAACGGCAACGGATGTCCGACGAGAGCCTGGAAGGCCTGACCGATCGGCGAGCGGACGCCAAACGTGACAAGCAGGTAGAACCCCAGGACCGTTGGAGGCAGGACCAGCGGCACCGTCACCAGCGCTTCGACGAGTAATTTGCCCCTGAAGTCTCGAACCGCCAACAACCGCCCGAACCACACGCCGAGTGGAAGGAGGATTGCCATCGTTCCGGCGCCGAGCCACAGCGAGATACGAAGAGCCGCCCAGTCCATCGGCGGCTATTGTGGCACCTCGTAGCCGTTCTTGATGAGGATCGCCCGAGCGGCAGCCCCCTGCATATAGGCATAGAACTGCTCGACGATTGGAGTCGCCTGTTTGAGCAGCACCATCCGTTGGCGGAGCGGCGGATGATCGGTTCGCGGAATCAGCGCGTACTTCCCCTTGTTGGCAAGCGCCGGTTCCTTGACCAGCGAGTACGCGATCAATCCGCCGACCGCGTTGCCGGTCGTCGCAAACTGCGCCGCCTGCGCAATCGAGTCACCGAGGACGAGCCGAGATCGAATCGCGTCCCACAGGCCGCGCGTCCGCAACGTGGCTTCGGCCGCACGGCCGTACGGGGCGACCTCCGGGTTCGCGATCGCGAAGCGTGTCACTCCTCCAGCCTGCAACAGACGTGACAGGCCGTCGAGGCGTTCGTCGACCACCAAGGGAGAGCCCGTCGGTGCGAAGAGCACGAGTCGACCAATCGCATACACGGCACCCTCGTCGCGCGTCAGACCGGCAGCGGCGAGCTGACCGGGAAACTCCTCATCCGCAGCCAGAAACATCTCGAACGGCGCTCCGTCGCGAATCTGCCTCGTCAGCGTCCCTGACGCCCCAAAGACAACGTCGACGCGCGTGCCACGCTCGCGCTCGAATTGCCTGGCGATTTCCGTCAGCGCGAAGTTGAGATTGGCCGCCGCTGCGATCGTTGGCGGACGTTGAGCCGCCGCGTCCGGCAGTCCGACCAGCCACACCACAAACACTGCGAGGAATGAGCGTCGGAACATCTATCGGCCGCCTATTTTCCCTTCGTCGCACGAACACGCATCGGCGGAAGCGCGATCATGACCTCTGTGGACTTCACGATGGCGATTGCGTCGTCGCCGCGGCGAAGCTTCAAGCCGCGAACCGCATCAGCGGTGATCACGGCGGTCAGTCGTTGATCGCCGACACGCAATTGCACTTGTGCGAGCAGGCCATCGACGCGAACTTCCTCGATGTACCCGAACAGCCGATTGCGTGCGCTCAACCCGCCGAGCGACTCGTCGTCCTCGGTTCTGGCTTTCCGTCTTTGAGCGACTGGCTGGTGGCGCGCCAGCAGCCGGTCGATCTCGGATTCGGCGACACGATGATGACCGCCTTCGGTGCGCGTGGTGCGGACGCGGCCGCTTCGGACCCAGCGCTTGAGCGTGGAGTACCCGACGCCGAGTTTTTCCGCTGCCGCTCGAGCCGTGAGAAGTGCCATCTAGTGGCCTGTCCTTCCTAAATCGGGACTGGCCGCTCCGATGTCGCGGCCAGTCGGATCGCGGTCGAAAGGCTGTCGTGTGTGGTAGTGCATCAGTTGAAACAACCCACTAGCGCGGCTCCCTCCTGTGGAGACGGGCTTCTGAATCGTATCAAATTGGCTCATAAAAGTGGGTCATATTGCGCCTAGATGGTCGAACAGTTGTTGCTCACAGCCGCTCGGGCACCGAGCGCCTCCAGTATCAGGCGCGCCGTGGAGTTTTCTGAACCGCAAGGACTCTTCGCCGGATGTCCATCAGGAGATGTCGGGTGAGCGCGCTCGATCGAGCACCTGCAGCAGCGCCGGGTATTCCACCTTGGCGTTGTGGCGGCGGTCGACGGGAATGCGCGGGACGATGACGACGTCTGCAAGCTTCGCCCAGGCGAGGCGCTCCATGAGTTCGGTTCGCACGGCCGCTACGTCGCCCTCGACCTCCGCAGCAAGCAGCCGCCGCTGGCGATGCATCACAAACGCCGTCCGGCCGACGCCGGGCACTGCGCCGGCCGCGCACTCGACGGCCAACGGGTACAGGACGCCGTCGCTGTCGTTCGCCTTCGCGGAACAGCGTCCGAGCAGCCAGAGGCGCCCCTGCGCATCGAGATAGCCCGCATCGCCGGTGCGATGCCAGACGTGCTCGCCAACCTTGACCTTCGTTTCCTCGTCGCCGTGTCCATCGAGATACCCGCACAGCACGTGCTCGCCGGTGACGACGATTTCACCGACCTCGTCCGGTCCGAGCACGTCGCGTTCGAGGTCGGCGACGGTCCACGGACCAACAGGCGTCCCCCATCGATCGGGCAGGATGCGAAGCTGGATGGAAGAAGCCGGCCGGCCCGCGAGGAGCCCTGCGCCCCGCGTCATCGCGGCGCGATCGTCGGCGCTGATGTCCCGCCGATCGATCTTCGCGATCGGCTCGGCCTCCGTCGAACCGTAGACGGCAATCACCGACGCGTTCGGCGCCACGGCCGCAATCGCATCCAGCATCCCCGGAAAGACCGGCGCCCCTCCGGTGTAAATGCGGTGAAACGTGCCGAGGTGCCCGCCATGTCGAACGGCGTGATCGACGAGCCTCGCAACGAACGCCGGGGAGGCCACGGTGCGGGTCGGCCGCATGGCGCGAATCTGCGCGTCGACCGGCGCCGGATCGATCGCGCCCGGTGCCCTGAGATCGGCGTCCGGAATGACGCTCGTCACGCCGGAGGCGAGGTTCGCCAAAAGAAAGATCGGCAGGGTGCACAGATCGGTCTCCCCGGGCGCGAGCTCGAGGCTGTCGACGAGCGCACCGTGCTGCGCGATCAGGAACCCGTGCGTGCGGACGGCGGCCTTGGGCTCGCCCGTCGACCCGCTCGTGAACGTGATGATCGCCGGCGTGTCAGAATCGCAGGGCTCGACGCTCGCGGCCGCATCCGAGACGCGGCGCGCAATCGCCGCGGCGCCCGGCACACCGCCGCCGATCGCCGCCTTGATGGGAATGGCGCGAATCGCCGGGGACGTCAGGCGAAGCCAATGAGCCCGGGGCACGGCGACGAAGGCGTCGGGGCGAACGCGGGCGACGCAGCGATTGAGCCGCTCGCGCCCGGCCGATGGATCGACGAACACCGCCGTCACCCGCAGCCGGAACAACGCGATCATCGTCGTATAGAGCGCGATCGACATCGGGCTGAAGACGAGCGCTCGCATGCCCGGCCGGACGCCGGCGCGCGCCAGATCGCCGGCCGCCGACGCAGCGGCGCGATCGAGCTCGCGGAAGGTGATGCTGCGCTGCCGCTCGACGATGGCGTCACGATCGCCGAAGCGCCCGGCCTGCTCCTCGAGAACGCCGGCGATGTTCACAGCTGTCTCGAAAAGAGCGCGTAACGCCTGAACGTCCGCGCGGAGCGGCCGCTGATCGTCCGCGAGACGTTCGTCTCGTGTATCAACGCGTGGATCGCGCGTCGAAAGCCCAGGTCTCGCGCGCTGCGCTGCACGAGGTCCATCAGCGCCCCGCCGAGACCCATGCCGCTCATTGCCGGATCGACCGCAATGGTCTTGAGGATGACCGTGTCGATCGGAACGCCGCGACGCGCCTGCAGAAGGTCCGGAATCGCGAACATGAATCCCACCAGAGCGTCCTCCTTCTCTGCGAGGAGCACCAGTTCCGGGCGGACGTGCGGAAGCACCGCGTGGTACTGCCCCAGGAATTCCGCCTCCGCGATCGGCGTGTAGAGGACGTTTCGACTGAACGCCGAGAGCGAGAGCCTGAAGATTCGCTGCAACTCGGTATCGGAGCGCGGAGTGTCGAGCGTGCGGATGGTGATTCCGATCTCACGCAGACGGTCGAGCGTGGCGCCGGTCCGCGGATCCTCGAAATCCAGATTGTCGTTCATCGCGGATGTGTAGGTCGCCAGCGGCGCAAAGCCCGCGCGCGCCCAGTGTCCTGGCCACTCATCCGGGTTGTCGGGCTCGAGAAAGAACGGCGGCTCGGCGCCACGATCGACGATAAGGCGGTAGCGGCGCCAGGTGGTGCCGTCCATTGGACCGACAACGGTCGACGCGCCGCTGGACGCGAGCAGGTCGCACGCCCGTGAGAGCAGCGCGTGAGCCGAGACCTCGTCGGCGGCCGCGTAGTGGCCGATCACGCCCACGTGACGGCCCTCGTGCAACGCCGTGCCCGTCCACCAGCAGGAGCATCGCGCCACGAGCGAGCCGTAATCGATCGACAACAGCGTGGCGTCGGGCGAGTGCAGCCTGCGCTCGGCCGGCGGCACGAGCGACACGCCGCGATCGCACGTCACCGCGGAATCCGGGTCCTGCGCCGACAGCGTCACGAACTCGTGGGTCATGGGGTCATCCACTGCGACGCGACCATGGCAATTCCCCAGGCAGCGGCCGATGCAATGCCCGCCGCGCCCGCCTGATACAGCCATCGTCGCGCGGTCTGAGGCGCGTCACGAATGCCAGGTTCGGCGCGGACGAACGCCGCTGTGCCAATCGCGATCGCGCCGATCGCGCCGGCCACACCCGCCAGGTTGGAGCCGGCGGCGTCTGTGACGAGCACGTACGGCACCATCACGATCGCCCAGCCGGTCACGACGGCCCGCCAGAAGAGCACCGGCAGGGGCCTGTCCGGAAACTGAGACCCGAGGCGCGACGTACCGAACATCGCAAGGTGCGCGCCGAACACGACGGTATACGGAAACAGGATCGCCTCGTCACCGCTCGTGCGCGCGAGCGTCAGCCAGCCGATTGCCGCCGCCCACACCGAAAGGACGGCGGGCACGTCGTGCATCCGGCGGCTGTTGTCCAGCGTCGGCGGCGACAGCCACCGGTAACCGACCACGATGGCCAGCGGCCCCACGAGCCAGTGCCATCCCATGAGGGCCCACGCGACATAGCAGAGAAACGCGCCCGCCACCAGCGAGTCGTCTTCGAGCGTCGTCCGTTCACGCGCGAGGACGATGAGGACCACGAGCGCGACGGTGACCAGCAGACGGGGCAGCAGCGCGGCGGCGTCGAGAGGAAGGTACGCGCGCAAGAGGAAAAAGCCGCCGATCGGAATGAACAGGTTGTCGAGACCACGCCAGGCGCTCCCTTCGAGCAGCATCACGAGCAGCGCCAGCGTCGCCGCGATCAGCAGCGATTCGGCGCGGCCCACGTCGCTCCACAGCAGCAGCGGGACATGGACGCACAGGAAGGCGATTGCGACGAACGCGACCGATCCTTCGAGGCTCTTGTTGGCGCCCAGGTAGCGAGTCATTCCGTATCGGGAGCCGACGAGCGCACCCGTCGCGTCCGCAAACGTCAGCATCAGGACTGGAATGACGAACAGCAGCGGGTTCGACCCGCGCGTGAGCCAGAACAGCAGCCCGACAGAGATCGGAAAATACACCTCGCCCAGGGTCGTCCGTTCGACACGGTTCGCGACGTGCCCGAACCGATCTCGCAATGCCGGCAGGAACTTGACACCAGCGACGAGGAGCGCGCTCGTGCCGGTCAGCACCAAGACTGGCCACGTCTGGCGAAAGAGAAAAGGAAATGCCAGCGTGAGCATTCCGGATCCCGTGTGAAACATCTTCCGCGTCGTCTCCGGGCGGGCGCCGGTTGCGCGAGCATAGACCTGGAGGCCGCCAAACATGACCAGGAACGCGCCGAGCGCGATAGCCATGGCGGCCCATGTATTGCCGGCGAGCGCGGGCATCACGCTCGTCACAGCACTTCGTCCACGCGGAAGGCGCTGTAGAAGAACGCCCGATCGGTTAGATGAAGCCGGCCCGCGACGTCATCGAGCGGCCGAAGACGATCGCTCAAGTAATCGGGCCGCCGCCGGGGCGCAAGCATGTTCCAGTAGGCGAGCCGCGCACCGGGACGGCTGCGGCGGACGATCGCCTCGAGCATGGAGTGGTAGTGCTCGACGGACACGTACTCGAACAGGTCGCTCAAATTGAAACGATCCAGTGTGCGCCCGGACGATCGTTCCAGGAACTCTTCGACCGACTGACAGCGCCACTCCAGTCGATCCACTCGATCGCGGATCGTCTCGAAATGCTCGGGGCGAAGCGCACAGGGGAGCGCGGCGCCGTGAGTGCCGGTGAGAATCCAATGGACGTACGGATTCTCCGCCGGATCGAGCACGCTCAACGCGTGCCTGGTCCGATCCAGGATGGACGCGGCGACATCGATGTCGACGTAGCGGAAGAACTCCGGATCCCGTCCAAGGCGTCCCATCACGGTCCGCGAGAAGAACATCCGGAAGAGCAGGCGCCAGCGCCAGGTGTCCCAGCGCTCCAGGTAGAAGCGCAGCCGCTCTTCGGGGGTCCTTGGCTCCAGAAGATCGAGGACGGTGCGCCGGTTGTGTACGAGAGGCAGAACACGACTGCGAAACAGCGCGAAGTACCGCTCGAATTTGCCGAGGCTGCCGATACCGTGCTCGATGGCTGTCCGTTGCCGATCCCAGAACTCGCGGGTGGCCGCGCCGAGCGCCGGCCGGCATCGATCGAACAGCTCCGCGCGGCACGTCGATAGGCGCGATCCCACGAGCTCCAGCAGTTCCGGGTGCGTCAGTGTCTTGTATGCGGCGACCCGAAGCTCGAGGCAGGACAATTGCGCCGGGCTCAGATCCAGCGCAATCACACGCGAGGGATCCTTCGTCAACAGCGCCAGGGCGTTGTCGCCGGCTGACGCGATCGAGACGCAGACATCACCCGGCTGGATATCGAGGCCTGCCAGCAGGACGTCGGCGTCCTCCCAGACCTGCGCGTAGCGGATGGCGCTGAAATCGGCGCGCGTGGCCGCTTCGCTACGCATCGCTCCCTTCCGGCAGTGGAATGCGCCGAACGATGCCGGTGCTGCCGTCCATCTCGACCGAATCACCGTCCTTGAGCCAGTGCGTGACGCCCGGGAGCGACACGACGGCGGGAATCCCGAGCTCCCGCGCGACGATGGCCGCATGGGAGAGCAGACTTCCGCGTTCGACGAGCAGGCCTCGCGCTGAGGGGAACACCATGATCCATCCAGGGTCGGTGTGCTCCGCGACGAGGATCGCGCGCTGCTCGAGATCCGCCGTCGCAGGATCGGTCACGATCCGAACCGGTCCGCGAACGATGCCGGGCGAGCAACCGAGGCCTTTCCGCTCGTCACCTGATTGCACTCCGGACTCCTCTGCGCGTCGAAACTCGTGGCCGTGGTACACCGGTCCGCGCGTCTCGAACCGATCGTCCGGGGGCGGACTGTCCGCGTATCCACGGAACTCGCGCGTGCGTACCGCCGCGAGGGCGCGGAGGTCGGTCGTCGTGGAGCGGCCCTCGGCAAAAGCCAGCACCTCGTCCACTTCGAGATAGAAAATGTCATGCGCGTCATCGAGCAGATCGAGCGCGTGGAGCCGCCGGCCAATCTCGATGAAGATGCGGCGAACGCGGCCGAACAGTCGCGTGCGCTCGAGCCGCAGGTTTTCGCGATCGCGAACACGCCGCTGCGCGTGCCGAAGGACCCACGCGAAGACAACCCGCCGCAGGGGATGCGCAGCCAGAGCCGCCCGGACGCGCCGCTTCGATTCGCTCCGGAGCCGATCGGCCGCCGAACCGGACGCCTCGGGCAGGCTGGTCCCGCCGGCCGCGGCGAGCTGTTGCGCGAGCGAGCCGACGGCGCGAAACAGCGGCAGCGGATCGTCGTGCAGCGTCGTGCTTTCGAGCTTCAGTTCGTTCACTGTCCGATCGCCGAACTTCGCCAGGTACTGGCGGTACTGATCGACGAATTCCTCGTGGCCGGCCAGCGCGGTCCGGATCTCTTCGACCGTGCCGCGAGTCAGCCGCAGGATCAGCTCGCTGTGCCCGCCGGCGAGGCGGGCGAGCCGCTGCATGCGAACGGCGGGCTCCGCGCTGACGATGCCCCCTTCACCGCCGATCAGATCGTTCTGCAGCGTGCCCGCGGGGTCTTCGCACCAGCGGATCACCAGGTTGCGCAGCAGGCCGTAGAAGATCATCGCGAAGAAATCGTTGACGAGCGGCGCATCCCAGCTGAGAAGCAGCCGGGCTCGCAGGTCGCGGTAATGCGCGACCAGTTCGTCGATGCGCCGATCTTCGAGTGGAGGCGCAGGCGGCGCCAGCGCGCGCTCGAGCCGCTCGTAGAAGGCGTCGATCCGGCGATTGATCGTCAGGTGATTCGCGATGAGCCCGGCGACCGTGCGAATCAGATACAACGCGTCGAGCGCGGGGCCACGGCTGATCCCGCCCGCGATCTCGGCGGCGAGAGCGTCGGGGAGAGGCTCCTTCACGCCCATCATCTGTTCCATGAACCGCCGGTTCACCTGGTAGCCCGGCAGCATCGCGAGCACGCGATACCAGCTCGGAAGGTTGTAGAACAGCCGGCCGCGAATCAGACCGAGCATGTTCTGGAAGGTCTCCTCCTGACCGGCGATCACACGCTCGGGGACGCCCATCATTCGGCAGAACTGCCGATACACGTACCCGTAAATCTCCTGGGCGAACGAAAACGTCAGGGGCGTCGTGACGCCGCTGTAGCTTTCGACGATATTGCTGTTGTCCCAGATGGTGAGCCGCGCGTCGGGATCCGCCATCGCGCGCATCGACGTAATCGGGCGCGATTGAAGAAGCAGAAGACGATCGGCGATCGCCCACTCGATGTCCTGCGGCCTGCCGAAGTGCCGTCCCGCGGCTCTGGCCAGCGCCGCGACCTGCTGAACATCCGCGTCGGCCAGCGACGGTTGTTCCACCAGAGCGGGTGGAACGTCCGCGGTGCGAACGCCGCCTGGCGACTCGGGGTCGGCAACGTGCATTCGACGCTTGGCCACGATGCGCCGCTCGATGATCCGCCCCGCGCGATCGACCAGCCACGTGTCGGCGTCCGCCTCACCCGAGACGACGGCGGAGCCGAACCCGGGCACCGCGCTCACCACGGCGACGCCGCGGCGGCCCGAAATCGGATCGGCGCCGAACGCCACGCCGGCGGCGCGGGGCGAGACCATGCGCTGGATCAGCACGGCCGGCGGATGTGGCAGCGGCGACAGACCGTGCTCGCGCCGGTACGCGAGAATCCGATCGCTGAATCCCGACTGCCAGACCGCACGCACCTTCTCGGGGACGTCGGCCGGCGAGACGTTGAGGAAGCTGTCGAGCTGACCGGCAAACGAATGCTCGGCACCGTCCTCGTCGCTGGCCGACGATCGGACGGCAACGAGCTCGCCGGCTGGCGAGAGCCGCCGGACCGCATCGGCGACCGCGGCGGCAACGGCAGGCGCCAGCGCAACGGCCTCCAGCACGCGCCCGAGGGCCGCGGAGTCGGTACGGTTCTCCAGCTCAATCCGCTGTCCTGGTGTGAGGCTCTCGACGACAGCCTCGGCGGACAACACGAACCACTGCGGCACAGCCAGGCCGGCGTGTTCCGCTCGAGCGAGGGCTCTGGCTTTGCCGCCGGCGTGCGGCGAATCGAGAGCCTCCGTCGCGCCGAGAATCCAGCTGCTCACCGCCACAGTTTGTACGCCAGCGGCACCGCACCGAGGCCGACGTACATCAACACGGTCCAGACTCCGGACATCAGCTCGATCGACGTGCCGCTCCCTGGCACGCCGCGGCGAACGACGCGAAACGCCACGGCGCCGCAGGCGGCGACGAGCACCGCGAGCAACAGCAGCATCGACACCTCGGTGCCAATTCGCGCGGCTGCCCGCCACGCCGCGAAGGCCGTGACGAGCACGGCGGACAGCCACGCGCGGACGGCGCCGTTGGTGCCCCAGAGCGCGCTGTACGTCTCGACACCGGGCTCCTCGTCTGCCGGCACGCGCGTCTTGCGTCCAATTTCGATCACCAGTCCATTCAGATAGCTGACGATGAGAAACCAGTACAAGCCGGGCGGCGGTTGACGAAGGCCGGCGACCCACCAGTCGCAGGCGGTGGCATAGAGATCGACCAGCGGGAGAATCATCATGTGCGACGTCATGTAGACGACCGCGTGTCGCTTCAACCAGCGCCGCGCGAAGAACTCGCGCGTCATCAACGCGAGGTACACCCACGCGATCGCAAGCAGCCAGGCGATGGACGGCTCCAGCACGATCGCCAGCGCGAGCTGAATCGCCGCGGCGCCGACGCCGACCCAGGCAAGCTCGCGCAGCGACACGAGCCCTCGCGGTACCGGTCGATACGGCCGATAGCGCGCGTCGTCTTCGTAGTCCTTGAACTCGTCGGCGATCCGAAGCTGCAGGAAGAAGAGCAGGGAGGTCACGAAGGCGACCAGCAGAGACGCCGCCGATGGCAGCGCCACGCGGCCACGAACGAGCGACGAGAAGCACACCGCCGACGCGCTGAACGCCGCGACCAGCGGGCCGTGGCCTGCGAGCGGGAAGCGCTCGCGCTGATAGACGATCCAGCGCTTCATGCGGACGGCGGCGACGGGCCACGGGCCAGGTGCTGATGCGCGCGCGTGAAGTGTCCGGCCGTGAGGGCGCCGATGATCGACAGCTCGCCCGCCAGCGCGAGACCTGCGGCCACTTCGGCGAACGCGCGAGCGTGTCCGGGACCCGCCAGTCCCAGGATGTCGAGACAGGCTTTCTGACTCGGCAACTGCGTGCCCCCGCCGACAGTGCCCACGATCAGATTCGGCAGCGTGACGGCCGCATACAGCCCGCCATCGTCTCGCACCTCGAACCGCGTCACCCCGACGGCGGCCTCCGCGACGCACGCGGCGTCTTGGCCGCAGGCAATGAAGAGCGCGGCGAGTCCGTTCGCGAAGTGTCCCTGGACGCCGATGCTTCCGCTCATCACACCGCCGATCACCGACATGCGGGCGTAGTCGGACATCGCGTGCGCGCTCGTGTGCAGACGCGCTTCGATGAGCGCGCCCGGGACGTTGACTTCGGCGCTCACCTTCTTGCCGCGGACCGACATGAAGGAGTGGGTCGTCGCTTTCTTGTCGCCGGACATGTTCGCTTCGACGAACCAGTACTGCGGCCGCACTGGACTGCGCTCCACGATGGAGCGGCAGATCGCATCGGTCGCGATCGTCACCATGTTCTGGCCCGAGGCATCGCCGGTCATGAACTCGAACTGAACATGCACGTGATTCCCCTCGACGGTGAGCAACATGTCGACGAGCTCGCCATGCCGCGTCGTTCCGCCGGCGACAGTTTTGAACGCCTCGAACGACGTTGACGCCCACGCGACGAACACGGCGGCGTCGCCGAGCGTCTCGAACGCGAACCCCGGTGCGCGCGTGACACCTTCGTTGAGCACGACGGCCGCGCAGCCGCCGGCGTCGGTAATGAGCTGCGCCCCGCGCGAGTAGGAGGCGACCAGCGCGGCCTCGGTCGTCGCGAGCGGCACGTAGTAGTCGCCGAGCGCATGGGCGCCGTTGACGCGCAGCGGCCCCGCCAGGCCAATCGGCATCCTGACCGTGCCGATGAAGTTTTCGATGTTGCGCGCGTACGCCTCGCGCTCCTCCAGGGTGCGCGAATCGGCCAGCACCTCGCGCGCCGACGCCGGGAGATCGGGCAGGGCCCATCGCGCGGCGACCGCATCATCGGTCAGCGCACTCCCGCCGGGCACTCGGGGGCGCGACGGGTCGTGACGAGGCCTCAGGCGCGCGAGCTGATCGAGGCCGCGCCCGGCAAGCGCACTGCGAAGGTAATCGGCGATCCGGCGGTAGTGAATGGCCATCGGGTCGGTGGGAATTGTGCCTTAGCTGAGGTCTTCAACACCCGTAAATCCAGTCGTCGTGACGGCGGCGATCACCCCGCGGCTCGCGGCGGGGTTATCGCCCGAGTTGCAGTCCGACGAGTCCATTGATTCGAACGTGCGGCTCCCAGCCCAGACGCATCTCGAGGCCGACCGTGATGCGATCGCCGACGAATGCCCGCAGACCGCCTCCCGCCGTGAACGCCCCTTCGCTTGACGTGTAGCTGCCATTGAAGAACTGCTCGCGGGTCTGAAACACTCCACCGCCTGCGACCAGGAACGGAGTGACCCGACGTGGACGGCGGTTCGTCGGAGCAAGCACGTCCCAGGTCACGTTGCCGGTTACCACCAGGTGGCTGTGGTGTGCGCCGTGTATGTACACGAGCTCTGGTCCGACACTGACGCGAGGGAGCAGATACCACCGAGCGGCGCCTCCGGCCAGACCCTCGCTCACAATCCCGTCATCCGCGAATCCGACCCAGCCAGCCGCGAGCTCCGCCGCGGGGCCGGGCCGGTCCTGGGCGGCAGCGAGGTCGGCCATCGGTGTCGCGAGCAGGAAGAACGCCAGGATGGCGGCTCTCGCATACGGTCGAAAGATGGCAGGCCAAGGCGGGTCAGCCAGCACTTGCAATTCCTTTGCTGATTGGGAAATGGGATACGAGCGGTACCTCACTTGCGTGACTGGCACGACCAGCAGCCAGGAGTAGCCATGCCGCCTGAAACGAAGAGGCCCGACAAGTTCGGGGCAGGAGCACTCGTTGCAAGTGGCGTCCTGTTCGTCGTGGTGGCGTTGCTGGACTTCCGGACAGGTCCGCCCCCTTCGAACGGTGCCGAGATCCTCCTATGGAGGGATGCGCAGGCGCTTGTGCTGGACTTCGTCAGCGAGTGTTTCTTCTTCGCGACGGTTCTCCTGGTTCCAGGTGCGATCGTCGCCGCGCCCGTGAGACTCGGTTACCGGTGATCGAGCGTTCCGCCCCGTTCGCTCATGGCATAGACACAAGCCAGGCTGATGACCGCGCAGATCGATATGTATGCCGCGATCGCCATCGACGTACCGAACTCGCGCAACAGGATCACGGCCAGGATGGGCGCCGGGCCACCGGCTGTGACTGAGGCAAGCTGAAACCCCAGCGCCGAACCGCTATACCTCAGCGATCCGGGGAAGCTTTCCGCGATGAATGCGGCTTGCGCGCCGTACTGGAGGTCGTTCACCGGCAGCCCCAGGATG
>Ga0114129_10004877_pt1 | contig 18928 bp, 18 predicted proteins | sample RhiMetdeltSRZDD1_FD_80071 | JGI IMG/M metagenome (GOLD analysis project Ga0114129, IMG submission 80071) | Populus rhizosphere microbial communities from Tennessee, USA - Rhizosphere MetaG P. deltoides SRZDD1 (version 2) (version 2) | ecosystem: Host-associated > Plants > Roots > Rhizosphere >...
ATCCGGGGCCAGCTGCATGTGCTCATGGAACAGCGTGGCTCCGCCCGACAGCTCCTCGGGCGCGTAGTCCTTGAGGACGGTTCTGATAATAGCGGCCTTCTGAAATGTCGCCGTCTGTGCGGATAGACTGCTTGGGATTGCAGTGGCTGCTGCACTGAGTCCCAACACTTTCAATGCCTGCCTGCGGGTCAACGGTTGAGAAATAAACTCCGGCCTCACTTCGTGCCTTCCAGGAACTTCGCCCTGAGCGCTGCGCGATCGACCTCTGCGCCTCGAAGGTAAATTTTATTGATCTTGTGCGTGTTGGCGATATTGTCGAGTGGATTGGCATCCAGCACGACGAAGTCGGCTTCTTTGCCTGCTGCTACTACGCCCATCTGCGTCAGCCCGAGAATTTTCGCGTTTATCGATGTCGCAGCCTGAATCGCCTCGACCGTTGTGAACCCGCATCGGGCATAGTAGGCAATCTGCTGGTGCGCGCCGAAGCCGTCGCCGGTGCCGTCTGTTCCGAGGCCGATGATCATACGGGCATCGTGGATTTTCTTCACATTGCGGCAGTGAAGCTCGAAGAGCGGATTCGGTTTGTTGCCCTCCGCTTTCCTGGCCTCGAGTTGCCGGCGCATGTTCGCAATCGTGGATGCGGGCAGCGTCTCGGCGAGGACATTGATTTCTTCCACTGTCTCTCCCGGCCCCGGAATGTTCGGACCAGTCCAGACTCTCGGGTGCGCTTTCACCAAGGCAATGTACTCGTCGTCGACGTCACGATCGCGAACCGTGTGGACGAATCCATCGACGCCGGCCTTCAGCAAATCTTTCGCATCAGCAAGCGCAGACGTGCGGCCCAGGTGTGCGAGGGTTTCCATGCCATTCTTGTGTGCCTCGTCGATAATCGCGCGGTACACCTCGGGCTTGAGCTTCGGTACGGTGCCTTCACGATCGTCAACCCAGAACTTGACGAAATGTACACCACGCGCGTGCAGCTCACGAACGTGCTGGCGGCCCTCCTCCGGGGTCGCTGCGCCGTACGGAATCCCGAGTCGCGCGTCGCCCGGTGGACCCGCCATCGATGTCGCCGCGATGCCTTTGCCGACCGTAAGGAATTTCGCCGCATTGGGGATGCTTTCGTCACGAAGCTTGTAAGCGAGTTCCTGGTCGGCTTCAAGACCCATGCTTAGCGTAGCTGCCGTGCCGTAATAGGCGTACCTCTGCAGTTGATCGATTAGATTCTCTCGAGTGTAGTTCGCCTTCTTGTTGGTTCCGTCCTTTTCGTTAACGAGCCCGATGTGGTTATGGCCATCTATCAAGGAAGGCATCACAGTCTTGCCGGTCAGGTCCACACGCGTCGCGTTTGTCGGCGGCTGACGCTCTCCTTTTTTGCCGACCCAACTGAAGGAATCGCCCTCAACCAGAAACGCCGCGCTCTCGATAACGGGACTCTTATCGCCGATGATTAGGCGCGCGCCCTCGAACCACACCGCCGAACGCCGCGCTTGTGACGAGAGCAGGTCGGGCAAAAACACCGCAGCCAGTAATAGAAGGCAGGGCAATAGTCGTCGTGATGACATGATTTCTCCTTGTGACTCCGATCCACGGAAATCGGCCTCGTGAAGATTACCATTCGCCATGCGCGAAAGTCCCCTCCTTGGTAGGGCAGGGCCTATCCCCTCCTCAAAGAGGGTGTTGCAAAACGTGCGGTTTCCTAAAAAACACAGAGACACAAAGCCACAGAGGCACAAAGAAAACTGGCGATTATCAGCCATTTAAGGTTTTTTTGTGCCTCTGTGGCTTTGTGTCTCTGTGTTTTTACCAATCTCGCATGTTTTGCAACACGCTCCAAGGATGGGGAGTTCGCTGATTGCCGTTTCTATGAAAGTCGTATGCTGGCCGTCAACAGCGTGCCTTGATTGCTGGAGTGAATTTCAACGTGACCACCGATCTTGCGGAGGCGCTCCTGCATGCCCAGTATTCCGAGTCCACCTTTCCTCAAGCCACCGGATACAGCCCCATCGGCGTCTGCGGGCATTCCTCGACCAAAATCTTCGATCTGCAGGATCACTTCGTCTGCTTGTTTGTGGAGGCGAACGACCGCATTGAGACTCCCTGAATGCCGGAAGACATTCGAGAGTCCTTCCTGCGCGACGCGAAAGAGGTGAGTTTCCATTTCCAGCGGCAAGCGTCCAATCCCCGGCACCGTTTCAAATACAACACGTATTCGGCTCCGCTTCGTGAGGTCTTCGATGTACTGGCGCAAACAAACCACGAGGCCGACTGTATCGAGTATCGGCGGGTGTAGTAGTTGCGAGAGGGCGAGGATCTGTTGCAGGCTTTGCTCACACTGAGTGTGACACTTCTCGAGTAGGAATTTGACGGTGCGAGGCAACGATTTCCTTTGCCGCAAATTAGAGAGATAGATGGAGATCGCGGCGACGTTCTGGGCAGTCACTTCATGAAGTTGGTTCGCGATCCACCGCCGCTCGTTATCCTTTTGTTCCAGAACCTCAGCCGAGAGCCGCTGTAATGGCTCGCATACTGAATTTGCGATGTCGGAGCCGGAACTCTCAATGACCTCCCATTCGCCCGCGATTTTCGACAGAGTGAGTTGATGATTGCGAACCAATTGCAACACCGCCTCCGCTGAGCAGCCGTCCAGGGGATAGGTGCAGAGGCCGGTCATGGTTTTTGGAAAGGCTCGATTGATTGCAGCTTCATAAGCCATGAAGTCCGGCCAGTCTCGTTTCTCTAGCCACGCCGTATCCCCTGTAGCCCGAAGTCCTTTGTAACCGGAGTCGAGCGCCTGCCTTTCCTTTTTCGTCCATTGCGCGGATACCCGGTCAGCATCAAAGTGTCCGCCGCGCAAGTACCAGTCACGGTAATCCCAAATCTCAATCTGTCCCAAATCGAGATACGCGCCCAGATGAGGCGCTGCCGTTCTCAAGCCGATCTCGGCTCCTTCCACACCCATCGGATCAGACGTGATCCAGAGACAGAATTCGTCCCGTTGTATTCCTGCAGTGAAGTAGGACGCGAGCGTTTGTGCGAGCTCCTCATGGGTAGTGTAGAACTGGCATAAGTGAGCGCCGCAGCTAACACTGGCGAAGTACTCGGTCCCGCCCGGCCGGTAGTTAGTCACCAGTTTTCTCCTGAGGTTGTTTTGTGGCTATTTCTAAGAGTCGCGTACTGCGTGCTCTCGTACGCTCGGGAGTTGTAATTCAGATCACATGAACGCCAATAGTTAACTCACGATTACGATGCGTACACGGAATCAAAAAACAGAGAAGCGATACGCCGAGCAATTGTTTTTTCACGGGAATCGCAGGACCAAGATTGTAGAAAAGCGCCGCACTGAAATGCAAGTCAGGTCTGTGCGTTGCGCGACTGTGATATCAACGATTTGGCGCTGTGGAAATCCTGTGCAAAACCGCTGTGGAAATGCATGCGCACAATCGGGCAAGAACGATCAGAAAGCTGCGAGACCGCCATCCACATTGGAATTCGCTTCAACGGCCACTTGTGAATTTTCTGTGAAACGACTGTGGATTTTTCATAACCCCAAGGTCTCAACAAGCAATTCTCAAAAAAATTTTTGACGCCGTTCGGGAGGAGGTTCCGAAGGCCGGAGGAGGGACCCTCACTCGCCGCTTCGCGGCACCCCCTCCCAGGAGGGAGAGGGATTTCGCGAAAAACAGCCCAGTCTGCTAAACACTCAATGGAATCAAGGCGATCTGAATTTGTTTGACCCTCTTATGACCCGTCCCTAAAGTGTCGTGACCATTTAAACAAGGAGAGTTTGATATATGCCAAGACGTTTGGTGCTGAGCGGCATGATGCTGTTGATTTTTGCAGCATCAGCTTTCTCCCAGAAGGGTGGCGAGGTGTTCGGAGGCTACTCGTATCAACGCACGGGCGACACGGGATTGAATGGCTTCAATGCTTCGATCACCGGTAACATGAACTCGTGGCTTGGACTTACGGGCGAAATCAGCCATCACACTTATGGAACATCGGTGCTCGAACCCATATCTGGGTTTGCTGTCAATGCCGACGCGGGATTGCTGGCCTTCCGAGTTGGTCCTAAATTCACCAGCCGAGTGACTGACACAACCAGTCTCTTTATTCATACGCTAGCGGGAGGTTATCGCGCGTCAGTGGGTGTCAACGCCACTGGAGTAAATGCCCCACTCCAGAATTTCTCAGTCAATACTTCGGCTACGGGATTCACCGCTGCGGCCGGCGCCGGCCTTGATGTGCGCATCGCTCCGAGGGTCGCCGTTCGTCCGGTTCAAATGGATTGGATCTATCTTGGGTCCGCCGTTATCGGTGGCCAGGATATGGGTGACAGCAACGGATTCCGATATTCAGGCGGCATCGTATTTCGCTTCTAATTCTCAGCTAGCACACTCTTGTATGTACCGCTGCTCGTCTCGGCAGCGGTACATCCGATTCACTTCAACTTTTCACCGCCATGTTGTTTGGGGAAGGCTCTCAGAACTTCGCGCAGTAGATCCCAATTGTCGAAAGTGTCGCGCGACAGCCAGTCTTCTCCGCGACGAACAATGATCAGATCGTAAGACGGAACGATGATCGTATACTGCCCGCGACTGCCCGCCGTGCTGTAAGCGTCTTGAGGAAGGTCGGTAAGATCATCCGGAACCAGCCAGAACTGTCCTCCATACATGCGGCCTCGATCGCGGGTAGCGGGTGCAGGAGTACGCGCAAATCGGATCCAACTCTCCGGCAGGATGCGTTTGCCGTTCCAGGTGCCTTCGTTCAGATACAGCAAGCCGAATCTCGCGAGGTCCCGCGCGTTTGTGTACACCTGACTACTCAGGACGTAATCGCCGAATCGATCGACGCCGGGAATCGTGTTGCGCATTCCAATGCGGTCGAACAAGGAGCGGCGTGGAAACTCCAGGTACTTCTGATAGTCGCCGATGACGGTCTTCAGCGCATATACGCCAAGCAGCGAGTCATAATTTTCGTAATCGAACGTTGTGCCCTGCTCGCGAACAATGCCGCGATCGAGAGCGCCAACCACGGTACTCACACCACCAAAGTAACCAAGAGGAGAACCCGATACGTACGCGTTGATGTTGTTATCGACGGGATAGAGACCGCTCGACATGTTCAACACGCTTCTCAGCGTGATCTTCGTCCGCGGGTCGGAATCCGGTACGGGACCTCGACCGCCCCAATTCCTAAAAGGCAGCGGCGCATCGAGAGCCAGTTTGCCTTCTCCTGTTGCGATACCAACCAAGGTCGCCGCAATACTCTTCGCCGTTGACCACGTCCGGGTCTTCGTCGTCATGTCCACTCCCGGCGCATATTGCTCCAGAATGATGTCACCCTTGTGGACGACCAGCAGACTGAGTGTGATTTGCGAGGGATGCCCGTACTTGTTCCGATTAAATGCAAAATCGGCGGCAGCGTCCAAAGCTTTTCGGTCGATGTAGTTCGGAAGCGGTTTTTGTTCGATTAGGTCGCCGTCGGGCCACGGAACTTTTGAAGGATCGCCCGGCAGAGCCGGCATGTTCAGAATCGGCAACTTATCGATGTCTGCGAACGTCTGTTCCGGACCCATCACGACACAGCCGAGTCCTTGTCTGTACGCCGCGCGCATCGTGGGGGCCAGGCCCCTCCCGCTTTCGCCGACAGCAACAGTCTTGTGTTCTCGGTCGATCTTGACTTGGTCTGGGGGGACGAGCGGCATTAGATCAAATTTCAATTCAGCCCCGTAGAGCTGATCCAGAGTTCGATTGGAAACGAACAGCCCGTTACAGATAAACAGCGCCTGCATGCCGGAGTTGATCAGCGCCTGGGTGGATTCATGGTAGTCGTAACGAGTTGAGGTCTGCTGTCCATTAACAGCGGCGGCAAAAAGAACAAGAATGATCCCTGAAATCCAGCGTGTCATGAGTCCCGCCCCATGGGTCTCGTCTCACAAGCAACGGCGGCCAACAATAGCCGCCGTTGTCAGTGAGAGGATTAGTTTCCTTGTTTCCCCACAGCTTTCCACACATCCGCCTTCGTCTGCGGAGCAGCGGACGTGTGCACATTGATGTAGCGATCGAAGTTTAGATTGAGCTTCTCGAGAATGGGGACAAGCGCTTTGACGTGATCGTTCGCCGGTTGGCCCGGAGTCAGCGAGAAGTCGCCCTGAAAGAGGACCTTTTCTTTGGGAATGAACGCGATCATCAAACCGTTGGAGTGAGGAACCGGAGAGACGTGGTATATCTCGACCGTTCGCGTCCCATCCGAGTAGACCTTCTTCTCTGTAACGGCTTCAATTTTTGCTTTCTTCGGATTCTTTGCAAGAGTGTCGTTCAGCAGCGTTCTTGGAGTGTTTAGCGCTTTCTCCAGAAACTCTTCATTGTTCTTCTGCGTGATGATCGTTGCGCCTTCGGCCACAAGCGGCGGCAGTCCTCCGGTGTGATCGGAGTGAGGATGCGTGTTCATGACGTATCGAATGGGTTTGTTGGGAATGAGCTTCTTTGTTTCGGCTATGTAAGCAAGGCCACGCGCCTCGGATTGTCCGGCCTCGAGCATCATGACGTAGTCTTTGAACTCCACAAGTACCGAATCGTAACTGCCGGCTCCCGTGGTGAGTCTGTAGAGTCCGTCGCCAAGTTTTTCGGAAGTGACGGTTAGAGCAGGGGGAGCAGGGGGCGCTCCGCCACCGGCGCCACCGCGACCTCCCGCCGCTGGTGGTGCAGGAGCCAGCGTCGCGACATCGGGAGGATTGGCCTTCGCCGCCGTCACATTGACTTCAAAGAAGGGCCAGCCACCGCGCGTCTGTACGATCTTCGCAGGAGCCATTACTCCGCCGAAATCCTTCCAACCCGAGTACGTGGCGAGAATGTGCATATCGCCCATGATGTTTTCACCCAGCCACGTCTCGACTCGTTCGACGAGATTCTGTTCGTTTACGTAGCCATTAATGACGTAGTTCTTGCCGGAAGGCGCCTTCACGCTAGGACTCCAGGTCAGCACGGTGTAATTCTTGCCATCGACCTTGCGGCGGCCGGCGGTCGCGTTATTCGCAGCGGCGCCTTTAAGGAAGCCCCAGGGAGTGATGTAAAACTCGAGGGAGTTTATCCACGGTTGCGAGACGTCCGCCTGTTGTGGCGTGATCCCCTGGAAAAACGTCCCGGGGGTCACTGTCGTTGATCCGCCCGGCCCGATGTTATTCGTCGCGCCCGTCTGACGGGATGCCGGCGCTGTGAGATCGATAACGCGAACATAGTTGTTGATCGGCCTCATTGGATCATGGGTTCCTCTGCACATCATGTCGGCGGCATTGGCTCCGCATTGCTGGAATGCCACATCCTTCGCCGATCCTGAATACGTAATGGATTTCAGATCGCCCAGTGCCTTTTGCGCGTTGGCGATTACGGTTTTCGCATCCTGCGCCATGGCGTTGCCACACAGGCACGCAAGGCAGATTGCGACTAAAGTAAGTTTTTTCACCACAGCTGGTTCTCCTTTATGGGAAAAGCAAAACAAAAACGGTTAAGACCGCGACGTATTCCTTACCACGGAATTTGAGCGCTGTTCATCGAATTCGAGAAGAAAAATTTTGGAGGGCGGCGGGGCGAGTCCTTGAAAGAGGTACTAGTGGACGTTCAGAAAAATCATCCCGCTTTTCATCACAAACTGCACGCGGCGGGTGGCGGAGATGTCTCGTGAGGGATCGCCTTGGACAGCGACCAAATCCGCTAGCAATCCCGGCCTAACGTGCCCCACACGGCTTTCCAGGTGGAGCACTCGCGCGTTGATCGATGTCGCTGAGCGAAGTGCCTCGATGGGAGACATGCCGAAGTCGACCATGGCTTCAAGTTCTCGAGCATTTTCGCCGTGGGCGAAAACACCGGAATCGCTACCGCTGGCGATCGTCACCCCCGCAGCTAACGCAGCCTTGAAACTGGCACGCTTGCCCTCGAGATTGTTGGGACGAAGAGTGATGGAGGCCGTCAGGGTGGGACACAGCGCTACATTGCGCTCCTTCATCATACGGAAGACTTCGGCAGTTCCGCGATCACCGTGCTCGACGGTTTCAACGCCGGCGATAACTGCCCGGCGCATTCCTTCTGGTGTGGAGGCGTGCGCAGCGACGGCTCGCCCACTGCTTTTGGCGGTTTCTACAATCAACCTCAACTCGTCTTCCGAAAATGTTGGTTGCGCGTCGCCGTTCGGTCCCCAACTATAGTCGGCGTAAACCTTGATCCAGTCTGCTCCTTTTCCGATTTGATCGCGCACGACCCGCCTGAGCGTGTCGACTCCATCCGCCTCTTCGGCGCCCTGTGGAACACGCCACTCGGGAGCGTAGCCTTTTGGAGCATAGCTGCCGGTTGCGACGATGGCGCGAGTGACGACGAGCATGCGCGGCCCTGGAATAATCCCTTGAGCAACAGCGTCACGCAAGCCTACGTCCGCGTAGCCCGCTCCTTCAGTTCCAAGATCACGGATGCTTGTGAAACCCGCCAGTAGGGTGCTCCGCAGATGATTCGTGGCCCGTGCCACGCGGAGCGCGAGGGCCTCGTGCGCCACTTGATCGTTCCACGGAGTTTCGCTGTAGGGATGTAACAGAACGTGCGAGTGCGCTTCAATAAGTCCCGGGAGCAGCGTCATACCGGGCAAGTCCACCGCGCGGGCACCCGCAGCGTTTACATTCGTGGAAGGCCCCACGGCCTGTATTTCTTCTCCGCGTACGACAACAATCCAGCCCTCGCGCATTGCCTCACCGTCGAAAACGCGAGCCGGGCGGAGCACCGTTGTCACCACAGGCGACTGGCCCGATGATTGAATCGCGAGCAGAAATAGAAGAACGGCGTAGAGGTACTTCACAGCGCGCACCGGCCATATGTTACATCGCCTTGTCCACGGGGCTTGGGCGAAGATTATCGGCGAGCAAAAACTCCTCGCCTTTAGTAGGAGCTGTTGGCCAAGATTTCAAGATGCAAGTCCCCTCCTTTGAGGAGGGGCGGCCGCGCCGATCTAATGATGGAACGCTACCTCAAGAAATCGGCGCAGCCGGGGAGGTCAAACCGCCCTGCAACAGGTGTCTGACCTCCCGCGCCACGCCGATCTTAAGGTAGCGTTGCATTTGCTTGATCAGCGTGGCGCCCCCTCCTCGAAGGAGGGGATAGGTCCTTCCAGCAGTCTGATGCAACAATTCGGCAACAGCGGCCTTGCTTCACGCGGTCTTCGCCTGGAACATCTGCCGCCGCTTTTCGGCGACGCGACCTCCAGCAGCGCCGCCCAGAACTTTCAGCGTGTGAGCAACGATGTAGATGAACGGCTCGGGCTGTGCGAAAGTTAAAACCACATACATCAGTGTTGCAGCGATGCCGATAAGTACGCCATGCAACACAAAACGTGATCTGATTCTTTTTCCCGCCCATACGCTGAACAGAAAGGTCATGACAAGCGCGAGCGGAGGAACAGTGTAGCGAGCGGGCTGTTCACCAAACTTCACAAGAACTGGAATGAAGACCGCGAAGATACCCAGTTCCGTTAAGAAACCTGCAAGGAGAATCCGCCCCCAATGAATTCCTTTCATGATCATTCACATCCCTTCTTAAGCCGTATTGAGAGGTACGGTGTAGCACACGGCTGTGCCTTCGAGTACCAGGGTGCCATCGTCTCGCGTCACGGTTGTCAGAAGCTTCGTGATGGGTTTGTCGTAGCGGACTTCGGTCACCTCAACAGAGCCTTTAATAGTGTCGCCCGGACGAACCGGAGCGCGGAAATTCCAGTCAACGTGCAGGAATACCGTACCGGGACCAGGCAGGTCTTCAGCAACAACGGCGTTCAAGATGGCGCTGGTGATTCCTCCCTGGACCACGATTCCGCCGAAACGTGTCGACTTTGCGAGCTTCTCATCGTAGTGTAACGGGTTCCGATCACCACTGATGCGCGTGAAGAGCTCGATGTCTATTGCTTCAACCTTTCGCGACCGTTCACCACGTTGTCCCACTTTTGGAGCACCTCTCGGCCATGCTTCGTCCATATTGTCCTCCGTTCGGATTGTGCCCGGTGCCGGCGGCACACGGTATTATCCCGTGCGCGATTGCGTTTGGGAAACTGTGTCACGGGTTCGCCATTCAGCGACATGAGAGGAAGGGAATCCAATGTTTTCGTGTTCGTTCTCACACTGTCTGCGCTCGTGGCATTTGCGGGAAACTCGGTTCTCTGCCGGTTGGCTCTTGGAGCAAGGGCGATCGACGCCTACTCATTCACTGCCGTTCGGCTTGGATCAGGTGCGCTCGCTCTGCTGCTTCTGAAAATTTGGCGACAGCCGCTGCATGTGCAGACAAACGGTTCCTGGCGGGGCGCCCTTTTTCTCGTTCTGTATGCTCTGCCTTTTTCTCTTGCATATGTCCGGCTCGACGCCGGTACCGGAGCGCTACTGCTGTTCGCAACGGTTCAGCTGATGATGATCGGCAGCGGACTGCGATCCGGTGAGCGTCTTCGGCTGTTTGAATGGCTGGGCTTTGTTGGTGCGCTTGGTGGTGTTGTTTATCTCGTTTTTCCGGGATTGACGGCACCGAACCCGATCGGCGCGGCACTGATGATAGTCGCAGGAGTGGGTTGGGGTTCCTATTCAATTGTAGGCAAGACAGCTGGTGATCCGGGTTCGGTAACCGCGGAAAATTTCAAGCGAGCAGCGCTTTTGGTTGTGCCGCCGGCCTTGTTCTCCTGGCCCTGGCTCTCGCTCTCGGTTAGAGGAGTCATGCTCGCTTCGGCGTCGGGAGTGCTGGCATCCGCCGTCGGCTACACAGCCTGGTATGCGGCATTAAAGTACTTGCCGGTAACCCGAGCAGCACTGGTCCAGCTGTCTGTACCGGTGTTAGCAGCAATCGGCGGCGTTATCTTTTTAGGCGAACCCATTGTGATTCGCTTGATCTGGGCGACAGCCATTATCTTAGGTTCAGTTGTGCTCGCGATAGTCCGGCCAAAACAGTTCAACTGATCACCATCAAGGCTATGCCGCACAAGAGCAGTACCACTCCCACCGGTGCGCTCAAACGGCGGCCCCATGAAACATTCTTCTCAATCGCCATCACCGCTGCTAGAACGAACATCCATACCAGATTGCCCGCTCCGACCACGAACATCAGCAGCATCAGCGCCCAACAGCATCCAACGCAGTAAAAGCCGTGATCCAGACCAAGGCGCAGCGATTGCCAACGTTCGCGGCACCCCTGCCAGTGCTCCACGACGAAGCTGAATGGTGAACGGCACCGCTCCAGGCAACGATACTTCAGGGTGCTGAACTGGAAGGCGCCCGCAACAAGAAGCAGCAGTGCCCCCGTGAAAGACGCATGCCCCAACAGCGACGCATTTGAATTCGCAATCCAAATCCAAATGGCATAGCCCGCGTAAGCGAGTAACCCGGCCAGCACCCAAACGGCCATATACCCTGTGATCGCCAGCGACAACAACAACCAACGATCTGGGCGGTTGAGAGCGAAACGGTGCAGAGTGGCCACAACCGGAAGGCTGGTCGGCAGCATCATGGCGACGGTCATGACGGTCCAGCTGAAAACAAATCCGGCCAGGAATGACGGACGGGCGAGAGCCTCCTGGCTCATGTGGTGCAAGTGCAGCAGGCTGCCACCCTTCGACAGCCATAATGCCAGCCACGCGGCACCTGCGAGCGTTCCCAGGCATGCCGTCAGGACGATACGCTCCACATAGGCAGGTGCGCGCGCGCGCAGTGGTGAGAACATTTGCTTCCGCGAGCGGGGAAGAGCCTTAGCCGGTGAACCTGAAGGAGCCGCACACTGCGTTATGTCCCTGCAGGTTCAATTTGAAGTCAGGCAGATTAACCTGATAGTTAGTGGCCTTACCCACGTACGCAGGTGAACCGGGAATCGTCGTGAAAATCGAGTCGTGCAGCGTCGTTTCTTTACCGGTTGATCCTTTGTAGGACTGCAGGTCCGCCATGATCGAAGGCCCAATCCTGAGAGTCCCAGCTACTCCCTTGACGTCGAATGTAATTGGGACCTGCTCCACAGAGATAACTTCGCCGATCAACTTGGCCATATCGGCGATCGGTCCGCCAAGTTTGCCGCTCCACACATTGAGCATCGCGTCCTTCTGCGTCGCGCTGGCCTTGTCGTCAATGTACATCCGCACTTTCCAGTTTCCCTTCAGGATGTTTCCTGGTATGTGAGCGAGTGCAACGATACTGTGTCCGACAACGTTGGTCCCGTTGATGCTTCCTTTCGTTATGTTCCAACCGAGCAAGCCATCGCAGGTGCCGTTGTCGGGATCTTCTCCAACCCAGCACGGACAGAGAATATTACACGTGCAGACTTCGAGAAGTTGGCCTTCAACCTCGTATGCCATCTTCGACCTCCTCATGCTGATTTTGGGACGGCCTAGAACCATACAGCGGGCCGCACTCCGGTGCAAGTCGATCCGGGACGCTAACCGCCGATGCCGTCAGCGCTGATGTAAGACTCCAACGAGTCGAGCTGCTGGTGAAGTTCCTTGATCTTTTCATCGAGCAGGCTGCGCATTGAGACGACTGCTTGAACGCGACCCTGTTCGTCCACTACGGGAAGATGACGGATGTGCTCCTGGACCATAATCCTCAGAGCTTCATCACCGGTGGTGTGCATCGAGATGGAATGTACGCGCGACGTCATGACCTCCTCCACCTTCGTCCGCTTTGGGTCTCTGCCTTCCAGCACGACGCGCAGCATGACATCGCGTTCGCTGAAAATCCCCGCGAGACGATTGTCATCCACGACGACAACACTGCCAACCTTAGCGGACGCCATGTGCTCTACCGCCGCCATGACCGTCGTCGTTCTTGATACAGTCAAAACTGACCTGCTGATTATGCTCATACACAGTCCATCCTTTCCGTGAAGGCACTAGCATACAGCCGGGCAGAGGGAACTGGAAAACTTGAAATTCTCCCGCTTCGAAGTTCGGCCGAGGACTTAGCGGATTACGACCGAACGTCTCTCAACTCCTGCACAGCGGCTCCGTCTAGTTCAAGAACAACATCGATGTAATTCTCGATCAGCGCGACCATCGCCTCACGCGGACCCTGCCTCCAGTCGTCGCTGCCGTAGAAGGCGTCCTCCATTTGCTCGCGCTGGGCGAGGCTGTCGAAGCGGCGGATCACGTAATAGGTATTCTCATCATGGAGCGACGGACCGTATGCCAATACATCCATATTCCAGCGTTTGAGCAGGGGGAGCGACTTCTCAAGGTAAAGTCGATGAAACTTTTCGCGTGCTTCAGGCTTGAGAGTGAGCGAGCGGAATTCGACAACGTGTTTCATGGGCATTCTTTGAATTAATATCTGCAACAACGCCCGCACCAATGACTCACGCCGGCGACGTCACCGCACTACGATACCACCACTGCTCACTACCGGCTGATCGCACGCCGTCGAAAATGCAGTCGAACAAACCAACGTTCGTCATCGCATAGACGTGCCCGAATGGCCCAATGATCGGCGCGTTACGGCCCCCCGTTGTTTCCACTAGGACAATGGCGGGATAACGAAAACGTCGACCCGACCGTTCGTATGCTGCACGCTGAAAGTCGCCTGGCGGTTATTCAATTGACGCATGAACTCGAGAAACTCGCCCGCCGTACGAACGGGATGTGCATCCACGTCCAAAATGATGTCGCCGGCCAACAATCCGACATCTGATGCCGGCGTTCCGATCTGAACGTCCGTCACGATCACTCCGTTTTGATTCGACAGACTGGCAACCCTTATTCCACGAATTTGCTCTGTATCCTCCAATATCGCCGGCGGTGGCGGAGTCGCCCGTTGAAGGATTACTGTTTCGATTCGGCCATCTCGATACACTTCGACCAAGAACGTCTCTCCACCACTCACCTGAGCCAACTGCGCGTCGAGCTCGTTCTGGCATCGTACGGGATTGCCGTTTATTGAAAGGATCACGTCCCCAGGGCGGAGCGGGGAACACATGACATCGGTGATCACCACACCCTCCGCTTGACTCATGCCCAGGTTTCGCGCAATTTCGGGAGTTACGTCTCGAGTCATAACCTCACTGACATTCGGTGTGACAATCCGAAAGGAGGACTGTATATCCGGCATTACCGCCGGCCCCGCAGTAGTCCCAATAACGAAAGTCACGAAAAGGGCGGCAACTATCAGCCAGACGGGAATTCGCAGGCGTCGATAGACCATAACGTTGCCTCACTACACTTGGGATCTGAAATCAAGATCGGAAAATGCTGTACTTCATCACATGCGTCCCCATTAAAATGCTGCATCGGAAGATCCAATCCCAACGTACGCAGGGTAGTAAAAATACGGGTCATGGGCGGTGAAAGGTATCCCCTCCTACGAGGGGGGCAGCCGCGCCGATCAAGATGCTACGCTACGTTAAAATCGGCGCGGCGCCCCTCCTCAAAGGAGGGGATAGTACCTATAATATTGTTATTGGCGTGATGTATGAGATTTATCGGCTGAAAATCCTTCGGAAGAGGGGAGCCTTCGCTTTCATCAGGATTTCGAGTTCACCTCCATCGAAGAAGATTCCGCCGCAATCCTTCGAAGTGCAGCGGTCCACGAGCACAACACCGGCATAGTCTTCTTCCTTAAGAGACGAGCCGCACTTGGGGCAGCGCATCCAATACTCTTCCTTCCTGTTCTCCGAGGCCAGTTTTGCCCTTTTCGCTTCCGCTTGCTCGCGAAGTTTCGCGATCCGTTCCCGGTCCTTCTGGTAGAAGTACTCGTCCTCTTTGCTGTAACCCTGTTTTTTCAATTCGTCTTTCATCGTTCGTTCAACCTAACACTCCACGAAGACTCTTTCAATTGCTCCTCCTCCTAAAGTGCTACTACCAAGAGTGCCAGACGCGATGGCCTGGAAGGCTGATACTATCAGCTGCTTAGATGTCAAGGATGACCTTCTTTTCTCTGTTGCCACCAAGGATCGAGCAATGAACAACGGAGAACCGAACAGCGACGATCTATCGAACCAGCTGAGAATTCTTGGAGAGCTTATCCGGTTGTCCATGACGCTCGGCCTGGAAGAGATGCTTGAGAAAGTCGTCGCGAAGTCTACGGAAGTTCTCGGCGACACGGCCTTCATCGTGCTCGAATCGGAGAACAAGTATCAAATTGAAGCGGTGTATTCCAAGGACGCGAACCAACTCACTCGCATGCTGATGAGAGCGGTTGGCATCTTTACCCAAGCCGTTGCGAGCGAACTGCTGCGCGGCCCGCTGGAAAAGGGTACACCCATTCTCGTGGCGAATCTCCAACACGTGAAGCTCGCCCCAGAGTTGCAGTCGTTTGTAGCCAGGCACGGGTTGCTTTCGATGATTGTGACTCCGGTCCGAGGCAAAAAGGATCGCATTCTCGGAGCGTTCATCTCGCTATCGACGACACCGAAGACGTTGATGGACCGGCATACAGCCGCAGCAGGAGAACTAGCGGACTTCACCGCAATGGTCATTGAAAATGCGCGCGCGGCAATGATGGACGCGCTGACTGGGCTCTACAACAGACGATCGTTCGATGAGGCCATCGAACGCGAAGTAGCGCGATCCAGACGTTACGTTACACCGCTCTCGCTGCTATTAACTGATGTGGACAACTTCAAAGACATCAATGAAGACTACGGGCACGATGTCGCGGACCAGGTGCTGATCCACATTGGCCAGGTTCTTAAAGCGTGCGTCCGAACGACGGACCTTGTGTTTCGCCAGGGTGGCGATGAATTCGCCGTTATTCTGCCGGGCACGAACATTCAGGGTGTAGTGCGCGCCGCGAAGCAGATTCTGGAACGCGTGCAGTCCGGCGACATCCCGCAGTCGCTCGCACGTTCCGGTATACCAACTGTTAGTATCGGTGTTGCAAAATACAGACGCAGCATATCGGCCAAAGATGTGATCAATCACGCGGATCAGGCTCTATTCGAGGCAAAGCGATCCGGAAAAAACACTTTCCGTATATTCCCCGAAGACCAGCAGGACTCCCAGGACTAAACGCGAACCCGAGAAGTAATTACTAACACAGCCCGTTGCGGCGTTGCAGAAACAGGCGTAACGCGTTGACTACTTCTGCATCGAACTGAGTTCCGGAACACCATGTGAGTTCGGCCAGCGCTGCGTCCTGACTTAGCGCAGGGCGATACGGACGATCCGTGGTGAGTGCGTCATACGAGTCGGCCACAGCGATGATGCGCGATCCAAGTGGGATTTGTTCGCCTCTCAGCCCATTGGGAAAGCCCGAACCGTCGACGCGCTCATGATGATGACGAACGAGCAGCGCAGCCTCTTCTAAACCTTCGCACCGACGCAGAGTATCCCAGCCCCACACAGGATATTTATGAATCCATGCAGACTCTTCATCACTGAGCCTGTCGGGTTTTAACAAAATCTGATCGGAAACGCCTGTCTTGCCAATGTCGTGTAACATCGCGGCGCAGACGAATGTCTCTGTATCCGCATTGCTCAAGCCAAGCTCCGTCGCAATCGCACGAACGTAATTTGCAACCCGCGCGCTGTGGCTGCCCGTGTATTTATCGCGAAAGCCGATCAATGAGACCATTGAATTTGCCATCGAAAACGCTTGTGGAAAGCGCTGTTGCTCGAAAGAGTGCATGTTTTCCCCCTTGAATTGCCGATATCAGGATTCTCAGGACGTGCCTTATAAAAGGAAAGCTAAACCTTACGCGCGTTGGCGCCAGTTGCCTGCCCGGAGCGCAGTTCACGCTCGCGAAACGCGGTGAAGATCACTGGCGTAACGATTAGAACGTGCAACAGGGAACTGACCATGCCGCCGAGTACGGGTGTGGCAAGCGGTTTCATGACTTCGGCACCGGTATGTGTGGACCACATAATCGGCAGAAGGCCCGCAACAACAGTGGCAACCGTCATAACCTTCGGACGTAGCCGAAGCAGCGCACCTTCCCGCACAGCTTCATGCAACGTCTCGATCGTTAACTCGCCGTTCGCCGCGATTTTTCGACGGACTGCCTCCTCGAGGTAGATCACCATGACGACGCCGGTTTGTACGGCGGTGCCAAAGAGCGCGATAAAACCAACCCAGACCGCGACCGAGAAGTTGTACCCAAGGAACTTCAGCAGAAAAATGCCTCCAGTCAGGGCGAATGGCACAGCCAGCAGCACGTGGAGGGCTTCTTTGGCGGAGTGATACGTCATATAGAGCAAGACGAAAATGATGACAAGAACCACGGGTATCACGATTTGGAGGCGCTCCTTGGCGCGCATTTGGTTCTCATATTGGCCGCTCCACTCGACGTAATAACCCGCCGGCATGCTGACGCGTTCAGCAACAACTCTCTTTGCTTCATCCACGAATCCACCAACGTCGCGACCGCGTACATTCATCAGGACACTTCCGCGCAGCAAACCGTTTTCGCTCGTAATCATCGACGGCCCCATCACGACTCCGATATGGGCAACGTCACGCAGCGGGATTTGCGTTCCGTTTGGTCCGGCGACGAGGACGTTTGCCAGCGCCTCGACATCTTCACGGAAATCTCTCGCGTACCGCACCCGAACGGGGAAACGCTGGCGCCCTTCGATAGTGAAAGTGACATTCTTTCCACCGATGGCCGCTTCAATCACGTCCTGAGCATCCCCGACATTGATTCCATATCGCGCGGCAGCGGTTCTGTCGATGCGAATCTCCAGGTATGGAGCCCCCGTGATTCGCTCAGCATAGAGATCCGCAGCTCCCGGCACTGCGCGCAAAACGCGTTCGATCTCGGTCGATTTTTTTTCGATCGTTTGCAAGTCAGAGCCAAACACTTTTACGCCTACTTGCGTACGGATGCCCGTGGATAGCATGTCGATTCGGTTGCGAATGGGTTGTGTCCAGATATTCGTAACGCCCGGCATCCGCAGTTTCTCGTCCAGGCGTTGCATGATGGCATCCTTTGTCAATCCTGCAGGCCATTGGTCTTTCGGCTTGAACGTGAGGATTGTCTCGGTCATGTTGATCGGAGCGGGATCGGTGGAGGTTTCGGCTCGCCCGATCTTCCCAACGACAGCAGCGACGACCGGGTCTTCTGCAATGATCCGGTCCTGCTCCCGCAACAACTCCGTCGCTTTTGATAGCGATATGCTCGGATCCGTAATGGGCATCCACATGGCGGTTTCTTCATCGAGGGGCGGCATGAATTCCGATCCAATACTGCCGGCGACGACCAGCGCGAACACGAACAACAGTACCGCACACGCGAGAGTGAATACACGATGTCGTAACGCGAAACGAAGGGCCGGCGCGTAGATCGCGCGCAGGAGCCGCATCACCGGGTTGCTATCTTCGCGGTGCAGGCGGCCGCGTATCAAAAGCGTGCAGAGGATGGGAACGAGAGTGACCGCAATGATCGTCGAGCCAACCATGGCGAACGTTTTGGTAAACGCCAACGGGTGAAAAAGCTTTCCTTCCATGCCAGTCAAGGCAAACACAGGAACAAAAGCGAGAATAATGATGGCCATCGCGAAGAAGATCGGCCGCCCGACCAGGCGTGCGGCGCCGAGCGTGATTTCGCCAATTTTTGACCGGTACTCTCCGTGTTCCTGGTTGTAGTTTTCAGCATGGCGAAGCACGTTCTCCGTCATGACGATTCCGGCGTCTACGAGAACTCCGATCGCAATAGCGATTCCGCCAAGCGACATGATGTTCGAGGAAATCCCGAAGTAACGCATGAAGAGGAACGAAGTCAGAACCGCCAGCGGCAGCGGGATGGTAACAATGAGAATGCTTCGGAAGTGCCACAGGAAAACGATGTGAGCTAATGTCACCAGGATGATTTCTTCGATTAATGCCGATCGCAGAGTGTCTACGGCATTACGGATGAGGGAACTCCGGTCGTAGAAGGGACTAATGCGGACACCCTTTGGAAGGCCGGGTTGCATCGCTTGAATCTTTGCCTTTACTGAATCGATA
>Ga0114129_10004883_pt1 | contig 18917 bp, 11 predicted proteins | sample RhiMetdeltSRZDD1_FD_80071 | JGI IMG/M metagenome (GOLD analysis project Ga0114129, IMG submission 80071) | Populus rhizosphere microbial communities from Tennessee, USA - Rhizosphere MetaG P. deltoides SRZDD1 (version 2) (version 2) | ecosystem: Host-associated > Plants > Roots > Rhizosphere >...
CGTAACGCGATGACGAACGAGGAAGGCGGTGTCGATCCCGACGAGTCGATGTACGAAGTGCTCGTCGACCGCGTCAACACCACTGCGACCGTGTGGTTAGGGTCCACACTGGCCTGCGCGCAATGTCACAACCACAAGTACGATCCGTTCAGCCAGAAAGACTACTTCCGACTTGTCGCCTTCTTTGCCAACGCCGATTTCGACAGCCGCGCGTTCGGTGACGGCACGCGGTTCTTTGAGCCGCGCCTCGATCTCGCCACCACCGAGCAGGAAGCCGCGCGCAAAGAGATTCAGTCGGAGATCGACGCGCTCGAAGAAAAACTCAAGAAGGAAACGCCAGCCCTGCGCCAGGCCCAGAGCCGCTGGGAACTGCGCACGGTGGCGATGGATCGCACGTGGGTACCACTCCAGCCCGAAACGCTTGATGCCACAAACGGCGTCGTCCTGACCGCGCTGCCCGATCGCTCGGTGCTGGCATCCGGCCCCAACCCATCGCTGACGTCGTACACGATTACGCTACGAACCACGTTGCAGGGCATCACAGCGCTCCGCCTCGAGACGCTGCCCGATCCATCGCTTCCGAGGGACGGGCCAGGACGTGATGCATACGGTCACTTCCGAATCACAGGACTCGAGATCGAGGCGTCACCACTTCAGCCCATCGGGAAGCGGCCCGCCGCTGTCACGTTCACGACGATCAAGGCAGACGATTTCGCGAACGCGTTCACGGCCGCTGATCTACTCGACAGCGGAAAGACCACACGAACACGAAACACTACACCGTGGGCCATCAACGCCGTCCGCGACACGAAGCGCGTGCAGCGACAGGCCGTCACCGTCTCGAGCGCGCCATTCGGCTACGTGGGCGGCACCGAGCTGACGCTTCGCATTCATCAGCTCGACGGAACTATCGGGCAAGGCGTCGGGCGATTCCGCGTGTCGGTCACGACCGCTCTCGATCCGCTCGTGGGGGCTGATGTGCCCGCGCGATTCCGCGCCTTGTTCAAAGTGCCCGCGGCGGACCGCACGAAGGCTCAGTCCGAGGACCTGGCGACATATTTCCGCAGCACGACATCGCTGCTCGCGCAGACGCGCGATGCGTTGACGGCAGCACGGAAGAAGCTCGTCGATCTTCAGATTCCGTCGACGCTGGTCATGAGAGACCGTTCGGTATTCGAGCGTCCATCGTACGAGCTTCGCGAGCGCGGCAGCTTCACGCAGAAGGGCGCGCGGATGTTCGCGGGAACACCGGCCGCGCTCCACCCGATGCGCGACGATCAACCGGTGAACCGCCTCGGGCTTGCGCGGTGGCTGGTCGATACCGAGAACCCACTCGTCGCTCGCGTGACGGTCAACCGCTTGTGGGAGCAGCTCTTCGGACGCGGGCTCGTCGAAACCAGCGAAGACTTCGGCTCGCAAGGAAGCGCGCCGAGCCATCCTGAGCTGCTCGACTGGCTCGCCACGGAGTTCATGGCGAACGGCTGGAGTCAGAAGAAGATCATCCGCACGATCGTAACGTCCGCCACATACCGACAGTCGTCGACCGTGACACCCGTCCTGCTCGAGCGCGATCCGTACAACCGGCTGCTGGCTCGCGGCGCCCGTTTCAGGCTCGACGCTGAGGCGGTGCGTGACGTCTCGCTCGCCGTCAGCAACCTGCTAAACAGGAAGATTCTCGGACCAAGCGTGTTCCCGCTGCAGCCTCCCGGCATCTGGAACATGCCGTACAACTCCGACAAGTGGACGACGAGCGACGGCGACGACCGCTATCGTCGCAGCTTGTACACGTTCTGGCGGCGAACCTCGCCTTATCCAAGCTTCATGACGTTCGACGCCACGAGCCGCGAGTACTGCACCGTCCGCCGGGTGCGCACGAACACACCGCTCCAGGCGCTGACGTTGTTGAACGATCCCGCATCGTTCGAGGCTGCGCGGGCGCTGGCCAAGCGCATGACCGGCGGCGCGTCGTCGACGCCAGCGGCAATCGCGAGGTTCGGCGTCAAGGTCGTCCTGTCGCGAGAAGCCAGCGGGCAGGAAATCGATCGTCTCGTCCGCTACTTCGAGGAGGAACGTCAGCATTTCGCGGCGCAGCCCGCCGCGGCGGCCGACGTCACGGGAATGCGCGACGGATCCACGGACCTCGCCGCGTGGACGATGGTCGCAAACGTGCTGTTGAATCTCGATGAAACGGTGACCAGGGAATGACTACTGAATCGGATGGCGGCCGGCGGCCGGCGGACCGTGAACTCCGCCGCATAACGCGGCGGCACTTTCTCGAGCAGGCGTACTTCGGCATCGGTGGCGTCGCGCTCGCATCGCTCGTCGACCAACGGGTGCTGGCGCAAGCGCAGACACAGCACTTCGCGCCGAAAGCGAAGCGCGTCATTTATCTGTTCATGGCCGGCGCCCCGTCGCAGATCGATCTCTTCGATCCGAAGCCGATGCTGACGAAGCACGACGGCCAGGACGTGCCGGAGGACATCATCAAAGGCGAGCGGTTCGCGTTCATCAAAGGAACGCCGAAACTGCTCGGCTCGCCGTTCCAGTTTCAACGGCACGGGCAGTCCGGCGCGGAGATCTCCGAGCTGCTCCCAAATCTCGCGAAGGTCGCCGACGACATCACGATCATTCGATCGATGCAGACGACGCAGTTCAATCACGCGCCGGCGCAGATCTTCATGAATACGGGCCATCAGGTGATCGGCCGTCCCAGTCTCGGTGCGTGGCTCAGCTACGGCCTGGGCAGCGAGAGTACCGATCTGCCAGCCTTCGTCGTTCTGCTCTCCGGGGAGAATCATCCGGATGGTGGGAAGTCCTGCTGGGGAAGCGGCTTTCTTCCGACGGTGCATCAAGGGGTCGAGTTCCGCTCGAGCGGCGAGCCCGTGCTGTTTGCGTCGAATCCTGAGGGCGTCAGCGCAGACGCCCGCCAGCGTTCAATCGCGGCAATCACGGATCTCAACCGGCTGCATCATCTCGACGTCGGCGATCCAGAAATCCAGACGCGGATCTCCGCGTACGAGCTCGCGTATCGGATGCAGACCAGCGTTCCAGAGCTCACCGATCTTTCGCGAGAGCCCGCCTCGATTCATGAGCTCTACGGCACGGAGCCCGCTAAGGCGTCATTCGCGAACAACTGTCTGCTCGCCAGGCGCCTCGTCGAGCGCGGCGTCCGCTTCGTCCAGCTCTATCACCGCGGCTGGGACACCCACGGCGCCTCGTTCGGCGAGGACATCGTCGAAAAGCTTCCGCGCCTGTGCCGGCAGACCGACCGCGCCGTCTACGGCCTGCTCACCGATCTGAAACAGCGGGGACTGCTTGCCGACACGCTGGTCGTCTGGGGCGGCGAGTTCGGCCGCACGCCCATGAACGAGGCGCGCAACGGCTCGAAGTTCCTCGGCCGCGATCATCACCCGCGGGCGTTCACGATGTGGCTGGCAGGCGGCGGCACCACGCCTGGCCTCACCATCGGCCGCACCGATGATCTCGGCTACAACGTCGTCGAAGATCCCATCGACGTCCACGATCTGCATGCGACGATGCTGCGCTTGCTGGGAGTCGATCACGAGAAGCTCACGTATCGATTCCAAGGCCGCGACTTCCGGCTGACCGACGTGCACGGCAAGGTTGTGTCGAAGTTGATGGCGTAGCGCTGAATTGTGTGAGGGAATGCGGTCCTTAGCTCAGCCCGAGCATCCTCGAGGCGCTCTCGACGTCGACACCGGAAACGTGCACGCGCTTGTCACGCGATCGTCCACCGGAAATGATCTCGACGGAGCGTCGAGGAACATCGAGCTGCTTCGCAATCACCTCGATCAGCTCTTCATTGGCGGCGCCCTCGACTGGCGCGGCACGCAGCCGAACGAGCAACGCGTCACCGCGCGTGCCGGCCACACCCGACTTCCCCGCGCGAGGAATCACGCGCACCGTAATCACGACACCGTTGGCAAGCGCTTCGAGCATGGCGTGGCTCAGAAGAGACCCGTCACTTCGTGCGCGTTCAGCGGTTGACGCGCCGGGGTCAATCCCACCAGATGCGCGGCGTATCCGACGACATCCGCCGGACTCCAGCCGGCGGCGCGCAGATCGCAGACTCCACTGTCGCCGTCCGACTTGCTCAACTTCTGCGCTGCGGACTTCATGATCAATGAGTGATGCACGAATACCGGCGGAGCGACGCGGCCAAGCAATCGCGCCAGCCTCAACTGCCGTCCTGTTGACGACAAGAGATCCTGGCCTCGAATGACCAACGTGATCCCCTGCACGGTGTCGTCGACCGTCGCGGCGCACTGATACGTCCAGTTGCCGAGGCGGTCGCGCAGTAGCACATCGCCGCATTGCGACGACGGATCCTGAAGTTGCGGGCCGAGCAGCCCATCGTCGAACTCTTCGACACCCGGGTCGATCTTCAGCCGCCAGCCAACGCCCTCACCCGGCGGAATGCCACGCGTGCGGCAAATGCCGGGATATGGCTGCTCGACCTGCGAACCGGGCGACGGCGACGTTCGTCGGCGAGAGCAGTCGCAGCCGTAGATGAGGCCGGCCTTGATAAATGGAGCAAGAGCGGCTCGGTAGATCGCGTCGCGTTCGCTTTGCCGGCCTTCACACGCGCCGCGGCGATAGCTGTCGGACGGATACAGGTCGGCTGAAAACCCGAGCCAATCGAGATCGTCGAGCAGCCGCTGCTCGAGCTCGGGCCGCGCGCGCTGTCGATCGTGATCTTCGATGCGCAGCAGGACGCGGCCGCCTAGCGCGCGAACCACGCCCCAGACGTAGACGGCGTTCACGACATGCCCGATGTGCAGCGCACCGGTCGGCGCGGGCGCGAACCGCGTCAGCGCGACGGGGACGCACGTACGAAGTGAGCTGACCAGAGCGGAGGCGGATCGGGGCGTGGTGCCAGATGCAAACACGAGTGAACACTCAGCGACGCGGGAACGCCCAGTATAATCCGCGTACATGCTCCTTCAGGCGACCGCCATCACGAAAGCCTTCGCGGGCGTGCAGGCGCTGAAGCGCGTGTCCTTCGATCTCCACCCCGGCGAGGTGCACGCGCTCGTCGGCGAGAACGGTGCCGGCAAATCCACGCTCATCAAGATCATCACCGGTGCAGTGCGGCCCGATTCCGGGACGCTGCTCGTCGCGGGCCACGCCATCGCGCACATGACGCCGTCCGCGGCGCGCGCGATCGGCATCGCCGCCATCTATCAACAACCCGCCCTCTTCCCCGATCTGACCGTCGCCGAGAACATCGCGCTTGCCCTCGAGACGCCAGGTCGCTGGACGAGAGTGGATTGGCCGGCGCGAAGACGGCGAGCGGCGTCGCTTCTCGAACGAGTGGGAGCGGCCATCGATCCGGATCGGCTGGTTGAAACGCTCAGCATGCCCGAGCAGCAGATCGTCGAGATTGCGAAGGCCATCGGTGCGGACGCGAAGATCGTCGTGATGGACGAACCCACGGCAGCGTTGACCGACCGCGAGGTCGAGAACCTTTATCGCATCGTGCGGCGGCTCCGGGCGGATGGCGCGGGCATCATCTATATCTCTCATCGGCTGGACGAAGTGTTTGCCCTGGCCGATCGGATCACGGTGTTGCGCGACGGCGAAACGGTCGCAACCAATGAAGCGGTCCGGGTTAGCCGCCCCGAGCTGATTGCCATGATGATCGGGCGCGAGCTATCCGCCGTCTTTCCGAAGCGGCCGGTCTCGTTGGGAGATGTCGCGCTCGAGTTGCGCGGCGTATCGAACCGTGCGGCTGGGATCCGCAACATCTCGCTCAGCGTGCGCCGCGGCGAAATCGTCGGCGTTGCCGGCCTCGTCGGATCGGGCCGCACGCAACTGGCCGAGACGGTGTTCGGGCTGACGCCGGCCGACGCCGGAGACATCGTGGTCAACGGCGCGAGTCGGCGGATCACGTCGCCGGCCGATGCGATCGCTGCCGGCATCGGCTACGTGCCGGAAGATCGCCGCCAGCACGGCGTCGTACTCGACATGTCCATTGCCTCGAACGCGAGCCTCGCCAGCCTGCCTCGCGTCTCACACCTTGGATTGATCGATCGCCGGGCAGAGCGCCAGTCGGCGCAACGCTACGCCGAGCAGTTCCGCATCAAGTGCGCGTCGCTCGAGGCGGATGTCGGCACGCTGTCAGGCGGCAATCAGCAGAAGGTCGCGCTCGCGCGATGGCTGTCCACGGAGCCCTCGATTCTGATTCTCGACGAGCCGACCCAGGGCGTCGACGTCGGATCGAAAGCGGAGATTCACGGCTTGATGCAGCAGTTGGCCGAACGCGGACTGGCCATCATCATGATCTCGTCCGAGCTGCCGGAGATCCTCGGCATGAGCGATCGCGTGGCGGTGATGCATGCGGGGAGCATCCGCGCGGTGCTCGGCCGCGATTTGGCCACGCCGCCGCGGATCATGGCCCTTGCCCTGGCGGAGGACGCCGCCACGGACAACACCGATCCCTCAGCCACGGATAACACGGACAACACGGACTTATGACTCGTCGCGAGTTATCCGTCACCGCCGCCATTGCCGGCTTGGCCTTCGTGCTGGCTGTACGCTCGGCCGGGTTTTTTGCCCCCGACAACCTCGTCGATCTCTTTCTCGCGAACCTGCCCGTACTGATCATCGCGCTCGGCATGACCCTCGTGATTCTGACCGGACAGATTGATATCTCGGTCGGATCGATGTTCGCGATCTGCGGCGTCGCAGCCGGCGTGCTGGCCAAAGCTGGAGTGCCGCTGCCGCTCGTTGCCGCCGCCACGTGTGCCACGGGCATGGCGCTCGGCTCGCTCAACGGCGCACTTGTCGCGTACGCGCGCATTCCATCAATCGTTGCCACGCTGGCCACGATGGTAGCGCTGCGGGACGGACTGCGATGGATCACGCAGGGCGCATGGGTACAGGACCTGCCCGACCGCTTTCAGTGGCTGGGGACGTCCCAGTCGATTTACCCGGTCCTGGCCGGATCGATCGCCGTCGTGCTGGTTGGGCTATTCAGCTGGAGCCTGCGCAACCTTCCCGTTGGACGCGCCATCTACGCAACCGGCTCGAACGCGGACGCGGCGCGCCTGGCAGGACTGCCCACCGGCTTCGTGACGTTCGCGACGTTCGCGCTGCTTGGCGCCTTGACCGGACTCGCGGCACTTCTGAACTCCGTCCGGTTCAACCAGATTCCGAGCAACGCCGGTCTCGGACTCGAACTCAAAGTCATTGCCGCCGTCGTCGTCGGCGGCGTCGCCATCACCGGGGGCCGCGGCAACGTGGCGGGAACGGTGTTGGGCGTGGTGCTGCTCGGGATGATTGGACCGGCGCTGACGTTCCTTGGCGTGAGCGCGTACTGGGAACGCGCGATCCAGGGTGGAATCATCCTCGCGGCCGTGGCGTTCGAAGCGCTGCGCGCCCGCCCGGTCAGCCATGCGGCAGCGGTGGCGGCGGCGCGGACATGAGCGGCGCGCGACGCCTTGGTCCGAACGGCGAGTGGGTACTGGCCGCCGCATTGGCGTTCGAAATCGCTCTCTTCTCGCTCGTCGCCCCGCAATTCGCCACGGTCGGCAACTTCTTTGAGGTTACGCGCCTGAGCGTCGAGCTCGGGCTGCTCGCGATTGCGTTGACGCCGGTCATCATCACCGGCGGGATCGATCTGTCCGTTGGATCGATGATGGGACTCTCCGCGGTCATGTTCGGCGTCGCAAATCGTGATTGGGGCCTGCCAGTGGGCGCCGCCGCCCTCATCAGCCTCGCGACCGGCGCCGCTGGCGGAACGCTGAACGCCTACCTGATCGCCCGGCTCGGCATTCCGTCGCTCATCGTCACGCTCGGCACATTCTCGCTCTTCCGCGGCATCGCGGAAGGGATCACGCATGCGGCCGTGAACTACACGGGATTTCCACCGCGGTTCCTCGCGCTCGGGCAGGGATATCTGTGGGGTGTGATTCCTGCGCAGCTGCCGATCTTTCTCGTGGTCCTGGCGGGATACATTGTCCTGCTGCATCGGTCGGTCATCGGCCGCGCGCTGTATGCGATCGGATTCACGCAGGCCGGTGCACGCTACGCCGGCATCCCGGTCGCCAAACGAGTCGGCCTCGTTTACGTGCTCTCGGGCCTCGTCTCGAGCCTTGCCGCGATCGTCTACGTGGCTCACCTCGGACAGGCACGCTCCGACGCCGGAAACGGATACGAGCTCGACGCAATCACGGCAGTGGTCCTCGGCGGCACCTCGGTGTTTGGCGGGCGCGGCACACTCGTCGGCACCGTGCTCGGTCTCTTCTCAATTTCGGTTCTGCGCAACGGGCTCCGGCTCGCCGCCTTACCATCGGAGCTGGCCGGCGTCTTGACGGGTACGCTGCTCGTCGCCACGATCGCGATCGATCGGCTGCGGCATCGCGGTGTGGCCGAGGGTCCTCGCCCCAGCACGGAACACGACACGATTGCACATACGGATGGCTACCCTTCAACGGATGGAGATATTGACGTGAGAAACAGCCAGGTCGCCGTGCTCTGCGCGGCCATGATCGCCGGATCGCTCATCGTTGCCGGAACAAATGTCTGGCTCGTGCGATCGCTCGTGCCCGCCGCCGCTCCCTCGGCGGCAAACGGACCGGGCGCTGCCGCATCACCGCTCGGCGGCCGTCGCCCGGTGATTGCGATGATGCCCAAGGCCAAAGGCGATCCGTACTTTGTGAGCTGTCGCGTCGGCGCCGAAGAGGCCGCCAAGGAGCTGAACGTCGAGCTGATCTGGGACGGGCCGACCGGTCTCGACGCGGCGCGTCAGAACGAAGTGATCGACAACTGGATCACGCGCAAAGTGGACGTGATCGCCGTGGCGGTGGAAAACCGCGCGGGGATCTCGACCGTGCTCCGCAAGGCACGAGAGCGCGGCATCAAGGTGCTCACGTGGGATGCGGACGCCGAAGAGAACGCGCGGGACTTCTTTGTGAACCAAGCTACGTCCGAGGGCATCGCCAACACGCTCACCGACGAAGCGGCGCGCCTTCTGAACGGCAAGGGTGAGTTCGCGATCATCACCGGCGCGCTGAGCGCCGCCAATCAGAACGAGTGGATCGCCTACATCAAGAAGCGTCTCGGCAATCACCCCGGGCTGACGCTCGCGACGATCCGGCCGAGCGACGACGACCGTGACAAGGCATTTGCCGAAACGCAGACGATCATGCGCGTGCATCCGAACGTGAAGCTGGTGATGGCCATCTCGGCGCCGGCCGTACCTGGCGCGGGAGAAGCGGTCCGGCAAGCCGGACGCAAGGACGTCAACGTGATCGGGCTGTCACTGCCCAACATCAACAAGCCCTACGTGCACAGCGGCGTCGTCCAGACCGTCGTGTTGTGGAACACGCGAGATCTGGGTTACGCAACAGTTCACGCCGGACTGCAGTTGCTGAACGGTGCGTTAAAGCCTGGCGATCGCTCTGTTCAGGTCGGCCGTCTGGGTGCGCTCGAGATTCAGGGCAGCCAGATCATTCTTGGGGCGCCGTTGAAGTTCACGAAGGCGAATATCGATCAATTCGACTTTTGAACGCGGATCGCGCGAGGTTAAGTAATTCTGAGGTTCTCGGGTTCCCGGGAACTTGGGAACGATACCGTTACACTCGTTCTTCGAACGGCGTCGACCCTCCAGAACCTACACCTCGTATTTCAGCCAAGCGGTCGCCTTGCCGGTGTGTGCAGCGGAAACCCGTACCCAGTGGGCGCCAAAACCTTCCGGGAACGCGTGCACGAGCGGCGATCCGGCCGGCACGTCGAGCGTGCGGTATCTCCGCCACGATCCGTTGGCGAGAAAATCCACCTCGATGGTGAACGGGACCATCGTCGCGCCGTCATGAGAGAGCGTCATCGATTTGCGGCCGTAGTTCGTCATCAGATACGGATCGCTTGGCTCGCCTGGCGCAATCGTTGTGTCCTTCCACGGACCGCCTTCGCCGCTGGGCGCACCGAGCTGATAGAGATCGTCGATGGCGCCAAACCATAAGCCCGGGCCGTCGGCGTCGGCCGATCGAAAGAAGTGACCGTCGGGTACCGCATCCGCGCGCGTGCCGGCAATCACCAGCAAGCCGCGCCACGTGGCAAAGTCGGCAATGCGCGCGCGATGGGTGGAGACGGGCTTCATTCGTTGAAAATCCGGAACCGTTTTCGACTCGAGACGTGGGATCTCGTAAAACGTCCCGTGAATCTGGGCCAGATAGCGCTCCGAGACGACTTCGCGAATGCCGCGGCGCCCGGCCGGATCATGCGACGCGGCGCTCCTTGGCAAGCGCCATCGGCGTCCGGCACCGTCGGTAATCACGACTGACGCATCATCAACGCGATAGTCCACCGTCGGCTCCGCCGCCTTCGTGAGATCCGCGATCTTCTCTGGCGACTCGACGCGGCTAAACCGAAGCTGCTCGTCGATCTCGTAATAGCGCTCTGCGCCTCGTGTTCCGGAGCGGCTGTAGGGACGCGCCAGGAACTGCAGCACGCGAGCAAATCCGGCTGGACGCAGCAATCCACCGGTCCATGCTCCGTTACCGTTTTCGGGCGCCAGACTCGCGACGGTGTTGCTGCCCGACGCCGAGCGCGGTGTCTGCACGTGAAGGAACGCCGTCGCAACCGCGTCGCGATCGACGCGCATACGGAGCCACTCGCCTTGCAGATCCCGAGGCAGCAATAGCGATTGATACCCGGTCTCGGGGACGGTCACAGTGTCCCACGCGCGCCAATCTCCGCCGCCAGTCGAGTCAATCTCCACGGTGAACTTCACCTCCGCGGGCTGATCGTGTGCCAGATGCAGATAGCGTTCGGCATAACCGGCAATGAGGAGCGGCTCACTCGGCTGGTTGGCCGTCACGGGATCGTTGACCCACACGCCGCCCCAACCGCTGGACGGCCCAAAGTCAGTCGCAAGCTGCGCGCGCGTAATGAAGCGCAAGTTGGACTGCGGCTTCGACGCCAGCAGATTCTGAAGAATCGATGTGTCGTCTCCCGCGAGCACGACGCGGCCGTTCCACTCGGTGAAGTCGGTCGTGTAGTGCAAGTGCGTGCTGAGCGGCCGGATGCCCTGCGTTCGACCAGGCGCAAACGCTGACGGGAAATCAAAGAAGGTGCCGTGCATGTTCAGCAGAAACGCGCCGCCGCCTATCTCTCTGATGCGCGGCCACTCGGTGAACCACCCGTGCGACGGATCGTAAGTGTAGCTGCCCTTCGGCAGCCTGTAGGTGTGCCACGCACCGCCCGATCGCACGTGCAGCAGGAGCGATCGCTTGTCCCATCCAACACTCCAGATCGGCGCATCTGGCGACGGCTCTCCCATCACCCCGCCAGGCCCGGTCACTTCCGTGTGCGGACGACGAGAGACGATGGTCCAGTTGGTGCCGTCGCACTCGGCGAGGACGCCGGCATCCTCCGGTCCCTTCGACCACGTCGACTCCGGCGCTTCCCACGTGAGGCTGTCGAGATCCGGCGTGCGCAGCTCGCCGTTGTTGGCGACGACAAGCCGACCTTGACCGGTGTATGCGCCCTTCGCGTGCCAGCCCGGCACGGGCTTCACGAAGATCCGCCGCGGCTCGAGCGTCTGCACGTCGATTTCCCAGATCGGGCCTTCCATATCGGCCACATAGACGAAGCGCGCGGGATCGGTCAAATGCCGAGCGACGGCCGTGATCCGCGCCGGGAAACCCTTCGTCTGATCGACCGCCCGTACGTTTCCTTTCTCATCGATGAAATAAGGACCGATGACGAGCTGCTGCGATTCGCGGTGGATCAATCGGCCCGCGTGCGTACCACCGACGCTCTCGGGGCGAATCGTCATGCGCAGCCGATCGTCAATTTCGTACAACTTGTCGGGGCTGCCCGTCCGCCGGTGCGGAGGATACGTAATCAGCCACAGCTTCCCCGCCCACGGCACGACCGCGCCAATGCCGCACTCCCGATCCTGCGGCCCGGTATCGTTGAACACCGCCAGGTGCGGATAGATGCCGCTGATCTGCAATGGCGAGTCGGCGGCAGCGGGTTGAACGATCTGCGATTCCGCAACCCGCTGCCTTCCGAGCAACGTCGCCGCAAGAGCGCCGAGCAGGGTGCGTCGTGAGAACTGAAATGAGTCTGCCATCCGTGTGCTTCTTCGCGGCTCGCGGCTCGCTGGCCGCTATCCGTGTTGTCCGTGTTGTCCGTGGCTCAGAAATAGAACTTGGCACCGAACTGCACCCGCCGCGGATCGCCGGCGCTGGTTACCTCGCCAAATCCACCCGACAGAAAGTTCATGTTCGGCTGGTTGAAGTTCACGCGGTTGAACACATTGAAGAACTCGGCGCGAAGCTGCAGATTGCGCGCCGCACCGAACGAGATGTTCCGGCTGATGGACAAGTCCACCGACGCAAAACCTGGCCCGCGCACGTCCGAGATCGTTCGCGGCGTGGTGCCGTAGGTGAATGGCGGCGGCGCAACAAAGGCCGCGGTGTTGAACCAGCGCTGCAGCGTACGATCGTCGTCTGGCAGGCTCGGATCGCCGACGAGGTTCGGCCGATCGGCGGCACGATTGCTGGCACCGCGCACGACCAGCGGCAGGCCGCTGCGCAGCGCGAGGATGCCGTTCACCTGGAAGCCGCGGATCACCTGGTTCAGAAGACTGTCGCTGCCTCGACCGAACGGCAGCTCGTACACCGTGCTGAGCACGAACGAGTGTGTCACATCCTGCGGCTCGACGGAGCGGCACGATCGTCGATCGAACTTCGAGTCCTGGCCGCAGCCGACCGATCCTTGCGGCGCGCCGCCAACCGTGCCGAAGTCGATGACGTTCCGCCCGACATCACCGAGGAGCTTCGCGTAGGTGTACGACGACAGAAAACCAAGACCGTGCGAGAAGCGTCGCTCCACCTTCAACTGACCGCTGTGATACTTCGTGCTGCCGAGCGGCGGATTGGCCACGTTGATCGTCAGGTAGTTGGGATAGGGACGCAGCGCCTGGCTGCGCGCGATCGTCGAGCCGCTCAGGGGCGTGCCGGGCGGCATGACGCCGAAGAACGGGTTTGAAACGCGGTCGTCGAGGGCAAGGCCGAGCGACAGGTACTGCGGATCGAGTTGATTGAGATCGTATCCGAATCCAATCACGTGGGTCCCGCGGCTGCCCGCGTACGCAGCCTCGACCAGCATCGATCCCGGAAGCTCGCGCTGCACGCTCAGGTTCCACTGCTGCACGGTTGGCGTCGGCCGCTCGCGCTCGAAGTAGGTGACGTTGTTGCCAAGAAAGCTGAGCGGTCCAAGCGAGTTACCTGAAGGTTGCAGGACCTGCGGAGGACCTGCGGCCAGTTGAAACGCAGGAAACGACGTGCCCTGCGTGGACTGGAACGGCGTGCTGACCGAGAAGCCCTGCGTGTCCGGGTACTCGAAGACCGCGGTGTGATAGTAGAAGATGCCGTAACCGCCGCGCACGATGGTGCGCGCATCGCCCGCGACGTCGTAGGCAAATCCAGCGCGCGGGCCGAGATTGTCGTAGTTCGTGTCGTACGCCTGCCGTCCGAAGTTCACGCCGGCGTACTCGAGCACGCCACTCGTTCCGGTCACCGAGTTGATGGCGGTCGGATTGAAGTTCGAATAGCGGTCGAATCGATCCGTCGGCGCGGCTATTACGTCGTAGCGCAGTCCGAGGTTGAGCGTGAGCTGCGGCGTGATCCGATAGTCGTCCTGCACGAACGCCGCGAAGTAGCGGAACCCATCGGCCCGCGAGAGCGCGGAATTGATGTTCCCGCCGCCAACGGCGCCAAGCAGAAACGTCGCGAGCCCGTGCCCCGTGTTGCCGGAGGCGTCCTGCGGGTTGCCGCTCAACGCTCGCGTGAACTCGAACTGGCCGGACACCGGTCCCGGCTGAGTGTTGTTGCGCTGATGCACACGAAAGTCGATGCCAGACTTCATCGTGTGCTTCCCCCACACCAGGCTCACGCTGTTGGTGAGCTGGCCAACGGTGAGTCCGCGCTGCGAGAGCTGATCGGACGAGCTGCCGATCGCCTGGACGTCTGCCACGTTGAATCGCGGGTAGAGCGTTTGGGGGATGATCGGCGGCAGCCCGAGCTGACCAGGCGCATCCACGTTGTACCCCGCCGGCTCGCTCAGCAGGTACTGCCGCGAGACCGATACCCTGAGTTCGTTCAGGATGCGGCTGCTGAACGCGTGCGTATCGCCAATCGTGATGCTCTTGTTATGGCGCGTTTGCAGCGAGGAACGCGGATCGGCAATGTTGTCCAACGAGAATATTGGTGCGTTTCCGGTATTGACGGAATCGTTCTGCGAGTAGCGCACGAACAGCCGATTCGACGCTGTGAATTGGTGATCGACACGGCCCGTGTACTGGTTGGTGTCGCTGACGATTCCAGGCGTGCTGATGAAGTTGTCGCGCCCGGTCAGATCTTCGCCAGGCCGATTCGGCAGCGGATACGATTGCAAGGCGCGCAGCGCCACCGGATCCAGCCGGGTCCCCGGGATCACAGGAACATCGAGCCGATCGCGCACGAAGCCCGCTCCACCAGGATTCGCGCGAGTTGACGACGGATCGTACAGCTGCACCGGCACGAACGCACCCGCCGAGGTACGGATAAACGTCTCTCGGAAGTCGCCGCGCCGTTCGAGCTCGGTCGGCACCCTCGACAGGGCCGTCGTCGCGCTGTCGAACCGAATGCCTTCGTAGTTGAAGAAGAAAAACGAGCGGTTCCGGCCATCGTAGCCAAGTGGCCCCATGGAATCCGGGAGCCAGACCGGACCGCCGATCGTCCCGCCAAACTGGTTGTAATTCAGCGGCGACTTGCGAATGCCGTTGCGATTATTCGTCCAGCCGTTCGCATCAAGGGCATCGTCCCGGTAAAACTCGAACAGCGTTCCCCTGAACGCATTCGTCCCGGATTTGGTGACGAGATTGATGACGCCGCCGCCGGTCATGCCGAACTCGGCCGCAAGCGCGTTGGTCTGGACGCGGAATTCCTGAACGGCGTCGACGTTCGGCGCGACCGAGTACTCGTTGCGTTCGGGTAGTGTGGCCGTGCCGCCGTCGAGCAACACTGCATTCGATCCGCCCTGACCACCATTGATGCTGACGCTGGTCAGGTTGAAGTTGCGCGTGTCGAGAAAAGACGTCGCCAGCAGCGTCACGCCCGGCGTCAGCCTCGACAGCTCTAATGGGTTCCGGCCGTTCAACGGCAGTTCGATAATCCGTTTGTTGTCGATGACGTGGCCGATGGACGATGACTGTACTTCGGTGATCGGCGCACCCACGTCCACTGTCTCGGCGAGGCCGCCAAGCTGAAGCTTGAGATCGATGCGCGCAATCTGCTGGACGTCCAGCACGATTCCGGTGCGCGTCTCTGGACGAAAACCCGATAGCTCAACTGTCAGCGAGTACTTACCCGGCGGCAGCAACGGCGCCGTGTAGAGACCTTCCTCGTTCGACGTCACCAGGGTCTTGATTCCCGTCTCGAGGTTTGTGACGACGATCGATGCGCCGGGCAGCAGGGCGCCGGAGGAGTCTGTGATTCTTCCGGTGACAGTCGCGTTCTGCGCGACGGCTGAGGCAGGAAGGAGGCTGAGGAGGGTGCACAGCGAGACGCGCAGAACGGTTCTCCACGCAGCAGGCATCGAGGTTCCCCTTTCTGGCACCGCGGGTTCCAGCGAACAGGTGAATCGCGAGTGTCGGCGTGGACCATTCAAATGGATGGCCAAGCGGGGCAATGGCGGAGAGCCTATAAACATAGTAATATCTATATATGCCGACTCAGTTACAGGTCCTCAAAAGCGATCTGTTCCGCGTCCTCGCTCACCCCACCAGAATCCGCATCCTCGAACAACTGGTCGGCGGTGAACGCACGGTGCAGGACCTCCAGGACCTCCTCGACCTCGATCAACCCATCGTCTCGCAGCACCTTGCCGCCCTCCGCGGGAAGAACGTCGTCACCGTGCGCCGGGAGCGCACGCAGGCGTACTACTCGCTGCGCAGCCCGCTTGTCGCCGATTTGCTGCGCGTGTCCCGCGAATTCCTGAGCCAGCACTTGTCGGAGAGCCAGTCGATGCTGCGCGAACTGCAGAGGGAACGACGGTGACCGCCACGACGCCGTCGTCGCCATTCGGTTTGGGATTGCCAGCCTTGTTCGCGGCGCTGCGCCGCTACGATGCCAGCACCTTCCGGCACGACGCGATTGCCGGCATCACGGTCGGCCTGGTGGCGCTGCCGCTCGCCATGGCGTTCGCAATTGCGTCAGGCTTGAGCCCGCAAGCGGGCATCTACTGCGCGATCGTGACCGGGTTTCTCATCTCGGCGCTCGGCGGATCACGTGTGCAGATCGGCGGACCGACCGGCGCGTTCGTCGTGGTCGTGTCCGGGATCGTTGCCAAGTACGGGGTATCCGGGCTGTTCATGTGCACGATGATGGCTGGCGTCATGCTCATCGTGCTCGGGCTGACGCGGAGTGGCACCGCGGTGCGGTTCATTCCCCGACCCGTGGTCATTGGATTTACGAACGGGATCGCGGTGTTGATTGCCAGCACGCAGATTCGCGATTTCCTCGGGCTGGAGATGACGGCGAATCCGGGTGAGTTCATCGCCCGAATGCAGGCTCTCGCGCATCACATGTCGACCGTCGCGCCCGCAACGGCTGGCCTCGGATGCATGACGCTGCTCGTTGTGATCCTCACCAACAAGTACATCAAGGTCGTCCCAGGAACGTTGAGCGGGCTCGTCGTGGGCACCGTGCTGGCGTGGACGGCTCAGTTGCCGGTCGAGACCGTCGCCTCCCGGTTTGGCGCGGTGCCTTCCGGTGTTCCGCCGTTCGAGGTGCCGAGCTTTCAGCCGTCATTGATTTTGACGCTGCTGTCTCCGGCCGTCACCGTAGCGATGCTGGGTGCGATTGAATCATTGATGTCGGCGGTCGTTGCCGATCGGATGAGCGGCGATCGTCACAATCCCAACACCGAACTCGTCGCCCAAGGTGTCGCCAACATCGTCTCGCCAATGTTCGGAGGTCTGCCGGCCACGGGTGCGATTGCGCGCACCGCCACCAACGTCCGGTCGGGCGCGCGCACGCCGGTTGCGGGAATGATTCACGCCGTGACGCTACTCGGCGTGCTGCTGGCCGGTTCGAAGCTCGCCGGGCAGGTGCCTCTGGTCGTGCTTGCGGCGATCCTGTTCGTCGTCGCCTACAACATGGGCGAGTGGCACGAGGTCCCATCTCTCGTGCGTCAAACAAAAACGGACGTGAGCATCTGGCTGGTCACGTTCGCGCTGACCGTTTTCGCCGATCTGACGGTTGCAGTCGAAGTCGGTATGATCCTGGCCGCGCTGTTGTACATTCGCCGGGTGTCGACGACGACCACCGTGGCGCGTGTCACCGACCAGTATGTCGACGCGGGCCGCGCGCACAGTCTCCAGGGCAAAATCATCCCGCCGTACGTGACGATCTTCCGCATACACGGGCCGTTCCTGTTCGGCGCCACCGACCAGCTTCAAACCGTTTTCGACGACATCCGCGACCTGCCGCCTGTTGTGGTTTTCCGCTTGCGCAATATGACCGCTATCGACGCGACGGGGCTTCGCGCGCTCGAGGATGTCACGCGGCGGCTCCGCGCGTCGGGCCGCGTCGCGATTTTCTGCGGCACGCGCGAGCAGCCGCTGGCCGTCATGAAACGGGCCGGCTTCGCCACCCTCGCGGGGCGAGAGAACCTCTGCAACAGCATCGACGAAGCGCTGGCACGCGCGCGCGAGCTTCACGGTGAGGAGGCATGCGCATAGCGCTCGGCGCGGTCTGGATTGCGGCGGTTGTGGCGCTTGGCGCGCCGCAAAGCAGCCCGCCGCCAATTCGCGACATGCTGCGCGAGATTGCCGCGCTAACCGACCGGGAGGGGGCGGCAATCGAACGCGGCGAAGCCATTGCCAAAGTCCTGGATACGGATGCCCGGGAGGTGGCCGTAGCCGGCGCCGTGCGGATTGCGGCGGCCAGCGGGCGCCTGGTCGACCGGTACCGGGACATTCAACACCTCAAGCGCAGCACGGTTGTGCTGGATGTTGGACCTCTCGGGCAGCCTCCGACGGCCGCGGACTTCGCTCGCGCGCCCATCGAGGAATACAGCCTGGATCTGCGTGACTGCTGGCCGTTCGACTGCCGGGTGCGGCTGTCGGAGCAGGACATCAACCGGTTTCACAGTGAAGTGAACTGGCGCAGCGCCGACTGGCGAGAGCGATCCGCGACGGTGTGGCGTGAAGTTCTCGCCGCGCGTGCGGCCGCTTATGCGCGCGAGGGAACGCGGGCACTGCCTATGCTCGCCAACAAACGCGAACCGCTCAGCGTGCCCGCCGAAGTGGCCGGGCTGGTACAGGACGCCCAGTTCCTGCGAAACTACGCGCCAGACCTCTTTGCGTACATGTCAGAGTTTGTCCCACCGCCGCCTGCCGGTGTCGAGCAAATCCTGTATTGGAGCAAGGAGGACTTCGGCGTCCGGCCCGTTCTTCGAATCTCTCACCAACTCGTTTACACCAACGTTCGACGTCCCGCCACGCTGGTCGTCGTGACCAACCAGGTGTACGCCGACCATTACCTGGATGCCGCTCTGATATTGACCGTGGCGATTGACGCGCCACGTGACGGACCCGGGTTTTACCTCGTGTCAGTGAGTCGGGCGCGCACACGTTCGTTGACGGGAATCCTGCGGTCCTTCGTGCGCAGCACCGTCCAAAACCGCAGCCAGGACGCACTTCGGAAGATCCTCACGTCGACGCGCGCCAGCCTCGAGACGTCCGCGCGGTAGGGGCTCTACCTCCGCCGTGCAATGGCCGCGTATTCAAGCCGTACGTCACAAAGATGTGTGTTGACCCGGGCGTTTTGTCGGCGTAGTGTGGCAGATGTCGGCACTCTCGATTCTGGAGGTGATGCCGTGACGTTTCGTACTGAATC
>Ga0114129_10004884_pt1 | contig 18916 bp, 18 predicted proteins | sample RhiMetdeltSRZDD1_FD_80071 | JGI IMG/M metagenome (GOLD analysis project Ga0114129, IMG submission 80071) | Populus rhizosphere microbial communities from Tennessee, USA - Rhizosphere MetaG P. deltoides SRZDD1 (version 2) (version 2) | ecosystem: Host-associated > Plants > Roots > Rhizosphere >...
ACGTCCGCTCCGTTTCGCACGACCCGGGGCGCGTTGGGTCGCCCCTGCCGGTCGCGAGTCAGTGCCGAGGCGAAGCGCTCGGCGGCCGCCGCCGATTCGAAGCGCACCCGCCAGAGGTACGATTAGTTCTCTCCGGTCGTGAAGAACGCGAGGCGGTCGCCCTGCCATCCCTGCGCCGCCGCCGATGCCTCTTCCTCGGAGAGCGCGCGCTTCAAGAGGAACCGGATCGCCCACTCCCCGATTGTGTCGGTGTAGAGAAGGTGCGCGCGCGCGAGCCGCGAGACGTCCGGGGGAAGGAGGTCGGCGGCGGGAGCCATGCGCGGCGCTTCACCGTGAAGGATCTCCGCGGTGGAGCGCGGGGGATCGGACCAGAGCCGGTCGACGGCCTTCCACCCGCCGCGCTCGACGGCTCGCCGGACGTACGCCGTCCCCTCGACGTAGGGAAAGAAGAGCTGCTCGACGAAGAACGGCGGAAGGTTCTTCGGCGCGTTCGCCTGCTCGAGCGCTCCGGCCGAGAGGAGCGGCGCGAGCGCCTCTTCGACGGCCTCGTCGGCTCCAGGCAGGTCCTTCAAGGCGACCCGGACCATCACGAGCGTCGCCTCTCCCTCCAGGAGGCACTGGAGCGCGAGTGCCCGGTCGCCGTCGTCGCGCAACGCCTTGAAGCGGCCGTCGAGGCGGAGCGTTTGATCCTGGAGCGCGTGGGTGAGCTCGTGCGAGAAGAGGAGGCGCTCCGAGAGATCCGCGCCGCCGGGCCCGTCGAGCGCATCGTGAGCGCCGCCGCGAACGACATAGAAGCGGCGGGGCTCCGGGTCGTAGAAAGCGATCACCTGTGACGCGTAGAAATCGAGCAGGCGTTCGAGCAGATCGGGCGTCCGGTCGATGAGCCCGAGCACTTCCAGGGACCGGAGCGTCTCCTCGGGGGACGCCGGAAAGGACTCGGCGAGCTTCCTTTTCAGGAACCCGCGCAGCGCCGCGGGGTCGATTTCGGATGCCGGGACCGGCGCGTCGAACCGGCGGCCGCGGACGTTTTCGACGAGCCGGGAAACCTCCCGGATCCGCGCCGGGAGAAGCGTCGACGCCCCGCAGAGGAGGACCGAGACGAGCCCCAGAAAGACGGCCGCGAGGCGGTTTCGCTTCATCACGGGCAGGGTAGCATGCGCTTTCGGAACGGCCGGGAGGTCCCAGGTCCCGTCCCGAGTTCCCGGGTTGGATTAAGATGCGCCGATTTCGCCGCGACAGCGTGAATGAGCACGACACCTCCGCCCAACGACGCCGGCCCCATCCGGCTGTCGATCTCCAGCCGATTCGAGAACATCGAGTTGGCGCAGCACCTTTGTGGCAAACTCCTCGAGGGGAGGGAGGTTTCCGAAGAGACCAAGCACTGGCTGCTGATGGCCCTGCGCGAGGCGCTCGCGAACGCGATCAAGCACGGGAACCGTCAGGACCTCTCGAAGCGCATTCACCTGGAGATGGACGTGGTGGGGCAGAACTTGCAGATCTCGATCCGCGACGAAGGGGAGGGTTTCGATCCCGGAGCGGTCGAGGATCCTCTCGCCCCGGAGAATCGCTTGAAAACCTCGGGTCGCGGGATCTTCTACATGAAAACGTTCATGGATGACGTCCGCTTCCGAAAGGTCGAGGGCGGCGGAATGGAGATCATCCTGACCAAGAATCTGAGCGCGGGCAAGGAGAAGGAGGGAAACCGGACATGAAGGCGAACGTACGCGAGCTCCAGGGGGTATCGATCGTCGACCTGAAAGGGAAGATCACGATCGGCTCCGGGGACGTCCAGCTTCGCGAGATCATCAACGGTCTCGTCGAAAAGGGAAAAAAGAACATCCTGATCAACATGCAGGAAGTGACGACCATCGATTCGTCCGGGATCGGCGAGCTCGTCGGCTGCTACACGTCCGTCACGAACAAGGGTGGGAAGCTGAAGCTGCTCCACCTCCCTCCGAAGATCAACGACGTGCTGACCGTCACGCAGCTCATCACGGTATTCGACGTCTACGAGTCGGAGCCGGAGGCGCTCGCGACGTACGCGGCATAGCCGGGCTCTCGGTTCGCTGCTCTCAGTTCCGAGCTGAGCACGCGGCCTGAGAGCCCGACGCCCGGTTCTCCGATGACGGTCGGTGACGCTCCCGCGGCGTCTCTGGAGGGGGCCTTCGAGCGGTACGCCGCCGCGGCGCGTCCCGGCCTCGAAGCGGCGCTCGAACGCAACCTGCCCGCTCCCGCCCGCGGCGCCGGCAGCCTGCGCGACGCGGTCGAGTACGCGGTCTCGGGCGGGAAGCGCATCCGGCCCCTCGTCGCGATGGCCGCCGGCGAGCTGGTGCGGGCGAAGCCGGCGGGACCTCTCTCCGTCGCCGTCGCGGTCGAGTACGCGCATGCCGCGTCGCTCGTCCTCGACGATCTGCCTTCGATGGACGACGCGGCGCGCCGGCGCGGTCGCAGTGCGCTCCACCTCGTCTACGGGGTTGCGACCGCGGAGCTGGCATCGGTCACGCTGTTGACGCGCGCCTTCGAGACGATCGCCCGGGAGCCGGCGATCGCGCCGCCTCTCCGCGCGCGGATCCTGGGCGAGCTCGCGGGCGCCACCGGCGCGGCCGGGTGCTGTGGCGGCCAGGCGGCGGACCTTTCCGCGGATCCCGGAACCCTCGGGCTCGAAGACCTCGAAGGCATTCACGCGCGGAAGACGGGCGCCCTCTTCGTCGCGGCCGTGCGCGGCGGAGCACTCGCGGGCGGCGCGGGAGAGGCCGCCCTCGAGGCGCTCACACTCTATGGGCGCAACCTGGGGCTCGCGTTCCAGATCACCGATGACCTGCTCGACTGGGAGGGCGACCCGAACGAGCTCGGAAAGGACACGCATCGGGACGCGCACCGCGCGAACTTCGCGACGGTTCTGGGAGCGGAGTCCTGCCGGACGCTCGTCGCCGAGCTGCTCGAGACCGCGCTCGCCGCCCTCGCGCCGTTCCGGCGGCGCGCCGCGGTACTTGCGGACGTGACCCGCTTCGTGCGCGACCGCCGGTCGTGAGCCGCGAGGGCGCCCGGCCGACGCTCGACGAGGCGCGGGCGCGGTTGAAGGAGCTGGGATACCTCCGGGGAGGCGTCGAGCGCTTGGTTTTCCGCCGCGCGCTCGAAGGCGGGTTTTCGGTCTTCGCGGCCGTTCTCGTTCTGCTCGCCGTTGCCCTCTCGGTCGCCGAGACCGCCGCGGTTGCCTCCTCCCAGTTCCGGTACGGCGGATCGCCGCGAGCGCTCCTCCTGCTCTCGCTCGAGCTCGCGGCCCTGGCGCTCCTGCCCGCGGGGCTTTTCGCGGCGCTCCTCTCTTTCGCCGCGGGGCGGTCGAGGCGGCCGGGACGCGACGCCGCGAGCTTCGCGCTCTTCGCCGCGATCGTCGTGTTCGCGGTCTGGCTGATCGGGACGTGGCGACTCGGAGCGGAGCGCGCCGCGTCGGCGCTCCTCTGGGGAATCCCGGTGTCCGCCGGTGCGCTCCTCGCCGGGGCGACGGCGCGCGCGGCGTTCCTCGCGCGGGCTTTCGCGCGATCCGGCCGGCTGCCTCAGGCGCCCCGCCGCGCGATCCTGATCTTCGTCGCCGCGGGGGCCCTCTCGGTGGCCGCGGTCTTCTTCGCCGTCCGACGCGAGCCGGCGCGGCCGGCTCCGCCCCTTCCGTCTCCGCGCACGGGATCCGTCGTCGTCGTCGGAATCGACGGCCTGGCGCTCGACTCGCCGCGGGACACGACCGAAAACGACCTCCGCGCTCGTCTCGCGGCCGGCGCAACCGGGTGGTGGGATGCCGCGACCGCATCGCCCGCCGAGGTCTGGACGGATCTCGCGACCGGGGTGCCGGCGTCGCGGCACGGCGTACGCGCACTCGAGTGGGTGCGGCCCGGCCGTCTTCCACCGCTGCGCCCGCCGTTCGGGACGGCCTGGTATTTCCGCGGCGTGGGTCTCGCCGCGGGCGCCGTCGAGCGCGCTCCGGTCTCGGCGTGGGAGCGCCGGAGCCCCGCGTTCTGGGAGGTCGCGGCGTCCGCCGGCCTGCCGACGCTCGCCGTGGGCTGGTGGGCCTCGGGACCGTGGCCGGGCGCGGACGTCGTCGAGAACCGGGACGTGCTGGCGCGCGCGGCGAGCGGCCTCGACGCCGACGCCGTCGCGATCGCCGACTTCGAGCGCCTCTCTCCGGGGAAGTCGATGGCCGCCGTCTACCTGCCGGGCGCCGACATCCTCCGCGGCGATCCGGCCGCACGGCGGGGAGCGGTCGCGCGAGTCCGCCTCTTTCTCGAGAATCTCATCGGCCGCGCCCGGAAGGGCGAGATCGCGCTCGTCCTGCTCGCGGCGGACAGCCACCCCGAGCCCGGCTCCCGCGGGCGCATGATCGTCTTCGACGGAAACGTGCCGGCGAGGTTGATCGCGATCCGGTCCTTCGACGTCGCGCCCTCGGTTCTCGCGCGCGCCGGAGTGCCGGCAGCGCGCGAGCTGGCCGGTCGTCCGGTGGCGTCGCTGTTCCCGGTGAAAAGCCTCGAGACCGCAACGGTCGAGAGCTACGGCGATCGGATCGCGCCCGTCGCCGACCTGCCGAGGCAGAGTGATCGGGAGTACCTCGAGAAGCTGCGGTCACTCGGGTATTTGAATTGACGTAACGTTCGAAGCCATGAAAGCCGTCTTCCTCCGCCGCCACGGCGGCAACGAGGTCCTCGAGTACGGCGACTGGCCCGATCCGAAACCCGGGCCGGGCGAGGTCGTCGTGGGCATCCGCGCGGCGGCGCTGAACCATCTCGACGTCTTCGTGCGGGATGGAATCCCCGGCGTGCCGTTGCCGCAGATTCCGGGCGCCGACGGCGCGGGCATCGTCGAGGAGCTGGGCGTTGGGGTCTCCGACCTCTCTCCCGGCGACCGCGTCTTGATCCAGCCCGGACTCTCCTGCGCCACGTGCGAGTTCTGCCGCGCGGGAGAACAGAACCTCTGCGTCCGGTACGGGATCATCGGCGAGCACGCGCCGGGAACGTTCGCCGAAAAAGCGCGGGTGCCGGCGCGGAACCTGTTTCCGATCCCGCCGCGGCTCTCCTTCGAGCAGGCGGCGGCGTTTCCCCTCTCCTACGAAACCGCCTGGCGGATGATCGTGAACCGCGGGAACGTTCGTCCGGGCGACACGGTGCTCATCCACGGCGTCGGTGGTGGCGTCGCCTGGGCCGCGCTCGAGATCGCCATCCTCTGCGGCGCCCGCGTGATCGCGACGACGTCGGGAGAGGTGAAGGCCCGCGCGGCCCGCGAGGCCGGGGCGGAGCTCGTCGTCGACTACACGAAGGAGAACGTGGGCGAAGTCATTCGCGGATATACCGCGAAGCGCGGGGTCGACGTGATCGTGGACTCGGTCGGTGAAAAAACCTGGATGACGTCGCTCAAATCCGTCCGGCGCGGCGGGAGGATCGTGACGTGCGGCGCGACGACGGGGCCGAATCCGGCCGAGGAGATCCGACTGATTTACTGGAAGCAGATCTCGATACTCGGTTCCACGATGGCAAGCGACCGGGAGTTCCGGGCGCTTCTTCAGGCGGTCACCGCCGGACGCCTGACTCCGCGCATCGACCGCGTGATGCCGCTTTCACAGGCGCCCGACGCCTATCGCCTCCTCGAAGAGGGCCGCCAGTTCGGGAAGATCGTTCTCGTCCCCGACGCCGCAAAGAGAGAGTGGCCGGACGGGGACTGAGTCCGGGTCCAAGGTCCCAAGCCCAAAGTCCAAGGTGGCCCGATGAACGAGCCCCTCGCGATCCTTCAAGTGCTGGAGAAGGGAAGCTTCACCACCGGCAGCGTGGTCCAGATGTTCGAGCTCGCCCGCGGGCTCGCGCGCCGGGGACACCGGGTCGGCGTGGTCTCGCGACCGGAGGGGGACGTCGCGCGGCGCAGCCGCGAAGAGGGAATTCCGTTCTTTCCGCTGCGGCTCGCGCACGAGTTTGATCTCTCGAGCGCCCGGCGGCTCGCGCGCATCTTCGACGAATTCGCCGCCGACGTCGTTCACGTCCACAAGGGGATAGCGCACTCTGTTGCGCTATTCGCGACCCTCTTCACGCGCCGGCGTCCGGTCCTCGTCGTCAACCGTGGCGTCTCGTTTCCCCTCGACCGCTTTGCGGCGCTGAAGTTCCGGGTGCGCCTCGACGCCGTCGTGACCGTCTCTCAGGACATCAAGCGGGTCGTCGTGGCGTCGACGCGGATCCCGCCGGGAAAGGTCCACGTCGTCTATGCGGGGGTCGATCTTTCACGGTTCGATCCGTCCCGCGTCGACGGCGGGAGAGTGAGGAGGGAATGGGGCGTCGCACCCGACGAAGAGCTCGTCGTGCAGGTCGGCGCACGCGACTGGAAGGGCTGGCGAGATCTTCTCTCCGCCACGGCGCTCGTCGCGCCCGCGCGTCCCCGGGTGCGGACCGCGATCGTCGCGTGCAAGGACGACGCGGAGAAGGAGCGCGTTCTCGCCTTCGCCCGGGAGCGGGACGCCGGCGACCGCGTCCTCGCGATCGGCTTTCGGACTGACATGCCCGACGTGCTGGCCGCGGCGGACGTCGTCGTCGATCTCTCCTACGAGGGGCTCGGCGTCACCGGAACCATCCGCGAGGCGATGGCGCTCGGAAGGCCGGTGATCGCGAGCGCGGCCGGGGGCAACCCCGAGCTCGTGCAGGACGGCGAGTCCGGACTGCTCGTGCCGCCGCGCGATCCCCGAGCGACCGCTCTCGCCCTCGATCGGCTGCTCTCCGATCCCGAACTGTCCGGTCGTCTCGGGCAGGCGGCTCGGGAGCGCGTCACGAAAGGGTTTTCGACGGAGGCCCGCCTCGATCGGATCGAAGCGCTCTACCGGGAGCTCGTCGCTAGCGCCGGAAGAGCGCGAAGAGCAGAGACAGGAGAAGCGACAACAGTAGACAGGTGACGATCGGAAACACGAACGTGAAGCCGGGGCGCCGGACGACGATGTCGCCGGGAAGCCGGCCCAAATATCGCGAAAGTACGGGCCAGGCGATTGCCGCCAGGATCAACAGGACGCCCAGGCTCAGCAGGAACGAGCGCATCGGCAAGCCCCCTTGGACTGCTCCGGGTGCAGGTCCGTAGGACCTGTCCCCGCGACGTTGACTGCTGCGGGTGCAGGTCCGTAGGACCTGTCCCCGCGACATCATAAATGCCAGAAACCTTTCGCATTCGCGACCTCCCTCTGGAAGAGCGGCCCCGCGAACGCCTCGCGCGCTCCGGCCCGGCGGCGCTCTCGGGCGAAGAGCTCCTCGCCCTCCTTCTCGGCTCGGGCGCGCGCGGGGAGAGCGCGCTCGACTGCTCGCGAAGACTCCTGGCGGCGCACGGCGGGCTCGCGGGTCTGGCGGGTATGACCGGAAGCGAGCTCGCGCGCGAGAAGGGCGTGGGCCGCGCACGAGCGTCCGCGATCGAGGCTGCGATCGAGATCGGGCGACGACTTGCATCGGAGACACTCTCGGCCCGTGACCTCTTCAACGAGCCGGCTCTCGTGAAGGAATACCTGCGGCGCACGCACGGCGACGGAACCCAGGAGCGCACCGGCGCGCTCTACCTGAACGCGCGCAACCGGCTCCTGCGCGACGACCCGGAGATCTACCGGGGCACGCTCGACCGCGCGGTCGTCGAGCCCCGCGAGCTCTTGAAACGCGCGCTGCTCTCCAACGCCGCGGCCCTCATCGTGTACCACAACCATCCCTCCGGAGACCCGTCACCCTCGCGAGAGGACCGTGAGTTCACGCGGCGCCTTGCCTCTGCCGCGGACCTGGTGGGCCTGCGTCTCCTCGATCACGTCGTCGTCGGCCGCGAGGGCTGCGTCTCGTTCCGGGAGGCCGGCCTGCTCTAGCCTCGGAGCACTGTTCACCGTTCACGGTTCACTGCTATCGTCCTCGTTCCGCATGCGCACCTTCTACGCGACGACGCCGATTTACTACGTCAACGATCTGCCGCACATCGGGCATATCTACACGACCGTCGTCACGGACGTCCTCACGCGCTATCACCGCCTGATCGGGGAGAAGACGCGTTTCCTGACGGGAACCGACGAGCACGGGCAGAAGATCGAGCGGGCCGCCGCCGAGCTCGCGATCCCGCCGATCGTGCTCGCAAATCGTGTCGTCGAGCGGTATCACGAGCTCTACCGGCGGTTCGGGATCGCGAACGACGACTTCATCCGCACGACGGAACCGCGGCACCGGCGCGGCGTCGAGGAGATCATCCGGCGCATCGATGCGGCCGGCGATCTGTACCTCGCGCGTCACGAGGGCTGGTACTGCGCGAGCTGCGAAATGTTTTACACGGAGAAAGAGCTCGTCGAGGCGAAATGCCCGATCCACGGCGAGCCCGCGGCCTGGCAGTCGGAGGAGAACGTCTTCTTCCGACTATCGAAGTACGCCGAGCCTCTCCTCGAGATCTATCGCCGCCAGCCGGATTTCGTACGGCCGGAGAGCCGCCGAGCCGAGGTCACTTCGTTCGTCGAAGCCGGGCTGAAGGATCTCTCGGTCTCCCGCACGAACGTCCAGTGGGGGATTCCGTTTCCGGGACGGCCGGGCCACGTCGTTTACGTCTGGCTCGACGCGCTCTCGAACTACGTCACGGCGCTCGGCGTCGGGTCGGACGACGACGCGCTCTACCGCGAGTTCTGGGACAACCCGGACGGGCGGCGCGTTCACGTGATCGGGAAGGACATCCTCCGATTCCACGCCGTCTTCTGGCCCGCGTTCCTGCTGTCGGCGGGTCTGCCTCTGCCGACGAGTGTCTGGGCGCACGGTTGGTGGCTCCGCGACGAAAAGAAGATGTCCAAGTCGGTCGGCAACGTCGTGCGGCCGGACGCGCTGGTGCGCGACTTCGGACCCGACGCTCTGCGCTACTTCCTCATGCGCGAAATGGCCTTCGGGCAGGACGCGTCGTTTTCCGACCAGGCGTTTCTCGAACGGTACAACGCGGATCTCGCCAACGACCTCGGGAACACGGTGTCGCGCGTGTCGGCACTCTGCCGGCAGGCATTCGGCTCGTCGCCCCCCGAGTCGTGCGATGAAAACGAGATCATCGCGGCGTGGGAGAGAGCGCGCGCCGACTGGCGCGCCGCGATGGACGACTTCGCGTTTCACCGGGGTCTCGAGACGATCTGGAGATTCCTGTCCGAGATCAACGGCTACGTCGTTTCGCGCGAGCCGTGGAAGGTTCTGAAGGAGGAGGGACGCTCCCAGCGACTCTCCCGGATTCTCTACGCGGCGTCCGAAGGCGTCCGGCTTGCCGCAGGGCTGTTGTGGCCGTTCATGCCGTCCACGTCGCGGAGGATCTTCGCCGCCCTCGGGGCCCCGTCCGAGGACCCGAAGCTCGCGGACCTCGAGTGGGGCCGCCTGCCGACCGGAGCTCCGATCGCGCCGGCGGAAGCGCTCTTTCCGAGGGCGGACACCGCGGCTTATTTCGAATCGAAGGAGGAAAAAGCGATGCCCGACACGCCGGCGCCATTGGAATCCGACGGACGGATATCGATTCAAGACTTCCAGAGAGTCCGGCTCTTGACCGGCCGCGTGATCGAAGCGGAGCGCGTACCGAAGTCGAACAAGCTCGTGCGTCTCCAGGTCGACCTGGGTACCGAGAGGCGCCAGGTCGTCGCCGGGATCGCCGGACGCTACGAGCCGGAATCACTCGTCGGCAAGAACGTCGTGATCGTCGCGAACTTGAAGCCCGCGAAGCTGATGGGGGTCGAGTCCAACGGGATGGTGCTCGCGGCGACCGTGGGTGAGGCGGGAGAGCCTTCTCTTCTCGAGGTCGCCGCCGACGTTCCGCCGGGGAGCGTCGTCAAATAGAACATCCTGTCCTCTCGGACTCGCACTGCCACCTCCAGATGCTGGAGGGAGCGGCGCTCGCCGGCGTGCTCGAACGGGCGCGCACCGCGGGCGTCGCGCGCTTCGTCGTCCCCGGCACCACGCTGGCGGACTCGAACGAGGCGGTCGCCATCGCGGCGGGTCATCCGGGCGCGGTCGCCGCCGCTGGGGTTCACCCGCACGAGGCGAAGGGCTTCGATCCGGACCGCGACGGCGCGGCTCTCGAGGAGCTCGCCCGTCGACCCGAGGTCGTGGCCATCGGAGAGATCGGCCTCGATTTTCACTACGACCTCTCGCCGCGCGGGCGACAGATCGAGGTACTCGAGTGGATGCTCGGCCTCGCCCGGCGGCTCGACCTTCCGGTGATCCTCCACAACCGCAAGAGCGGTCCGGAGCTCCTCGCTCTGCTCGAGCGGCTCGGTGCCCGCGAGGACTCGGGCGTCTTTCACTCGTTCACCGAGTCCGCCGACTATGGCCGCCGGGCGATCGAGCTCGGCTTCCGCGTGTCGTTTTCCGGGATGGTCACGTTCCGCGGCGCGGAAAACGTCCGCGAGGCCGCGCGCGGCCTGCCGCTCGAAGCGATGCTGGTCGAGACCGACTCTCCCTATCTTGCGCCCGAGCCGCATCGGGGAAAGCCGTGCGAGCCGGCGTTCCTGGTCGACACCGCGAAGAAGCTCGCGGAGGTGCTGGGCGTTCCTCTGGAGCGGGTCGCCGCGGCGACGACGGCGAACTGCGAGCGGCTCTTCTTCCGGAATCGGCAGTGACGAGCCCGCAGCGGATCTCCCCGAAGGAGTTCGAGACGCTCGTCGAGGAAGCGCTCGCAGGAGTACCGGAGACGTTTCGACGGTATCTCGAGAACGTCGTCGTCGTCGTCGAGGAAGAGCCGTCCGACGAGGACTACGACGAGACCGACACTCCCGATGACGAAGAGCTCTTCGGGATCTTCCGCGGAGCGCCTTACTTCGAACGCGACCGGAGCGTATCGAGTCTCCCGGCCCAGGTCGCGATCTTCCGCGGGCCGATCCTGCGCTCCTGCGCGACGCGCGGCGAAGCGATCCACGAGATTCGCGAGACCGTCGTCCACGAGCTCGGGCACCTGCTCGGGCTCGGCGACGAAGAAATGCCGTACTGACATCCTGTCATTCCGAGGAGCCGAGCGACGCAGAACCTGGCGTCACGTTCGCCGCGAGATCCCTCGCTTCGCTCGGGATGACAGTTGGGCAAGAAAAGACCGCCCCTGAGGGCGGTCTCGGACAAGCGGATCTCGAAGCGCGCTATCTGACTCGCACCGGCTGCTCGAGCGTAAAGGCCACCGTTCGCCCGGCGTCGATCGTGAAGTCCAGGTCTCCCGTCGCCGCCGCGACTCCCGTGCCGACCGCCGCCCCGGCGGCCGCGCCCTTCAGCGTCGAGTCGGTGTCCTTGCCGAGCACCTGCCCGACGATGGCTCCCACCGCGGCGCCTCCGGCGATGTACTCCACGTTTCTCTTCGTGTGGGTCTTCCCGACCCGCTCGTAGGCCGACGTCTGGATCGGAACCATTCCACTCCGGGTCTCGAGCTCCTTGAGGCGGAACCGCAGCTCCGCCGGCCGTGCGAGCTTGCCCGAGTCGACGACGTGCTCGATCGTTCCGGTCACCCGGCTCCCCGAGCGCGCCACGACCGCGCCGTCATCGGCGAGGATGTCGTCGAGCAGACGCCCGCGGACGGTCTGTCCCTCCTGAGCGGTCGCCGTCGAGATCGCCTCGTCGAATGCCACCCGCAGGATGGTCCCCTCCGGGATCTCCCTCTCGGCGCGGACCGGGGGCGGCGGAGCCGGCCGCTCCTCCGAGGAACCCGGGCGCCCCTCGCGGGTCGAGGCCGACCGCTGACTCGCCGCGCGGCGGCGCGTCGCGTTTCGCTGCGAGACGATCACCGGATCGGCCGTCACGACCGTCGTCTCGGCCGGTGTCGGTTCGGCAGCGAGCGCCGAGGAAGTGGTCGTCGTGGTGGTCGTCGTCGTCGTGACGGACTCCGCCGCCGGCGCGGTCGAGACCGTCGTCTCGCTCCTCTTCTGACACGCGGCGGAACCGAGAGCGATCGCTCCCGTCAGGACCGCCATCGCGAGCAATTCGACCTTGTGAGTTCGCATTTTGGAGCACCTCCTTGTCCCGGAGCCGTAGATCAGCAAGTGGTATGCCGGTGGCCGCGGTCCGCCCGGCGGACTCAAGCCACACGGGCTCAGTTCTTTAGGGGATTCGTCCGACGACGACTGTCCCCGGCAAGTGTCACCGCTTGGGGCCGCGATGTCCCCGATCGCGGGGATCCCGGTTCGGATGTCCGAAATGATCCCCTTCGCGCGGACGACGCCCTTCGTTCGCGCCGACTTCCTCGCCGGTGCCGACCGGCGCCATCGCCATCTCCGTCTCCAGCTCCTCCTTGGAGAGAGCCTGCTTGCGCGAGAGCTTGATCTTGCCGGTCGGATCGACGGCGATGATCTTGACGGTCACCTCGTCGCCTTCCTTGACGACGTCGGTCGTCTGGCGCACGCGATACGGGGCGAGCTCCGATATGTGAACGAGCCCGTCCTGGCCGGGGAGGATCTCGACGAAGGCTCCGTAGGGCTCGACCCTGCGGACCTTACCGGTATAAATCTTTCCGATCTCCGGCTCCTGCGTGAGCCCTTCGATGATCTGGATCGCGCGCAGCGCGGCCGCCTCGTCGGAGGAGGCGATCGAAACCTTGCCCGAATCCTCGACGTCGATCTTGCAGCCGGTCTCCTCGATGATGGAGCGGATCGTCTTGCCGCCCGAGCCGATCACGTCGCGGATCCGGTCCCTCGGGATCTGCATGGTGAAGATGCGCGGCGCGTAGGGTGAGATGTTCGGGCGCGGCCGCTCCAGGGCGGACGACATCTTCGACAGGATGTGGAGTCGCCCGGCGCGCGCCTGTTCGAGCGCCTGCTCGAGGACGGCTCGCGGCAACCCCTTGATCTTGATGTCCATCTGGAGCGCCGTGATTCCCTCGGCGGAGCCGGCGACCTTGAAGTCCATGTCGCCGTAGTGGTCTTCCTGTCCGGCGATGTCGGTCAAGATCGCGAACCGATCTCCCTCGCCCACGAGCCCCATGGCGACACCCGCGATCGGTGACTTGATCGGAACGCCGGCGTCCATGAGCGCGAGTGTCCCGCCGCAGACGGTCGCCATCGACGAGGAACCGTTGGACTCGAGGATGTCGGAGACGACCCGGACGGTGTACGGGAAGGAGTCTTCGCTCGGCAGGACCGTCGACAGCGCCCTCCGGGCGAGGTTGCCGTGGCCGATGTCGCGGCGGGACGGACCGCGGAGGAACTTCGTCTCGCCGACCGAGAACGGCGGGAAGTTGTAGTGAAGGAGGAACGTGTGCTCGCTTTCGCCCTCGTACTCTTCGATGATCTGAGCATCGTCGGAGGTGCCGAGGGTCGCGGTCACGAGCGCCTGCGTCTCGCCGCGTGTGAAGAGCGCCGAGCCGTGGGTGCGCGGCAGGAGCCCGACCTCGCAGGAGATCGGCCGCACCTCGTCGAACCTGCGCCCGTCCAGGCGCTTCTTCTCGTTCAGGATGATCTCGCGCGTGAGGATCTTGACGAGGTCGTCGATCGCCCGCGCCGTCTGGGAGCGCCGCTCACCGAGCTCCTCGGGAATCACGGCGACGGCGGCTTTCTTGAGCGCCTTGATCTCCGAGTAAGACGCGATCTTTCCTTCCATGGTCAGTGCGGCGCGCATCGGAGCTTCCCACTGCTTCCGCACGTCCGCGAAAACTTCCGGCGAGTAGCTCTCCGGGGAGAGCCACGCCGGCTTCTGAAAGCCGCCCTTTGCCTGGAGGTCTTTCTGTCCGGCCACGATGCGCTTGATCGCCTCGTGCCCGAAGAGGATCGCGTCGAGCATCTTCTGCTCGGTCACCTCACGGGCGCCGGCTTCGACCATCACGACGGCCTCTTCGGTGCCGGCGACGATCAGGTCGATCTCCGACTTGTCCCGGTCGGCGTTCGTCGGATTCAAGACGAATTGCCCGTCGATCGACCCGACGCGAACCGCGCCGATCGGGGAATAGAACGGCACGAGCGAGCAGGTGAGCGCGATCGACACGGCGTTCATCGCGAGCACGTCGGGATCGTTCTGGCCGTCCGCGGAGAGGACGAAGACGATCACCTGGGTCTCGTGCGTGAACCCCTTCGGGAAGAGGGGACGGAGCGGACGATCGATCAGTCGAGACGTCAGGATTTCCTTTTCGGTCGGCCGGCCCTCGCGCTTGAACCAGCCCCCCGGGATGCGGCCGGCCGCGTACGTGTTCTCCCGATAGTCGACGGTCAGCGGGAAAAAGTCGGCGTTCTCCTTGGGCTCCTTGGCGAAGACGGCGGTGGCGAGCACGACGGTGTCGCCATAGCGAACGACGGCGGCGCCGTCGGCCTGGCGGGCGACCTTTCCGATCTCGACTTCGAGGGAACGCGTTCCAACGGGGATCGAACTTCTGTGAATCATGGTTCTTCCTTATGGTCTGGACCTGCCGGCGGAGCCGATCGGGCGGTTCGCTGAATATCCGCGCGGCCGCCGCGAGATCGCGCGGCGGTCCGGCGCCGGCCGGGGGGGTCGGTTATTTGCGGATGCCGAGTCGCTCGATCAGCCGGTGATAGCGCGCCGGATCCTCCGACTTCAAGTAGTCGAGCAGGCGACGGCGCCGGCTGACGAGCTTCAGGAGACCGCGCCGGGAGTGATGGTCCTTGGCGTTCGTCTTGAAGTGGTCCGTCAGGTACGCGATCCGGTTCGTCAACAGCGCAACCTGGACTTCGGGCGAGCCCGTGTCGTTGTCGTGGGTCCGATACTGCCGCAGGATATTCGGCTTCTCGGCTCGATGCTCGGTGACGTTCACTTGTCCTCCAAACTCACTCTTACTCAATCCTCTTTTTTTACAAACGGACAGCCTACCACACGGATACCGTCTCTGGACTGCGGCGGGTGCAGGTCCGCCGGACCTCTCCCCGCGACTACTCTGCGAGCACGAGCTTTGGCCGGATGAGCGCGACTCCGCGCGTTCCGATCGGCGTGACCTGTCCCAGCGCGACCATCTCGTCCGCGGGCCCCACGAGCGCCACCCAGTCGCCCTCGCGCGAGGCAACCCCCCGCGCCGGGATCGATTGACCCTTGCGGATCTTCCACGTCTCGAGCGACGCGAGGCGGACCCGTTCGAAGGGAAACGGAACCCGGGCGAGCGGAATCGCATGCGGCGGCTGGAGGCGTTCGTCGGACGGCATCGCTTCGAAGCGCTCGAGCGGAACGGCATCCTTCACCAGAAACTCCCCGATGCGCGTGCGCCGCAGCGACTCCAGGTGTGCGCCGCACCCGAGCTTCTCTCCGAGTTCGCTCGCGATCGAGCGGATGTACGTTCCCGACGAGCAGGAAATCGTGAACGGAAGACGTCCTTCCGCGAGGTCCCCGAAACCGAGCTCGCTCACCCGGACCTTCTTCGGAAGGACCGGCACGCTCTCGCCCTTGCGCGCCATCTCGTAGAACTTTCGCCCGCCGACCTTCTTCGCCGAATAAGGGGGCGGCGACTGCAGGAACTCGCCGCGGAACGCCTCCGCCGCGGCGTCGATGTCGTCGCGGCGAATCCGGAGCACGTCCCGGTCGGGACCGACCGACTCGCCTTCCCGATCGTAGGTCGTCGTGGCGCGGCCGAGGCGGATGACGCCGTCGTACGACTTGTCCATGAGCGTGAAGAAGCCCTGAAGGCGCGCCGCTTCCCCCGCGCAGAGGAGGAGGAGGCCCGTCGCCATCGGATCGAGGGTGCCGCTGTGTCCGATGCGGGGGAGCGAGACCGCTTTTCGAACCCGCTCGACGACGTCGTGCGACGTCAGGCCCGCGGGCTTGTCCAGAAGAAAGAGCACGCCCCGGCGAAAGGGATCCGCCGGTCTCACGGTTCCTCCTCGCGGTGGGGAAGAACCTGCGACAGAAGCTCGTCGATCCGCGCGCCGCGCTCGTACGACCGATCCGGCTGGAAGAAGAGCTCGGGCGCGTATCGCAGCCCGCAACGGCGTCCGACTTCCCGCCGCAGATATCCCGCGGCGCGGGCGAGCCCCTCGGATGCGCGGGCGAGCGCGGCCTCGTCTCCGCGCGTCGTGAAGTAGACCCGGGCGGATTTCAGATCTGTGGGCATCTCGACTTCTGTGATCGTCACCATCTTGACGTCCGGGTCATGTGCATCGGTCAAGAGGAGAAGCGAGAGCTCCGCCCGCACGAGGTCGGCGACGCGCTGGCTTCGGCGGGATTCTTTCTTCATCTACTTCTCACACACCCTGTCATCCCGACCGCCGAAGGCCCTCACACATGGATGAACTCGTTCCGGTAATTGAGCAGCTCCCCGTCGAGGTTCTCCTCGACGAACGTCAGGATCTTCTGCAATAGCGCGTCGAGCGGCGCCTGGTCCGGTCCGACCGCGGCGACCGACAGCTCTGCCCGTTCGAGGAGGTCCTGCGAGCCGGTTTCCGCCGCCGAGACCTCGAACTCGTTCCGAAGCCGCGCCTTGAGGCTGCGGACGATCATCCGCTTCTCCTTCAAGCCCCGGCAGCCGGGCAGGTGCAGGTCGAAGACGGCATAGGCAAGAACCATGTTGCGTGAGACGTAAAACGTGAGACGTGAGGGCGGGAGTGTCGGCTTTCGTCTTGCCTCTTAGCTCTTACGTCTCACGTCTCACGGCCCTCAGGCCTCCATGACCCCGGCGATCTTTTCGACCTGATAGGCCTCGATGACGTCGCCGACCTTCACGTCCTGATAGCGCTCGAGCCCGATACCGCACTCGAACCCCTGTTTGACCTCCGAGACGTCGTCCTTGAATCGACGAAGCGAACCGACTTTCCCTTCGTAGATCACTCGGTTGTCCCGGAGGAGTCGGACCGGCGAAGTGCGTCCGATCGAGCCTTCCGTCACGTAGCAACCGGCGATGACCCCGAACTTCGGTACGCGGAAGGTGTCGCGCACCTCCGCCCGCCCTCGCGCGACTTCCTTCAACGTCGGTTCGAGCAGACCCTCCATCGCCTTCCGGATCTCGTCGGTGACGTTGTAGATGACGGTGTGGAGGCGGATCTCGACGCCGCTCTTCTCCGCCTCGGTCTCGGCCTTCTTCTCGGGCCGGACGTTGAAGCCGACGATGATCGCGCCCGACGCCGACGCGAGGAGCACGTCGTTGATGTTGATCGCCCCGACGCCCACGTGGAGGAGCGAGACCTTCACCTTTTCGTTCGACAGGTTCTTCAACGCCTGCGAAAGCACTTCCGCCGAGCCCGCGACGTCGGCCTTGACGATGAGCGGGAGATCCTTGATCCGGCCCTCCTGGATCTTGTTGAAGAGCTGATCGAGCGAGAGCTTCTGGCTGGCTGCCATCGCACGTTCCCGCTCGCGCTGCTGGCGGAAGGAGGCGACGGAACGCGCCTTGGTCTCGTCCTCGACGACCTGGAACGCGTCGCCCGCCTGCGGCAGGTCTTCGAAACCGGTCACCTCGACCGGTGTCGCCGGACCCGCTTCCGTCAGCCGGGTGCCGCGGTCGTCGGTCATCGAGCGGACGCGGCCGAACACCGATCCGGCGAAGAAGACGTCGCCGACCTTGAGTGTTCCGGACTGGACGAGGACGGTCGCCACGTTCCCGCGGCCCGCCTCGCGCCGGGCTTCGAGCACGACGCCCCGGGATTCCTCGGCGATCGGCGCCGAAAGCTCCTGGAGGTCCGCGACGATCAGGATCAGCTCGAGCAGCTGATCGATGCCCTGCTTCTTCAGCGCAGAGATCTCGGCGGACGGGACGTCGCCGCCCCACGACTCGAGAAGTACGCCCTGGTCGGAGAGCTCCTTGCGGACCCGGTCGGCGTTGGCGTTGGACTTGTCGACCTTGTTGATCGCCACGACGATCGGGACCTTCGCCGCGCGGGCGTGATCGATCGCCTCGATCGTCTGCGGCATCACGCCGTCGTCGGCCGCGACGACGAGCACGACGATGTCGGTCGCCTTCGCGCCCCGCGCGCGCATCGACGTGAATGCTTCATGGCCCGGCGTGTCGAGGAACACGATCGGCCGCCCGTGGACCTCGGCGCGGTAGGCGCCGATGTGCTGGGTGATGCCGCCGGCCTCGCCCTCCGCGACCTTGGTCTGGCGGATCGCGTCGAGGAGCGACGTCTTCCCGTGGTCGACGTGGCCCATCACGGTGACGACGGGCGCGCGGGGAGCGCGGGCGGCAGCCGACGCCGCTTCCTGCTCCGGGACGTTACTCTCCTGTCCGCTCCGCGCGAGCTCGAGCTCCTCCTCGAAGGAAACGACCGCCGCTTCGACCCCGACTTCCTTGGCGATCTGGATCGCTGTCGGGGCGTCGAGGGTCTGGTTGACGGTCGCCAGGATGCCGCGCGACATCAGCAGTCGCTGGATGTCCTTCGCGAGCACTCCGAGCTTCTCGGACAGCTCCTTGACCGTAACCCCCTCGGACAAGAAGATCGGTCCGGTGGGCATCGGCTTCTTGAACTCGAGAAGCTTGCCGGAATCGTGCGCGCGCGTGGACTTCGCCGCGCGGCGCATCGCGGACTTCGAGACCGGCTTCGCCTCGAATGCGACGTCTCCCTCGGCGCCCTCCGCCCCCTCACCCTTCTCGATCAGCGGCAGAGAGATGTCCGAGTAAGTGTCCTCTTCGTAGGCGCCGACGAACTCGCGGAGATCGACCTCGTCGGCGACCGTGATCTTCGGCTTCGCGCCGCGCTTCGCCGCGGGCTTCTTCGTGTCCTTCTCGTCTTCCTTCTTCCGCTTCGCCGGGCCGCGCTCGGCGACGGGAGGCGGTGCCGCGGCGCGGCCGGGTCCCATCGGACGGCCCGGGAGGCCGGGGCGGCCGGCCGGACCGCCGGGGCGCGGAGGCATTCCTGCCGGACGCATTCCGGGGCCCCCCGGCGTCGGCCGATAGACGGAAGGTGCGGGGCGGCCCGGCGAACCGGAGGCCGGACCCATCGGGCGGGAGATCCCGGCCGCGGGCCCCGTGGGCCGCGCGGGTCCCGTCGGTCGCGGCGCGCCCGGACGAGCCATGCCCGCCGGCGCCATCGGCCGGGGCG
>Ga0114129_10004886_pt1 | contig 18913 bp, 14 predicted proteins | sample RhiMetdeltSRZDD1_FD_80071 | JGI IMG/M metagenome (GOLD analysis project Ga0114129, IMG submission 80071) | Populus rhizosphere microbial communities from Tennessee, USA - Rhizosphere MetaG P. deltoides SRZDD1 (version 2) (version 2) | ecosystem: Host-associated > Plants > Roots > Rhizosphere >...
GCATCCGCGCCCACGAGGTGATCGCGGTGGACCTCTAGGCGGAGACGGGCTCGTCGCGTCGGAAGTGTTCCACGCACGGGACACGCTGCACGTAAGATGGCCGGGCTTTCGGGCCCCGAAGTGCCGATCCAGAGTCCCCCGGGCCAAGTCGCTGAATCGGGGAAGAATGGAGCTGGCCAGAAGGAGAGCAATGGACCGGAAGCGTGTCGTCGTCCTCGCCGCTGTGTGCGTCGCCGCCTGTATCCGCGCCGACCGAGCCCTCGCGGGGGCCCTGGACAACAGCTTCGTGGGCACCCGGGCGATCGCGATGGCTGGCGCCTTTACGGGCCTTGCCAACGACGCGTCGGCTGTCTCCTACAACCCCGCTGGCCTGGCCTTTCTGGCGCCAGGCGGCACGCTCATCGAGGCCTACGGATACCTCTCGCTCACAAAGTTCACGTACGAGAACGCCGGGACCGTCTTCAGGAGCAACGAGAAGTTCCCCGTGCCCGGTCTCTTCGCGGCGCACAGCTTCGACCGTCTCGCACTGGGCTTCGGCTACTACATCCCATACGGCGGCGGCGGGACGGCCTATCAGGACTTCATGGGCACGGGAGTCGAGCTGAAGAGCGCCGCGGGGGTTCAGGCCTTCACCGCGGCGGCGGCATACGAAATCACTCCGCATCTTTCGGTCGGCGCGGGCGTCTCGCTTTTCGTAGGGGTCCTCGACACGCGGCTGCCGCAGATGATCAGCCAACCGGTGCCGGCGCTCGTGGACTACGAGAGCGAGTACAACGGACGCTCCGGCTACGGATGGAACCTCGGCGCTCTCTACAAGCCGACGGACGCACTGAGCGTCGGCGCGAGCGTCATCAGCCCGTCCAAGGTCCGGATGGAGGGCGAGGAAAGGATCAGGATTCCAGCCTTCGGCGCGGACGCGACAAACGACAGCGAGATCGAGCTCGGGGTCCCCTGGTACTTCACGGCCGGACTCGGCTACCTACTGAACCCCGGACTCACGCTCGGCTTGTCGGCGTGCTGGATGAACTGGAGCGACGAGAGAGAAGTGATCATCACCCACGATGGCACCGACGATAGCACTCGCGTGGCCACGCACTACAAGAACAGCTACAGGGTCTCGGTCGGCATGGAGTACGTCGCCTCGAAGAGGCTGACGCTGCGTGCCGGTCTGAAGTACCAGCCGGGCGCCACAGAGGACGACTACTTGATACCGTCGTCCAACGACGTCGATCTGGTGGTTCCGTCTCTCGGGGTGGGCTACCGCGTCGGCAGGATGCTGGAGCTCGACCTGGCGGCTTTCATCGTGAGCGGACGTCGGACGAGACACGGACAGGAGTCGTTCGATCAGGACCACGTGATGCTGGTCGCGGGACTGCGGTGGGGCCCGTAGGGCGCTCACGGGCGATCAAGGTCGTTCTCCTCTCGACGGGAGAACCTTGCGGAGCTCGCGGTCCCAGCCGGTCACGACGCGCACCTCCTTCGGGGCCTCCGATTGCTCCATCTTCACCATCAGGAAGCGTTGCCCGTCCGGGGTGACGTCGTAGTTGATCGGACCGTCCATCACCTCGTAGAGTCCCTCGAACAGGGCTCGGGGCTTCGAGATCGCGACTGCGGGCTCGGTACGTACCTCCGCCACCATCATCTTCTGCCCTTCCCGGAAGAAGATCTCGCGGCCGTCTCGCGACCAGCGGGGCTCGGTGCCGCCGTTGAGCGACACCCGCGACTCGTCGCCGGCCCCCGCGACCGGCCGCACGCCAATCTCGGGCCGGCCCGACGCTCGCGAGACGTACGCGAACCATTTCCCGTCCGGTGACAAATCCGCGGCGTACTCCGAGCTGTCCGTGACGAACAGGGGCGCGGGTCGGGGGTCCGCATCGAGCCGGATCAGGAAGAGGTCCAGGCCGGTCTTCGGGTTCATCTCGGTGACCACGATCGTCTTTCCGTCTTTCGACAACGTCTCGGGGTACTGGGTTCGCCCGCCCTCTCCCAATTGCACCGCCTCGCCCTTCCCCGCCACGGGCTGGCGGTAGAGCGCCGGCACCCCGGACTTGTTCGACGGGTAGATGAACGCCTTCCCGTCAGCGGTCCACAGCGGGCCGTCCTCGTATCCCTCCGACGTGAGCCGCGTGAGCGCGCCGCGCTCGATCTCGTAGCTCCAGAGGTCGGTCGCGTCCTCGGCGATGCGCACCAGGATCGACTTGCCGTCGGGAGAGAGCCGCGGCGCGGCGTAGGCGCGCTGCTCACGGGTGATGGGTGTCTCGCGGCCTTGCCGGTCCACCCAGACGAGCGAGTGGCCTCCGGACTGGGCCCCGGCCGGTGCGTAGGCCAGGACGCCGTCGTCCGACGCGGTGAAGAGAGTCGAGTAGAAGAACCCGCCGGCCCAGACACCCTCAATCATCTTCTGCGGGCTGCCCACGATCTCGGAGCGCACGGGATCGAATGCGACGGCCCAGATCTCGTTGCTACGGCCGAAGATCAGGTGCCCCGAGCGAACGTAGTGCGCGTTGTTAGCGTCCTCTATTAGAACCCGGCTCTTGCCGGTCGCGGTGTCGTAGAGGCCGACGCGCGCCGCCTTGCCGCCCAGAAACGCCGTAAAGAGCAGGGACTTCCCGCTGGGAAGCAGCTTGGGCAGGCAACGGACCAACTCGCCGGCGGCGGAGTCGGGCTTGTCGAGGCTCTCGGTGTTGCCGCCCGCGACGGAGGCCTTCCAAAGACCGGTGAACTCGAGCGGCGTGAAGAAGACTGTGCCGTCGGCCCGCCACGCTCCGCCCCTGAAACCCGGGGCGGAGCCGAACGCCTGCGGCAGGCCGCCAGCCAGGGAGAGCTTCTTCAGTCGGCCGTTCGCTGCGAAGGCGAGCGATGCGCCGTCCGGCGAGAGGAACGGGCCGAAGCCGTTTTCCGTGCCCTTGATCGGCAGCGCGTCGAAGGCGTCGAGCTCGCGAAGATAGAGCCGCCGCGTGTTGTCTCGGACGGCAGAGTAGACGAGGCGTGACCCGTCCGGCGAGAGCGCCATCAGGTTCTGCATGAGCGTCACGTCGACCATCTCGACGTCGCTCCAGCCCAAGCCTGTGATCGACAGGCGGCGCACGGGCTCGGCCGCCACGGGCGGGGCCCTTCGGGACCAGGCAGCCCCGATCGCGACGCCGGCCAGGCCGGCCGCAGCAGCCAGCGCGACGAGCACCAGGCGGCGCGGGAGGCCGGCGCCGGTCACCGGCCAGCCAGGCGTCGAAACGTCGTCCCGCCCATCGCCGGGAGCCCGAAGCGCCTCGTCGATCTCGAGACGGGCGTCCGCGATGTCGTGGAGGCGCTCGTCCGCGTTCTTGCGGAGGCACCGACGCAGGAGGCGGCGAACTCCGGCCGGCACCTCGGCGGGCAGTCGTTCCCACGGCGGCTCGTTCTGCACCACCGCCGCGAGCACGTCGGTCACCGTTTCACCGGCGAACGCCCGGCCACCTGTCAAAAGCTCGAAGAGGAGCGCCCCGAAGGCCCAGATGTCCGTCCGCTTGTCCACCCGCCGGCCCCGCGCCTGCTCGGGGGACATGTAGCTCGCCGTCCCCAGGATCAGCCCGGCCTCGGTGCCGGTCTGCGCCAGGGTCGGGGACCGGGAGAGGTCCGCCGAGGAGCCCGCGCCCGTGTCGCCGGCATAGGCCTTCGCCAGCCCGAAGTCGAGCACCTTGACCTTGCCTTCCGGCGTCAGCTTCACGTTGGCGGGCTTGAGGTCGCGGTGGACGACGCCCTTCTCGTGGGCTTCCTCGAGCGCCTTCGCGATCTGCTTCGCGACCTCTAGCGCCTCGGCGACGGGAACCCGTCCGCGCTTCAGCCGCTGCTCGAGATCCTCACCCTCGACGAGCTCCATGGCCAGGAAGTGGACTGCCGAGCCGTCGGAGAGCGTCGCGTTCTCGAAGCCGTAGACGTGGGCGATGTTGGAATGGTTGAGGACGGCGAGGAGCCGGGCTTCCCGCTCGAAGCGGGCGAGCCGCTCGGGATCCGCGGCGACATCGGCGGGCAGCACCTTGATCGCCACGTCGCGCCCGAGCTTCCCGTCGGTGCCGCGGTACACCTCGCCCATCCCGCCCGCGCCGATCGCGGCAGTGATGCGGTAATGCGCCAGCGTGCGGCCGATCACGAGGGGCCGATTCTACTCCCCGTCCGCCGCCGCGAGCCGGGGGCTGGCTGCCGAGTGGCTAGCGCGCGGCCGCCAGCTGTGCGACGCGGGTCTTGATGCGCACGTAGACGGGCTGGCCATCGGGACATTCCTTCGCCACCCACTCGGCGTTGCGGAAGGCGATCGGCTGGCCCGCCTCGCGGACCTTCGCGAGATATGGCTCGATCTTGACGTAGAGGAAGAGGCCTTCGGCGTTGTTTTCGAGCCAGAACCCTGGGTGGACGATCCCGTGGCGGGCGAAGCTGTAGACCATCTCCCAGTACGTGCCGGCCTGCCGATAGGCCATGTTCAGCGGATGATCGGCCTTCAGCACCGCCTGCACGTCGTCCCAGCTCTTCGGCCAGAACTCGCGCTGGATCGCCTGGCGCGACTGCCGCAGCACGGCCTCGCGGCGCAGGTCGTAGACCTTGATCAGCAGCTCGGCGTCGTGGTGGTCCGGCGTCGTCTTGAGCATGAGCGCCATGATAGTTGACGCGACACGCCGGGCTAGAATCGACCCGTGGAGTTCGAGCACCTGCCGGGAGGGGACCTGGTCGCGAAGGGGCTCGCGGATCTCGCGCGTCCGAGCGTGACGGTCGAGGCTCTGCTCGTTTCGATCGCCGCCCCGCGCCTGCGGGACCTGGGAGTCCACGTCGCGGCGCCGCTCCCCGATCCAGAGCACCGGCTCTACGAAGAGCTGGCCCGCGAGGACCCCGACTCGGCCCATTCGCGCTACAACGCTCTGCTCCGGCGGCTGACCGGCTTCGAGAGCGCGCTCGAATGCGTGGACTAGCCGATGCCGCGCGGCTCCGACGCTTCCTGAAAGAGCTCGCCCGGGAGGCCGAAGCCGAAGTCGCCGTCTACCTCACCGGCGGGGCCACGGCCGTCCTGCTCGGCTGGCGGGAGAGCACGATCGACGCCGACATCCTGTTCGTTCCCGAGCAGGACTCGCTCTACCGGGCGCTGCCGCGCCTCAAGCAGGAGCTGCAGCTCAACGTGGAGATCGCGAGCCCCGCCCATTTCATCCCGGAGCTGCCGGGCTGGCGGGAGCGAAGCCTGTTCATCGAGCGCGTGGGAAGCGTCTCCTACTACCACTACGATCCGTATGCGCAGGCTCTCGCCAAGATCGAGCGTGGGCACGCCAAGGACCTGGCCGACGTGGCAGAGCTCCTCGCCCGCGGCCACGTGGAAGCGCGGCGGCTGCGGGAGCTGTTCGAGGCCATCGTCCCGCGGCTCCACCGCTATCCCGCGGTCGATCCCCGGTCGTTCAAGAAGCGATTGGACGATGTGCTGCACGCGCGATCCTGACGCGCACGGCGCTACGGTCCCTGCATTCAGGGAGCGCTCGCCCAGGCCAGGCCGTCGGCGGTGGGGCCCGCGTCGATGAGGCGCGTGAGCTTGAAGTCCGGCAGGGCGATCTCGGCCACCTGCCCGCTCGCATCGCACGAGACGTAGGCGGCGCGGCCGTCGGGGCGTACAACGACCATCTGTGGCGCCTTGGGCACGTCGAGGGTCTTCACCACCTGCAGCGAGCCGAGGTCGAGCAGGCCCACCTGGTTGTTCTTGATCAGGGCCATCACCAGGTGGCGGCCGTCCGGAGTCGTCGCGGTCCCGTAGGCGATCCCCGGCAGCGCTACCCACTGTCGGAGCTGGTTCGTGGCAGTGTCGATCACGGCCAGTCGCGGCTCCGTCTGATCCGCTGTGAACACCAGGCGGTCGTCCACCGAGAGCGCGATGCGTTGCGCCATCTTCGAGACCGGGATCACGGCCAGCACCTTTTTCGCTTCGAGGTCGATCGCACTCACCGTGCCGGCATGCACGTTGGAAGTGTAGGCCCGCTTGCCGTCGCGAGTCAGGACAAGCATGTGCGACTCGGGCTGGCCCGTGGGAAGCCGCTCCACAACTTCGCGGGTGCGAGGGTCGATGACGGTGACCGTTTCGGTGGTCTCGGTCGTGACATAGAGGCGTCCGTCGCGGCCGAACATCGGGCAGTGCGGTCGCTCGGCGCGCCCGAGGTCGATCGTCGCTACGCGCCGGCGCGCGGCGATGTCGATCACGTCCACGGCCCGCCCGTCGCTGCCGGGCCGGCCCACTCCGGCGTCGCCGTAGATCGGGACGTAGGCGAAGCGGCCGTCGGGCGAGGCGATCACCTCGTGGCCCGTGACGCCACTCTGCTTCACCGCCGCTACCTGCCGTCCCGCGACGGGATCGATGATGCCCAGGGTCTGGTCGCCCTTGTTGGCCACCAGGAGCACGCCCGCCGAAGGCGGGGCGGCACCGAGAGCGCCGCCGGCCGCTGCCACCGCTGCCACCATCACCATGATCGCCGCTCCACACCTCATGTCGCCTCCGCCCGCCCAGTGTACAGGGGTAGGCGTCAAAGAGCCGATCGGGCTCGAGGAAACGCATGCCGTGCAGCGCGGCGGGAAGGGCGCGGAACGACCGGGTGACGCCGCTCGTATGCCACGGTAGCATCACGGCCTCGTCAACTGGATGTCCACGCACGCCTCCCCGGTGTGCGGAGTGAAGGGAGTTACGATGGGCGACACGGCCCTCGCGGCAAGCCTGACGGTCGACACTAGACGCCGTACGGCGGACCGCGTCTTCTACGGCTGTCTCGCCTACTCGGTCGCCCTGACCTTGGTTTGGCTGTATTTCGTCCTCACCCAGCGCAGTGCGGGTGCGCTCTTCGGCCACTACAACGTCGACCGGGACAGCCTGATCCGTGTCGTCGTCGGATTCCTGTTCTTCTCGATCCTGTGGGGAGCCATCTGGTACGGGGTCAAGACCTTGCTGCTGCGCAAGCTGGTCGGCTTCACCCGCGAAGAGACGCGCCTGAGCTTCTCCTCGAGGATGCGCGAGCCGTTCGCGCTCGAGCCACTCCTCGCACGGTACTCCGAACGACGGATCCGGATCGCGGACATGATTGGCCGGCGCGGCCGCTTCATCACGCTCGGCGCGGCGGGCTTCTACTATCTCTACGGCCGGATCGCGGCAGAGCCGACGCCCGCCTTCCTGAGTTTGGCCCTGCAGGACAGCCTGTTCGACGCCGTGGTCTTCAATTGGGCGGGCCTCGCGCTCTACTATTCGAGCGGTTTTCTGGCACGGATGTTCTGGGGTCCCCAGTCGCGGGTGATGGACGGAGGCCTGGCGCGCGCCAACTGCCTGTTGATCACCACGCTCTGGAGCCTCTTCAAGTTCGTGATGGTGCCGATCGGTGTCCTGCTTGCGGCCCGATTTCCGCCGACGACGTTTGCCGCGCTCTTCGCCCTGATCTGGGGCAGCTACATGGCCGCCGACGCGCTCTCCGAGGTGGTGGGATCGCTCTTCGGCCGGCAGAAGATCAAGGTCTGGGGCCTGGGCGACGTCAACCGCAAGTCCGTCGCCGGGACGTGGGCCGCTTTCCTGGGCGCGCTGGGCCTTGGAGTCGCCGTCGTTGTGTCCAGCGGGCTTCCAGCGTCCTGGCTCGTGCTGGCCTTCGTAATCGCCGTCTCGAACACGCTTCTCGAACTCGTCTCGCCGCGCGGCACCGACGACTTCACGATGGCCACGGCCAACGCCCTCATCTGCCTGGCGTTTGGCTTCCTCGTCTACTGACGCTGGCTAGCGACGGTGACTGCGCAGGATCCCCCAAAAAAGCGCCTCGGGAGCGGCTCGCGCCGCCCCCGAGGCATGAGGCACACGCACCGAGAGCCCTGGCGACTTACGGCTTGGGGGGGGCCGGCTTCTCGATCGAGGTCACGCTCTCCTTGTTCGTGGCAGGATCCATGGTCAGAACGAGCTTGACCTTCTCGCCCGTCTTGATCGTGGCGAGGTGGGCGATCGCCGCACCCGAGACGGAGAGCGTCTGCGGCTGCGATTCCGGTGCGCTCTTCTCGTTGCGCACCGTGATGGTCTTCACCGTCGGGTCGGTGGAGACGACAACCGCCGTCATCTCCTTCTTGCCCTTGGCCTCGCTAGCCTGACTGGGCTGGCTGGGCTGGCTGCCGGGCTCGCGCGGGGGGGGTGGAGGGTCCTGCGCAACGGCCCAGCTTCCGGCCAAGACGAGCAACGCGACGGGGATAAGCTTCCGCATCTTCAGTCCTCCTCGATTCTCCCCTGGATAGCGCCCGCCTCGCGGTGTTCGAGCGAGCCTCTTGCTTCCTTGGGGGGCCGCTTCTGGGGGGTACGCCTGAATTTAGACGCAAGCTGCATGCCAGCACTGAGCAGCGGCGCTGCGCCACGCTAATGACCTGAAAATAAGTGGTTTCCGCGACCGCAGCGCCGAACCTGGCGACGCTCACTGAGGCGCGCATTGTACAAAAAGGGACTTGGCAGTTCCCTCTACGGCACGTCCGCAATGAACGAGTGAGATCGGACACGCAGCGTCCCGTTTATGATTGCGGTCAGAGACATGCTTCTGAGCCGCCTGCTCGAGCACAAGGACTTTCGCGTCGCCCTGGCTCTGGTGGTTCTGGCGGGCACGGGTCTCGTCGGTTGGATCTATCACCTGAACCACCAGGTGGGGCGCCTCGAGCAGGCATTGCACGCCGCCGAGGAAGAGCGGCGCAACTTCGAAGGCCGCGTCGAGGGCGAGCGGCGCCGGACCGAGGCGAACCGCGAGTCGCTGGAAAACCGCATCGAGCGATCGCGCCAGCGTGAGGAAGACCTGAGGCGACGCCTGTCCGAGGCGGCGGGTGGCAGCGAGGTGCGCGCGTTGAGCGGAGAGCTGCATCAGGTGCGGTCGCGGCTCATCACGCTCGAGGCGGAGCGCGCCGTCGGCGAGCGCATCATTCGCGACTACGGCAGGGGCGTCTGCCTGATCCAGAGCTCGTACGCGTTCTACGACGCGGAGGGACGACCGCTGCGCTACCGCGTGGACGGGTCGGGGGAGAAGGTCCGGGAAGCCGACGGTTCGGCGGCCGTCGCCGTCGACGGTGACGGCCCGATCCACAGCGTCGAGGCCATCGGCACGGGCTTTCTTGCGGATCGGCGCGGCTTCGTCGTGACGAACCGCCACGTGGTCGAGCCGTGGTGGAAGAACGACGTTGCCGACGCCCTCGCCAAGAACGGCTATCATGCACGCCTTCTCGCGATGCGTGCGTTCTTCCCCCGCATCCGCGAGGCGTTGAAGCTCGACCTGCATCGCGTGTCCTCGAACGTGGATCTCGCAGTGCTCCGGGTCGATCTCAAGGGCCGGAGGATTCCGGCGCTGCCGCTGGACGTCACCGGGCGCGGGGCGATAGCGGGGCAGCCCATCGTCGTCGTCGGCTATCCGACCGGCCTCGAAGCCATCTTGGCGAAGACCGATGGCAGCGTCGTGCAGCAGATCCTGTCCGCGCAGGGGACCAACAACGAGCGGATCACGGAGGCGCTCTCGCGGCGGGGACTGATCCGTCCTTCGACGACCCAGGGGCACATCGGCGACGTCACAAGCACGGACATCGTTTTCGATGCCGCGACCACCCAGGGGGGCAGCGGCGGACCGGTCTTCAACAAGTACGGTCACGTGGTCGGCGTGGAGTACGCGATGCTTCCGCAGTTCGCCGGCAACTCCTACGGCCTCCCGATCCGCTATGCGCTCGAGCTGATTCAGAGTCCGCGCTCGTAGCACAAAGGCCCGGGGGCGCGGGCGCGCCCCCGGGTACGTCTAAACGAGCTTCACGATGCGGCCGGCGAGGCCACCCTCGCCGACCACGACCGACAGGCGGCCCTTCTCGGCCACCTTCTCGAGCGTCTCGAGCTCCCGAAGCCGCATCAGCGTCGGGTTCTGCTCGAACAGGCGCGCCGTGTTCGCCTGCGAGCGCATGGCCGCCGTCTCCTCGCGACGCGTGACGAGCGCGGCCTCAGCCGCCTTCTGCGCCGCGATGACGCGGTTCATGAGCTCCTTGATCTCGCCCGGCAGGATCACGTCGCGGATCCCGAGCGAGACGACGTCGAGACCGAACTCGGCCGCGCGCGAGCGCAGCGCGCCGTCGAGCTCGCGGGCCACCGCCTCCTTCTCACCGAGCAGCGCCTCGAGCGTCCGCGCGCCGACGATGGCGCGGAGCGCGAGCTGCGCCTCGCGGTAGAGGGCCTGACGGTAGTCGTCGACCGCCGAGACGGCGCGAAGCGGATCGGCCACCTTGAAGGTCACGACCGCGTTCATCCGCAGCGTGACCTTGTCGGCGGTCATGATCTCCTGCCCCGCGACGTCTGCGACCTGCTCGCGCAGCTCGACGACCGCGATGCGGGCCCGGGCGACGCCCTTCCAGAGCGCGTACAGCCCCGGGCCGAGCGTCGCCTCGTGCCGCCCGTTACGGAACAGCAGGCCCGCGTGGCCCGCCTCGACCGTAACCGCCTCGAGCAGCGGAGCGGTACCGCGCAGCTCGAGGATCGTTGCGAGCTGCTCGTGCTCGAAGAGCGCCCCGCGCGCGTCGACCGTCTCCACCTTGACGTCGCGGAACACCGTCCACAGCGCGTAGAGGCCCGGAGTCAGCACCGCCTCGAGGCGATCATCTGCCCACACGATCGCACGCTCGTAGGCCTTCAGGTCCACGACGCGCGCCTCGCGCCGCAGAGCCTCCGAGCGCACGATTACGTCGAGGTCGGCGTGAGCCAGCCACGGCGAACGCACGTCGACGATCGCCACGCGCAGCTTGCGCAGCGGGTCGAGCCGCCAGTGCACCCCCGGCCCCAGCACGTCCTCGAACTGCTTGTCCCGGAACACGAGACCGCGCTCGTGCGCCCGGACCTTGAAACGACGGATCAGCATGACGACAACTCTCCCCTCTCCGATGGCGCGCTTCGCGCGCTCGGCGATTGCACGACTACGAACCACAAGAACGGCCCTCGGGGCGGGACGTCCCACCCGCCACACTTCGGGCGTGGGGCGCGCTTGCGGGTCGGCCCGCCCCGCCCGTTGCGCCGTCACATCTCGCGTGAGCCCGTTCGGGCGCTCGTGCTCGATGCGGCGACGCGCGGAGCGATCGGAGCCCGCCGCGGCACGCGCCGCAGAACGCCTTCCGTGCTGCCCGGCCAACGCCCATGCAGGCGCGTGGCCAGAGCCGGCAGATTGGCGCCCGTTCCCGAGAGCCGGTACGGCTTACGTCAGCGAAGCGCAGGATTTGAACCTGCAACCTCCGAGTGTTCAGCTCGGTGCTCTACCATTGAGCTAGCACTGGAATCGAACCAGTGGTTTGCCGACACCTCCCTTCGTTAGAACCCGTGCGCGGAACGCGTCTCGCCCATCAGTGACTGAGGAAAAACGCGCCGCCGGCCCGGGAGCCATCGGCCTCGGTGCGGGGGCAGCGGCTACGCGACGCGGACGAGACGGTCCGCGGCGTGGCTCGCCGCCCAGCTCTCGGGCTTGATGACGGCCCGAAAGCCCTGGCTTACGACCAGACCCACCAGCTCCTGCACATACGCGCTGCTCTTGTGCCGCGCGATCGGATTGGCGTCGATGTGGACGTGGAGCGGCCCCGGAACGACGGGGTGAAGCCTCAAGCCCAGCTCGACCGACAGCCAAACCTCACGCAACAACCGCTCGCGCAACGACGCGATCCGCGGACTCGCCTCGCGCGTCCAGATCGCCCGGCCACCGCGGCCCGGCGTCAGGATCGCGACGACCGTGACGAAGCGCGTGTGGCGCGCGATCTGCAGCGAATCGGTCCCCAGGTGAACGATCTGGCCGCCGCGTGCGTGATCGCGCACGAAGTCCACGACATCCACGACCGGCCGCCCCGTCAGCGTCCGCCATCCTGAGGAGGTCCCCCCGTCAGGCATGGGGGATCTCCGAAGGATTTCTGAGCCGTCGATCGATCTCCGTAGTCGGTCCCTCATCGTCGTTCTCCGGTGTCGCTTTCGTCCCTACTCCCCTGATGCGTTCATCCGTTTCGAATCGCGTCCCTCCCTGTCGCCCCAGCCCGCCTGGGCTCGTAGAGCGACTCCCCGAAAAGCGAAAGGCCCTCCGGGGTTCACCCCGGAAGGCCTTTGGCGAGCGAACGTTTCGCTTCAGGCTTCGCTAGGGTGTGATCCCCTCCCCGCTTGGCACGCCGAGCTCACACGCGTAGAACGCGCCCTGGCTCTTCAGCCAGGACAAGGCGTCCTCTATGCGTGGGCTCGCAGCCCGCGACGCGTCCGTTCGATGAAGTTGCACTTTCCTCCTCACAGCGTCACACAAGCTAGGCGGTGACATCGTTCTTGTCAAGGACAATCGACATTCACTATTGACAGACGATGAGTGTTCCCGTACATTGTCTCCGAGGTTGATGTGAGGCTCCGTTCCTTCAATTCGCAGAGCTCATCGATGGCGCAGCCATTCTGCTTGGCCGCACTGCTACGACCCGTCGTCGGCGTGTCGCGATCCACCAAGCAGGCGTGGATCTATCGCCATAGCGGCACGCTCGATAGCGGAATGGAGGGCGAAGCGCCCTAAAGGGTCTGTACTCATCGAGAACCAGGCCTTCTAGGGTGATCCCCCAGAAGGCCTTTTTTGTTTTGGTCTCAAGCCCGTAAGAGAGCACGGGCCAGGCTGCAGAGAGAGTGTGTCTTCGCGCGAGGGTGGTACGAGCGGATGGTCCGCTGACGGGCCGTAACCCCGTTCTCCCTAGGAGCGTTTGGGTTCGAATCCCTTGCCGCCCACCAGCTCGAAGGAGCGGGTTCTTTGACAACTGACGGATGACGCTGGGCCGGTGCACGACACCGGTCCGTGTTCGGCCTGAGTGTGGAGGTTGGCATACCACGTTGCAGAGCATGGAGAGACGGGGTACGGGACGACTCCGCTTCGCGCGAGTCGCCCCGTTTCGCCTCGCTGGCGCTCGGGGTCCGATACCGGTAGGCCGAACCAGAGCGAATGTGGGGTAACGGTCGCCTGCGGGCCTTCCAAGCCTTGAGGTACGGGTTCGAATCCCGTCATTCGCTCCAATCTGATCTGCTCCATTCCTTCCGTAGTGTCAACGCAGCATGCCGGGTTCTTAACCCGTGAGGTGGTGGTTCGAGTCCACCCGGAGGGACCATCACCATCTCGGCTCGTGGCGCAATTGGCAGACGCGGCACGCTCAGACCGTGCAGATCGGGGTTACGGGTCGACTCCGCTTCGCGCGAGTCGTCCCGTTTCGCCTCGCTGGCGCTCGGGGTCCGAGTCCCGTTGTCCTCGCCAGGATGGGCTTGTCGTTCAACGGGAGGATCCCTGGCTCGCATCCAGGAGATGAGGGTTCGATTCCCTCCTTGTCCACCAACGGGTTCTTGCTGCGGAGGGAAGGGACGGTGACCTTGGAGGTCTCATAAGCCTCGGCATGCGGGTTCGATTCCCGCCTCCGCTACCAGAAGCCGGTTCGTTCAACGGAAGGACGGCGGTTTTACAAGCCGCTCATGGGGGTTCGATTCCCTCACCGGCTACCAGTTTCGAACGGTGGGCGTAAGATAACGGCCAGTCGGGGAGGCTGTGTCCCTCCCAGCGCCGGTTCGATTCCGGCCGCTCACCCCAATCTCACACCTCGGGTCGTAGGGTAATCGGTAGCCCTCCTGCCTCGGACGCAGGCACGTGGAGGTTCGAGTCCTCTCGACCCGACCATTGACAGATCGTCCAACGGCAGGACGGCGGGTTCTGAACCCGCAGATCTCAGAGCAGCGAGCTAGTGTGGTCATAGCGCTCGGCCGAAGCCCGAGAGAACGTGGTTCGATCCCACGGCTGGTCACCATGATCACGCCACCAACGCTCAGGAGCGTAGCTGTCCCGTAAGCAGCGAGAGGGAGTTCAACTCTCCCTGGTGGCTCCAACGGGGGCATGCGGTAATGGCAGCCCGGCAGCCTTTCACACTGTCAGTCTGGGTTCGAGTCCCAGTGCCCCTACCACGTCGCCTGGTGAGAGGGAGATCACACGAGCCTCCGAAGCTCGAAGTCGCGGTTGAGCGTCGCCTTCGCCAAGGCGAAGCCGACACTCTTCTACTCGCTGACGCTCGCAGTCCGACTCCGCGGGCGACGACCATCCCCTCGTAGGCTAATGCACAGACCGCCGGGCTACGAACCCGTCAATGGAGGTTGGAGTCCTCCCGAGGGGACCACCGCAATATCGGGAGAGGAAAGGGCGAGCGGGGAGCCCAGCACACTGCTAATGTGCCGAGGCCTGAGGCCACGAGAGTTCGAATCTCTCCCTCTCCGCCATGTCCGGAGGGCTAGCGCAATTGGTAAGGCACCCGGTCCGAACCCGGGCAAGGCGCGCGAGCGCCATGAGAGTTCGAGTCTCTCGCCCTCCTCCATTCGTGAAGACCGCCGGCGGCAAACGGCCGACGCGCCACGCGCGCTAGAATGGCCGAGGTCGCAGTCCGCGACCTTCTTCTAGGAGCAACCCATGAGCGACGTAGGGCAGGCCTTTCAGGTCCTGCCATTGGAGAACGGGCTTGTCGAGCTGCGCTTCGACTTGCCCGGTGAGTCCGTGAACAAGTTCAACGCTGTGGCGCTCGCCTCGCTGAAAACGGCAGTCGAGGGCCTGCGCTCGCGAAAAGGCCTGCGCGGTGTGCTGCTGACGAGCGGCAAAGAGGTCTTCTGTGTGGGCGCCGACATCACGGAGTTCCTGACCCACTTCAAGAGGAGCGAGGCCGAGCTCACCGCCTGGGTCCTCGAGACCGACGCGGTCTTCTCGGCTCTCGAAGACCTGGAAGCGCCCTCCGTTGTCGCGATCAACGGAATCTGTGTGGGCGGCGGCTTCGAGCTCAGTCTCACTGCCAGCTACCGCGCCATGTCACAGGCCGCGCAAGTGGGCCTGCCCGAGTCGAAGCTCGGGCTCTTCCCCGGCTGGGGCGGGACCGTGCGGCTCTCACGGCTATGCGGAGCCGATACTGCGATCGAGTGGATCGCAGGAGGCGAGCAATGGTCGGCGGCGGATGCGCTCAAAGCCGGCGCGGTCGACGCGGTCACGGCACCCGCTGACCTGCGCGAGGCGGCCCTCGGCATGCTGCAAGAAGCGGCGGACGGGAAGCTCGACTGGAAGGCCCGACGCGCGGAGAAGGCGGCTCCGCTGAAGCTCAACGCGATCGAGGCGGGCATGGTCTTCGCCTCCTCGAGAGCGTTCGTAGCGGGCAAGGCCGGCCCGCACTACCCCGCTCCGCTCGCCGCGATCGAGGTGATCGAGAAGGGCGGCGGCAAGAGCCGGGACGAGGCGCTGGCGATCGAGGCTGCGGGCTTCGCGAAGATTGCGAAGACGAGCGCCGCCCACGCCCTCGTCAGCGTGTTCCTCGGCGACCAGGCGGTGAAGCGGGTCGCGAAGAAGCACGCGAAGGCCGCCCGGCCGGTCAAGCGCGCCGCCGTGCTGGGCGCCGGCATCATGGGCGGCGGCATCTCGTACCAGTCGGCGTCGAGGGGCGTGCCGGTGCTGATGAAGGACATCGAGCCCAAGGCGCTCGAGGCGGGCGTCGCCGAGGCCACCAAGCTGCTCGAGAAGCAGGTCGAGCGCGGCAAGCTTACGACGGGAAAGATGGCGCAGGTGCTCGCCGGCATCACCCCGACGCTCTCCTACGGTGATTTTGGCGCGGTCGACTTCGTCGTCGAAGCCGTGGTCGAGAACGAGGCCGTCAAGAAGAAGGTCCTGGCCGAGGTGGAGGCGCTGCTGCCCGAGCACGCGATCCTCGCCTCCAATACCTCGACGATATCGATCACGCGCCTTGCGACGGCGTTGAAGCGGCAGGAGAGCTTCTGCGGGATGCATTTCTTCAACCCCGTGCCGCGCATGCCGCTCGTCGAGGTGATCCGGGGCGAGAAGTCGAGCGACGCGGCGGTCGCGACCGCGGTTGCGTATGCCCAGACGCTCGGCAAGACGCCGATCGTGGTCGCCGACTGCGGCGGCTTCCTGGTGAACCGCGTGCTGTTCCCCTACTTCGCAGCCTTCGACCTGCTGCTCAAGGAAGGGGTCGACTACGAGCGCATCGACAAAGCGATGGAGAAGTGGGGCTGGCCGATGGGTCCGGCGCTCCTGATCGACGTCGTGGGCATCGACACCTGCGTGCATGCCGACAAGGTGCTGGCCGAGGCGTACCCGGACCGCATGCGACACGAGGGAACGAGTGCCATCGAGGCACTGGTCGCGGCGGGTCGGCTGGGCCAGAAGAACGCGAAGGGCTTCTACGCCTGGAAGCCCGAGAAGAAGGGACCGCCGAGCAAACAGAGCGACCCCGAGGCCAAAGCACTCGTGGGCGCGCTCGCGAAGGGGAAGACCGAGGCCAAAGACGAGGAGATCGTGCTGCGGATGATGCTGCCGATGCTGCTCGAGTCCTCGCGCGTGCTCGAGGAAGGCATCGTCGCGACGCCCGTCGAGGTGGACATGGCGATGATCTACGGCCTGGGTTTCCCGCCCTTCCGCGGCGGGATCTTTCGCTGGGCCGATGCCGTCTCTGCGGCAGTCCTGCTCGAGGCGGCCCTGAAGCATCGGGCGCTGGGCCCCCTCTACGCGCCGACGCAGCAGCTCACCAGCCTGGCCGGCTCCGGCCAGGCCTTCCACGCGGAGTAAGGTCATGAGGCAAGCGGTCGTCGTCGACGCGGTCCGGACACCGATGGGGCGCTCGAAGGGCGGGATGTTCCGCAACGTGCGGGCCGAGACGCTCTCCGCCGAGGTGATGAAGGCGCTGCTCAGCCGCAATCCCGAGCTCGATCCGAGCGAGATCGACGACATCGTGTGGGGCTGCGTGCAGCAGACGCTCGAGCAGGGCTTCAACGTCGCCCGCTTCGCGCAGCTCTTGACGTCGATCCCCAAGGAGGTCGGCGCGCAGACGGTGAACCGGCTGTGCGGCTCGTCGATGACGGCACTCCACGGCGCCGTCGCGTCGATCATGGCGGACCAGGGCGATGTCTTCCTTGTCGGGGGCGTCGAGCACATGGGCCACCTGCCGATGACATACGGCCTCGACTTCAGCCCGCTCGGCACGAAGCGGAATGCCAAAGCCGCAGGTGCGATGGGTCTCACCGCAGAGTATCTGGCGCGGATCCACGGCATCTCGCGGCAGCAGCAGGACGAGTTCGCGCTGCGCTCACACCGGCGCGCGCATCAGGCTACCGTGTCGGGCGCCTTCAAGGCCGAGATCGTACCGGTCGACGGCCACGACGAAAAGGGGGCGCTCAAGCGCTTCGACACGGATGAAGTGATCCGAGCGGAGACGACGCTCGAGGCGCTTGGGGCGCTCAAACCCGCCTTCGACCCGAAGGGCGGCACCATCACCGCGGGCAACGCCTCGGCCGTCTCCGACGGCGCCGCCGGAATGCTGGTCATGTCCGCCGAGAAGGCCAAAGCACTCGGCAAGCAGCCGTTGGCTCGCGTCGTCTCGACGTCGGCCGTTGGCGTCGACCCTTCGATCATGGGCTACGGCCCGGTGCCGGCGGTGAAAAAGGCGCTCGAGCGGGTCAAGATGAAGACGAGCGACGTCGGCCTTTTCGAGCTCAACGAGGCCTTCGCGGCACAGTCGCTGCCGGTGCTCAAGGACCTCGGCCTGCTCGACTCGATCGAGGACAAGGTCAACCTCAACGGCGGCGCGATCGCGCTCGGCCATCCGCTGGGCTGCTCGGGCGCCCGCATCATGACGACCTTGCTCCACCAGATGAAGGCGGGGAACAAGCAGACGGGTGTCGCCACGATGTGCGTCGGATTCGGCCAGGGCACCGCGACCGTGTTCGAACGCGTGTAGCATGCCTACACCGCTTCTGATCGACACCGACACCGCTTCAGACGACGCGGTGGCGCTGATCATGGCGCTGCGCGACCCCGCTTTCGAGGTCGTCGCGATCACCGTTGTTGCGGGCAATGTCCCGTTGCCGCAGGGCAGCCGCAATGCGCGCTACACGGTCGAGCTGTGCGGGGCCTCGGTGCCAGTTCACGAGGGCGCCGAGAAGCCGCTGCGACGCCCGGCGAGCGATGCGACCTTCTTTCACGGCAAGGACGGCCTCGGCGACCAGGGCTATCCGCCGCCGAAGGCCAAGCCGGCGCCGGGCCACGCCGTCGACGTCCTTATCGACCGCATCCGCGAGCGCCCGGGCGTCCTGCTCGTCACACTCGGCCCGCTCACGAACCTGGCGCTCGCGCTCGAGAAGGCGCCCGACATCGCCGCCAAGGTCGGGCGCTGCGTGGTGATGGGAGGCGCCGCGTGCACGGTCGGCAACGTGACCCCCGCCGCCGAGTACAACATCTGGTGCGATCCCGAGGCGGCACGGACGGTGTTCCGCTCAGGGATGAAGCTCGAGCTGGTGGGCTGGGAGCACTGCCGCGGCGTTGCCAACCTGGACGACGCAGACATCGCGCGCTGCCGCGCGCTCGGGACGCCGCTCGCCGATTTCGCGATCGACTGCAACGCCACGGCACTCGAGGCGAACCGGCGGCTGTTCCACGACCCGGGCATCGGCCTTCCCGATCCTGTGGCGATGGCCATAGCACTCGAGCCGGAGATCGCCATACGCACGAGCCGCCACGCCGTCGAGATCGAATGCGACAGCCCGCTCACTCGCGGCATGACCGTGGTCGACGCGCTGGATGTCGTGCCGCGCAAGCTGGGAGACTCGAGCGGCTGGACGCCGGCAGCCGTCTCGGGGCCTCCGAACGCGAGCATCGTGTGGCAGATCGACGTGGCGCGCTTCAAGCAGCGGCTGTTCCGCGCGCTGGCCTAAGCGAACGGGTCACGACGAGCTGCGACCGGGCGGGGACTTTTCGCAGAAGTGGACGACGCTGAAGCTCTCCGGGATGTGCGAGTCGTAGACGCCGTGGGGGTTGAGGCTCCAGCCGGGGTTCTCCGGCAGCGGCTTGCCGTGCACGCGAAGCGCCTCGAAGCGCGAGAA
>Ga0114129_10004888_pt1 | contig 18912 bp, 11 predicted proteins | sample RhiMetdeltSRZDD1_FD_80071 | JGI IMG/M metagenome (GOLD analysis project Ga0114129, IMG submission 80071) | Populus rhizosphere microbial communities from Tennessee, USA - Rhizosphere MetaG P. deltoides SRZDD1 (version 2) (version 2) | ecosystem: Host-associated > Plants > Roots > Rhizosphere >...
GGAAATCAGCCGATGTCCAGCGCCGACGAGCGACTATGGATTTCATTCAATGGCGAGATCTACAACTACCTCGAACTTCGCGCCGAACTCGCCGACTACCCTTATAGGAGTCACACGGACACAGAGGTGGTACTTGCCGCTTACGAGCGTTGGGGCGAACGATGCCTCGAGCACTTCATCGGGATGTTCGCGTTTCTTATTTGGGATGAAAAGAACCAAGGGCTGTTTGCCGCACGCGACCGCTTTGGAGTCAAGCCGCTCTACTACCATCACTCGCAGGGTACTCTGTTTGTCTCAAGCGAGATTAAGGCGTTGCGTGCCGCAGGTGTAGCTTCCGGGCGAGATGCAATTACATGGTCCACATATCTCGTTTCTGGTCTACTTGATAACTCCGAACGGACATTTTGGGAGAGTATTAAATCACTTCCGCCAGGACACATTCTGACATGGCAGAACAACTCGCTCCGGGTGAAGAGCTGGTACAACCTCGCAGATAAAATCACCGCCGAATGCGATCAAAGAACGTATGGAACCGTCAGAGATGAATATCTTGAATTGCTGCAAGACAGCGTTCGGTTACGTTTTCGCTCAGACGTTCCGGTCGGAATTAATGTGAGTGGCGGTCTGGATTCATCAACCTTACTAGGCGTAGTGCAATCACTCCAGGGCGCCCAAAGTGAGGTTGCGGCTTATACGTTTGTTACTGGTGACGAGAACTACGACGAGCTCCCCTGGGTGGTTCAGATGCTTGCTCAAACTCGACATCCATTGAAAGTTTGCCGGCTGAACCCGGATGAAGTTCCCGAACTCGCCGAGTCTGTCCAGGCGCATCAGGATGAGCCGTTCGGTGGTCTTCCAACGTTGTGTTATGCGCGACTTTTCGAGCAGGCCAGGGCTGACGGCGTCAAGGTTTTACTAGATGGTCAGGGTATGGATGAGCAATGGGCCGGTTATGATTACTACCTTCACGCCCTCAGCGGAAATGGAAACGGAAAAGAACGAATTGTACAAGGCACGCATGAATCGCCTGTGCGACCAGATTGTCTCACTGAGGAGTTTCGCTCAATTGCCGAAACGTCTGTTGAACTGCCAATGCCATGCGACAGACTGCGCGGTATGCAATACCGCGATGCTCGCCGTACCAAGATTCCTCGCGCGCTACGTTTTAACGATCGCGTGTCGATGAGATCATCAACGGAACTGCGCGAGCCGTTTTTGGACCATCGGTTGTTCGAGCTTGCGATCAACCAGCCGCCCGAGCGCAAGATCGCGAACGGACAAGGCAAATGGTTCTTACGAGAGCTTACCAGTACTCTTCTTCCTTCCGGCATCGTTATAGCACCCAAGCGCCCCTTGCAGACTCCGCAGAGAGAGTGGCTGCGTGGACCACTCCGCTGGTGGGCCAACGAATGCATCGAGCATGCACTGGCGGATGAGGCAGGCGAGTGGTTTGACAAGCAACGCGTTCGCGCGGTCTGGAAAAAATATTGTGACGGTGAAAGTGACAATAGTTTTTACGTCTGGCAATGGGTGGGATTGGGACTAATGCTTGAACCGAGAGGATCAATGGTGTGAAAACGGACACCGCAATACAGGCAGTAAATCTCAGCAAGCGCTATCAGCTCGGCGGCATGCGCACGGGCTATAAGACCCTCCGCGATTCACTCGCGGGGGCAGCTTCATCGTCGATACGAGCCGTTCGCCGTCGCGTCACCGGTAACCACAAAAACGGCGCGCAGAATGAAAATCGAATCTGGGCCGTAAAGGATGTTTCATTTGAAATCAAACGCGGCGAAGTCGTGGGCATCATTGGTCGGAACGGTGCTGGTAAAAGTACCCTACTGAAAATTCTTTCAAGAATAACTGAACCGACTTCCGGTTATGCGGACATTCGCGGACGAGTGGGATCACTGCTTGAGGTTGGCACAGGGTTTCACTCAGAGCTGACGGGTCGCGAAAATATATACCTCAACGGCGCCATACTGGGCATGCGGAGAGCCGATATTGAGCGGCAATTCGACCAGATGGTCGATTTTGCTGAAGTTGATAAATTCATCGATACGCCAGTGAAACATTATTCGAGCGGTATGTATTTGAAACTGGCTTTTTCCGTCGCCGCTCACCTTGAGCCCGAAATCCTCCTTGTAGACGAAGTTCTCGCGGTTGGCGATCTCGCATTTCAAAAGAAGTGTCTCGGGAAAATGGGAGAAGTCGCAAAGCAAGGCAGAACCGTATTATTTGTCAGTCACAACATGAGTGCGATTAAGGAACTGTGTCAGCGAGGACTTCTGCTTCAGTCGGGGACGATCGTTTTTGATGGCGATTCCGCACAGTGCATTGCCGATTATATGAAGCGGCTCGAAAGCGATACGGTTACTGCTGAAACAAACGCCCGGTCATTCGCGACTGGATTACCGAAAATAGTCGGTAGAGACGGTAACAACGTGCAGGCGGGCGAACACTTCAGTATCACTCTTCCATTCATAGGCAAGAAAGTAAAGAACCCTTGGATATTCTTCATTGTCGAGGATTTCCTCGGACGAATGTTAATTCATAGCCGTATCAAGAGTCGTGATCTTGGTTTCGACGTTATCGATGGCGAATACAGATTACAACTTGACCTTCCACCGCTGTGGTTATCACCGGGCGTGTATTCCGCGTATTTCAAATTCGTCTTCCCCTCTGCCGCAGCTGCGACGGGAAGATTTAATTCGGAAAGATTTATGCTGGAAATAAGCGGACAGTACGAGCCGTCAGGGAAAGCTATTCTCAACCCATGCATCGGATGGAAACTGACGAGCGACGTCGAGCAGAGAGAGTTGGTTTCTCTTTAAGGTCTCACTCAACTTCACACTGGGCAGCTTTAATTTGAACGTGTGATGCTTAGATTCCTCAGCACCCTGCCAATCATCAGATCTCTCCGAGGGTTTTCACTCGACGCAGATGCGCGCTCGAGCGAAAGCCTGAAGGTCGGTTTAAACGTGGACCTCAAGCACGCGGACGTCACGGCGGAAGGAAAGAACATCATTGGTGACAATACGAAGGTCAGTGGGAAGCTCCATCTTGGCTACGCATCAACAATAGGCCGGTCGAGTCATTTGTTTGGTGGCGAAATAAATATCGGCCGCTATTGCCAATTCGGTCCGTGCGTCGGCATTTACGCGATGAATCATCCGTCCACCCACATCACTTCCTATCTTAACAACCAGCTTTTTGATGGTCGTTTAAAAACACATCAGCAAGCAGGAATTGTCTCTATTGGCAATGATGTGTGGATTGGACATGGTGTGGTCGTGCTGCCGAATGTCGTCATCGGTGATGGAGCGATAATTGGGGCAGGAACAGTTATAACCAAAGATGTCGACGATTTCAGTGTCGTTGTCGGTAACCCAGGGCGAGAACTGAGGAAACGGTTCAATCGAGAACTTATCGAGCTTATTAAGCTCACACGGTGGTGGGACCTGAGTACCGATGAACTGGTTGAACTCGAAGACATCTTTCATCTGGACTTGTCGGTTGAGCCGGAGCAGGCTGCCCTCAGACTCCGTCAGTATCTACAACAACGGTTAAGACTTGACGAAAAAGGGAACACGAAAAAAGTCGCCCCAGCTTCAGTAACGCTTCAAACACACTGACACTCTTCAGACATTTTTGCTTCAGAGCGAAATCCGTTTCGATCTCACTCCCTTTCGTCGTTGTACAAATGACATTTTAAGGAAACACATATGGGACCGTCATTCCTGCGACAGTTTGTTCGTGCCAGCCGGAACTTTGAGTTGACATGGCGTTATGGCTTCAATTTTGCGCCGACAATCTCTTATAAGTTTGCGCCGCACTCCATAACAAAGGAAGCAGCACGTGTACTTCGCGAATTGAACAGTCGTGGCATTGCGATGACATCAGTGAACTCGCTGCTGCAAGATTCATCGATTTTTCAGGAGCTGAACGAGAAGGTTGAAGAGTTAGAGCGGGAACGGAATGGCGAGTTGGCAACCAGGAGAGCCGCCGCCAACAATGCCGACATCGGTCAAAAGACTTTTAATGTTGAGATGCTTGGCAGTAATCCATCGCTTGATCCGGACAGCGTATACGCGCGTTTCGCACTGCAACAACCCATCCTGCAAATCGCAAACGCGTATTTTGGAATGTACACACGTTTACGTTACTACAACGTGTGGCATACGTTTGCCACAACTGCACAGCCCCGAGAATCTCAACTCTGGCACTACGATCGGGAAGATCACTTCATTTTCAAAGTTTTCGTATATCTCTCGGACGTTAGCCAGGATGCTGGCCCGTTCACGTATGCTCCCGGCAGCCATCTCAAAAAAGGACTGGCTGACCAGCCAAAGTACTTTGTAGAGGGCGGCGTCCGCCGTAGCAACGACGATCAAATGGCCGAAGTGGTCCCACGCGAGCATTGGATCAACGCTACGGGACCGCGTGGCACGATTGTGTTTGCCGACACGCGTGGCTACCACAAGGGTGGTCTTGCGCGCACGAACGATCGATTGATGTACCTGTGCATGTTCACTTCACCGGCATCAGAGTCGCAAGAGCTTTTTCAAGTGCGGAATAAACTCGAGCCACAACGGGATAGAGCTATGTCTTACGCTCTTTCGCATGCACTTCGAACCTAGATCCGAATCCACAAACAAAAAACTGAACTCAGGAGAAATTAAACGTGTCCACAAGTCTGCTTGAAATCATTGATGTTTCTGAACTGATAACGCCATACGGCGGCGAATTGATTGATTTACTTATTCCCGAAGAAGAACGGGAAGCTCTGATTCACCGTGCAGGTAGTTTGCCATGGATCCAGCTGTCAGTACGCTCGTTGTGCGATCTCGAACTGTTGGCGACCGGCGCCTTCTCGCCCGTTGATCGGTTCATGAACCAACGCGATTACGAATCGGTTCTTCGAACAATGCGTATGGCCGATGGAACCCTGTTTCCGATTCCAATAACGCTTCCCGTTACTCCAGAAGCCAACATCAAGCCGGGAACCGAGATTGCGTTGCGCGATGCCAAGAATGATCTTCTTGCTGTCCTGACTGTCGATGAAGTGTATGAGCGAGATCTAGAGTTGGAAGCACAATCAATTTGTGGAACAACAGATGTTCGCCACCCGTTGGTGGCCGAAATGCATAATTGGGGCAAGTTGTACGTGTCCGGTCCGATGAGAGTTGTTAGCTTACCGAGGCATTATGACTTTACCGATCTACGAATGACGCCCGCCGCTGTTCGCCAGAGATTAGCAGAAACCGGTCACAGTAATGTCGTTGCATTTCAGACCCGTAACCCCCTTCATCGTGTGCACGAAGAATTAACGAAACGGGCAGCGGCAAGTGTCGATGGCGCGTTGCTTGTGCATCCAGTAGTAGGACAAACCAAACCTGGTGACGTTGATCATTACACGCGCGTGCGCAGCTACAAGGCGCTCTATGAAAACTACTATGACCGACAGAGAACCGTTTTAAGTCTATTACCATTGGCAATGCGTATGGCAGGGCCGCGCGAAGCTCTCTTGCATGCAATCATCCGGCGTAATTATGGTGCGAACCACTTTATCGTTGGACGCGACCATGCCAGCCCGGGAATTGATTCAACGGGTAAACCCTTCTATGGACCATATGACGCTCAGCAACTTCTGACGGAGCACGCCTCAGAAATCGGGGTGACAATGGTTCCCTTCCAGGAATTGGTTTACCTGCCACACGAAGATCGTTATGAAGAAGCGGACAAAATTTCCCCCGGAACAGAGACGCTTTCGATCTCCGGCTCGCGTGTCCGAGAAGAGTATTTGAATGGCGGAAAGCAATTGCCCGCATGGTTTACCAGGCCTGAAGTGGCTTCGATTCTTGCAAAGTCATATCCGGCCCGCGAGCAACAAGGGTTCTGCATTTGGTTTACAGGTCTATCGGGCGCAGGAAAATCAACCATAACGGAAGCGCTGACGGAAATGCTTACGGAATGTGGCAGGCAGGTGACGGTGCTTGATGGCGATGTCGTTCGAACGCACTTGTCGAAGGGACTCGGCTTCAGCAAAGAGGATCGCGATACGAACATCGTGCGTATTGGATATGTTGCGTCGGAAATCGTCAGGCATGGTGGTGCGGTGATTTGTGCGGCGGTCAGTCCGTATCGTGCCGCCCGCAACGAAGTACGAAACATGGTCGGTGCTGACAATTTTGTCCTCGCCTATGTAAACACGCCGATTGATGTTTGCGAACAGCGAGACATTAAAGGTTTGTACGCGAAGGCCAGACGTGGCGAAGTCAAAGGATTTACCGGAGTCGACGACCCGTATGAGACTCCAATTGATCCTGATTTGCTTCTGGAAACGACAAACTGCAATCCAGAAGAAAATGCACAGCAGATTATTTCCAGACTGGTGAGCAAAGGGTTCCTTCCAAAGCAATAACTCCCTCCAATACGGCAATTACAGTCCCAGTCATGGTTGAACATAACAGACACAATGGCCCCGTGTTCATTATCGGTTATCCGCGTTCAGGAACGACTTTGCTGCGAGCGCTGCTCGGTGCTCACTCGGAGATCGAACTGGTAAACGAACCGGGGCTCATCCGAGGATTGCGAACGGCTGGCCACAACGTTAACGATGTATTTCCGCGCGAAACACTGCCAACGCTGTTGGAGCAACTACGGAAGGTTGGGCCAAGTCGCAGGCACCTCCAGGCTCTGTCATCGGAAACACTGCGTGAGTTTATTTACACACGCCGTCGCACGTTCAAGCAGGTGTATGAGTTATTGCTTCCGAAACCGAAAGGTTACGTCGTGTGGGGTGAGAAGAGTGTCGGGAATATTTTTTACATACGCGAGCTTCACCAGCTGTACCCCGATGCTGTTTTTGTTCATATCATCCGAGATCCGAGGGCAGCTTTACTTTCTCACTATCGTAAAAGGTACGCGGGATGTGCTGATGCGCTCCCACCTTTCGATGTTGATAGTATTCGTTTCTTCGTTCATGGCGCGTTGTTGTGGAATCAATGGTACAACGCGGCTGAACGGGCTTCTCGATCCCTGGGTGGAAGGATCGTCCTGCAAGTTGGTTATCGCGAACTCGTGACAAATCCAGAAAAGCAGTTGACGGATATTTGTCGGGCAGTGGGATTGAAGTTTGAACCGGACATGCTTGATTCGGCAAACAGGCAGCATGATCCCGTGCTCATTCCAAAAAATGGCACGGCTTATGCACACCGAAACTTGGCCCAACCGATTAAGCCCGAGCGCGCGAACAGCTTCGATGAGCTGCCTGCATGGGCTGCATTCATCGTCGAAAAGTATGTTGGACACCGGCTTGCGGCACTCGGCTTCGCTCCAAGCAAACACAAGCCTGGCACTGTAGAGAAAATTCGAGTCGGTTTAGAGATGCTCATCGCGGAACGCAAGATCTATTCGAACGTGCTCAAGGATGTAGCGATTCGTCATGGGTTGAAGAAACCAACACCACCCTCGTCGCTTCGAAAGACCGCGTAACCTCACTATCGTGCAACAGTCAGTGGCAACTCAAACAGAACTAACAGCAGCAGTTTCAGTCGAGAGGCAATCCGCAAACGACTTCGACCCGCCGGGTCGTATGCCGGAGGTTCTTGTCCTATCCTCGTCACTCTTAACTGACCGGATGTTTTTGCACACTCGATTTCTCGACGTCTTGAACAGTCAATCATCGGTACGAATTTGGGCAACGTCTGCGGGAAATCCTCGCTTTCAGGAAACATGGAACTCCGCGCCTGCAAAAGTCGAGGACTTTCCGGAAATAAGATCATTTCGCGAATTCCCGCATAACTATTTGCGGCGACTAAATGAGTTCACCTGGGATTTTCGCCAGATGCCGCCAAGCCGCCTTAGCATGATGCGGCACGTTCGAGATAAGAAATGGCAGAAGTCGATTCGGGTGCTGAAACTTCCGGCCAAGGTTCTCGCGGGACTGAAAGCGGAGCAGATTCTGGAAAATCGTTTGGAAAAGCTGCTGCTCAGTTATCCCAGAAGCAGCGATGCGAGCGAAGCGCTTAAAAAGAATCCGCCGGCAATCGTTTTTACGACAGGACCTTTCCAATTTGAGCAGCCCGCGATCGTTGCTGCTGCAAGGAACCTGGGGATTCCATCATTAGCCCTGATCCCGTCATGGGACAACATCTCAACAAAAGCGCGTATGGTGTTTAAGCATGATGGATACGTCGTGTGGTCTACGCAGATGGAACGGGAACTGTGGGACTTCTATCCACACACGCAAGATGTCCCCGTTTACGTTGTTGGGGCGCCGCAATTCGATGTCTTCTTTCAGCAGAAATTTCAGCAGTCACGGGCAGATTTTTGTGCATCACAGGGTTTGCGCTCCGACTTGCCGATCATCTTGTATGCGGTTGGATCTCCGAATTTCCTGCAGGAGCATCACGGTGCGCTGGAACTAGCTGAACGAATTCAACGCGGCGAGTTGGGTGATGTTCAAATGCTCGTTAGACCACACCCTATTCACGACAATGCGGCAATATCATCGCTGTTCGATCGCTTTGCTCCGAGAGTTGTACCCCAACGTACCGCCGAAGCGGGAACGGCTTTGACGGCTCGATCGCAGGGTGAAAGCCACATAACAGAATGGGTAAACACCTTCCGTCACGCTGATGTAGTAGTGAATCTTTCTTCCACGGCCACTGTCGATGCTGCAATTTTCGATCGGCCGGTCGTAAATCTTGATTTCGATCCTGAGCCGGGCGGGCCCAATCAGGCGTTGGTTAAGGATGTGAACCATTTGTGGACTCACTTCAAACCAGTTGCTGAATCTGGTGGCGTTTGGCTCGTTAATGATTACACGGAAATGGTGGAAGCAATTCGGACCTATTTGCGTACACCACAACTACACAGCGAGCGACGTCGTTGGCTAGTCGAGTATGTGTGTGGCTACATCGACGGCCGCTCGGGAGAGCGAATGGCGGAGGCAATACTGGACTTCGCGCATCGGGCAATCGTTCATCAGAATCGCGAACCGCAATAACCCGCGAGCCGAAATCAATCCTTCTTAATTCGATGAACTCCTCGAACGGCAAAGAAAGTTCTACGTTCAGTTGTCTCGTAATCGGCGGCACTAGTCTGCTCATTCGTTGCACTGATCTGCTCTTACAGAATGGTCATCACGTTTGCGGAATTGTTTCTTCAGACGAAGCCGTTGTTCGCTGGGCGGAAGAACAGCATGTTCCGGTAATTCGCCCAGACGCCGAACTCGCAGCATCGTTACGAGAAAAATCGTTTGATTATCTTTTCAGCATTGTCAACGAACGGATCCTGGACAATGCCATTTTCAAATTGGCCACCCGCGCAGCCATTAACTATCACGACGCTCCGCTACCGAAATACGCAGGAACCCATGCAACCTCGTGGGCCTTACTAAACGGAGAACGAACGCATGGCGTAACGTGGCATCTTATTACCGAACAAGTTGATGCGGGCGACATTCTCAAACAGCGAATCATTGATATCGACTCGGAGGAGACTGCTTTTACCCTTAATACGAAATGTTATGAAGCGGCCATCCATTCCTTTACTGAACTCATACACGAACTTGCTTCGGGCGAATCTAAATTAAAGAAGCAGGATCTCACCCAACGTACATTCTTTCCGAGATTCAAACGCCTGCCTGGAGGCGGCGTGCTTTCGTGGGACCGTTCGGCCAACGAAATTGCTCGTGTGATCCGGGCATTGGATTTTGGACCGCATCCAAATCCGCTGGGATTAGCAAAGATTATCGTTCGCAATGAATTTCTTCTGGTTCCTGAAGTAAAAATTCTGGATTCGCTTTCGAACGAACCCGCGGGAACTCTGATCAGCGTCGATGGAACGTCGCTACGTGTTGCAACGAACACAAATGACGTTCTGCTCAAGAAGCTCGCCACGATTGAGGGAAGGCCCCTGAGTGATATTGAGCTTCGTGAGGAGTATGAGCTGATCCCGGGGAACCAGCTCGAGTCCCTTGATCAGGAAACGTCCAATCGCATCGATGAATTAGTTGCCGCTTATTGCAAACGCGAAAAATTCTGGGTCAACAAGCTCCAGACGCTGCAGCCACTTGACGTGCCGTACGCAAGCCGCACTGCTGCAAGCGCAACCCGACCACATTACCGCGCGGTTCAGATGTCTGTTCCGGAAATGCCCAAGCTACCGGCAGCAATTGACGATCGCGCACAGTTTCTGTTGGTCGCCTGGGCAGCATTCTTGTCGCGCATTTGTAACATCGAAGTGTTCGATCTGGGTGTGAATGAAGAAGGAAGTCGTCAGCAACTCGCAGGATTGGAGGGACTCTTCTCGACGGTATTGCCCGTGCGCGTCGAGATAGTTGATCAATGGACGCTCGCAGATCTCTATCACAGTCTGCGACCGAAACTAACATCAATGCACGAGCAGCAGACATTCTTGCGTGACGTCGCTGCGCGATATCCAATCCTTCGAAGTTCCGCGCTGCAACAGCAACAATCATTTCCCGTCGCTGCACAGATCATCGAGAGTTTGGACACGGTTCCTGAGGTCACAACGGCTGAATTAGTACTCAGAATTCAACGGAATTCGTCAGGCGTCGATTGTGTGTTCAATACGTCTTCGTTTGAGATCAACAACGTCGAGAAAATTCTTCGGCAATTCAGCAATTTCCTCACTGGATATGTCTCCAATTCCAAATGCCCGATCTCCAGGCTTCCGTTGATGTCCGCAGATGAACTGCACGAACTGCTGATCGACTGGAATGCAACTGAAGTCCACTTTGATGGACCGATGCTAATTCATGCGCTGTTTGAAGCTCAGGCTGACGCAACCCCAGACGCAACCGCCGTGGTTTTCAACCAGCAACGACTGACGTATCGAGAACTAAATCAAAAAGCTAACCAACTCGCACGCCGGTTAAGGAAGCTGGGTGTCGGCCCAGAAATATTAGTCGGAATCTGCTGCACTCGTTCAATAGATCTGATTGTCGGCCTCCTGGGAATCCTGAAAGCAGGCGGCGCTTATGTGCCGCTTGACCCAACCTACCCGCAGGAGAGGTTGGCATTTATTCTTGAAGACACGTCCGTGCCCGTGATTGTGAGCCAGCAGGAGTTACTCCAACATCTGCCACCACACACCGCACATGTTCTGTGTCTGGATTCTGATTGGGACAACATTGCGAAGGAATCCAGAGAGAGCCTCTCGTCCGGAGCAAATGGTGAGAATCTCGCCTATCTGATCTACACCTCAGGATCGACTGGTCGTCCGAAGGGTGTTGCGATTGAACATCACAGCACCGCCACATTAGTTCAGTGGGCCAAGGCTGTATTCTCAATTGAAGAACTGGAAGGTGTACTCGCATCGACTTCCGTGTGTTTTGATTTGTCAGTGTTTGAAATCTTTGTGACGCTGGGCAGCGGCGGCAAATTAATCATTGCAGAGAATGCGTTGCACCTACCGACGCTACCCGCTGCAAACGAGGTTACTCTAGTAAACACTGTGCCCTCGGCAATGACCGAGTTGATCCGAATGAAAGGCCTGCCGGCTTCAGTGCGCGTCGTGAATCTCGCTGGTGAACCACTGCGAACCTCATTGGTAAAGCAGATTTACGAAGCAGCGAACGTACAAAAGGTGTTCGATCTCTACGGACCTTCCGAAGATACAACCTACTCAACATTCGCACTCAGAGGCGAAACTGAAGCCGCCACCATTGGCCGGCCAATCGCCAACACTCAGGTGTATTTGCTGGATCGAAATCTGCAACCTGTTCCGGCCGGCATTCCAGGCGAACTTTATCTCGGAGGCGCGGGCCTTGCGCGTGGCTATTTGCACCGTCCGGAGCTGACTGCCGACAGATTCATCCCTGATCCGTTCAATCCTGACACCGGTGCACGTCTGTATCGTACAGGAGACCTCGCTCGCTATTTTCCCGATGGCAAGCTCGAGTATCTCGGCAGACTGGACCATCAAGTCAAGATTCGCGGATTTAGGATCGAGTTAGGCGAAATCGAAACTGCGCTGAAAAAACATGCACTGGTTCGCGATGCAGTCGTGATTGCTCACGAAGATCCGTCAGGAGCACGGAACCTGGTTGCGTATGTCGTCCCTCATCCCGGTCAGACACCCACGACAGTTGAGTTGCGTGATTATCTAAAGGAAAAATTGCCACAGTTCATGGTTCCGTCTGTCCTCATGACGTTGCCGGCAATTCCTCTAACACCAAACGGGAAGGTCGATCGACGCGCACTGCCTGAACCACAGCTGAGTAGCATCCATCTTGACGGGACCTTTGCCGCTCCGACCACTCCAATTGAAGAGGAATTGGTGAAGCTGTGGGAAGAGATCCTGAAAACGCAACCGATCGGCGTCCGGGATAATTTTTTTGAGTTAGGTGGCCATTCGCTTCTCGCGGTTGAGATGTTTGTGAGGATCGAAGACACGTACGGAAAACAACTTCCCCTCGCGACTCTTTTTCAAGCGCCAACTATCGCGCAGCTTGCTGCGCTGTTGCAGAAGAAAGAACCCGCGCCGTCGCTGTCGTCGCTGGTACCGATTCAACCTGAAGGTTCAAAGCCACCGTTTTTTTGCATGCATGCAAGAGGCGGGAATGTTCTGTTCTATCGAGATCTCGCAAAACGGCTCGGTCCGGATCAGCCCTTCTACGGTTTGCAAGCCCAAGGAATGGACGGGAAACGGCCACGTCACAACAGAGTTGAAGACATGGCGGCGCATTATCTCAACGAGATCAGAACGGTACAGCCCAATGGTCCATATTTCCTTGGCGGTGCGTCGTTTGGCGGAACGGCAGCGTTTGAGATGGCTCAACAATTAAGTGCTAACGGCGAAGAGGTTGCATTGGTAGCTTTGTTTGATACCACTGGTCCGGGCTATCCGAAATTGTTGCCCGGCACCAAGGGGGTCCGGTTGCGTCTTTATAACATGACGAGAAGGTTTCAACATCAGTTGAGCAGCCTTCGTCTACTGCCGCCACCAGAACGAGTCAAATACGTAAAGGATAGAGCGAACAGAATTCGCGTAAGGATTTACCGATCATTTAGGAAACTCACGCGTGGCGTCGCGAGCAAAGTTCCGCCCTCGTTGAGGCAGGCGATTTTCTCATCAGCAACAACCGCACCCTGGGCCTTACTTGAGAATGAAAATGCGATCCGACAGGCAGTCAAGAACTACGTTTACAAGCCGTACCCGGGACATGTGACGCTCTTCCGCGCAAGCAAACAACCATTGGGAATATATCCAGATCCGACCTTGGGTTGGAGCGATTTGGTAACAGGACAGCTCGAGATTCACGAGGTGCCCGGATACCACGGCGCCATTGTGGCGGAACCGCACGTCCAATTTCTCGCGGAACAACTTCGAGAGTGTTTGTCCCAGGCACAGAGAGAATCTGCCAGCGCCGGCAGTCCCACAAGCTCGAAGCAAAAGCTGTCGCACCAGACGTCTGCGGCTATTGCTGGTCAAGCCCACGTTTTGGCTCAGGCGTAAGTTGCCCACTCAGGTGGCGCCTGCCGCGCAAAGATTCTGTAGTACGTAACCAACAAGGTGATTTCAAGATGATCAACCACACGGTTCTTGATAGTGTGCCAGTACCTCCCACAGCCATCGAGAAATCAGTAAAGAAACTCGACGACAGTAGACGTAACTGTCGGGATTCGCACATCGTAACAATTCTGCCCCGCGGCGAAGCGATTAGGAATATCGTGTACACGGGCGTGCTCGACGAGATTAGTCGCGAAGCGAAGGTCACACTGATGTCAGTCGTGCCGAACAGCGATCTCGAATCAAAGATGCGCGAGCACTGTCACGAATTTATAGGCTTGCGAGAATCCCCCGAACACTCACTCGTGGAAAATATTCGTGAGGTCCTCGACATGGCGCACGGGCGCTGGTTGTGGTCCAAGGCAGCCCAGGAACGTTGGGTCGTCCATGACATTGAGGCAAACGGCAATGGTCGTTACTGGAAGCGAGCTGTGAAAAAAGTCATTTGCCGGCCGTTTGCTTCCCGGTCGGGTTTGGGTTTGCTCTCCAGAATTGAACGAGCATCTAGCAAAGCCCTTAGGACGACTGACGAGTACGTTAGATTGTTCCAAGAGATTAAGCCATCGCTTGTATTCAACGGTTCACATGTTCATGCGCGCGTAGCCATCCAGGCTGTGCAGGCCGCTCAGTGGCTAGGCATCCCGACCGTTGGGTTCATCTTTTCCTGGGACAACCTGACTTCGCAGGGAAGAATCATCCCCGCCTACGATCATTATCTGGTCTGGAATGAAGGGCTCCAAAACCAGTTGCTGCAGATTTATGACTTCGTGAAACCAGAGCAAGTCATCGTTACGGGTTCACCTCAGTTCGATTTTCACTTTCGTCCCGAGTTCCGATGGTCACGTCGGGAGTTTTGCGCGAAGGTAGGCGCAGACCCGAAGCGTCCGATCGTCCTCTACAGCACGGGGATGGCTAACCACATGCCGGGAGAAGATCTGGTAGTGGAGAGTTTGGCCAAAATGTTGCGCCAAATGAAGGATGTCGGTTCCCCACAACTTCTCGTCCGAGTGTATCCGAAGGACCACACAAACCGATTTGATGAAGTCAAACGTCGCAATCCGGATGTTCTATTTCCGGAAATCCCGTGGGAGCGCGCGTGGCTTACGCCACACATGGAAGATACGTATCTCTTAACGAATACGCTTCGTCACGTTGCGTTAGGAATTAACGTCGCGTCTACAGTTTCACTTGAGTTATGTATGTTCGATAAGCCGGTGATCAATGTCGGTTATAACCCGCCGGGCATGAACATCAGTCCGCTTGATTACGCTCGATATTACGATTTCGATCACTATCGGCCTGTCGTGCAAAGCGGCGCTGTCACAGTCGCATGGACCGAGGACGAGATGCAGCAACTGTTACGAAAAGCATTGACGCAGCCGCAAGCTGATCGAGCGAAACGACAGATGTTGATTGAAAGCATGTTCGGCCATCGTCTTGACGGTTACAGCGGAACTCGCGTTGCGCACTGTCTCGTCAAACTCGCCGAAATGGGTTCGCTCGCCTACGCCTGAGAAGGATGAAAACGAACGCAAAAACCAAGGTGTCTGTAGTGACGCCCACGCTGCGGCGGCCAACTGAGGTCTCAGGTTTATTAAGAAATCTGGCTCAGCAAACCACTCTGCCGCAAGAAGTCATTCTCGTTGATGGTGCGCCGCCAGAGGAAACGGCGACTGAAGAGATAGTTGTCACACTGAAACATTTGCTGCCGTTTCAATGTCACTATCTGAGAAGTGAGCGCGGAACCGCCGTGCAGAGAAACAGGGGCGTTAAGGAAGCTTCAGGCACTTCGTTTATAGCTTTTGTGGACGATGATGTGCGATTAGAGCCCGATTTTCTCGAAAAGATTCTCGACGTCTTTACGCAGGATTCACAAAAGCGCATCGGCGGCATTGTCGGATATCGGATTAATCAAAACTTTGCTTTCAGTTCCCATGAGCGCTGGCGTTGGTATCGCCGCCTGAGATTGCTTTCGACTTATGAGCCTGGTCGGTACGACTTTAAGAGTGGCTATCCAATCAACTCCAACGCACAACCGCCATTTCAAGGAGTTCGTCAGGTCGATTTCATGACGACCGCTTGCGCTGTCTGGAGGCGCGAAGTTTTTGAAAGCGGACTCCGATTCGATCCTTTCTTCAGCGATTACGGAGTTCTTGAAGATGCGCATTTCTCTCTTCGCGCGGGACGGCAATGGGAATTGCTTCAATGTGGTGACGCACATTGCACCGAAGCCCACTCGCCCAACGGACGTGTGGATCGAAAAAAGATTGGTTACAAGTGCGTCGTTAATTACTACTACGTATTTCGCGACGTAGTTCAACCTCTAACCTGGCGACACCAACTCCGTTTCTGGCGTTTTCAACTGTTCGAGTTGTTTCGGATTGGCGCCTCAGCTTTGCGTCGACGACGATCAAGTGATTGGTTGGAATTACGCGGTCGATTGGCGGGTTTTGTAGGTGTGCTGCGTGGTCACGGTTCGCCTGGCAACAAAAAATATGCAGTCTAACTTTTCCATCCGACAAAACTGGAAGCGCCTCAGCATGCTGGTAAAGCGGAACACCGTATTCAGCATTGTCATTGCTTCTGCGCTTGTGCTCATTGCGGCGCGCTTTGTTGCCCCATTCGAAGTGGGGAAGGACCAGTCGTCTCAGTTGGAAGCTGCGCAAAACCTGGTTCAAGGGCGAGGTCTTACGACGACTAATGATGTGCCGCCTGCATCGTTCGATATCACGGTCGATCCCCAACCGAGATACTTAACGTGGTGGCCTCCCGGGTTTTCCATAATTTTGGCCGCGTTCCTCGAACTGGGATTGTCGCTGCTCTTATCTCTCAAATTGATCTACGCAGCAACGACGCTTCTCGGCTGGATCGGGTGGGGAATCATTCTTAGCCAATTCGTTAAAGAGCCACTTTCAATCGGAGGCAGACAATTTCCAACTCATGTCGTTATCGCAGCCCTGGCGCCGATTTTCTTTACGTTGGGCTGGGACGGAACTGACATTTTTCTTTGGGCCGGCATTCCGTTTGTCTTTCTCGCTCTCGTCAAACAAAGTGAACGTCAAGCGTCATATCTTACGGCCGCGGTCGCTGGCCTTCTTTTCGGCGCACTGTATGCCGTTCGCTATTCAAGCCTGTTTCTTGGTTTAGCTGGTTTGTTGATACTTGTTCAGGTTCGCTTTCCCGATTACAAAGATAGTCTTAAGCGGTTCGCCATCTTTTTAGCATCTAGTCTCACGTTAATTCTCCCAACATACCTTTACAGCAAGTTCTACGCGGTTGGAACCGGCGGCATTGCGGATCGAGCAACGCTTAGCCGATTCACGTCGAGTCTGTCGGTTGTGATCAGGAACATGTCACAAAAGCTGTACATCTCGGCGAACATGATTTTCGGCATTCCTCTGCCGGATCAAATCATTTTTAAACTGAACTCGACCGTACTGTTTTACGTGTCGGGAATAATTTGCGCCGGAATCCTCTTGATTGTGCCACTGCTGCTTATCAGGAACCGGCAACGCGACGGACAACCTTTTCAGAGTGATAGGGCTTTTAGTCTCTGGCTTCTTCCAATCTCGCTACTCGGCTTTCTGATTGGGATCAATTTGGCAGTGAGGCTGGGACTGCTCGGCATCAAAAGGTATTACGAACCGCTTGCCCTGGCAGGTTTTCTTGTTTTTTATCAACTCGCAACAATTAGAAAAATCAATCCCGTTACGACTTTTGTTGCCCGCGCCGTGGTAGTCGCTTTCGTTTTGTACGTCTGTGTTTATATGCCCGTCCAGGCGTTCCTGCCCGAGCGAAATGGTTTTCTAGTCGAAACAGTGCTCGGATATGTTCCGTCAAAGAACGTTCGATATCGCGGAACCTCTTACAAACTCAGCTACCCTAGTTTCATGATGTTTTCATCGAAAGAGAGTTCTAAAAGAAAGTTGAAAGAATTGGCGGTAGCGGATCCGAAAGCGCTCTTTTTTGTCGAGGAGTATGCGTGCTTCACTTACGACCGGTTCCAGCAAGGAGGACCAGTCTTAGGTAAAACGATGCGTATATTCCCCACAACTGACTACTGGAAACAAGCTCATACCAGCACACCGGTGAGAGTCTATTGGGTTCTAAATGAGCAGACCGACCTGAATTTTGTGCAGCCTGCAAATCAAAAACTCGTCTACATAGATCCGGTTGAACAAACCAAGATCCTGGTATCGGAATTTCCTGCGAGCTACAGATTTGGCGATGAGAGTAAGGGCCAGTTCGTCGCAGGCCTGCATGACTAACTACCACAAAGTCCACTGTACCAATGAAGTTGCTGGTTGTTTCTTATAAACAGTGCTGGTTAACCGACTCCGCGGAGCGCCGGTTCGCGACCGACGGTGGTTTTCCTTTTCAGATGAGTGCGCTGTCTGAACTCTTCGATGAAACTCGGCTGTGCCTGCCTTTTGGCCCAAGAGAACTGGCCTCAGGAGAAACTCCTTTGACGGGCCACAATCTGCGTGTGGTACCGCTTCCATCTCCCAGTGGAACCGGCGTTTTGCGCAAATTGGGTTTTCCCTTCTGGTTGATACGCAGTGCAACCACACTGTTTCGTGAAATGTGGACTGCCGATGCAGTTCACGCTCCGATTCCAGGCGACATCGGAACCGTTGGAATGCTGCTGGCGTTCTTGATGCGGAAACCGTTGTTTGTCCGGCACTGCGGTAACTGGTTTGTGCAACGCACGCCGGCCGAACATTTTTGGAAATGGTTTATGGAAAGGTTTGCCGGTGGTCGCAATGTTATGCTCGCGACCGGCGGCGCAGCAGAGCAGCCTTCGCTGCGAAATCCACATCTCCGCTGGATTTTTGCAACGTCATTGACCGATAAGGAGTTACGTGCTGGTGCTCATTACGATCGTCGAATGCCTGATCAAAATGTGCGACTAATCATCATTTGCCGTCAGGAAAGAGAAAAGGGCACGGACGTCGTCATTCGCAGTTTACCTAGAATCCTCGAGCGTTTTCCGACTGCGACGTTGGATGTTGTTGGTGACGGCGCTGCATTGCGTGGCTTCAAACAACTGGCCGAAAGTCTGAGCCTTTCTGATCGGGTAACGTTCCACGGCAAAGTTGACCATGACGCAGTCGTCAACCACCTGCGACAGGCCGACGTGTTTTGCTTTCCCACGACGTCTTCCGAAGGTTTTCCGAAAGCCGTGCTCGAGGCGTTGGCCCAAGGAGTCCCAGTTGTAACCACTCGCGTTTCGGTGCTACCCAGACTTATCGGACAGGGAGGCGGGACGTTACTGGAAGAACCCACGCCGTCGGAAGTTGCGAACGCCGTCATCGAAATTCTTTCAAACCCCGATAGGTATGCGGACATGCGGAGGAAAGCTGTAGA
>Ga0114129_10004889_pt1 | contig 18911 bp, 16 predicted proteins | sample RhiMetdeltSRZDD1_FD_80071 | JGI IMG/M metagenome (GOLD analysis project Ga0114129, IMG submission 80071) | Populus rhizosphere microbial communities from Tennessee, USA - Rhizosphere MetaG P. deltoides SRZDD1 (version 2) (version 2) | ecosystem: Host-associated > Plants > Roots > Rhizosphere >...
GCCTGCGCGAGCGTGGACCGCGGGGCGCCGGTAATGGCAATCAGCTTCGCGCCGAGCCGCCGGATCGTTTCGAGCAGACCCAGGAGCTCGTCGGTCTCGCCGCTGTACGACAACGCGACGACAACATCGTCGCCCTGGATGACGCCGAGATCGCCGTGCATCGCTTCGGCAGGGTGAAGGAACAGCGCGGCGGTGCCGGTGCTCGTCAGCGTCGCGGCGATCTTCTGGCAGATGATGCCGGACTTGCCCATGCCCGTCAGAATCACGCGCCCCTTGCACTGGCGGAGCAGTTGCACGGCGCAATCGAACTTCGCGTCGAGCCGATCGACGAGCGACAGAATCGCCGCGGCTTCGGTTTCGAGAACCTTGCGCGCCAGCCCCCGGTCAGCCACGGAGCGGCACCTCGGACGGCTTGACGATCGCGTCGAGGGCGATCAGGCGGCGGAGCAGCGGCTCGAGCTTGTCGACGCGCAGCGCGTTCTGCGCGTCGCTCTTCGCGCGCGACGGCTCTTCGTGCACCTCGACGAAGACGCCGTCGACGCCGGCCGCGACGCCGGCCGAGGCGAGCGGCTCGATGAACTCCGCCTGTCCGGCCGTCACACCGTCGCCGCCGCCGGGCAGCTGCAGGCTGTGCGTCACGTCGAAGACGACGGGAACGCCGAGCGCGCGGATGATCGGGAACGCGCGCATGTCGACGACGAGGTTGTGGTAGCCGAAGCTGACCCCGCGCTCGGTGACGATGACGCGCGGGTTGCCGGCGTCCGCCGCCTTGGCGATCGCGTGCTTGATGTCGTCGGGCGCGAGGAACTGGCCCTTCTTGATGTTGACGGCGCGGCCCGTCTGCGCGGCGGCCACAATCAGATCGGTCTGGCGCGAGAGGAATGCCGGAATCTGCAGCACGTCGGCGACGTCGGCCGCGGCGCGCGCCTGCGCCGGCTCGTGAATGTCCGTCAGGATTGGCACTCGAAGCTGCGCCTTGATGCCCGCGAGGATGCGCAGACCTTCGTCGAGCCCCGGCCCGCGAAACGAACGGCCCGACGTCCGGTTGGCCTTGTCGTACGAGGCTTTGAAGATGAACGGCACGCGGAGACGCCGGGCGATGTCGGCGAGCGTTCCAGCGAGATCGGACGCGTGCTGTTCGCTCTCGATGACGCAGGGGCCGGCGATGAGCACGAGCGGGCTCCCGCCGCCAATCGAGATATCCCCCAGCTTGAGCGGCGTCACGGGGGTTGATTATAGGTCGGGTAGGCCGAGTAGGTCGGGTGGGTCGGGTGAGTCAGACCTAGCGACTCACCTGATCCAGGTGACCAACCCGCCCCACCTGACCCACCAGGCCATGCGCCGTCTTGTGCTCGTAGGACGCCGCCACGAACGCCGCGAACAACGGATGCGGCTTCGTCGGCTTCGACTTGAACTCGGGATGGAACTGGACGGCGAGATACCACGGATGGCCGGGCAGCTCGGCGATTTCCACGAACTTCCCGTCGGGCGATCGTCCCGAGATGCGCAGGCCGCGTTCGCTCAGGGCGCGCTCGTAGAGGCAGTTAAACTCGTACCGATGACGATGCCGCTCGTGAACGAGACTCGATCCGTACACGCGCTCGGCGAGCGATCCGGGCGCCAGCTCGCATGCGTACGCGCCGAGGCGCATCGTGCCGCCGAGATCGTCGACGCCGAGCAGATCGCGCAGCTTGTAGATGATTTTCGTCGGCGTCTCCGGATTGCATTCGGTGGAATCGGCCTCGGAGAGCTCCGCGACGTTGCGCGCGTACTCGACGGTCGCCCACTGGAAGCCGTAGCAGATGCCGAAGTAGGGGATGCCGCGCTCGCGCGCGACCTGCGCGGCCTGCATCATGCCGCGTGTCCCGCGATTGCCGAATCCGCCCGGCACGAGGATGCCGTCGGCGCCGTCGAGCAGATGACCGCCGTTCGGCTCCTCGAGCGCTTCGGCTTCGATCCACTTGATGTTGACCTTGAGGCGGTGCGGAAAGCCGCCGTGATAGAGCGCTTCGTTCAGACTTTTGTAGGAGTCCTCGTACCCGACGTACTTCCCGACGACGTGGATCGTGATGTCGTCGACCGGGTTCTTGATCCGGCTGACCAGGTCCTCCCACGGCTGCATGCGCCGCTCGGTCTGCGGCAGATGCAGGTACCTCAGCACGATGCGATCGAGTCCTTCGGCGGCGAGGACGAGCGGCACTTCGTAGATCGTCGAGACGTCCTTCGCGGTGATGACGGCTTCTTCGTCGACGTCGCAGAAGAGCGCGATCTTGCGCTTGATGTCCGGATCGAGGAAGCGATCGGTGCGGCAGAGCAGGATGTCGGGCTGAATGCCGATCGATCGCAGGTCGCGGACGCTGTGCTGTGTCGGCTTGGTCTTCAGCTCGCCGGCCGTGCCGATGAACGGCACGAGCGTGAGGTGAATGTACAGCGAGTTGTCGCGGCCGACTTCCTGCCGGAACTGACGAATGGCTTCGAGGAAGGGCAGGCTCTCGATGTCGCCGACCGTGCCGCCGATTTCCACGAGCACGATGTCGACGTCCTTCGACACGGCCCGAATCGCGTCTTTGATTTCGTTCGTGATGTGAGGGATGACCTGAACCGTGCGGCCGAGGTAGTCGCCGCGGCGCTCCTTCTGGATGACGCTCTGATAGATCTTCCCGGTCGTCCAGTTCGATTCCTTCGTCGTAACTATATTGGTGAATCGTTCGTAGTGGCCGAGATCCAGATCGGTTTCCGCCCCATCGTCCGTCACGTACACCTCGCCGTGCTGATACGGGCTCATCGTGCCCGGATCCACGTTGATGTACGGGTCGAACTTCTGCATCGTCACCGTGTAGCCGTGGCCCTCGAGCAGGCAGCCGATCGAAGCGGCCGCGAGCCCCTTGCCCAACGAGGAGACGACGCCGCCGGTCACGAAGATGTATTTGGGGGTTCGTCCGTCCATGGTCCTCTCTAGCTTGAGGAGGGCACCGCGAGCAGGCGGCGCACCTGTTCCAGATCTTCGGGCGTGTTGACCTCGAACGACTCGTACTTCGTTTCGACAGCCTTGATGCGGATGCCGTGTTCGAGCGCACGCAGCTGCTCGAGCGCTTCGGCGCGTTCGAGCGGAGTCGGCTCGAGCGTCGCGAGGACGAGCAGGGTGCTGCGCCGATAGGCGTAGAGGCCGATATGTCGATAGAGCGGCGGCCAGCCGCCGCGCGGATCGCGCACGAACGGGATTGGCGCGCGGGAGAAGTACAAGGCGAACCCGCCGCGATCGAGGACGACTTTCGTGACGTTCGAATTGTTCAGCTCGGCGGTGTCGTGGATGCGCCGGTACAGCGTCGTCATCTGCAGGGAGCGATCGGCGATGAACGGCGCGACCAGTTCGCCGATGGCCGCCGGATCGATGAGGGGTTCGTCGCCCTGCACGTTGACGATGATGTCGGCGTCGAGCGTCGCCGCGACCTCGGCGAGACGATCGGTGCCGGTTTCGTGCGTCGCTTTCGTCAGCCGCACCTTGCCGCCGAAGTCGTTGACGCGCGTCGCAATCCGCAGATCGTCGGTGGCGACAATGACCTGCGAGACGACGGGCGATGCCGCGGCGCGCCGATAGACGTGCTCGATCATCGGACGGCCGTCGATGTCGGCGAGCGCTTTACCAGGAAGCCGTGTCGATGCGTATCGGGCGGGGATGACGGCGACGATGTTGAGTGGAGGAACCGTATCGACTTTGGAACCAGTCGAGACAGGGTGCACGACGAATAATAACACGCCGGTGAAAAGGCCGTGCTACGATCTGGCGCGTACGCGATGAATCTGAAGCGAACGGCGACCTTCGGCGTCGTCGGCGGAGCACTCGCGGTTTGGCTCGCGAGCGCAGCGACGTCGAATCGCACGCTGCGGCCGCCGATCATCGTGCCGCCGTCGCCGATCGATTCTCGCGGCGCGGCGCTCGCCGAAGAAGTTGCGCGGCTGCACGAGCGTCTCCGGCCGACGGCGACGCCGAACCAGCCCAGCCGAAATCTCTTCAGCTTCCGCTCCGCGCCCGCGCGCGCACTCCCGCCGCCCGCGGCGCCGCCGCCCGCGATCGTCGAAGCGCCCGCCCCGCAACCGGCGCAGCCATCGTTGAAGCTCGCGGGCATCGCCGAAGACGACGGGCCGAACGGACCGGCGCGCACGGCGATCATCGCCGGCGACGGTCAGTTGTTCATGGTGAAGGAAGGCGACGCCGTCACGCTCCGCTATCGCGTGGCGAAAATTTCCGCGGACGTCGTCGAGCTGACGGATCTCACGGACAACTCCGTCCGTCGCCTCGCATTGAAATAACATTTGTCGGTCGCGATCATCATCAATCCAATCTCCGGTGGTGCGCGGCCGGAAACGGCGGCCGCTCGCGCGGCGCTTGCGGTCCGCGTCATCGAGCGGCACGGCGATCGGCCCGAGATTTTCGTGACGGAGCGATCCGGCCACGCGCGGGAGCTGGCGCGCGCCGCCGTCGCGCGCGGGATGCGCCTGGTCATCGCGTGGGGCGGCGACGGGACGATCAACGAGGTCGCGTCGGTGCTGGCGTTCGGCGACGTGCCGCTCGGCATCGTGCCCTCCGGCTCGGGGAACGGTCTGGCGACCGAGCTCGCGATCAGCCGGCAGCCGGAGCGCGCCATCGCGGAGGCGCTCGCGGCCGAATCGCGGCCGATCGACGTCGGCGAGCTCGAAGGGCGATTGTTCGTGAACATCGCCGGCATCGGCATCGACGCGCACATCGCGGCGCAATTCAACGCCGGCGGCAATCCACGACGCGGATTCGCCGGGTATGTCCGCGTGACCGGCCGCGCGCTGACGACCTACGTCGCGCGCCGCTATCGCATCGTCACGAGCGCCGGACAGGTTGACGCACGCGCGCTGACGGTGACGATCGCCAACGCGCCGCAGTGGGGCAACGGCGCGCAAATCGCGCCCGGCGCGCGCGTCGACGACGGCCTGGTCGATCTCGTCGTGATCGAGGAGCAGTCGCGGTTCCGAACCGTGTGCCAGTTGCCGCGATTGTTCAACGGCACGGTCGCGCGGATTCGAGGATGCACGATGAGCCGCGTGCGACAGGCGACGATCGAATGCGACGAGCCGATGATCTTTCACGTCGACGGGGAGCCGGTGCAGGGAGGGACCACACTCCGCGCGCGTGTGCATCCGGGCGCGCTGCGGGTGGCCGCGCATCCGCAGGGCTGAAGCCACTGTGGCGCAGCCCTTCAGCGCTGCGTTAGAGCCTGACCACCCACGCGCGGCGAACCGGTGGAACGCGGCGGATTTCTTCCACGGCTTGATCGAGGATCTGCGGCGCATCGCGATCCTCGTCGACGTTGACGACGCCGATTGCGCCAGTCTCGCCCCGTCCGAGCGCGAAGTTGGCGATGTTCACGTGATGGCGGCCGAGAATCGTGCCGACCTCGCCGATGACGCCCGGCTGATCGTTGTTGGCGATGAGCAGCATCGTGCCGCCGAGCGGCGCCTCGACCGGCACGCCCTGGACCGAGACGAGCCGGAGACTGCCCGGCTCGAAGACCGTGCCTTCGACCCACCGCTCGCCCGCATCGGTGTGCAGCTTGATCGACAGCAGGCTCGTGAAGTGGCGCGCGCGCGAGCTGCGCGATTCCACGATGTAGATGCCCCGCGCGCGGGCTGCCGCGCAGGCGTTGACGATCGACACGCCGCTCGACAGAATCGGCCGTAGCACGCCGGCCGCCGCGCTCGCCGCGAGCACTTCGACGCCGCGGCTCTCGACGAGTCCGCCGTAATACCGCACGCCAAGCTCTTCGATGCGCGCCGCGCCCATCTGGGCGACCAGCGCGCCCAGATGATCGGCCAGCCGAATCCAGGGCTGCAGCCGCTGCAGTTCGTCGGGGTGCACCGATGGAAAGTTCACGGCGTTGCGGACGATGCCGTCGCGCAGGAAATCGCGGACCGTCGCGGCCGTTTCAATGCCGACGAGCTCCTGCGCTTCCTCCGTCGACGCCGCGATGTGCGGCGTCGCGATGACCTGCGGCAGTTGGGCGAGAGACCAATCGGATGGCGGCTCCGTCTCGAAGACATCGAGCGCGGCGCCGGCCACGGTGCCGGTTTCGATCGCGCGGCGCAGCGCACTTTCGTCCACGAGCTCGCCCCGCGCCGTGTTGACCAGGCGCATACCGGGTTTGCAGCGCGCGAACCGGTCGTCATTGAACAGGTACTTCGTCTCGGCGGTCAGCGGCAGATGCAGCGTGATGTAGTCGGCGGCGGCGCACATGGCGTCGAGCGAGATCAGCTCGGCGCCGGAGGCGGCGGCGATCTCCTTCGAAATGAACGGATCGTGCGCGACGACGCGCATGCCGAACGCCCGCGCGCGCTGCGCGACCTCTTGTCCGATCCGCCCGAGTCCCGCGACGCCAAGCGTCTTCCCGCGCAGCTCCGTGCCGACGAACCGCTTTTTGTCCCACTTGCCGTCCTTCATCGCGCGGTCGGCGGCCGGGATCAACCGGGCGAGGGCGAGCATGAGCGCGCACGCGTGCTCCGCGACGCTGATGCTGTTCGCGCCCGGCGCGTTGACCACGAGAATGCCGCGCGCGCTCGCGGCGTCGACGTCGACGTTGTCGACCCCGGTGCCGGCACGGGCCACGATGCGAAGGCCCGGTCCGGCTTCGAGCAGGCGGGCGTCGACCTTCGTCGCGCTGCGCACGAGGAGCGCGTCCGCGTCCGCGAGCTCAGCCGCGAGCGCGGAGGGCTGGCGTCCGGAGCGGGCATCTACGACCCAACCCGTCTCCGCGCGAAGCAGCTCCAGCGCGGAGGGCGGGAGATCGTCAGCGACGACGATTTTCAATGGGATTTGGCGGGCCCGATGCTGCGGACGTAGTTGACGACGTCCCAGATCTGATGCGTCGTCAGCTTTTTGCTGTACGGTTTCATCCCGGTGTTGCGCGCCCCGTCACGAATGACGAGGAACATCTCGCCGTCGGTCGATCCGTGCTTCCAGTCGGCGTCGGTGAGGTCGGGCGGCTTGGGATTCAGCTCCTCGCCCATCGAGCCGTCGCCCTTTCCGGTGGCGCCGTGGCAGCCCGCGCAATTCTTGTCGTAGAGCACGCGCCCCGCCGCAATCGACGTGGCGTCGGCCTTGACGGGATTCGTCATCTTCGCCGCGGCCGGATGGCGATGCACACCGGTCGTCGGATGCTGATGCCCTTGCGCGAAGAGAGACGCTCCGGCGCCGACGGCGAGCCCGAGCGCGATCGTCGCGAGCACTGATGGCGTTTTCATCGCTACAGTATAATCCTCCGGTTTCGCACATCGCGATTGACGCGGCCGTGTTGCCCTGCCGTGGTGCAATTCGCTAAAACATTCCGAATGCAGCGTAACAGCGTGGTAACCAACGAGCCTTTTCCACAGAGTTTTCCACAACGTTCGCGGAAATCTTCCGGCGTCTGACGGTGGGCTGACCTAAAGAAGCGCTCAGCTCGCGGCAGTCGGCCGTCAGCTCGCACTGTCTGAAAAAAATGCGCTGCGGGCAAGCGTTCAGAGAGCTGAGCACTGTGGCAGAGAGACACCAATGATGAAAGCGCCAACGACCGGTACTGCGATCTCGCGCAAGAGCGGCCAGCTTGTCGTTCCTGATGATCCGATTATTCCGTTCATCGAAGGCGACGGCACTGGTCCCGATATCTGGCGTTCCAGCGTGCGCGTCATGGACGCCGCCGTGCAGAAGGCATATGGAGGGAAGCGCCAGATCGCGTGGATGGAAGTGTACGCCGGCGAAAAGAGCTTCAAGCAGTACAACACGTGGCTGCCCGACGAGACGGTCGAGGCATTTCGCGAGTACTACGTCGGCATCAAGGGCCCGCTGACGACGCCCGTGGGCGGCGGCATTCGATCGCTGAACGTCGCTTTGCGTCAGCTGCTCGACCTGTATGTCTGCCTGCGTCCCGTGCGCTGGTACCGCGGCGTCCCGTCGCCGGTGCGGAATCCGGAGAAGGTGGACATGGTGATCTTCCGTGAGAACACGGAAGACATTTACGCCGGCATCGAATATCCCGCCGGGTCGCCCGAAGCCCAGAAGGTCCTCGATTTCTTCGCGCGCGAATTTCCAAAGGACTTCAAGAAGATCCGGTTTGGATCGGAAGCGGCCGCGCGCGAATGGCAGCAGCAGCTCGAGTCGATCGGCGCGCCGCCGCGGCAGGTGGGCGTCGACGTGGGGATCGGGCTGAAGCCAGTCAGCCGCCTTGGCACCGAGCGGCTCGTGCACAGCGCGATCGGCTACGCCCTCAAGTACAAGCGCAAGAGCGTGACGCTCGTGCACAAGGGCAACATCATGAAGTTTACCGAAGGCGCCTTTCGCGACTGGGGGTATCAGGTGGCGAAAGAGTTCTACGGCGCCGTGGAAGTGGACGGCGGCCCCTGGTGCCGGATTCCAGCAGGGAAGCCCGGCGCCGGCCTATTAATAAAGGATGCGATCGCCGACATCACGCTGCAGCAGGTACTCACCCGGCCCGACGAGTTCGACGTCATTGCGACGCCGAATCTGAACGGCGACTATTTGTCGGACGCGCTCGCCGCGCAGGTGGGCGGCATCGGCATCGCGCCCGGCGGCAACATCAATTACGTCACCGGCCACGCCGTCTTCGAGGCGACGCACGGCACGGCGCCCAAGTACGCGAATCAGGACAAGGTGAACCCCGGGTCGGTCGTGCTCTCCGGCGAGATGATGCTGCGTCACCTCGGGTGGGTCGAAGCCGCCGACCTCGTCGTCAAGGGCATGGACGGCGCCATCGCGGCGAAGCGCGTCACGTACGACTTCGCGCGGCTGATGGACGGCGCCACCGAGCTGCGGACCTCGGAGTTCGCGGACGCCATCATCAAGCACATGTAGCTCAGCGTTCAGCTCTCAGAGCGACCGCGAAGGAGCGGAGATGAATCGAAAAGTCACGGTTGTGGGCGGCGCGGGCAACGTTGGCGCCACCGTCGCGCGCGGGGTGGCCGACAAACAGCTCGCCGATGTGGTCGTCATCGACATCGCCGACCAGAAAGCGGCGGGCGTCGCGCTCGACATGCTCGAGGCGTGCCCGATCTGGGGATCGGATTCGAGGGTCCTCGGCACCGGCGATTACGCCGAGAGCGCCAACTCGGACGTCGTGGTCATCACGTCGGGCCTGCCGCGCAAGCCGGGCATGAGCCGCGACGACCTGCTGAACGTGAACTACAAGATCATGCAGCAGGTGACGGAGCAGATCGTCAAATACTCGCCCAACTGCATCATCATTCCGGTCTCGAATCCGCTCGACGCGATGGCGCAGGCCGTGTACCGGCTGTCCAAGTTCCCGCGCGAGCGCGTCGTGGGCATGGCGGGCGTGCTCGACTCGGCGCGGATGCGCGCGTTCATCGCGAAAGAGCTGAACGTCTCGGTCGACAACGTGCACGCGTTCGTGCTCGGCGGCCACGGCGACACCATGGTGCCGCTGCCGCGCTATTCCACGGTCGCGGGCATTCCGATCACCGATCTCATGGACAAGCCGACGATCGATCGCATCGTCGCGCGGACGGCGGGCGGGGGGGCGGAAATCACGCAACTGGTCGGCACGAGCGCGTGGTACGCGCCCGGCGCCTCGGTCGTCGACATGGTTCAGGCCATTCTGCTCGACAAGAAGAAGATCGTGCCCTGCTCGGTCTACCTGCAGGGCGAGTACGGCGTCCGCGATCTGTTCGTGGGCGTGCCGTGCAAGCTCGGCGCGCGAGGCCTCGAAAAGATCATCGAGATCAAGCTCACGCCCGAGGAAGACGCGGCGTTCAAGAAATCGGCCGCGGCCGTGAAGGAGCTGGTCGAGGTGATCAAGGTCTGAGGGTGTCAGGCCGCGGCGTTGACGATGTCGGTCAGCGCGCTGCTCAACTCGTCGACCGTGAACGGCTTGGTGACGCGCCCTTTGAACCCGTAGTCGCGGTAATTGGCCAGCACGTCGTCGTCTGCGTAGCCGCTGACGACGATCGCCTTGACCTCGGGATCGATTTTCTTGAGCGCGCGCAGCACTTCGCTCCCGCCCAGCTCGCCGGGAATGGTCAGGTCGAGCAGGAGCAGGTCGTAGGGCCGCTCCTCTTTCAGCGCGCGCGTGTAGCGTTCGATCGCCGCCGATCCGGTGCTGACCGCTTCCACCTGGTACCCGAGCAGACTGAGCAGCCGAACGGCCAGCGTCCGGATCGCTTCCTCGTCGTCGAGCACCAGCAGACGGCCGCCGGGCGGCGTCGAGATCCGGCTGCTTGGCGGCTGTTCGGCGTGCCGCGCGGCGAGGGTCGCCGGCAGACAGATGTGGATGATCGTGCCGCGGCCGACGTGGGACTCGACCGCGATGTAGCCGCCGTGATTCTTCACGATCGAGCGCGAGGTCGCCAGGCCCAGTCCCGTCCCCGTTCGCTTGGTACTGAAGTACGGATCGAAGATTTTCGGCAAGGCTTCCGGGGTGATGCCGATTCCCTCGTCGGCAATCGACACGCGCACGTACGGACCCGCTTTCACCAGCAGACCGAATTCCCACCGATCCGCGGGCTCCGTGATGTTCTCGGCCTTCACGCCAATCCGCCCGCCGCGCGGCATCGCCTGCTTCGCGTTGATGAGGACGTTGTTGAAGACCTGAATCAGCTGGCCCTCGTCGGCATTGGCGCACCAGATCGTCGGATCGATGTCGGCCACCCAACTCGCGCTCGCGCCCGAGAGCGCCATCCGCAGCGAATCCATGACGACGCGGTCCATGCGGACCAGCTTCTTGATCGGCGCGCCGCCTTTGGCGAACGTGAGGAGCTGCTGCGTCAACTGACGCGCGCGCACGCAGGCTTCTTCGGCGGCGACGAGCGCGTCGTCGGTCTGGTCGTCGAGACCCTCGTGCCGCGCCAGCGAGACGTTGCCGAGAATCGCGGTCAGGATGTTGTTGAAGTCGTGCGCGATGCCGCCGGCGAGCAGTCCCAGCGATTCGAGCTTGCTCGCTTTCATCCGCTCTTCCTGCACGCGGATGGCGTCGCTCGCGTCGCGGAACGCGACGACGAGGCCGATCACGTCGCCATTGCCGTTGCGCAGCGGCGCGCACACCTCCTGAATCGGGATCTCGCGCCCCTCGCGCGAGACGAGAATCGCGCTGCGCGTGAGGCCGAGCGGGTTGTCGCTGTCCGCGGTCGCCGTCATCGCTTTCGCACAGCTCTCGCGTGTGTCGGCGTCGAGGTCGTGAAACACATCGGCGAGCGGGCGTCCGCACGCCTCGTCGTTCGTCCACCCGGTCAGGATCTCGGCGGCCCGGTTGAACACGCGGACAATCCCGGCGGTGTCGGTGGCGATGACGCCGTCGCCAACGCTGCGGAGCGTGACCGCCAGCCGTTCCTTTTCGGACGCGAGCGCGCGCTCGGCCGACTGGGCCTGAGCCAGAGCGGTGAGCGTTTCGGCGTGAAGGGCGCGCGTCTCGGCGGCGTGGCGCTGCTCGTCCTCGATGCGGCCGAGGAAGACGCGGTAGGTGCGGTACGTCAGGTAGACGGGCGCGACGACCAGCGGCACGAGCCAGTAGTCGCCGTGCGTGATGACGATCGCCGCAAGCGCGCCGGCGCCGCCGGCCACGATGAAGCTCGGCGCGCTCCACAGAAAATTGTCGCGCCAGACGAGCCATGTCGGTTGCCGCGTCGCGAGCCCAATCGCCGTCGCGATGAGGCCCGTGTTCATCAGGAAGTAGACCGCGATGACGCCCAGGAGCGGCTTCGTCAGATCGTTCAGCGACGCCGGCGCCGCCGACCCGTTCAGCCACGTGTAGGTCGCCGCGACGGCGCGCATCGTCAGCGCGACTGCCGCAATGCTGAACATCGTGCGATAGAGCGGATACTCGCGCTTGGGCACCCGGCTGCACTGCGCCCACGCGCCCGTCATCGCGATGAGCATCGCCTGCTGCGGACCGAGGAGCAGCAGCGACATCAGGTCGGCCGCGTACGACACCGACAACGTCGAGCCGTTGCCGAGCGCCAACGGCAGGTTGACCTTCCACGTCGACGTCAGGTATCCGAATCCGAGCAGCAGGAGAAAAAGGATCGGGCGGTCGATCCGGGTGGGCAGGAACGTCGCCGCGGCCAGAGCACCCGCCACGAGGACGCCGATGACGTACACGCGGGAGGCCAGTCGCAATGTCGAGAACCTCAGATCCAGCCCGGTGGAGGGATCGAACATTGAGAGCGAGTTACTGATTCCAGATGACCGGCTGGCAGTCCTGGCCGCAACCCGTTCCCCAGACAACCGTCTCGTCGCCGTTGGTGCCCCACACGACCGTCTCGGAATCGTTCGTCCCCCACACAACGGTCTCGGAATCGTTGGTGCCCCACACCACCGTTTCCGAGTTGCTGGTTGACCACGTGCCTCCGCAATCAGCGCCGCCGCATTGCGATCCCCAGACGACGTTTGGCCAGTCCTCGGTCCACGTCACGCTGCCGCAGACGGGATCCGCGCACGTCGTGCTCCAGGCGGTCCACGAACTCGTGATGGCGCTCCACGCGTCGCCCCAGGTGGCGGGCGCGCCGCTCACCGTGGTCGACCCCCAGGGAACGGCGAGTCCCCACGCGTTGACGTTCGGCTGGATGCGGCCGCCCTGGACGCGATGATTCGCCCAGATGAGTTGTTTTCCCCACGCCGCGTCTGACGGATAGTCGCCGCCCAGGCTGAAGTAGCGCGCGAGCATGACCGCGCCGAAGGTGTTCAGGAAACCGGCGCCTTCGGTGAGCCAGTCGTATCCGCTATAGACCTGAGCGGTATATTGCAGGATTGCTTTCACCGCATTCGGCGTGAGCGCCGGGTTCGCCTGAAGCATCAGGGCCACGCTGCCGGCGACGACAGGCGCCGCCATGCTGGTGCCCGACATGCTCAAGTAAGGCGGATTCGCCGTCGCAATGGTTCCGGGCAGCAGGTACGCCGAGTAGTTCGAGTAGAGCGTGCTGCCCGGCGCGCTGAGCGATTCGATCCCGACACCCGGCGCGACCAGATCGGGCTTCGCGCTGTGGTCGTACCGCGTCGGTCCGCGCGAGCTGAACACAGCCATCGTGTCGTCTGCGCGGTCGACGGTGCCCATGTGGCTCGACGCCCCGACAGTGAGCACCCACGGTGCATTGCCCGGTGCGGTGATCGCGCCGTACTGCGTCTGGCCGTTCGCGTTCTTGCCGTTGTTGCCGGCCGCCGCCACGACGACGAGGCCGGCCTCGACGGCGCGCTTCGTGGCCTGGGCGAGGAAATCGGTGTTGTACGACTCGTGCACCGCCGCGGCGATCGACATGTTGACAACGCGGATGTTGTACAGCGCCCGGTTTTTGACGGCGTACTCGAGCGCCGCGATGACGTTGCTGATTCGGCCGGCGCCTGAACCGTCGAGCACCTTGAGGACGACGAGCCGCGCGCGCGGGGCCATACCGCTCCGGGCGCCGGCCGAGTCGAATCCGTTGCCGGCGATGATGCCGGCGACATGCGTGCCGTGCCCGTACGTGTCGGACGGCACGCTCTGTCCGCTGACGAAGTCGACGTATTGCGAGATGCGCTGGGGTCCGGGCCCTGAGGAATTGGTGAGGTCGTCGTGCCACGGCACGACGCCTGAGTCGATGATCGCGACGCCGACGCCCTGGCCGTCGTAGTCGAGCGTGTTGCGGACGGCGGTGGCGCCCACGGTCGCGCCGGTCCGTTCGTTGAGGGCAATCGTCGCGCGGTCGAGAGCCAGCTTCTGGATCAGTGCGTTGCCCGCCAGCGCCAGCAGAGCCGTGTTCGGTACATCAGCGACGCGTGCGTCGATGCTGGGCAGCGCGCGACCCAGTTGACCGCCGATCGACTGGAGGAGCAGATCAACCAACGGGCTGAGCGGCCGCACGATGACGGGCGACCGTCCAGTGAGCTGGGTCGCGCGGTAAGTGAGTGGAACGTCAAGCTTCGGCGACTGAGCTTCGGCGCGAGCGGAGAGCACGGCGACGAGCACGACCGAACAACAAACGACTCTGCGACGCATCCCAGAAATTCCGAGCAACGTGCATGCCTGCACGGTCATGCATCAACGTTCTGGACTTTTGCGGGAGGCGGCTCGCCAATGATGAGTTTTGACTAGTTACATTCTAGGAACGCGCTGTCCACTTTGTTGCCGCGTGGACGGCCGGGACTCTACGATGGTGCCGCCCTATGGCACTAAGGTCCAATGGTTTAGCGTTTTCTTTGCGCGCGGCGACGAGGTCGCACGAGATCCCGGTTTCGCGAGCGCGAATTTACTCAGGAGCGTTCCTGCCGGACCGAATCGGAACCTCGACAGTAGTCGCGGCGTAATATGCCTACAATGAAGTCAAATGACCGGTGAAGTCTATGTGGGTGAGCTGGAGCACCAACTTCTCCTGATCGTGCTCCACCTGGGCGACGACGCTTATGCGAATCCGATCCGCGCGATGCTCGCGTCAGCCGCGGGACGGCCGCTCGCGCGCGGCGCGCTGTATACCGCCCTGGAGCGGCTCGAGTTGAAGGGCTGCCTCCGATCGACGCTCGGCGAATCGCTGCCCGAGCGCGGCGGCCGCCCGCGCCGGTACTTCACCGTGACGCCCGCGGGTCTTCGCGCGCTGCGACAGTCGAGGCGGGTGCTGCTCGGATTGTGGAAGGGGCTCGAATCCAAACTGGAGCCGTCGTGACCGCCGAGCCTGAGCGCCCGCCGGCTCGAGCAGAGCGGTTCCTCGCCGCGGCGCTCGGCGAGTCCGTCTACCGCGACGACATCGTTGGCGATCTGCACGAAGCGTATGCCTCCGTTGCCGAACGTCATTCAATCTTCTACGCGCGCTGGTGGTACCGCCTCCAGGCGCTGCGGCTCGCGGCGCGCTATGCCGTGCGGCTCAGACCGACTGTGAAAAGAGGCCACGCCATGGATCGATTCGCGATGGATCTGCGCTATGCGCTGCGATCGCTGGTCAAGCGCCCATTGATGGCGGCGTCCGTCGTGGTGACGCTCGCGCTCGCCATCGGCGCGAACGCCGCGGTGTTCGGCATGGTCGACGCGCTGTTGCTGCGGCCGTTCCCGATGCGCGACGTCGATCGGATCGTGATGCCCGTCCAGACGTCGCCGACCGGCATCGGCCGCCGAGAAACGCTGTCGCCCGCGGACTTCCTGGACTGGCGCCGCGATCTCGCGGGCGGGGCGATCGAGCACCTGTCCGCGTTTGAATGGTGGGACGTGAATCTGGTCGGCCGCGACGAGCCGGAGCGCGTCCTCGGGTTCTTCGTATCGCACGAGTTCTTCACAGCCCTCGCAGCTCAACCGGCGCTGGGGCGGACGCTGCGGCCCGAAGACGAAATCATCGGCAACCACACACGGGTGATCCTGAGCGACGGTTTGTGGAAGCGGCGATTCGGCGCCGATCCCGCGATTGTCGGGAAGCCGATCGTCGTGGACGAGGGGCAATGGATCGTCGTCGGGGTGATGCCGCCGGGATTCGACTTTCCGATGCGGTCGGAAATGTGGGCGCCGCTGGCGTTCGACGAACGCACGTCGAAGTCGAGGAGCAGCCGTTACCTGACCGCCATCGGCCGTCTCGCCGACGGCCGCAGCGTGGCGGATGCGCAGGCGCAGCTGACGATCATCTCCGAGCGGCTGGCCCGCGAGTACCCGGAGACCAACCGCCAGCGCGCCGCGAAGGTGTACACGTTGAGCGGCGGCATGATCGATATCGGGCTGCCGCCCATTCTCTCGCTGTGGCAGGCGGCTGGTCTGTTCGTGCTGCTGATCGCGTGCGCGAACATCGCCAACCTGCTGCTGGCGCGCGGCGCGGAACGCGAGCGGGAGGTCGCCATCCGTCTCGCGCTCGGATCGAACCGCGGCCGAATCGTGCGCGAATCGCTGCTCGAGAGCGGACTGCTCGCGCTCGCGGCCGTCCCGTTCGCGCTCGGCGTGGCCTGGGCATTTCTCCACCTCATGCGCGCGTTCATGCCGGGACGGATCATGCGCTTCATCGCCGGCTGGGACCAGCTCGCGGTCGACGGACGGATGCTCACGGCGACGCTGGCGCTGGGCGTGATCGCGGCGGTCGCCTTCGGCATGATGCCCGCCGTGCAGATGGTGCGCGGCCACCTCTCGGACGGGCTCAAGACCGATGGGCGGTCGGGAGTTGGTCCGCGCCGTCAGCGGCTTCGACGGGTGCTCGTGGTCTGTGAGATTGCGCTGGCTTTGCCGCTGCTCGTCGCGGCGATGCTGAGCATCACCAGCGTGAGACGGTACTTGACCGGCTGGCAGGGCTACGATCCTGAGCACGTACTGACGCTGCGAGTCGTGCTGCCAGCGGCCAGGTATCCAGACGCCGCGAGTCGTCGCCGCTTCATCACGGCGGCGCTCGACGAGTTGAACGCGGTGTCGAGCGTGCGTGAGGCGGCGATCGGCAACATCCTGCCGGCGCTCGACTCGAACGCGGTGCGCCGGATCGAAATCGGCGGTCAGCCGCCGCCCGATCCGGCGAATCCGCCGGCTGTCGACTATCGCGCCGTGAGTCCGGCGTACTTCAGCGTGCTGAGCATGCCCATGCTGGCGGGCCGCGCGTTCACGAACGGCGATCAGCCGGGGGCCGAGCCGGTGGCGATCGTCAGTCAGTCGATGGCGCGAAAATTCTGGCCCGACGGCGGTGCGATCGGCGGACGTGTCCGCATCGGCCAGGGCGAGTGGCTGACCGTGGTCGGCATCTGCGGCGACGTGATTCACGACTGGTTCGACAGCCGAAACGTCCCCACGCTCTACCGTCCGATTGCGCAGGCGCCCGTCGACGCCTTCGCCGTCGCGGCGCGCACGCCGGGCGACCCGCGCGCGATCGTGGACGACGTGCGGCGTGCGCTGGCGCGAGTGAACGCGACGCAACCGGTGTTCGACATCATGACGATGCGGCAGATGCTGAGCGAGAAGACGATCGGTCTGCAGTACGTCGCCGGCGTGATGGCGGCGTTCGCGGGACTCGCGCTGCTGCTTGCCGTGCTGGGCCTCTACGCCGTCATGACCTACCTCGTGACGCAGCGCGTGCGCGAGATCGGCGTGCGCATCGCGCTCGGCGCCACGGCGGCCGATGTCACGCGGCTGACGCTCGCGCAGGCCGCGCGGCTGACGGCGGCCGGCGTCGGCATCGGACTCGTGCTGGCGCTGGCACTCGGCCGCGCGATGGAAGCCGGACTGCTCGGCGTCGTGTCGACCGACGTGCGAATCTCCGCGGCGCTCGCGCTGATGCTGGGCATCACCGCATTGGCGGCGAGCTACCTGCCCGCGCGCCGCGCCGCCGCCGTCGATCCGATTGTCGCGCTGCGCAGCGAGTGATCGGCCGGAATTCGGCGTAGAATGCGCCGATGGTCGATACGGATCTCGTCGTCGTCGGAACGTTCAAGAGCCGCCCGGAAGCCGAGATGGCGAAGAGTGCGCTCGAAGCGGCCGGCATCGAATCGATCGTGCAGACCGACGATGCCGGTGGTCTTCAACCCGGGTTATGGGAGGGCCGCGGCGTCTCCGTCGTCGTCCGAAGCGCGGACGCGCAGACGGCGCACGAAATCCTCGAAACCACTGCCCGACAACTTCCCGAGTAGCATGGCCGCGGGCGACAGCCGCAGTACCAACTACGATACCGTCGCCAGTACCTTCGACCGCCGCTACACACTCCACAGCTACGACGGCGTTTGCGAGGCGATCGAGGGCTTTCTCGGATCATTTGTCCTGTCGGCGATTCTCGAGGTCGGATGCGGCACCGGTCACTGGCTGCAGGTGATAGGTGGCCGCGCGCCGATCGTGGCAGGCATGGATCCGTCGACGAACATGCTGGCGCGGGCGCGCGCCGCGGCGCCGCACGCCAGGCTGGTGCGCGCGCGGGCCGAGCAGCTGCCGTGGCGCGGCGCCGCGTTCGATCGCATCGTCTGCGTCAACGCGCTGCATCATTTCGCGGATCGCGAGGCGTTCTTCGCCGAGGCTCGACGGGTCCTCAGGCCGGGCGGCGGCCTGCTGACGGTCGGTCTGGATCCGCACACCGAGCGCGACGAATGGTGGGTTTACGACTTCTTTCCGGAGACGCGCGCGATCGATCGCGCGCGCTTTGCGCCCGTTCGCATCATCCGCGGCGAGATCACGAAAGCCGGCTTTGCATGGTCGGAGTCGTTCGAGGCTCACCATCTCGAAACGCAGCTTCCGTTGCGCGAGACGTTTCCGAACGGCATCGACCGCCGCTTCACCTCGCAGTTGACCGTGTTGAGCGAGGACGAGTTCCAGCGCGGGCTGTCCCGGGTGCGCGACGCCGGAAACGATCTGTCGCTGATTGCCGATTTGCGTTTCTACGCGACGCTCGGATGGCTCACCTAATGCCTCAGCTGTAGAACCGGGGCCACTGCGCGATACTGGGAGAACCCGATGTCTTCACGCATCCTGCCGTTCAAGCAAGGGCCCACGGCAAAACCGGCGCCGAAACCGAAGACGCGCGTGCTCATCGTCGACGACGACGAGCGGATGCGCCTGTTTGTCGACGCGGTGCTGCGCGGCGAGGGGTATGAGACGACGGTGGCGGAAGACGGAGACGACGCGATCGCGGTCGCGGCGAAGGCGCCTGCGCCGTTCGATCTCCTGGTGACCGACGAGATGATGCCGCGCATGCGCGGCCACCAGCTCGCGCGCTACATGCGTGAGCTGTACTTGAATATCAAAGTGCTGTATCTCAGTGGGTTCAGAGAACAGCTCTTCAACGAGAACGGCTCGCTGTGGGCCGACGAAGCCTTCCTCGACAAGCCGTGCACGCCTGAAGCGCTCCTGCAAGCCGTCTCGCGCGTCGTCTTCGGTCCACACGGAAAGGCGAAGCCGGAAATCGATCGGCCCTGATTCGTAGCGTAAAGCCGGATACGTCGCGCGAATCAACAGCAATCAAATACTCAACAATAGGATCGC
>Ga0114129_10004890_pt1 | contig 18909 bp, 20 predicted proteins | sample RhiMetdeltSRZDD1_FD_80071 | JGI IMG/M metagenome (GOLD analysis project Ga0114129, IMG submission 80071) | Populus rhizosphere microbial communities from Tennessee, USA - Rhizosphere MetaG P. deltoides SRZDD1 (version 2) (version 2) | ecosystem: Host-associated > Plants > Roots > Rhizosphere >...
CGGCTCGATGCCGTTCGGGTACACGACGCGTCCGCCGGGCCGTACGAAGTCGAGACACCGCTCGAGGCCATCGCCCCCGGCGAGCGCGAGCACACGATCAAGTCCGCCCGGGGCAAACTTCCGCAGTTGATCGATCGATTGAGTTTGCCGGGCATCGATCACGCGATGAGCGCCGAGCGTTCGAACGAGACGTGCGGCCGCGGAGCCGGATGCGGTCGCGATGACGTGCGCCCCGCGTTGCGCGGCGAACTGCACCGCCATGGTGCCGACAGCGCCGGACGCGCCGAAGATCAGCACGGTGTGTCCCGGCCGAAGCTGCAGCGCGTCGAGGCCCTGCAGTGCGGTCAAGCCGGTGGTGGCAACCGCTCCCGCATCGCGCAGGTCGAGGTTCTTCGGGATACGAGCCACGTGCGCGGCGTCTGTGGCGGCAAACTCTGCGTAGAAGCCACCCTGGCGATTGCCGAACTCGTACGCGTAGACGCGGTCGCCGAGTCGAAAGCGGCGGACTCGCGCGCCTTTGGCGACAACAACTCCGGCCCCATCAACTCCGGGCACCAGGGGGAATCGGGGTCGTCCGGGCTGTCGCAACGAGCCGTCGCGAATCGAGGCATCCCAGCTGCCGATGCCCGCCGTCTCGAGCGCGATGAGCACCTCGTGCGGTCCCGGCGTTGGCACTGGAACGTCGTGCAGTGTCAGCATCGAGGGCGGCCCGAATCGATCGATCGCCGCAGCTTTCATGCTGGCGGGGATCGCAGATGGCGATCCGGCAGTTGCGCGTGACATTCGACGACGAGTCATGAATACGCTCCGCTGTGTTGTTCGTTCGTCGCGTTCGTCCGAGGCCGTGGAACGTGGCGGATGCGCCGGCCGGCCGTCTCATGGTGGCGTCCGGCGAACCGCGCGACCAACCTTTCATGTCCTTCGCAAGAACGAGGTGATCGTAGTGATTGTGGCTGATCAGAATCAGATCGATCGTTGGAAGGCTATCAATGAGCACTCCGGGGTTGGTCACCGTGTTGATGCCAAGGAACGGTGGGCCGAATGGCCTATCCACTGCACCCGGATTCCATGGTGTAGAGGTTCCGCTGGCGCTCGATAGGACGTTGTTTCAAAACGAGCGGGCCAGTTCTTTTTCTTGGTTCTCAGCTCCCATGCAATTTTGATCTCGTCCACAACGGTGTACTCCGGGACGCTGGCGCGATTGTGAAATCGAACGCCATCGAAGTAATCAGAGGCCCGCACTCTCGTGGACCTGCATCCCGGCAGAAACAACGGAGCGGCCGCAAGACACATTGCCACGCCCGCGCGGAGGCCTCTCACGTGGATCTCACGTTCACTGCGCTCGAGGCAACCATCGCCCGGATGTCGCGATTCTCGAACACCGAGCTTTTCCGCTCGCTCGTGTCGCGGACGGCGACATCGACCATGGCTCGTGCCAGGTCGTCGGCGCGAATCACCTGATTGGGAAACAACAACCGAAACGTCGGGTAGATCGCACGCAGGAGGCGGTAGCTGAGATTCGGTTCCTTCCGTGGCTCGACGGGATAGATGTACGCCGGCCGGAAGATGTACAGACGAGGGAACCCTGCCACACGAAGCGCGTTTTCGGCCTCGCCTTTGTAACGTGCGAACGCGATTCGACTCTGTCCCGTCGGGTCCGCGCCGCCCCCGCTCAGGAACGAGAACGCGGCATCCGGACTGCTGCCGACGAACACTCGCGCGAACTCGATCGCGTAGTCCACGGTGATCGTCCGGAGAGCGGCATCGGACACCACTCCCGTATACGCGCCAAGACAAAACATCGCGCCGTCCTGTCCCAAGAGCGGCTCCGCGAGTGGCGAGCAGTCCGCAAAGTCGTGGTGCAGAACCTCCTTCAGTTTCGGATGCGAGATACCGAGTGTCCTTCGTCCGATCGCCGTGATGCGTCCGACGGCTGGATGCCCGAGCGCATAGCGCAGAGCGTACCCGCCGACCATTCCGGTGGCGCCGACGATGACGAGACGCTTCGGGCCGGCGAGCGGAGCAGCCATCATGACAACGGGCGTTCGTCAATCCAATCGACGTACAGGAGGCGTTCCGAGAAGAGCCACGCGCCGTCGACCTTCGCGAACGTGTCGAGGTAGCGGAGCGACGCAACCATGAGACGTCGTTTGGCGCCGTCGACGGTCACGTGATGCGCCAGGCAGTACGCCTCGCCGGTCGCCCGGTCGTTGGTCAAGGTCAGGATGGTACTCTGCCCGACGAAGTGCGTCGTCGCATCGTATTTGTTCAAGTCCGCAAAGACCGGAGCAAGCGCCTCGCGTGATCGCAGTTCCATGGAGGGCGTTGGGTCCTTGGCGTTCATGTACACGACGAAGTGAGTGTCGGTTGTAAAGAGCGACATCTGACCTTTCGCATCACGCCGATCGGCGCAGTGGGCGTACGCCTCGACAAGTTCTCGAATCGCGAGGCGGTCGGCGGCTTCAGTGGGCGAGATGGTCTGGTGCTTCATGACTCGAGGATGGCTCTCGTTTCGAGGAACGCCTCGATCCCGTAGCTGCCGTATTCACGGCCGACGCCGGAAAACTTGAATCCGCCCCAGGGCGCTTGCGGATCGTCGGTCATGTTGTTGATGACGACGCGGCCGGCCCGCAACTGGGAGGCGACGCGCCGCGCGCGCGCAAGGTCGGTTCCGATGACGGCGGCGTGCAGACCGTATTTGGAGTCGTTGGCGATCCGGATCGCGTCGTCCTCCGAGTCGTACGCGATCACGCTGAGCACCGGACCGAAAATCTCTTCCTGTGCAATCGTCATGTCGTTTTTCACATTGACGAACACGGTGGGTTTCACGAAATACCCGGCGTCGAGACCGTCGGGGTGACCTTCTCCGCCGACGAGCACCTCGGCGCCTTCTTCGATGCCTTTCCGAATGTAGGACTGCACGCGCTCATATTGTTTTTGCGACACCATCGGTCCCACGGTGGTCTTGGGATCCGCCGGATTACCGACGGTAAACGCGCGCATCACCTCTCGTATCGCCCGCTTCACCGCGTCCAGCCGGCTCTTCGGTACGAGCAGCCGCGTTCCGGCGGCGCACGCTTGACCGCTGTTCAAGAACGCCATGGTGAGCGCCGACGGGATGGCTTGGTCGAGCGCAGCGTCTTCGAGGACGATCGTGGGCGACTTTCCACCCAGCTCGAGGGTCACGCGTTTCATCGTCGCGGCGCCGTCACGCATGATGGTTGCACCGACAGCCACTGAACCCGTGAACGAGATCTTCGCGACGTCGGGATTGCGGACGAGCTCGGCGCCGACGACGCTGCCGAGGCCGGTGACGACGTTCAAGAGACCCTTCGGCAGATCGGCGGCGTGCAGTGCCTCGACCAACACCCGTGTCTGCAGCGAGCTCAACTCACTGGGCTTGATGACGACCGTACAACCCGCGGCGACGGCCGAGGCCAGCTTGAGGCAGATGAACAGCGCATTGGCATTCCACGCGGTAATCAAACCCGCGACGCCGACCGGTTCCAACGTGACCGTCGTCTTGTCCCAGCGGCGCGTCCACGGGATCTCCTGAAGCGCCTGTTCGGCGGCCAGAAACGCGTTGACGCCCGATTCCACGATGAGCCTTGCGAACTGGGCCACACCGCCGTACTCCTCGATCATGGCGGCGGTCAGATCGTCGACTCGCGCAGCAGCAGCCTCATGCAGCAGGCGCAGAATCTTCGCGCGTTCTTCAGGCGTGGAACGGCTGTAGGTCCCGAACGCGGCCTTGGCCGCGGCAATCGCGCGCCGTGTATCCTCCTCGTCTGCCAGCGTGACGCGGGCGATCACCTGCCCGTCGGTCGGACGGATGACGTCCACGACCTGACGGCCGTGCGATTCGACGAAGCCTCCGTCGATGTAGTGGGTCGTGATCGACTTGATCGTGTCGGTACGGGTCATGGTGCTCATGGCGTTCTCCCTGTGCAATCTGGGTTCAGAATGACGTGACGACCACGCGGTTGAGCGATCCACTTTTCAGTGATTCGTACCCGTCATTGACCTCGCGAAGCGAGATCGTGCGCGACACGAGGTCGTCCAGGTTCAAGCGACCTTGGAGGTACAGGTCTGCGTACATCGGGATGTCGCGCTTCGCGTTGGTCGAGCCGAAGTTCACGCCTTGGACCCGCTTCTGGCCGCCGATCGCGCTCACGATGTTGATGCCGATCTCGACGTCGGGCCGCGCGGCGCCGACCAGGTAGAGGCCGCCGCCGACGGCAAGCATTTCGAGTCCCTGTTCGGCGACCGTTTTCAGCCCGACGAAGTCGAACACGTGATCGGCTCCCGCCGGCAGGAGAGCACGGACGGCGTCAATCGGGTTCGTCTGCGCGGAGTCGACCACGTCGGTGGCGCCGAATCGCCGCGCCTCCTCGAGGCGTTTCGGTTGAATGTCGATGACGACGATCTTCGAGGCGCCGGCGATGCGCGCGCCGCTGATGGCGTTGAGCCCCACACCTCCGGCGCCGAAGATGACGACCGTGTCGCCCGCGCTCACGTTCGCGGTGTTCAGCATGGAACCGGCGCCGGTGACGACGCCGCAGCCGAGGAGCGCCGCCTGTGCGAACGGCAGCTCTTTCGGCACGACAGCGAGCTGGTTCTCGTGGATGAGCGCCCGCTCCGCAAAGCCGCCAAGTCCGAAGCCCTGGAACAGGGCCGCTCCGTTGCGGCTCAGGCGAGGGGCATCGGTCGCCCGACGCAGCGTCGACTCGGGATGTCGGCACTGGAAAGACCGGCCAGCCAGACATCGAGCGCATGCCCCGCACGCCTGGGCGAGCGAACCGACGACGTGATCGCCGACACGGACTTGTCCGACGTCTGGACCCACGGCAGCCACGACGCCTGCCACCTCGTGGCCGAGTACGGCGGGCAGCGGGACGAAATCATGCGTGGCAAACAGCAGGTCGGTGTGACAGAGGCCGGACGCCCGCACCTCGACGAGCACTTCGCGTCCGATCGGCGCTGTGATATCGACGTCTTCCAGATCGAACCCGCGCCCTAGTGCGTTCAGGACCAGCGCCTTCATATCGACGCGCGATTTTGGGACGATCGCGATCGATAGGTCTAAGATTTTGTTTCAATCAGTCCAATACCTGGAAGGTATCAAATGGAACTTCGGCATTTGCGCTATTTCATCGGCGTCGGAGAAGAGCAGCACTTCGGACGAGCAGCCGCGCGCCTCCATATCGCGCAGCCGGCCCTGTCACGTCAGATCCGGGATCTAGAGAGTGAGGTGGGATTCCCTCTGTTCGAACGGTTGCCACGGGGAGTCCGATTGAGCGCGGCGGGAACGGTGTTCTTGAGCGATGCGCGGCGTATTTTGCAGGACGTCGATGACGCGAAGCGACGCGCCGAACGGATTGCTCTTGGCCAAGCCGGTACCCTTCGAGTCGGAATTGCCACGGCGGTTGCCTGGCATGGGTTGGTCGTGGACACCTTTCGCGAATTCCGGCGCCGTCAGCCGGACGTCGAGCTCGTGCTGCACCATTTGCTGACTGTTCATCAGATTGAAGCCATCGTGTCCGGGCGCATGGATGCTGGATTTGCTGCCGCGATGACACCCTGGCACGAGGAATTGGCACATTGGCAGTTCGCGCAGGACCGAATGGTCCTGGCCGTGCCCAAAGGTCATCCGCTCACGAAGCGAGAAAGAATTCGGCTCCGGGATCTGCGGAACATGCCGTTCATCTGGTTCCAGCGCTGGGTCAATCCGGCCTTTTACGATCAGATGATGCAGGCGTGCGCGCGCGGCGGGCTCAGCGCTCCACGTATCGTTCAGGAGGCATCGGATCGCGATACGCAATTAGGTCTCGTCCAATGCCAGATCGGGATCGCGTGGCTCACTGAATCCACCCGTTGGCATTGTCCTCGAGGCGTCGTCTTGCTGCCGGTTGTTGATATGAATGTTCGGTTGCCGTTTAACTTGATCTGGAAGAAGCACAACACGTCGCCTTTGCTGCAGAAACTGCTGGCTCAGGTGCAAGCGCTCCACACGAGTCGCGGAAAGTGAATCGAGCGACGGAATCAGACGGGACGATTGAAAACCAGGGGCGACCACTCGCCTGAACGCCTCACGCGGAACGGCGAGCACTTCGCCAGGTTCGGCGACCCGCGCCGACACGAACACGCGTTGGCCCGTCAGGAGATTGAGCTCGCCCAGGAACCGACCAGCCGTGTGGCGGGCATGACGCGCTCTTTGCCCTCAGAGTTCACGACGATCTCGACGGCGCCGACAAGGACGACGTAGAAGTCGTAGCCGGGCGTCGCCCTCTCGGTACAGGTATTCGCCGGCCGACACCGCCCGGCGAACGCCAAGCGGGTCCAACGCCGCCAACTCCGCGTCGTTCAGCTGCTGGAAGGCATCATCGGTCTGAGCCGCCAAGGAAACCTAGCCTTTCGCCTTCTGAGCGTTCAGCCACGCGACCTGCGCAGCAGAAATGCCCTCGAGCGCGAGTCCATATGACAACCCTTCCTGAAGTCTGCGGCGGAAGCGCGTCGAGAGCGCCATCCTTGTGTATCGCAACGTGAGCGCGCTCTGCGTGTTCATCTGGCGGGCCAATTCCCAGGCTCGCGGCAACAAGGTGTCGCGAGACACAACCTCGTTCACCGCGCCGTACTCTTTCGCCTGGGCGGCGGTCAGTTTCTGACCGGTGAGCAGGAAATACCGGCCGCGAATCTCACCGATAACTTCGGGCCACACGACATGCAAGCCGTCACCCGGCACGATACCGAACGCGGGATGAGGCGCATCCTGAAAGTAGGCATCTTCGGTCGCAATGACGATGTCGCAGAGCAACGCATACTCGGAATGCACCGTCACCGGCCCGTTGATCGCGGCAATCATCGGGACCTGAATGTCGAGAATATTCTCGAGGACCTTCGTACCCTCCCTGAGGATCTTGTCGTATCCGGTCGGTGTGAAGAAGTCGAATCCGTCTGGTGTGATCTGCGCGCAGAATTCAGCGCCCGTACCGGTCAGGATGACGATGTGGTTCTCGGGATCGTCGCCGATGTCATGGAAGGCCCGGACCAACGCTTCATGCACGTAACCGTTGAACACGAGCGGCCCGCCTCCCGAATGCAAGGCGACCTCGAGGATTCCGTCCTCCCGCTTCATCCTCACGTTGTCGTACTTGTTCCGATAGCTGTCGAACACGGCAGTGCTCCCCCTAATGGAGATCCTATTGCCGCGAGCACAATCAGTCCCCTGCCTCGAGCTCAGCGACTTCTGCAGGCGTCAGCGACAGGCTCGCCGCCGCCACGTTTTCTTCCAGATGGGCGACCCGGAGCGTACCGGGGATCGGCAGGATGACCGGGCTGTGCTGCAGCAGCCATGCGAGCGCGACCTGGCCTGCCGTGGCGCCATGTGCCGTGGCGATACGATCGACAATGCCACCCGATCCGGTCAGTTCGCCGGCCGCGAGCGGAAACCAGGGGATGAAGCCGACGTTGTTGGCGGCGCAGTAGGCCAGCACATCCTCGCTCCCGCGGTCGACCAGGTTGTAGAGGTTCTGCACGGTCGCCACCGGAAATATCCGGCGGGCGGCCTCGATGTCGGCCACCGAGACCTCGCTTAGCCCCGCATAACGGATGATGCCGTCGTCCAGCAGGTGACGCACAGCGCCGAACTGTTCGTCAGGCGGCACGCGCGGGTCGATGCGATGAAGCTGCCAGAGATCGATCTGTTCGACGCCGAGCTTCCTGAGACTTCCCTTGGCCTGCGCAATCAGATAGGCGGGGCGTCCGTTCGTCGTCCACTGGTCCGGTCCTGGGCGCATGAAGCCCGCCTTGGTGGCGATCAGCAGTCCGTCATAGGGATGAAGCGCCTCGCGGATCAGTTCCTCCGACACGTCGGGACCGTAGCTGTCGGCGGTGTCGATGAAATTGACGCCGACTTCGGGGAGCCTGCGCAGCGTGGCAAGTGCCGCATTGCGGTCGGAAGGCGCACCCCAGACGCCGGGGCCGGTGATCCGCATGGCGCCATAACCGAGACGGTTGATCGTGATGTTTCCGATCCCGAACTGGCCGGAGGCGCTGGCGTCGACGCGTGCGCGTGTCATCGCGCGCCTACGCTTGAAAAGCCACCGCGGACCCATTGCGTGACGATCGACTCGAACTCGGGCGCACGTTCCTCCCAAACGCAGTGACCGGCTTCGAGCACATCCAGGCGGGCATGCGGCAGTCGTTCGCGCAGAAGTGCAGCGTCCCGAGCGAGCCCGTACGGATCGTTCCGACCGACGACGATTGCGACGGGTACTTCGATCGATGCAAGGCGCGGTGCCAGTGCTGCCAGGTCGTTGGGGTACGCGCGAACGAAAGCGGCAGACCGCGTCAACCGATCGCCCTCATAGGACGCGAGATAGTCGTCGCGGACGAATCGTGGCACAGCGTCACCGCGAATAGATCCCAGGAACCGGTCTATCACCGCGCCAGCGTTCAACGGCGGTAAGGTCTCCGCTTCGATCATCGATTTGAGGTTGCCCTCGACAACGAGCGGGTACGTCGAGGCGCCGGCACCGACGACGAGACTGCGGAAGAGTTCTGGACGCGCCAGCGAGGCAAAGAGCAGCGACGGCGTTCCGACGTCAGGTCCGACGGCGTGTACGGACGCGAGGCCGAACGCTTCGATCGCGCTCGTGATGAATTCCCCCATTCTTTGGGGTGCGAAGAGGTCATCGCGTCCCTCAGACCGCCCGAAGCCGGGAAGGTCGATCGCGAGCACGTGAAACTGCTTCGACAGCCCGTCCCACACCGACGCGAACGCAAAAATGCTCTCCGGCCATGGACTGAGAAGGATGATGCTTTCGCCGCCCTTCCCGCCGCTTGCGTAGCGGACGTTTAGCCCATCGATCGTCTGCCACTCGATGTCGAACGGCTGCTGCGCTTGAACCGTCTCATTGTTCACGACACCACTCATCGTTTCCCCGGCTCCCCCGCGCGTCTCGCCACTGTTGTTTTCAGAACAGTTCAATTGCATCAAGATCGATAGAGACAACGAGCGGCTCGCTCAGCGAACTGCCATCGGCCTGGCGCGGGTAGATCCGTCGCCGCGTTGGGAACTTGATGCCGGCAACCTCGACGTAGTCGTGAACGTAGTGCGCTCCTGGCGTATCGCCAGCGATCTCGATGTTGTAGTCCATACGGCGGAGCAGCCCGTCGTCTCCGAGGTAGAGAGTCTGCTTCTTGCTGAATACTTCGAGTTCCGGAGGATAGTGGACGATCAAGCGCTGCCAGGACTCGCCGCGCTCGCGCCATATGCCCGCATCCTCGCTCTCGACCTCAGGCCACGCGAGCACGAACGGCACATTGAGGTACGTCCACATCGCGCAACCGACGAAGAATGCCAACTGCAGGTCGGTCCACGGTGTCGAAAGCTGATGCCCAGCGAAGGAGGCTCGAGGTGTGAGAAGCTCTTCGACGACCCGATCATCCACCGATTCAATGGCGACTCGATCCTTTGAGAACGAAGAACGAAGGCTCGTCGCTCCAAACGGCGCATGGGACACCCACTGCCTGTCAGTAGCGACAGTCACGTCCACGTCGGCGATTTGCGCGCCGTTAGCTTTTAGCTTCCACAAAGCGCCTCCTTGCACCAAGTGCGCATGAACGGACTTGTGCCGCCGCCAGGCATCGATGCCGCCGTGAGCCGCGATTGTTCTCTTTGCGAGGTCGTTCATTGAATCTCTTCCGCGCCTGCCGTCAGCGCCGGCTCGAGTCAGCATGCTCAGGCACTGCTCACTCAGGTTTTGTGAACATGGCGTGGCCGCTCGCCGTGTCAGCCGCCGAGACTTCCTCTTGCATCACGTCCCAGTGTTCGACCAGTTTGCCATCGTTGACGCGGAAGATATCGACTGCGACCATCGGCTTTGGCCCCCAGCCGGTATAACGGCCATGAACCATGACGAGATCGCCATCGGCGACGGCCATGCCCGGTTCATACGTGAGGGCCGTAAGCGTCGGAATCATCTTCGCAATTGCTAACGGGCCGTCCGGGATTACCGGGTTGTGCTGCGTGTAGTTCGCGCCGAAATATTGATCGACGACCGTCGGATCGTGGTCGATAAAGGTTCTTTTGAGTACTTCGAGCACGATTTCTTTGTTGGATTTGCTCATAGGTAATCCCCGTCTCGGGCCGACCTCAGTAGGCAGCGGACGCCGAATCCGCCGCGAGAAACGTGTTTGTCAGTAGACCGCCGATTCGGAACTGACCGAGAGGAACGAAGCTGCCTGCCGCGAGAACGAGTCGTGATACTGGAACAGCGACCCGTGCCCGGCGTCTGGGTATGTCAGGAGTACGGCGTTCGGCAGGTTCTCGACCAGGCGGTACGAGTTGACGACTGGGATCATCTCGTCGTGAACGCCGTTGACGACGAGCGTCGGATGGCCGATGGTTCGGAGTTCCGCGAAGCGCTCTCCGGTGAATCGCTCCCAATCACGGAACGCCGCCATCTGCGCATTGGCGACCTCAGGTCCCGATACGCCATCCAGGTCCTCCTTCCGCTCGGCCAATCGCTCGACGAACGCGGCTCCCGCCGCCTGTCCGTTCGGAGTAAGCGTGAAGAAGATCTTCTGCAGGACGCTGTACCCCTTGTTCGCAGGATCCTGCAGATGTTTCGCGAGCCTCGGCTTTTCGAGGTGCATGATGTCTTCGCCGCCGCGCGGCGCGGTGCCCACGAGAATCAAGCGCCGAAAGATCGTTGGACGGTCGAGCACCATTTGCTGGGCGACCATCCCGCCAAGCGAGAATCCGAGCACGTCGCACGTCGTGACGCCAAGACCGTCGAGGAAAGCGGCGGCATGTTTAGCCATGCCCGCAACGGTTGTTGGCACTGAGCCTGATGAGCGCCCGATCCCAGCGTTATCGAACAGAATCAGCTCTCGTTCTCCGGCGAGGGCGTCCGTCAGCGCGGGATCCCAGTTGTCGAGTGTGCCCGTGAAGTGTTGAAGGAGAAGCAGCGGGCGCCCGGGGCCGCTGCCGAAGCGACGATAGGCGTAGCGTTTGCCGCCTTTGATCTCGAGAAACTGTGTAGGGGCCTTGCGAGAGAGATGCGTACTCATGCGAAGTCACTCCGCCGCTGCGGTCAACAGCGCCATGACCTTTTTGTCAAGCTGCCGCGCGACGGCCAACGCTTCTGCGCTTCCATACGGCGCGAGCAAGCTCGCCATGAGGTCGTAGGACAAGTACACGCCGTCGGGCCGCTGGTCGATCAGCACCGTGACAGGTGCATATGACGCGGCATCGGGCACGTGCTTGACCATTTCTTTCTTGATCAGTGGATTGCCGATGACAAGCCGTAGCGACTTGGGCGCGCGTTCTCCCAACTCAATGCGAAGCACCTCGCGGAAGTCGAAGCGCGCCATCTCCATCAGACCTGCGGGGCCAATCGCTGCCTTCACGACAGCTTCGAGATCGGCAGACGTCCCTGCTGCCGCAACGGCACGCGCGAACGCTGCCATGTCGGGATGGCCGATGGCCGCCGCGAGTTTCGAGACGACCGCGTCGAAAGGTTGCGCGGAAACCACCGTTGCCCGCTCGACGTCGACGTGACGGATGGCGATACGGTCGATCGTGCTCACGTGTCACCTCAAGGAAATCTGAACGAGTCGCGGCGTCGGTTTGGGCATCTGTGGACCTCTACTCTTGGCCGGTGAAGCGGCTAGGTATCCATGAGAGTCGCTAGCAGCTCACCGAATCGATTCTCCATTTCCCCCGGCCGGTTGAGTCCCCGCTTGAACAGCGCCTGGAATCGCTGCTGCGCCTCAGGCCACGTCAGTGCGGTCGAAAAGGAGTTGAGGGCATCGAGGAGACGGTCGGCCGGCGGCAGGGAGACTTGGTTAATGAGATGTTTCGCTGCCGCGATCGGGCGCCGATCGAACGAGGCGATTCGGCGCGCGAGCACGTCGACGAACGCGTCCAACTCAGTGTCAGGCAGCGCTCGATTGACGTATCCGTAGCGTTCGGCGGTCTCGCCGTCGAAGTCGTTCGCACCGAGAACGATCTCGAGCGCGCGACCGCGGCCCACGAGCAGTGGGAGCCGCTCGGTCCCCCCACCGCCGGGATGCACTCCGGCCCCGACTTCGACTTGAGCCAAGACGGCTTTCTCACGCGATGCGAATCGCATGTCGCAAGCGAGGACGAATTCGCTGCCCACGCCGCGAACCCGGCCCCGGATCTTCGCGATAGTGACGACTGGAGACTTCGTGAGACGGACGAATGTATCCATCAACATTGGGAGGCCTGAAGGTCCGGCGGTTTTGATGAGGCCGATACTTCCCGCCGTGTCGGTCAAATCAAAGTGGGCAAGGTAGAACTCAGGGTTCGCGCTTTCGAATACGACGACACGAAGGCTCGGGCTGGCGTCCATTCGAGCGAGCAGATCCTGAAGGCGTTCGAATAGGCCGGCGCCCACGATATTGAGAGGCGGATAGTCGAACAGAACCCTCCAGTAGGCCGGTGTTTCCTCGACGATCCGCAAGGGCGTTGCTGGATCAGTCATGGTTCATACTCCTTGCGGAGACGCCGAGCGGCGGACATCTCGATATCGGAAACAGTCGATTAAGTGATCGTTGACCATGCCGACCGCCTGCATGTGCGCGTAGATCACCGTCGATCCGACGAAGGTGAAGCCGCGGCGCTTGAGATCGCGACTGAATGCGTCCGACTCGGCGGTCGTTGCGGGAATTTCGCGCGTCGACTTCCAACGGTTTTGCCGTGGCCGGCCATCGACGAATTGCCAGCAATACGCGTCGAAGCTTCCGAACTCTTTCTGTACGGCCAGAAACGCTCGTGCGTTCTTCACCGCGGCGGTGATTTTCAATCGGTTCCGGACGATCCCTGGATCGACGGTCAGCTTGTCAATGCGAGCCGGCGAGTATCGCGCGACCTTCTGCGGATCGAACTGGCTGAATGCGCGGCGGTAGCCCTCGCGCTTCCTGAGCACGATCGACCAGCTGAGTCCAGCCTGCGCCGCCTCGAGAATCAGAAATTCGAAATGTGTGCGGTCATCGTGGGTCGGCACACCCCATTCCCGATCGTGATACTCGCGCATCAGCTGATCGTCGACGTTGACCCAGGAACACCGTTTCGGCTGCACATCCGGCATCTTTACTTCTCTGGCAACGAAACGCTCTGAAAGTGGACCAGTCGCAGCACGCCGCCTTCAGCCACGTACACCGCGACAAGCCCGATATGGGCTCGCGCCTCCTTGCCGCTCCTGGACGTCACGGTCCGGCTGTCGGCGGTCAAAAGCGCGGTCTGTCCATAGATGCGAACCTTGACGTTGGCAATCTCAATCGAAGTGAATATCAGACCGCCCGCCTGGAGATCTCGTAGAACTTCCTGCTTGGACCACACAGAGCCGTCAGGGCGCACGAGCATGTAGTCATCGGCGTAGAGCTTCGACAGCGCGTCGAAGTCTCGCGCTGTCAGAGCTCGGTTGAACTCAGTGTGAGTTCTCACAACATCTTGTGTCGTGATCACTGTCGTGCCTGCCGTGACTCGCCGCGCCGAGACGCGTTTCACGCAACAGCGGAGGCTCGTTGAACAGACTTTGCCGCGGCACGGATAACGTCGATCACCACACTGGGCTGGGACAGCATAGGTACGTGGCTGCTCTTCACCTCGACGGTGGTCGCGCCCATGCGCTTCGCGGCGAAGCGCTCTAGGTCGGGATGAACCGTGCGATCCTCGGTGGCCACGATCGACCAGCTCGGCTTCGACCGCCACGCGATGCCGTCATGCTTCTGGGTGAACAGATCGAGGGCCGGGGCGAAATGGGTCGCATAGACGACCCCCTGCTCCTCAGGAGACAGGTCGCCCGCGAAGCACGCGACGCCGTCCGGACGCATCCAGACGCGGCCGTCCGCGACTTCCACGTATTTGAAGACATCCGTCTTGGGGAACTTGTCCTGTTGGCCCTGCGACGTCTCGGTCTCATCCGGACCCAGGGCCGCGATGTAGACCAGAGCAGCAACGCGGCGGTCCACACCGGCGTGCGTGATGACGGTGCCGCCGTAGGAGTGGCCGACGAGAACGATCGGACCGCTGACCCGCCCGAACGTGCGGATAGTGGCGTCGACGTCGCCTTTCAGCGTGTCCAGGCCGTACTGCGCAGCCATCACCTCATGACCCTCCGCCCGCAGCGTCGGAATCAGCTTTTGGAAACATGAGCCATCGGCCCAGATGCCGTGGGCGAATACGATGCTCGGTTTGGTTTGCATAATTACTCCTTTGCTACGGCGGTTTCGGTTTCAGGATCGATTCCGCCGTCTTTGCACCTCAGCTTCGGTCCGCCTCCCTGGCCATCCACTCGCGGATGAACGGCGCGCAGTGCTGCAGGACGATGCCCTGCCGCTCGGCCGCGACGAGGAAACGAACTGCATCGACATCGGCGAGTGTGACCTCGTCCAGGTCAAGCGCGGCTGGAGCGCGACTCGCGTCGATCTCCGCGCGCACATGCTCAACGTGTTCCGCCCGCATGCGCCCTATCAGACGAATGGTCGTCCCGTCTTCGCGGAGGTTGGCGACAATCCGGAGAGTCATCGGCGTCGAGAAGCCAACGTGCGATTGGCCGTGCAATGGACGGACCTGTCGTCCGTCCATTGGAGCCAATGACTTACGAGGCGGCGACGTGCTGAATCTTCAGAATTTGCTGATTCGTCGGCATGCGACGAGTAGGCGAGCGTCAGCGACTCTTGTACTGATGCTTGTCGATCCCAAAGGCAGCGATTTTCGAGTCGAGGGTCTGACGGGGAATGCCCAGCTTGGCCGCCGCCCCATCGGGTCCCGCGATCCGTCCCCGCGTCGCCGCTAACGCGCTCTCAATCATTTGTCGTTCGGTCTCTGATTGGATGCGCTGCTGTTGTGGCAATGAGGTCCCAATCGGCATGCTTGGCCCGGCTGCGCCTTTGGAGTCGCGTGCGAGCCACGTCTCGTCCACGGAGAAGGTGTCGCCGTCGCACAAGATCACGGCCCGCTCGATGACGTTCTGGAGTTCACGGATGTTGCCTGGCCAGTCGTACGCTTGGAACAGCGTCAGCGCCGATCTGCTGATCTTCCGCATGCGCTTCCCGGCCTTCGTGGCATATCGCTCAATCAGATATTCGACGAGCAGCGGGATGTCTTCGGCACGCTCGCGGAGAGACGGCACATAGATCGGAAAGACGTTGAGACGGTAAAAGAGATCCTGCCGGAACGTTCCTGCCGCAACCGCGTGCTCCAGGTCCCGGTTGGTGGCGGCCAGGACGCGTACATCCACAGGAATCGGGTGGCTGTTGCCCACGCGCTCGATCTCCCGGTCCTGAAGCACACGCAGCAATGCGATTTGGGTTTCCGCGGGCAGATCGCCGATCTCGTCGAGAAAAATCGTACCGCCGTTGGCGGATTCAAATCTCCCCAGACGTCGCTGAAGTGCGCCCGTGAATGCCCCCTTCTCGTGGCCAAAGAGCTCCGACGCGACGAGCGAAGGTGGGATGGCTGCGCAGTTCACCCGAATGAACGCCCGCGTGGCTCGATGCGACGTTTTATGGATGGCTCGCGCAATCAGTTCCTTGCCGCTGCCGGTTTCGCCCGTGATCAACACCGTGGAATCCGTGGCGGCCACCTTTTCGACGAGCGTGAGCACGCGTCGTAGGGGTACGGACGATCCGACGATCTCCTCGAACATCGACGAGCGATCGATCTCTTCGCGCAGCGCGAGGTTCTCGTTGCGCACCCGGTCGTCCGCGCGTTTGCGATCGTCGATGTCTGTCGCCGTGGCATACCACCGCTCGACGCGTCCGTGCTCATCGCGCAGCGGACGATACCGGATCAGGAACCAGCGATATTGGCCGTCGTGGCGCCTGGCCCGCTGTTCGTTCTCGAACGATTCGCCGCGCTCGAGCGCATGGGCCCGGTCCTCGCTGAGGCGCTCGACATCTTCGGGGTGAAACACGCGCCGGCGAAAGTCGGCCCCGCGCGCTTCGTCCGCGCTCAGGCCGGTATATTCGAGCGTCAATTCGTTCACGTACAGCGCCTGCCCATCCGGGGCGAGCACGGCGATCATCTGCGGGATCATGTCAACGATCGTTCGGAGTTCCGCTTCCGACTTCTTCAGGTCGGCGAGAGCATCCGTGAGCACCGCCTGCGCTCGTGCGCGCTCGATCGCGATGAGCGCGATATGGCCAGCCTTCTCGACCAGGTCGACTTCTTCGTTGCCGACTGATTTCGACTGTGCGTGGTGCAAGCCGAACGTCCCGAGCAGCTCGCCGTTCTCCGATACGATCGGCACGGACCAGGCTGTTCGCAGACCGTGCTGCAGCGCCATGCTCCGGTACTTCTCGGCTGGGCCGGACCAGAGTGGATCGGTCGCGATATCTGGCGTGATGACCCGCTCCTTGCGAAAGGCGGCGGTGCCGCACGCTGCCATGGTGGACGCAATCGGCAAAGGACTAATGAGCTGCTTGTAATCCTCGGGAACTCGCCGGCCGGCCTTCGGCCAGAGCCACTGGCCTTCCGGATCTGCAAGGAGGACGCTCGAGATCAGGTCGGGATCGAGAGCGTCGATGCCGTCGCACAAAGCGTCGAGGACGGCGTCGAGCGGGGCGCCCCGAACGATCAATTCAAGCGATTGCTGGTGAATGACCGCTAGCGCATCGCGAACGAATGGTGAGATCGACGATGACTCGGGACTCACGACTGCTCCGGTGATGGCCGGCGATTGCCGGCGCAGCAACACCTAGCCTGATCCTATGCGAATCCGCGCCGGCGCACGTTCGACGCGTCGGATGAGCGACGGTTACTGCACCAGTGCGAGGCCGCGTAGATGCTGCGGGGACGTGGCATAGCCGACCGCGCGGCGCCAGCTCATCCCGCCATCGTCGGAACGGTGCACGCCACGCTCATCCGCGGCCCACAACTCTCCGCCCTGCACCCCGGCGCAGAGCAGAGGCGCGATGGTGCTGGGGGGCTCGGGCCAGCCGTCGCGCACGCGTTCCCAACGCTCTCGAGTGAGACGCCGATACAACCGCCCATCCGAGCGGCCAGCCACATACGCGGAGTGCGGGCCGGACGACGCCGAGACAATAACGACGTCCGGTTGCTCCGGATCGATTGCCACGCTGCGCAAGTAACCGACATCGAGGCCCACGCTGGGCGAGCGCCAGGTGGCACCGGCATCGTCACTCTCGAAATACCCGTCCCCGGCCGAGACGCGCAGTGTATCGGGTGCCTTTCGGTGAATGGCGAGTTCGTGGGTGTCCCACGGTCCACCGGGCACGCGGTCGTTCCATGTGCGACCACCGTCGATCGTGGACACGAGCGCTCCGGCTTCGATCGCGACCCACAGTCGTTCTGGTTCGAGCGGATGGCACGCCATCCAGCGAACGTGATGAGTATCCGGTCTCGGCGGAAAGGACCAGTCGGACGACGACGACAGCGTCTCCAACGGGCTGGTCTGCTGCCACGTCAGCCCAGCGTCCCCTGAGCGCCACACTTCGCTCGGCTCCGTGCCCACCCAGACGGCGTCCGGGTCGGTAGGGCTCGCACTGACCGCCATAATCAGCGCGCCCGCGAGGCCGACCAATTGCCAGGACCTGCCGCCATCGTCGGTCCTGAACACGCCGTTTCGGTTGGTGCCACACCAGGCGCGTCCGTGAACCAGCGGATCCGCGGTCAGGCATGTGGGGCGACCGGTGATCCCGTGAGCTGGGGAGCCAGCGCCTCGCTCAACGTCTATGACGACAACCTCACGGTCGGTCGCGACCAGTATCAGCATCACCGCATCCCCTCATGAATGATTGTCGCGCCAGGAACAGAGACGAGCTTCACGATCCTTGCGGTTGATCCTGCTGAGTTGACTATGCGTTCCGTGTCACAGTACCGCGCCGACTACGATTGGCGAACACGATGCCTGCCGACGATCTGATTCTCGTGACGGGCGCCACCGGGAACACCGGTTCCGCACTGCTGCAACAACTGGACGCGCGCGGTGCTCGCGTGCGGGCGATGGTTCGCTCACACAAGGACGCCGCGCGGCTGCCAGGCACCGCAGTAGCAACATTCGTCGCGAACTTCGACGATCCGGCCTCTCTCGCGGCCGCGTTGGAAGGCGTCGCGCGGGCCTACCTGGTCACCCCGTCCACCCCTCAGGCAGAGGCGCAGCAGGTGCGATTCGCCGAGCAAGCCGTCGGAGCCGATGTTAAGCATGTCGTCAAACTGTCGCAGTGCGCCGCGGACGAAGCGTCACCGGTACGTTTTCTTCGCTACCACGCGGCGGTGGAACGGCGAATCCGCGAGCTCGGTGTCGGCTTCACGTTCCTGCGCCCCAATCTGTACTTTCAAGGTCTACTGGCATTCCAATCGATGATTGCCACGGAGGGGCACTTCGTCGCGCCAATCGGCGGCGCGCGCGTGAGCGCGGTTGACGTCCGTGACATTGCGGCAGTGGCCACTCGCGCACTGACGGAATCCGGGCACGAAGGGAAGACCTACACGATCACAGGGCCAGCGGCGGTGACGCACATCGAGATGGCTGGCGCCATCTCTGAGGCGATTGGACGCCCCATCGCCTTCATAGACGTGTCGTCCGACGCGTTTGCCGGTGCGTTGAAATCCGCGGGTGTGCCAACGTGGCAGGTCGACGGCCTTGTCGAGGACTACGCGCATTACGCGCGCGGTGAAGCCGAAACGATCTCCCCGCACGTTCGCGAAGTGACGGGTGCTGACCCGCGTGGGATGCGCGAATTCGCCAAGGACTACGCACGAGCCTTCCTCGGCGCGTGATCGGGGCAGGCGCTTCGCCGTCGGCGGGGCATCCGTGCCCCTCATTTACCTGCGATGAACTTGGTGATGATGGCGATGGCCTGTTGCGGCTGTTCTTCCATGATCCAATGGCCGGACTCGCTGATAACGGC
>Ga0114129_10004891_pt1 | contig 18909 bp, 11 predicted proteins | sample RhiMetdeltSRZDD1_FD_80071 | JGI IMG/M metagenome (GOLD analysis project Ga0114129, IMG submission 80071) | Populus rhizosphere microbial communities from Tennessee, USA - Rhizosphere MetaG P. deltoides SRZDD1 (version 2) (version 2) | ecosystem: Host-associated > Plants > Roots > Rhizosphere >...
CGATCAACAGCCGGCTGCTGATGGAGGCCAACGTCCTCAACCTGAAGCGTGTCGTGACGCGCGCGAACCCGAATCCGTACTTCGTGACCGGCGCCGTGCCGCTGATCCCCGTGCAGGAGCAGTCAACCGGGCTGCGCTACCGCGGGACCGCCACCGCCCGGATCAGCTCGAACGACCTGCTCTACGGCCGTGCGGTCGCCTCCTACGTCACCGGGGCGCATGCCTTCAAGACCGGCCTCGTCTACGGACGGATTCCGGTGGACGACTACACGTTTACTCTGGACGCGCCGATCGAGTACCGGTTCAGGAACGGCGTGCCGAACCGGGTCACACTGTGGGCGACGCCGTTTCGGCGGAAGACCGACCTCGACGCCGATCACGGGCTGTTTGTGCAGGACCGGTGGACGCGGGGCCGCGTGACATTGAGCGGCGGGCTGCGGTACTCGTTCGAACGCATCAAGTATCCCGAGACGGTGCTGGAGCCGAGCGTGTGGACGCCGAATCGCAACTTCATCACTCCGGAAGCGGACGGCGCGACATGGCACGACCTGTCGCCGAGGGCCAGCCTGGCGGTCGACGTGTTCGGCACAGGGAAGACTGCACTCAAAGTCAGCTTCAATCATTATCTGGTGGCCCAGGACCGCAGCACGATCTTCGGCGAACTGGCGTCGCCGGTCGGCAGCCTTGTGACCAGCACGACGCGGTCGTGGAACGATGCCAACCGCAACTACGTGCCGGAGTGCGACCTGGTCAACCCGCTCGCCAACGGCGAATGCGGGGCCATGGCCAATCGCGACTTCGGCACTAACGTGCCCGGGCGCGCCTACGATCCGGACGCCACCCAAGGCTGGGGCCGCCGCTACGACAACTGGCAGTTCTCGGCCGGCGTGCAGCACGAGATCATGCCGCGGGTGTCGGTGGACGTCGCCTACTGGCGAACGACCTTCGGGAACATCGCCGCCATTGTGAATCGTGCGGTGAGCTCTTCGGACTACACCGAGTACACCGTCACGGCGCCAAGCGATCCGCGCCTCCCGGGCGGGGGCGGCTACAGGCTGTCCGGTCTGTACGACATCAACCCGGCCAGGTTCGGTCAGGCTGACGAATTCGTGACGCTGTCGAACGGGCAGACCGACATCTACAACGGCTTCGACGTCGTGCTCAACGCGCGGCCGCGGCCGGGTATGCTGCTGCAGGGCGGCACGAGCACGGAGCGCCGAAGCACGAACGACTGCGATCTTGTCGCGAGGTTTCCCGGATCCGCAATCGAGCTCGGGCCGTTCGTCAACAAATCGGAAGGTGCTGCCAGAACCGCCTCCATCCCGCGGCAGTTCTGCGATGCCCCGGGAACCTTCCAGACCCACGTCAAGCTGCTCGGCTCGTTCGTGATTCCGGTGATCGACGTGCAGATGTCGGCAAACCTGCAGAATCTGCCTGGACCAGAGATCGGAGCCGAGTACATCGTGCCGAACGCGACGGTCGCTTCTTCGCTGGGTCGCAGCCTGGCGGGTGCGGCGAGCACCGTGACCGTGAGCCTCCTCGAGCCGCGGACGATGTTCGGCGAGCGGATGAATCAGCTCGACCTGCGCTTTGCAAAGATCCTGCGGTACGGCGGCAGGCGCGCGACGGTCGGCATCGACCTCTACAATGCCTTGAATTCACACGACGTGCTCTCGGTCGAGGAGGGCTTCGACAACTGGCTGCGGCCCGAGGCGATTCTGACCGCACGCTTTGCGAAGCTCGTCCTGCAGCTCGACTTCTAGATCGTTCGGATCGTTCGGATCGTTCGGATCGTTCGGATCGTTCGAAGCGTTCGGATCGTTCGCGTCCCGCGAGCGGAGGCTCAACCATGGCACGAGCACGAAAAGCATCGGTGAACCGTCGCAGCTTCTTGAAGATCGCTGCGACCGGGGCGGCGGCACTTTCAGCCCCCGTGAAGTACGCGAGCGGCCAGCAGGTAACGACGTCCGAAGTCCCGCCGGCTCAGATCCTGACGACAGAGAGGCCGGGAGCCGACTTCATGACGGACGTCCTGAAGACGCTGGATATCGAGTACATCGCGGCCAACCCCGCCTCGAGCTTTCGATGCCTGCAGGAATCCCTGATCAATTACGGGTCGAACCGGCAGCCGGAATGGTTGACATGCATGCACGAAGAGTCGTCGGTGGGGATGGCGCGTGGCTACTTCAAGATCGAGAACAAGCCGATGGCGGCGATCATGCACGGCGTCGTCGGACTGCAGCACGCGTCGATCGCCATCTACCACGCGTTCTGCGACCGCGTACCCGTCTATCTCATTCTCGGGAACACCTTCGATGCCACCGAACGGCGGCCCGGCGCTGAGTGGCGGCACAGCGTGCAGGACGCGGCCGCCATGGTCCGCGACTACATCAAGTGGGACGACATGCCGGTCTCCCTCGACCACTTCGCGGAATCGGCGGTGCGGGCCTACAAGATCATGATGACGCCGCCAATGCTGCCGGTGGCCCTGGTGGCCGACAGCGAGCTGCAGGAGCGGCCGATGGAGACCGGCGCGCGGCACCACATCCCGAAGCTGACCATCCCGAAGCCGCCGGCAGGCGACTCCAATGCGGTGGCCGAGGTCGCGCGCATGCTGGTGGCCGCGGACTACCCGGTCATCACCGGAGGCCGGCTGGGCAACACGGCCAACAGCCTCCGTCTCCTCGTCGAACTGGCGGAGACACTGCAGTGCCAGGCCTCTGGCGGGAAGTTTCCCTCACTCCATCCGCTCAACGGCGGCGACGTTGGCCAGGCGGATCTCGTTCTGGCGCTGGAGCCTCCCGATCTGTGGAACGACGTCAACACCATGACCGATCAGCTGGTGCGCACGACGCGGTCCGATCTCAAGCCGGGCGCCAGGATCGTCAGCATCTCCACTGACGATCTGTACATGAAGAGCAATTACCAGGACTTCCAGCGGTTCCAGGAAGTCGACCTCGCAATCGCCGCCGATGCGGAGGCGACGTTGCCGTCTCTCATCGAAGCCGTCAAACGCCTCATCACCGCCGACCGCCGGCGGTTCTTTGAGGATCGCGGCCGAAAGATCGCCGCCGCCCGCGCCCAGGCGCGGGACCGGGCGCTCAGGCAGGCCGCGGCGGTGTGGGACCTCAGTCCGATCAGCTCCGCCCGCATCGCCTACGAGCTCTGGGATCAAGTCAAGCACAAGGACTGGTCGGTCGTCAGCGGCGGCATGCCCGGCGGGGCGCTCTGGAACTTCGAGAAGCATTACCAGTCCATCACCGGAGGGCAGGGTGCGTCGTCCGGCGTCCCGTGTGCCGTCGGGGCGGCGCTGGCGAACAAGAAGTACGGCCGGATCTCGATCAACATCCAGAACGACGGCGACCTGATGTACGCGCCGGGGGTGCTGTGGACGGCGGCGCACCATCGCATCCCGATGTTGACCATCATGAACAACAACCGCGGCTACCACCAGGAGGTCATGCACCTCCAGCGGATGGCGTGTCGCCACAACCGCGACCTGACCAAGGCGAAGATCGGTACCGCGATCGAGGATCCCGACGTCCACTACGCCAAACTGGCGGAGAGCATGGGGTGGTACGCCGAAGGACCGATCACCAATCCCAACGATGTGGGGCCGGCGCTCCGGCGGGCTCTCGCCCGGGTCGAAGCAGGCCAGCCCGCCCTGCTCGATACCGTCATGCAGCCGCGCTGAAGGAGGAACCGATGAAGAGGCCATTGGTCCGCGGCATGCTGGCGGGGATTGTTCTCGCTCTCTTCGGCGCACTCGCGCACGCACAGACGGCGCCCTCGTCGAGCGCGCCCGTAGCGGCGCCGCCCGGAAGCGCGGTCAACGGAAAGAAACTGTATGAATCAGTGGGCTGCTGGCAGTGTCATGGGTTTTCGGCCCAGGGAGGGCAAGCCGGGCCGCGCATCGGGCCTGAGTCGATTGCCCTTCCTGCGTTCATTCGCTACGTCCGCCAGCCGACGAGGTCGATGCCGCCGTACACCGCCAAGGTCCTCAAGGACTCCGACCTGGCGGATATCCACGCCTATCTGAAGACTGTCCCGAAACCGCTCGATCCAGTGAGCATCCCTCTCCTGAAGAGCGTGAACTGAACCTGATCGATCTTTAGATGACTTGTGACTTGAGCCTTGTGACTGGTGCCTTGTTCATGCGGAATCGCCCGGTTTCCGGTACTTGATCTGTTCGGCCTTGCGCAACGCCTCGATCGTTTCGTCGACGCTCAAGAGGAGCGTCGTCTCGAACGAGCTGAGCGCACCGCCGCCGCTAATTGCCAGCGCAACGGCGGCCATGGACACGTTGTCGGGCGCCTCCCACAGGTTGTAGCCGTCGTGCGTACCGAAGGCGTACCAGAACCCGTGGAGCTTCCCACCGACCGACTCGATGTAGGTTTGCGCGGCCTTGCGGCGGTCTTCTGGCTTGCCGATCAGCCTGGCCCAGGTGTCCGGGGTATAGCTGAACCTTGACAGATAGAGAGGCATCGGTCCTTTCTTGTACCTTTTTAAGTCGTAGCCTGATAAGCCTTCAGCTGCGGCATGAAGCGCAGCATGTTGTCCCGTAGAATGGCGTTCACTTCCTCGACAGTCAGCGAGCCGTCGTTCACCAGCTCCTTGAGCGATTTCACGTAGTCGAGCGGTTCGCCGTAGGGGTTGTCGTCCCCCAGCACGACCTGCGACAGGCCGACCACCTGCTTGAGCGTCTGGATCATGAACCAGTTGTCCGACGCCGCGATGTCGTAATAGTACTTGCGCAGGAGTGACAGTCTCTCCGGCGGCTTCGACGGATTTTCGAACTCCTTGCGGCTCGTTCCGTACTCGCCATTGACGAAGCGCTGCGACCAGATGTCGCCGCCGTGGTGCGAGAAGATCCATCCAACATCTGGAAGCTTGGCGGCCTGGCCGCTCTGGATCCAGCTGACGATCGTGCGGGCGGTGTCCTGGCTGTACTCGAGCGTCGTCGGCCCGACCCTGGGGATCAGGTAGAGGCAGCATGGCGCCGCGCCGGGATGTGTATAGACGACGGTCTTGCGGCGGTTGAGCTCCTCGAACACCGGCGAGAAGGACGCGTCGCCCACATACTTGGTGCCGATGCTCGTCGTAAGGCCGATGCCGTCGAGTTTCAGCGTGTCGAGCGCATACTCGATTTCCTTCAGGCTTTCGTCGACGAGCGGCAGCGGCAGCGACGCCCAGATGCCGAAGCGGCCGGGATAATCGGCTTTCATCTTGGCGCCGTACTCGTTGGCGTCGCGCGCCATCGCGACGACGTCGTTCTTCAGCTTGGCGCCGGGCGGCGCCTGCTGATTGCCGAAGCCTTCCCAGAAATAGATGCCGGGCACGGTGATTGAGGAGATCGAGGTGCGAACGCCAGCCTTATCCATCGACTCGATGGCCTTCGCGGGAGTCCAGTCCTTCCAGGGCTCGACGTTGAGGGCGTCGGCTTCCGCCAGCACCTTCATCCACATCGGCGGGCCATAGTGGTGGTGGACGCAGATCCGCCCCTGGTTGCCGGCCTCCGGGATCTGGTCGCCCGCGTTCTGCGCGGCGGTCGCGCTTTCCGCCGGGGCGTCGTTGCGGGTGCATGCACACGCGGCTGCCGCGCCGACCGCAGTGATCCCGGCGAGAAACTGGCGTCGCGACGACAGCAGCGACTGGACGAGATGACTCATGATGGTGTGCTCCTTACCAGCCCATCCACGGCTCGACGTTGAGCCGTGCGTGTGTGAAGGGCGTGTAGAGCACACGGTATTTCATAGGCGCGAACCCCTGTCAAGGGCGCCTTGTTTTCATCCTTGACTTTCGCGCGCTGGTGCTTCTATATGGCGGCCACGTGATCCTTTAGCGACGGCCCAGTAACCCTAAACGCGTGGGGAGGTTGTGATGTCCCGATGCGGCCGAGTGGTGGTCCTCGTGTTCGCCTGTCTCGCTGTCGTGCCTGCCCTGGGGTATGCGCAGCAGGCGTCCATTACTGGTGTAGTTCGAGACGCGTCGGGAGCGGTGCTTCCGGGCGTTACCGTTGAGGCGGCGAGCCCCGCGCTGATCGAGGGGGTCCGGTCCGCCATCAGCGACGGAACCGGCCGGTACCGAATCGAAGAGCTGCGGCCCGGCGACTACGTCGTGACGTTCACGCTTCCCGGGTTTGCCACGGTGCGCCGCGACGGCATCCAGCTGACGGGCACCTTCGTCGCCACCGTGAACGCGGATCTTCGCGTCGGCGAGCTGCAGGAAACCATTACCGTCACCGGCGACGCGCCGATGGTCGACGTGCAGAGCCTGGTGCGTCAGCGCGTCCTGGATCGGGACGTCCTCGAGGCGCTCCCTTCGAGCCGGGCGCCATCCCAGGTCGCGGCGCTCACGCCGAACGTGACGTCGGTCACCCACGACGTGGGCGGGGCGATGGGCGATGGGTCATCGCGCGGCGGCATCTCGGCGCGCGGCGTCGACGACTCGCGCATTCTCGTCGGCGGACTCGTCACCCAGACCGGTTCCGGCACGTCGCACGGCGTCTACAACCTGGAGGCGTACGAGGAAGTCGCCGTCGATACCGGCGCCGTCAGCGCCGAGCACTACACCGGCGGCGTCCGCATCAACTTCATCCCGCGCGACGGCGGCAATGCGTTCACCGGATCGCTGCTCACGTCGTTCGCGAACGAGTCGATGGCCGGCAACAACTTCTCGCAGGAGCTCAAGGATGCCGGGCTGCCGGCGCCGGTCACGGTCAAGCAGCTGGTCGACATCAATCCGAGCTTTGGCGGACCGGTCAAGCGGGACAGGCTCTGGTTCTACAGCTCCGCCCGCTACAATCGCGCCTTCAACTTTGCGCCGGTGTACTTCAACAAGAACGCCGGCAACCCGAACCTCTGAACCTACGATCCTTTCCTTAGCCGGGAAGCGGCGCCCACCGAGAACGAGATCAAGAACGCCAGCGTCCGCCTGACCTGGCAGGCAACGCCGCGAAACAAGTTCGCGTTCTTTTACGATACCTCCCGCGTCTGCGACTGTCCGCGGCGGCTGCGTTCGAACGAGGCGCCCGAGGCGATTCTCGGCGTCTACAACATCAATCCCCGCTGGTTCACCACGGTGCACTGGACGTCGCCGGTGAGCTCCGGTCTCCTGCTGGAGGCGAGCTTCGTCCACATCTACAGCGACGCGGCGCGCGCCCGGGTCAATCCCTACTTCGATCCGAGCCCGGTGCCGCTGATTGCCGTGCAGGAACAGGCGACTGGCATGCGCTACCGCGGCACTTCGAATGCGCCGCGCAGCATCAACGACCCGTCGACCGCGCGCCTGGTCGCGACCTACGTCACCGGCGCTCACTCGATGAAGGCGGGCTTCAACTGGGGGACGGTCGATCAATCGCGCGAGACGTTCAGCCCCGACGCGCCGTTGGAGTTCCGGCTCAACCGCGGCGTGCCGAATCGCATCACCCTGCAGGCGACTCCCTACACCGCGCTTGTCGAAGGAATGGAGGCGGCGGTGTTCGTGCAGGATCGCTGGACCGTGGGCCGGGCGACGCTGTCCGGCGGACTACGCTACGACTTCTTCACGGATTCGTTCCCGGCCCAGACCATCGGTGCCGGTCCCCTCGTGCCGAACCGGAACATCGTCTTCGAGAAGCGCGATGGCGTCACGTGGCACGACGTCGAACCGCGAGCCGGACTGGCCTACGACGTGTTCGGGGACGCGCGGACAGCCCTCAAGGTCAGCCTCAACAAGTACCTGACGGGGGACGGATCCGGCGGACCATTCGGGATCGGCGCGGCGCCGGCCAACAGCATGGTCACCAGCACCACCCGTTCGTGGAACGACGCCAATCGCGACTACGTGCCCGACTGCGTCCTGACCGACCCGAGGTCAAACGGCGAGTGCGGCGCGATGGCGAACCTGGATTTTGGCAGCCCGCTGTCGACGCTGGCCTACGATCCCGACCTGATGAACGGGTTTGGCAAGCGGACTTACAACTGGCAGTTCTCGACCGGCGTGCAGCACGAGCTTGTGCCGCGCGTCTCGGTTGGCCTGGACTACTGGCGCACCTGGTTCGGAAACTTCATCGTCATCGATCACCGGGCCTATGACCGGTCCGACTTCGACGAGTTCAGCATCACGGCGCCGTCGGATCCACGTCTGCCTGGAGGCGGCGGCTACACCATCTCCGGCCTCTACGATCTGAAGCCGACGGCCTTCGGCCGGGCCGCCAGCGGTCTGGTGACGCGATCCAAGAACTACGGCGAGATGACGGAGCATTGGAACGGCCTCGACTTCAACCTCAACGCCCGGCCGCGCAACGGGCTGCTGCTGCAGGGCGGGACCAGCACGTTCCGGCGCAGCACCAACAACTGCGCTGTGGCGCAGGAGGTGGCGGCGGAACCGCCGCCGGAGCGGGGCGGCGCGTTGCCGACCTATCACCCGGGCGGCGTCCTGCTCGAGACCGCGACGCTCCTCGGCGGCGGCTTCTGCGATGCCGAGGGTACGTTCCTGACGCAGGTCAAGCTGTTGGGCTCGTTCACGATCCCGCGCATCGACGTCCGCGTCTCGGCGTCGCTGCAGAACCTGCCCGGCCCCGAGGTCCAGGCGGAATATACCGCCACCAACGCGGTGATCCAGCCGACCCTCGGGCGTCCACTGGCCGGCGGCGCCAGCAACGTGCCGATCGCGCTGCTGGAACCGCGGTCGACGTACGGCGAGCGCATGAATCAGATCGACCTCCGGTTCGGAAAGATTCTCCGATATGGCCGGACCCGGCTGAACGTCGGCGTCGACGTTTACAATGTGCTGAATTCGAACGCGGTGCTGGCGGTCAACAACGCGTTTGCCAGCTGGCAGCAGCCGACGGAGATTCTCAACGCGCGCTTTGCCAAGGTGGTGCTGCAGCTGAACTACTGAGGTCCGGCTAAAGCCGGACACTACGTACATTTGCGTAGTGTCCGCCATTTGCGTCGCGTCCGCCTTCAGGCGGACCATAATGCGCGAGGTGGAATTAATGGCACTTCATCGAAGGGTGCGCTGGATCGTCACGGCCTCGGCGCTGGCCGCGCTCGCGATCGGCGCGTCTCCGGGCAGCCGTGACGTCTCGGCGAAGACCCGCTACATCGGCAGCGACCACATCGTGTCGTGGGAAACGCTGCCTGATCAGACCGGTCAGATGTGCCTGTGGCCGGAGGACGCCTCTTATCAGGCGCGCGGCGGCGGCGCGCCGGCGCCGGTGCAGGCGAGCTCCGTTCCGTCTTTCTCGAAGCCCGACCGGGTGGTTCGCGATCGCTATCCGTCCTTCAGCTCAATCGCGGTCGATCTCGCGCGCGACCAGGTCGTGGTGACCGACGAGAACCTGTTCCAGGTGATGTTCTTCAACCGGACCGAGAACAACGCCCCGAACCAGGTGGCCACGCCGCTGCGCGTCATCGGCACGAAATGGGATGAATCGCTGATGTCGCGGGAGGAGTCGAAGACGAAGATCGAGTTCCAGTGCGGCCTGTACATCGACCCGCGCAACGGCGACGTCTACGCGGTGAACAACGACACGCAGGACACCCTGGTCATCTTCTCGAACGAGCAGGTCGGCAACGTCGCGCCGAGTCGCGAGATCCACACCCCGCACGGCACCTTCGGCATCACCGTCGACGAGGCCGCTCAGGAAGTGTTCCTGACCGTCCAGCACGACAGCGCGATCGTCGTCTACCGGAAGGGCGCGAGCGGCGAGGAGCCGCCGCTCCGCCTGCTGCAGGGCAATCGCACCCGGCTGGCGGATCCGCACGGGGTTGCGCTCGATCCGAAGCGCGGTCTGCTGTTCGTGACCAATCACGGGTCCGTTCATGAATCACGGGTCGATTCGGCGGATTTTCTGACGCCGGCCGAGAGGGCGGAACGCGCCAAGCTCGTGAACTTCCCGCTCGACCGCGACTTCGCGGTCCCGGGGTCGGGCCGCACGCTGCCGCCGGCGATCACGGTGTATGCGAAGAACGCAAGCGGTGATACCGCGCCGGTGCGGGTGATCGAAGGCCCGCGCACGGGGTTGAACTGGCCGACCGGGATCGCGGTCGATCCGGATCGCGGCGATGTCTACGTCACCAACGACACGACCGATGCGATCCTCGTGTTCGACGCGGAGGCGTCTGGCAACGTCGCGCCGAAGCGGATCCTGAAGGGACCGAGGACCGGCTTGAAGAATCCCACCGGCCTCACGCTCGACTTCAAGAACAACGAGCTGTGGGTGGCGAATTTCGGCGGCCACACCGCCACGGCGTATCGCATGAACGCGTCCGGCGACACCGCGCCGCTGCGCACGATCCGCGCCGCGGCCGACGGCACGCCCTCGCTGATGATCGGCAACCCGGGCGCCGTCGCGTTCGATACGAGGCGGGAGGAAATTCTCACACCGAATTGAGTGGCCCACCCGCAGATTGCGGTGTTCGCCAGGCTGGCGGACGGACAAGCGGCGCCGATTCGAAGAATCGAAGGACAGACGACCCTGCTCAGCCGGACGATGCACGGCATCGCCTATGACGAAGTGGCGGATCGGATCATCGTGCCGGCGCAGTTCAGCCAGGCCATTCTGAGCTTCCGCGGCGACGCGAGGGGCGAGGAGCGGCCGGTACGTGTCATCCAGGGACCGCGCACCGAGATACGTCGCGCCGACCGCGTAGCCGTCGATCCGATTCGGAAGGAAATTTTCGTTGGAGACGGAGGACAGATTCTGGTCTATCCTGCCGACGCGAACGGCGATGTGGCGCCGATCCGCGCCATCCGCGGCCCCGACACCATGCTCGAGGGGGGTGGAGGGCCGCCCGCCATTGCGGTGGATCCCGTCACGCGAACGTTGATCGTCGCGACACGCGGCCTGCTCATCTTCGATAGCACCGCCAACGGCAACGTCAAGCCGCTGCGCGTGATCACGGGCGACGGCGCGGGGGCGGGCCGGCTCGCGGCGGCCCATAACGGGCTGATCTTTGCGGGGTCGCGAGGCAACTCGGTCGGCGTCTGGAGCGTGAATGACAGCGGCAACGCGCCGGCGCGCTTCAAGATTGGCCAGGGCGTGCTCAAGGAGATGCGCGGGCTGGCGATCGACGCGAAGAACAAGAGCGTCATCATCACGGACAAGGAGTTGAACGCGGTGATGACGTGGAGCGTCCCGGAAGTATTCGCACAGGCGACAGGAGCGAGGACCAACTAGCGGAGGCCTGAAGGCCTCCGCCTACCGGTAGCCGGAGACCTTCAGGTCTCCGGAAGGGGGTCTGAATGCGGCGATGTGTCGGAGTGGTGTTCTTCGCGGCGGCGTGCGTGCTCTTCATGCCTGCGGCAGCGTCTGCCCAGGCCTCCATCACAGGTGTGATTCGAGACACGTCCGGAGCCGTGCTGCCGGGCGTGACCGTCGAGGCCGCGAGCCCGGCGCTGATTGAGAAGGTCCGGTCGGCCGTCACCGACGGCAACGGCCAGTACCGCATCGAAGATCTGCGGCCCGGCAGCTACACCGTCACCTACACGCTTCCCGGCTTCGCCACCGTCCGGCGCGAGGGCGTGGAGATGACGGGGAACTTCACCGCATCGATCAACATCGAGATGCGCGTCGGAGCGCTGGAGGAGACGATCACCGTCACCGGCGAAACGCCGACCGTCGACGTGCAGAGCACCACCCGGCAGCGCGTGTTCGATGCGGAAATCCTCGAGGCGCTGCCCGCGAGCCGCAGCATTCCCTTTGTCGCCGCGCTGACGCCCGGCGTCTCGGTCGCGAACGCCGACGTCGGCGGCATCCGCGGGATGGGTCCCTCGGGCGCCGGGCCCGGCGCGATTTTCGTCCGCGGCGTTGACGACCCGCGGATCGTGATCAACGGCAACTCCGTCCACTCCGTGGGGACGGGGAGCGGCAACCAGGGCGCCGCCAACATGGCCGCCTATCAGGAAATCCTTGTCGACACCGGCAGCATCGGCGCCGAGCAGAAGGAAGGCGGCGTGCGGATGCAGCTCATCCCGAAGGACGGCGGCAATACCTTCAGCGGCTACGTCCTGACCGCATGGGCCAACGACTCGCTCGCCTCGGGCAACTATGACGACAACCTGAAGAATCTGGGACTGCCGACGCCCAACGCACTTAAGCGGATCTGGGACATCAATCCGGCCATTGGCGGTCCGATCCTGCGCGACAAGCTCTGGTTCCACGCCACGATCCGGCACACCGGCGCGCAGAGCTATCGGGCGCTTTTCCGCAATAAGAACGCGGGCAACCCGAACGCCTGGACCTATGAGCCCGATCCCGAGAGCCGTGAGGACATCTCGAACGTGTGGCGGAACTTGAATGTCCGCATTGCATGGCAGGCGACGCCGCGAAACAAGTTCGGCGTCAGCTACGACCAGGCGGTCTCTGAAGAGCACCCCAGAGACCCGGGCGTGACCACGCTGACGGAGGCCGGCCTCAATCAGTGGGCGCAGCTCGATCCGAAGCGCATTCCGAACTACGACTGGAATTCGCCGGTCACGAGCCGGCTGCTGCTCGAGGCGTCGGTGCTGCATCACGCGCTGCGCGCCACCCGCGCCTACGAGAACGTGATGTTCACCAACCCGGCGTTCCCGGTCGGTCCCGTCAAGCTGAACATGGTGCAGGAGCAGTCGACGGGCCTGAATTACCGCGCGACCCCGCAGGGGCAGAACACCTGGAACGAATCGGTCTTCTGGCGAGCCGCGATGTCGTACATCACCGGCGCCCACGCGTTCAAGGTCGGCTTCAACTTCGGAAAGGGGACCGACGATCAGACGCTCTACGCGATTGATTCGCCGATCAGCTACCGGTTCAACAACGGCGTGCCCAACCGGTTGACGATGCGTGCACTGCCGACCCGGACGATTACCAAGCTGCTCGCCGACCACGGCCTGTACGTGCAGGACAAGTGGACGATGAACAAGCTCACAGTGAATGCCGGCGTGCGCTACGACTATTACCACATCGGCTACCCGGAGACCGTGGTCGGTCCCACCGCGCTCACTCCGACGCGCAACCTCGTGTTTCCCAAGACCGACGGCGTGCGCTGGCACGAGCTCGAACCGAGGACCGGCCTGGCCTACGACGTCTTCGGCGACGGGCGGACGGCGGTGAAGGTGAGTCTCAACAAGTACCTGGCGAGCCTTGCGACTGATGGCACGTTCGGTCGACTGCGCGCGCCGGCCAGCCTCCTTGTCAATTCCGTGAACCGTTCGTGGGCCGACGCCAATCGCAATTTCGTCCCGGACTGTGCGCTGCTGGATCCGCGCGCCAACGGCGAGTGCGGTGCGATGGATAACGCCAGCTTCGGTAGCACCCGGATCGGCTCGACCTACGATCCCGACACGCTGGAAGGATGGGGCAAGCGGGAGCACAACTGGCAGTTTGCGAGCAGCGTGCAGCACGAGCTCATGCCGCGCGTCGCCGTGGAAACCGGGTATTACCGCACCTGGTTCGGCGGCCAGGTCGTGACCGACGACGCCGCGGTCGGACCCGAGGATTTCGACACCTTTAGCATCACGGTTCCCTCGGATCCGATGCTGCCGGGCGGTGGAGGCTACACCGTGTCGGGCCTGTACGATCTCAAGCCCGCGGCGTTCGGCAGAGCGGGGGACAGCCTGATCACCTTCGCCGAGAAGTACGGAAAGATGGACGAGCACGTCGACGGCGTCGACCTGACGTTCAACGTGCGGCCGCGCATCGGGCTGTACTTCCAGGGGGGCGCCAACTGGGAGCGCTGGACGACCGACAACTGCGAGGTGGCGGCACAGCTGCCGGAAATCCTGCTGGGGGCACCGCTGACGCGGATCGATGCGAACGCCAATGTCTGGATGCCGGCGCAGTTCTGCCGCCAGCAGTCACCATTCCGGGCGTCGGTGAAATTCCTGACCACGTATACGGTACCTCGCGTTGACGTGCAGATCTCCGCGTCGTTCCAGAACATGCAGGGTCCGCACATCTGGGCGAACTACACGGCCACCAACGCCGTCGTTGCGCCCTCGCTCGGCCGCAACCTGTCGGGCGCAACGAATATCGTGGTCGACATCGTCGAGCCTGGAACGATGTACGGCGATCGCTTGAATCAGCTCGATCTGCGGTTTGGCAAGATCGTGCGAGTTGGCGGGACCCGCGTGAACGCCAGCATCGACCTGTACAACGCCTTGAATGCCAACACGATTACCCGGCTGAATCAGGCGTATGCCACATGGCAGCGGCCGCAGGAGATTCTCAACCACCGCTTCGCGAAGTTGGTGCTGCAATTTGGCTTTTGATGCAGGCACGGAGGCTTCAACCACGACGACACGACGAACACGACTTCTGTATAACGTCGTGACCGTCGTGCCGTCGTGGTTGTTCTCCGATCGCTAGGGGAGACAAAGCATGGCGTTTACGCTTCTCGTCAACAACATCCAGTATGCGGCGGATGTCGAACCGGACACGCCGCTGCTGTGGGTTCTGCGTGACTCGATCGGGCTGACCGGCACCAAGTATGGGTGCGGGATCGGGCAGTGCGGCGCCTGTACCGTGCTGATCAACGGGCTGGCGGTGCGGTCGTGCTCGCTGCCGGTGAGCCGGGCGGCGGGGGCGCCGATCACGACGATTGAAGGGCTGTCGCCCGACGGCACGCACCCGGTGCAGCTGGCGTGGAAGGACCTGGACGTGCCGCAGTGCGGCTATTGCCAGTCGGGGATGATTCTGGCGACGGCGGCACTGCTGCAGAAGACGCCGAACCCGACCGACGAGGACATCGACCGGGGGGTGACGAATGCGTGCCGGTGCGGCACCTATCACCGTATCCGCCAGGCGATTCACCGCGCCGCTCGCATGCGCGCGTAGTCATTTGTGATTTGTGATTTGCGATTGAGAGCCCACATATGAGCAGCAGCACCGATCGCCCCGCGACGAAGAACGCATCGGACGGCACCTTCGAGATCGACCGCCGGCAGTTCCTGACGACCACCGCCGTCGTCGGCGGCGGGATGGTCCTCGGCTTCTGGCTGCCCGGGCGAAAGGCGGAAGCGGCGATCATTCCGGCCGATCTGTACACCCGGCCCGAGCCGTGGTACCGCGACGCCCAGGTTCCGGAGATCAACGCGTGGCTGACGATCGGACCGGACGACACGGTCACGATTCGCATCGGCCAGGTGGATCTCGGTACTGGCGTCATGACGACGAACGCGATGATCGTGGCCGAGGAGCTGCAGTGCGACTGGACCAAGGTCCGGTCGGAGTACGCGTCGGCCAACCGCGACGTCAAGGAGAAAGCACCGGCATGGACGATTCCGGTGCCCGGCGGCGGCAACGCCCACGATCCGAACGGCGGCGGCAAGCCGGACCAGGTCGGCGGGCCGGAGACGGACACCGGTGTCTACCGCCGGATGGGCGTCGGCTCGAGCGGCAACGTGCGCGAAAGCCGCTTCTACCTGCAGCTGGCGGGCGCCGAAGCGCGCGAGCGGCTGCTGCTGGCGGCCGCCACCGAGTGGAAGGTGCCGGTAACGGAGCTGACCTCCAAGAACAGCGTCATCACCCACGCCAAGTCAAAACGCACCATCACTTACGGCGCGATTGCCGGGAAGGCCGCGCAGGTCCAGCTGGCTGATCCGTCCAAGATCCGAATGAAGCCGCCCGACAAGTGGACGTTGATGGGCACCGAGCAGCCGAACCGCGACGTCCCCGTGAAGGTCACCGGCGCCGCGAAATACGCCGTCGACATCCGCATGCCGGGCATGCTCTACGCGGCGGTGAAGTGCTGTCCGGCGTGGGGCGGCGACGTCAAGAGCTTCAACTTCGACGCCGTGCGGAACATGCCGGGCGTCCACTCTGTCGTCCGGCTGCCGCTCGACAAGACCGGGAAGGCGAAGGAGACGCTTGGCCGCACGACGAAAGACGGCTTCTACAGCGGCGGCGTGGCGATCATCGCCGACACCTGGTGGCACGCGCACAAGGCGCTCGAGGCGATGCCGATCGAATGGGACCGGGGGCCCGGCGGTTCCGCCACCACCCAGTCGATCTTCGCGGAGCACATGGCGAAGCTGCAGGCCCCGGGGAAGGTCATCGTCAGCGAGGGCAACGTCGACATGGCGATGGCCAGCGCGGCGCGGATCGTCGAAGCCACCTACTCGGTGCCGTACGTTCGCCGCGGACGGATGGAGCCCGGCAATGCCACGGTGCTGGTGAGCGACAATCGCGTCGACATCTGGGTCGGCGACCAGCAGCCGCAGCGCACGCTGCAGAACGCGGCGATGCTGACCGGCATCGCGCCCGAGAACGTGCACCTGCACATGTGCTACCTCGGGGGCGGGTACGGCAGCAGCGGCAACGGCCCGCAGGCCGAGCACGCCGCGTTCATTGCCAACACCGTGCGCGGCCGTCCGGTGAAGATGATGTGGACCCGCGAGGAAGACTGGGGCGTCGGGACCACGTTCAGTCCGCTTCACATCGGCAAGTGCCGGGCGGCGCTCGACGCCAACGGGTGGCCGGTGGCGATGGAGCTCGATTACGTCCAGACGATCGGCGTGGCGTGGCCGGCCGACTCGCGCGGCATCGCGATGCCGCCGTACTGGATGCCGAACTACCGGCTGAATCAGCACATTGCGACCTCGCACATCCCGCCGGGACGCGTCCGATCGACCGGCGCGCGGCCCAATGCGTTCTACCTGGAGACCTTCATCGACGAGCTCGCCCATGCGGCCGGCAAGGATCCCTATCTGTACCGGCGCGAGCTGATTGCCCGAAACCCGCCGGAGAACATGCAGGACCGGTTCATGGGCACAGGCGTCGGCGGCTTCCGGTATCGCGACGACTGGCTCCGGGCGCTCGACATGGTGGCCAAGATGGCCGACTGGGGCAAGAAACTGCCGGAGGGCTGGGCGCAGGGCATCGCGATCGACGATCGACGGCGCGGCGTCGGCCGCGGCGGCGGCCGGCAGGGCACCATCTGCGCCCAGGTGCATACGGTGGAAGTGACCAGGCGGGGGCAGGTCAAAGTGCATCGCGTCGACGTCGTCTTCGACACCGGGTTCAGCCTGATCAACCCGCTGACGGTCCGCAAGAACATCGAAGGGCAGATCGCCTGGGGCATGTCCGACGCTCTGTATCAGGAGGTCAACGTCAAGGACGGGGGCATGGTCGAAGTGAATTTCGACTCCTACCCGGTCTTGCGGATGAACGAGTATCCGCCCGAAATCAACATCCAGTGGTTGAAGACGAACAAGTGGATCGAGGGCGCCGGCGAAGAGGCGATCCCGTGCGTCACGCCGGCGATCTACAACGCGATCTTCAAGATCACCGGAAAGCGGATTCGGAGCGTGCCGCTGAAGAACCATGATCTGAGCTGGGGCGTGCAGACCGCCTGACGCTGAACTCGAAATTCACAACCCCCAACTCCACAACTCCCAACTCCCAAGGTTGGGAGTTGGCGTCTTGGGCGTTGGGCGTTGGGCGTTGGGACGGGATATCCTACCGCCGCATGTTGACCGGGTTCATCGTTTCGTTCGCGATGGCGCTCGTGACCCTGCTCGATATCCGGCGGGGCGTGTTGTTTGCCGAGTATCCCGCCCGGACCTTTTTCCTCGTCTTCAATCCGTGGCATGTCCCGATGCTGGTGATAGCGATGGCGGGAATGTTCGCCTGCTATCGCGGATTGATCAGGCGCGACGCGCGTCGCGCCGGCACCTCACGACATCTCAAGACGGTGACGATCGTCATTCTGACCCTCCTGGTCGTCGACCTGTTCGCGTATCGCGGCGTGCCGGCGGCCCGTTCCATCGCTTCGGGCCGTCTTACTGCGGACTGGCTGGGCGCCTTCGGCGTCACCGGGTGGTGGATGCCCGTCGCACAGGCCACCAGTTACCTGCTGAACGTCTGGCACGCGACGATGCTGGGGATTCTGTTATCGGGCCTGGCGCTGACGGTGCTGCCGGATACTTCGAGTCGTAGGTCAGGCGTCCAGGGTTCACCGGGTCGCTCTCGATCGGAGTGATGATCGTGGGTATAGCGGCGGGCGCACTGTTTCTGTAACCGCACGCCGCGACCGCCTCTCTGAGTTGTTGTGTGAAAGTGAATCGGCTGCTGGGCTTCTGATCGTTTTCACAAAGAAAAAAGAGCCGCGGAGACATCACGCCGGTGACGGCGCTTCGCTATCCATGTGCGGGCCGTAGGCCCGCGTCACCGGCGTGGTAACGACTGGACGCGCTTCTCCGTCTTTCCGATTCTCTTTGTGAATGAAAGACGGTCAGTCTGCGGGCGCACCTATTTTGCGGTCTTGTACGCCGCGGCAATGAAACCGCTGCGATCGAGCTCCCTGATGAAGCTGTCGTCGTAGAAATCGGTCGGCTTGAACTTGTCGATGCCCGCGTAGCCGAGCGTGAACATGTCGCGGAACCCCTGCGCGCAGGGCTCGATGTTCCGCGTCATCTTCAGGCCTTCCTCATAGATGCCGTTCGCCACGGCGCGATCCTTGATGCCGTGATACTTCGCGAGGACGCGGAGCGTCTCCTCGCGGTTGTTCATGTAGATCGCCATGCCTTCGATCGTCCCCTTGAGAAAACGCGTGGCGATGTCGCGATTCTTCGGATCCTTGATCCACGCCGGTTCGACGCGGACGCCGTTGCCGGCGATCGCCTGGTTCCAGGTGGACGTATCGGCGAGCACCGGGTACCCCTCCGCTTTGGCAAGCGCCATATAGCGATCGTCGGCGATGAACGCGTCTGCCTTGCCGGCCTTCAGGTCGTCGAATCGCTGCGCCTGCTCGACGATGATGATGTCCTTGCCCGGCGTCCACCCCATTCGTTTCGCCAGCACCCGGTAGATGAATCCCGTCATCGCGCCGTCGCCGGAGATGCCGAGCCGCTTGCCCTTGAGCTCAGCGAGCGTCTTGATGTTCTTCTGGCCGACAATGTTGAAGCGGACCTGACAATCGGTCGAGGCGATGGTCAGCCGCC
>Ga0114129_10004893_pt1 | contig 18907 bp, 19 predicted proteins | sample RhiMetdeltSRZDD1_FD_80071 | JGI IMG/M metagenome (GOLD analysis project Ga0114129, IMG submission 80071) | Populus rhizosphere microbial communities from Tennessee, USA - Rhizosphere MetaG P. deltoides SRZDD1 (version 2) (version 2) | ecosystem: Host-associated > Plants > Roots > Rhizosphere >...
CACCTGATTTGAATCGCGATCGATTAAAGGAAATCGGATCGATTGTCAGGGACAATGGCTCGGCCGAGATCCCGTCCCGCTTGCTCGATTTGGCCAAGCAGGTGGCGGATCACTATGTTGCTCCCTGGGGACAGTGCCTGAGATTGGTCATGTCTTCTTCACGTACCGGGCGGACACCGGCCCGCCGCTTGAACTTGACGGAGTTGGGTCGTGGTGTGCTGGCAGAAGGACATGATTCCGATGAGGTCCGCATGCTCCTCCAGCGACTCTCGAAGAAGCCGGCTGGAATCAAGCGAGCAACGTTGGTCGGACGCGACCCGTCCCGACAAGAAGCGCTGCTCGACATGCTTCTCGAAAAAGGGTGGATCGTCGAGAAGACTCAGGACCTGTCCGCCGACGCTTCGAAGCCTCACAGTTCTGTCCGGCTGAGCCATGGCGAATGTCATGCTGTCGATGTTTCCGCCCCATCCATCCGCCCTGTGGTGCAAATAGAGTGGGAAGAACGGTTGGTCATGGCGATCAAGAAACGACAGCCGGGAAATGTTTTTCTTCAAGCGCCGAAAGCCGATCGACTCGCGCTGCTTCGGCGCGTGATCTACCGGACATTGGCTGAGGGGCGATCGGCGTTGGTCGTCGCCGGTGAAGCCGATCACGCGCAGTGGCTGGCAAAGACGCTCACGGAAGAGGGCGACTTCGTTGCCGCCTGCTTTCATAGCGGCTTGTCGGACGACGAGCAAGCTGCGAGGTGGCGACAGGCTCGTGGCCCAGATCCTCAGGTCGTGGTGGGGACGCGGTCGGCGGTGTTTCTGCCATTTTCATCGCTGGGAATGATCTGGATCGAGCGCGACGAGGATCCCTCCTTCAAGGAACCACGGGAGCCTCGATATCATGCGAGAGATGTGGCCTGGATGAGGGCCAGCAATGAAGGGATAGTCTTGATTCGGAGTTCCTCCCATCCTTCTCTTGAAGCCGCTCTGAATAGAGACGGGCTGGGAACGTTGCTGAAGGCGGAATCACCGGTCGCACTGCGGCCACGCGTCGAGGTGGTGGATCTTCGTCCGTTTGGTAAGGGCACGGTGCTTAGTCCCTGCTTGGTCGAGGCTGCCCGTGAGGCGGTCGACCGCAAAGCCGGGATGTTGCTGGTCCTCAATCGTAGAGGCTATGCGAGGGCGCTGGTCTGTCGAGACTGCGGGCAGGTGCCTCGTTGCGAATCCTGCCGCGTCGCCTTCGCCTACTCTCGGCGCACCGCGCGGTTGCTCTGTTCCTACTGTGGAGCGGGTATGGCGATCCCAGGAACATGTGCGGCGTGTGCCGGTCATCGACTACAGTTGATCGGCGAAGGTACGGAGCGGGTTGAAGAGGAAGTGGCGCGCCTCTTTCCCCATGCCACGATCATTCGGATCGACGGCGATACGATACGAAAGCCTGCCCAGGCGTCCGCTCGATGGAACTCCATCAAGGCGGGGCAGTGGGATGTCCTCATCGGGACACAAGGGCTGCTCCGCGACTATGTCGTGCGTCCCGTCGGCTTGGTCGGTGCAGTCCAAGCCGATGCCAGTCTCAGTCTCCCGGATTTCCGTGCGGCCGAGCGCACCTATCATTTGCTGGGCGATATGGTCGCGCTGGCTCGACCGGCGAGCGACGGAGGACGAGTGATCATTCAGTCCTATCTGCCGTCCCACCATGCGATCCAGGCGATCGCCCGGCAGGACGAGTCGATATTCATCTCGGAGGAACTTTTTCACCGGACGGCTCTGGGATACCCCCCCGCAGTTCAGTTGACCGCCTTGTACGTGTCAGGCGCCAACGAAAAGATCGTAGAGGAAGCGGCTCTCGCCTGGAGAAAGCGGCTTCAGGCTCCTGTCGGTTCAGCCTTGCAGCGGGCCAGTCGCCGGGCTGCTGTTGCGGGCAGCCCAGGCGAATTCATCGTGCTGGGGCCGATTCCTCCACCCGTTCCAAAAATTCGCGGGCGCTACCGCCGGCAGATCCTGGTCAAATCGCTGGTACGGCGGAGTGGTGTCGAGGCGGTGCGCGAGAGCATCCGGCAACTTGAGCGCATGTATCCAGCCCGCGCCGTTAAATTCGATGTGGATGTCGATCCGGTGGAGATGTGCTGATCAGCGCTATTTGCGTCGGGGAGGGGCGACCGCCGCAGGCTTGTGGATGCGATCGGAGGACGCCGTGCTTCCGGCCCGTTTAAAGAGTCCGTAAGAAAAGGCCAGCCAGAACACGGCGGAGAAAAGTCCCATGACAAGGGCGGACAGGATCACGCCCATTTGCTCGTCGGAGGGCTGGGCCGTACTCGATCGGATTTGAACCATGGTGACAATCGGCCAGACGAAACTCTCCATGCCTAAAAACAACGTAGACCAGGCCCAGATCAAACCAATCGTCGTTCCACGCCAGAGCAGGAACGCAATCATCGCCGCAAAAACCACAGCGACACCAGGTAGAGAGAGCTGGTCCCATGCGAGCCAGGCTCCCATTGCGACGACTGCACTGCCCAAGATGGCATTCAGGGTCGGGGTCCAGAGCGAGCGCATAGCCTGCGAAGAACTTTGTGAAAAAAAGTTAGTGTGAGCGGGAGCGGCAGCGTTGTCAACGAGAACTGCGGGATGGGTGTTAGGTTTGCAGGGCGGAGTGGGCAGCGTCGAGGAGAGCCTTCATCTCAAAGGGTTTTTGCAAGGTGCGATGGGCGCCCAGCATCTTCGCCACGTCAAGAAATCCTAGGACGCCGATCATGTCGCTGCCGCCGGTGATGGCAATGATCTTCACATTGGGAGATTCCCGCCGCAACGTCGCAATGCACTCCAGTCCGTCCTCATCCGGCATCAGGATGTCCGTCACGACGAGATCCGTCGGGGCGAGGCGGTATTGGGCGAGCGCGTCTTTGCCATTGTTGGCTTCCGCGACGCGATAGCCGGCTTCTTCGAACGTGGCCCGAATCAGCTGGCGAATTTGATCTTCGTCATCGACCACAAGGATGGATGGCATGCGCTCCTCGGTCACATATAGGGCCGTTACCGGCACCTGCTGCCGGATCGTGCAAATACTCTAGCATTAGAGTCACAGAGGGGCAAACATTTCGCCATCTCCGGTTTTACGAAGAGGGACTTCAGCTTGGTACTTCTCAGCGGAGGGGAAGCGGCAGGGCATTGCACAGTCGGCTGGAGGAGGCGTGGCCGGTTCAGGTGACTTGAACCGGCCACTTGAGTCTGTGTTAGTCGCGTTTGTCCTTTTCTTTCTTGAAGCCTGGCGAGTCTTTGGCGGGTGGCAGAGCACGCTCTCCGCTCAGCCCTCCCCCTCCAGACTTCTCTTCGCCATGCGGACCGCCGATAGCCGGTTCCTTCACGACTTGCTCGCGACCTTTAGCCTTGCGGGGCTCCTGATCTCTAAGGACCTCCATTCCCTTGACCAACTCTTTGATCGAGGGCGAAAGGTCCATGCTCTGGTCCCGCATAAGGCTTGGCATGAGCTGATATTTCGAGGTGTCGATTATCGGCGTCAGACTTCCTTTCTCGTTCTTGATCTGGAGGGCTGACCAGGGGACAGGATGGAGGTGAGTCCCGCCCTCGATCGCCACAATGGCGTACTCGATCCGACCGCTGTGCATGTCCAGAATAAAGTTCTCGATCGTGCCGACCGTCTTGCCCTGCAGGTCCTTGACGCGCTTGCCGATGAGCATGTTGTTCTTGGTTGACTTGATCTCGCCGACAGGAACCGGTAGCACAGCGTATTCCTTTGGCATCGAGCCGCCGGCTCCCGTCATGTCAAGCTGGCCGGGCTTCTCTTGCCGTCCTGGGATGGCCAATTCACCCGTTCCTGCGCTCTCACCGATTGCGTGTGCCGCGGTCGTCGGTAGGCTCGCCAGGTATTTGAGTGTCGTGACGCGGCCCATGTCGTCGACTTCGGCTTTCACCTTATCACCGGGTTTGAAATCGCACTGGCCTATACGAAAGCCTGCGCCTCGAGCGGTCTCATCTTTACGTTGTCCCTGTGCGAGTTGACGTTCACTCGCTGCGGGGGTCTCTTGCCTCGATGAAACCTGATCGCTCGCGAGTGGGTCAGCTTGTTTCTTGCCTGCCACCGCCGGCGCCGTGGCGCAATCAAGGTTCGTGTCCTGATTCACGAGCAACCGGACGCGCTCACCCCCCTCAGCCTTCTTGATCTCGAATGTTTGCCCGTCAATTTTCCAGATTTCACCCTCCACGAAAGATTGAGCTCCCCCCAACGTCACTTGTTGGTTTGACTCGGGGCTGTGCATTTTGGCGGGATCTGGCTGCTTTCTTGTATCCTCGAGATCCTGCGCGGTTCCTGGCACAGGCATTCCCATCTCGTTCACGGGTTGCTGAGCCGAGATGCTAGCGGGATTGACCATTAATGCTATCCCGAGCGTGCCGGTTGCAGTTATGGTCCGCAAGAGAACAGGAATGATTCGCATGGCACACCTCCTTTTTGAGCCCTAGCGACTAATACCCGTAGAGCCATGAACCAAAGCACACAGGTTTAATGCAGCAAGAGGAATACCCCTCAACATTAAATCAATGAGACCGTAAGACCCTGAAAGTCGGGCTATCGATAAGGGGAAAATTAAGAGGAAATTAGAGAAATCCCTAGGGAAGCGGACAGTTTGTCTCGGGCCGACAATCTGTCCGGGCCAAGCTGCGACGCTGTCGGTTTTGGCTCGCCGACGTTAGGTTTCTGAACGTAGAGCCAGCGAAAAAACTCAGAATAATCTGTGGTTCAGGATTGCGAATTTCGTCTGCTCTCACGGACGCTTAAAAATGGGCGAACCGTAACTTACTTAGATACAGAAGCACCAACGGCAGTGCCTGCAACACTAGACGATTTGAAGAGTCATTCGGTCCTGTATGGTAGGGCTCTCTGAAATATGCAAGGTTGTAGACAAGAAGAAGGTAGGCGACCAATATCGTAAACATCCAATGGCGTTCTGTTGGGCGTTCTGCTGTATCTCGCTCTCCGTCTAGGACTCCTGTTTTCTCCGATGAGAGTATTTGGTCCCATCGCGGGCATTTTGTTTACTGCAGGGTTCGTTAAAGGAACCCTGAGCGATTATGTTCTGTCAGGACAAGTTGGAAATCTGGCAGTTACCCTGCTGCTTAGCGCTGTGCAGGTGCTCATGCTGGGCCTTCTCGGGGGTTGCCGCGTCCTTAGACAAAACAAAAAGGGCAGGGAACCTTCGACTTCGACGCCCCAGGCAAATTTGAGATCGAAAAAGAAGGCGGCGTGAGTTATCCGACGGCCCTGGGGATCTTTACGAACGGCCAATTCCCATAGGAGCCCAGGGAGGCCTGTATTCGAACGGCACCCTCAATGTCATATAACTGGATGACTGAATCTTCTTCATCCATTCCAAGTTTGGCTCTCAGCATACCTTTCTGATCCACGACGCGGAATTCTCTCGCCGTCAGCCTGTTGACATTATTTTCCTCTGAACCCTCCCCAATCGTAGCTCTGTGAATAAGTGCTACGATGCTTGGGGAAGGTTGGCGTACGAACCCCTCGTAACAGTGAGGCTATGTAGTAGTACTGGTGCCGAAGGCGGGACTTGAACCCGCACGGCTTTCGCCACACGCCCCTCAAACGTGCGTGTCTGCCATTCCACCACTTCGGCACACGGCGGGAAGTTGAAAAAGGCTCAATGACTACATGCGCCTGTCGCTCAAACCCTCAACGGACAAGATACAGTTTTTGCGCGTTGCGGCCTTGTCGTTTGACCTTTTTGAACATCCCGAATCAGGATGTGTAAGCTGTATAGAAGGAGCGGCATTATAGAAGTAGGCCAAAATTCTTGTCAATGAAGCGCACGTCCGGTAGAATCGGCCGACGTAGGGAAGCGGTTCCGCCAGCACCCCGCACACTTCCGTTTCAGGACGAATTCTGATGGCTCCCTCTGGTATGTTGTCGCGGTCGCGAACCGATGCGCAGGTGGCCGCCTTCTTCGACCTGGACAATACGCTCCTGCCTGGAGAGGCCAGTGAAGTGCGCTTTTTTCGGGCGCTGTGGCGGCGAAAAGTCGTCGGGTTTTCCGAGTTACGCGCGAGCGTCTGGTGGCTGCTTCGCCACATGCCGCCGGTCTCCCTGCAGCCGCTCCGCGAGCGAAAAGTGTATCTCGCCGGCAAGCCGGCACAGGTCATCGAACCTTTGGGAGAGGAATTTTGTCGCGAGGAACTCTGTCCGGTCGTCGCCGCAGACGGAATGCGCACGATGGAGCAACACCGGCAGAAAGGCCACATGATCATTCTCATCACCGGCTCTCTGAATTTTCTGGTGGAGCCGATCGCCGAAGCCTTGCGCGTCGATCGTTTCATCGCCGCCGTTCTTGAGCAGACAGACGGGCTCTACACCGGTCGGCTGACGTCTCCTTTGCCTTATGGTTTGGGAAAACGGAGCCTCATCCACCAGCTGGCGACCGAACTTGATTTGGATTTGAGGTCCTGTTTCGCCTATGGAGATAGCCCGGGAGATCTGGACATCCTGGAAGCCGTCGGGCATCCGATGGTCGTCAATCCTATGCGTGGGATGCGCTCTATGGCTGCGCGCAGGGGTTGGCCGGTCACGACGTGGAGATGACGATGCGGGTCACAGAAGTGTTCCACAGCATTCAAGGTGAATCGAGCTACATGGGGCAGCCCTGCGTCTTCGTCCGGTTGACCGGCTGTCCGCTTCGCTGTACCTGGTGCGATACCGAATATGCGTTCTACGGAGGGAACGACGTTCTTCTTGATGAACTTCTGGCGAAGGTCAAGTCATACGGATGCAATCTTGTCGAAGTGACCGGCGGAGAACCTCTCGCCCAGCCGGAGGCGTTCCCTTTGATCGCGGGGCTGTGCGACGCCGGCTATACGGTGTTGATCGAAACCAGCGGCGCGCTTGATATTTCACCGGTGGACCGGCGTGCTCATGTGATCCTCGATGTGAAGTGTCCCGGAAGCGGGATGACCGAACGGATGCGTTGGGACAATCTCCACAAGCTGACGAGGAAGGACGAAGCCAAGTTCGTAGTGGCTGATCGGAAAGACTACGACTGGGCGCGGGACATCATCGGACAATACGATCTCACGAATCGTTGCCCCGTACTCATGAGCCCGGTCTTTGGTGGCCTGGAGCCTCGGCAATTGGCCGAATGGCTGCTCGCCGACCGATTACCGGTCCGATTCCAGCTTCAAATCCACAAATTCATATGGACACCTGATATGCGGGGCGTGTGAAGAACAGCATTCAGCTTCGGCTTGAGAGCTGACAGCTGAGCGCTGACGGCTGACAGCTGAACAAGGAGACGCGAATGAAGATCATGCAGGTCGAGGTCGCCGTTGGACGAGCGGAAGCCGACTCTACGGAAGTGCTGGTCCTGACCCATTGCGAAGGGGAAGGGCTCGGTAGACAGGACGCGGCGCCGATCGACAAAATGCTCGGCGGATCGTTACGTGACCTGCTGCAGTCCAAAGAGTTCGAGGGCAAGGCGAACGAAAACGTGCTCTATCATACTCACGGCAAGATTCCCGCCAAGCGACTTCTGCTGGCCGGCCTCGGCAAGAGGAAAGACCTCACGCTTGATTCGTTCAGGCAAGCCATGGGACATGCCGTCAAACGGGTTCGCCAAACGAAGGCCGATTCCTTCACCGTGGCATTCCCCACTGTGGTGCCCAGAGGCTACCAGCCGCTTGAACTGGCACAAGCCATGACAGAAGGGGCGATTCTAGGCGGGTATCAGTTTACGGCTTATCGCAGTGAGGACAGTGCCGGAAGAGAACTTGCCAAGATGGCGGTGCTGGTATCGCAAAAGAGCCAGAGCCGTCAGGTAAGTGAAGGTATCCGTCGCGGAGTCGCCACGTCCGAGGCGACCGTATTCGTCCGTGATCTCTGCAACCATCCTTCCAATGTCATGACGCCGACGCGCATTGCCAACGAAGCCAAGAACGTCGCCAAAGAAGACCGCGTGGCGCTGAAAATTCTTGAGCAGAAGGAGATGGAGCACCTGGGGATGGGGGCGTTGCTGGGCGTCGCGCGGGGCAGTCACGAGCCGCCGAAGTTCGTCATTCTCGAATACAACGGCGCCAGGAAGAAAGATGAGCGCCCGGTCGTGTTCGTCGGCAAGACGGTAACGTTCGACACCGGCGGGATTTCTCTCAAGCCCGCCGAAAACATGGAACACATGAAGGCGGACATGACCGGCGGCGCCGAAGTGCTGGCGTCGATCAGGGCTGCCGCCCGACTTAAGCTTCCGCTGCGGCTCATCGGCATTCTGCCGGTAGCGGAAAACATGCCGGGCGGGCGCGCGATGAAACCGGGCGACATCGTGAAGACGCTTGCCGGCAAGACCGTTGAAGTGCAAAACACCGATGCGGAAGGACGATTGATCCTCTCCGATGGTCTGGCCTATGCCCAACGATATCACCCCGCGGCCTTGGTAGACATCGCCACGCTGACTGGCGCCTGTGTGGTCGCGCTCGGCCAGTTCGCGATCGGGATGTTCGGGACCGACGCGAGGCTCAAGGAACAAATCCGAAAGTCAGGGCTCACGGCGGGCGAACGGGTCTGGGAAATGCCCCTATGGGAAGAGTATTTCGAACAGTTGCGCAGCGACGTCGCGGACATGAGAAACATCGGCGGTCGCGGCGGCGGCATGATTACGGCCGCACTGTTCCTCAGCAAGTTCGTGGGCGACTGTCCCTGGGTTCATCTCGACATCGCGAGCACCGATTGGAGCGAGCGGGAACGGGCCTACATTCCCAAAGGTCCGACCGGTATCGGAACGAGATTGCTGATCCAGTACCTTATCGATCGGAGTCTATAGCGTGGCGCATTCTCATTTCGTGCAGCGCGAAAAGATCGGCCAACTCTTCATGGTCGGCTTCATGGGCACGTCCTTGACGCCTGACCTTGCGGCATTTTTGAAAGAATACAAGCCCGGCGGTGTCATTCTCTTCTCCAGAAATTTGGAATCGGTCGAGCAGATCGTCGAATTGACCAACGATCTTCAGCGGTGCAATCCCACGTTTCCACTCCTGATTTCAATCGATCAGGAGGGCGGCCGGGTGACCCGCTTGCCGAAAGGATTTACAATTTTTCCTCCTTGCGAAGTCTTGGGCCGGTGCAACTCGGGTGAATTGGCCTATGCCGCCGCCGCCACGATTGCGAAGGAATTGCGGGCGGTCGGGATCAACATGAATATGGCCCCGGTGCTCGACGTGAACAGTAATCCAGACAATCTGGTGATCGGCGATCGGGCATTCGGCTCGACTCCCGACATCGTCGGCGAATTGGCTGTCGCGACCGCTGCCGGGCTGCAAGACAATCAGGTGGTCGCATGCGGCAAACATTTCCCGGGCCACGGCGACACGAACGCTGACTCTCACAAAGAGCTTCCGGTGGTCGAAGCCTCACGTGAGCGGCTGGAAGCGGTCGAGTTCCCACCATTCCGCCGCGCAGCGGCAGCCGGTGTCGCCAGCATGATGACCGCGCACGTGCTCTATAAGGCCTTGGATGACGGCCTGCCGGCTACGCTCTCGCGGACCATCATCACGGGCTTGCTGCGCGAAGGATTCCATTATGATGGAGTCGTGCTCACAGACGATCTGGAGATGCATGCAATCGTGGACCATTATGGAATGGGAGAGGCCGCGGTGCGGGCGTTTCTGGCAGGATGTGATGTGCTCCTGATTTGCAAAGATCGGGCGCGCGAGATCGCGGCGTTCGAAGCGGTCGAAAAGGCCGTCACTTCGGGGGCCATCTCGGCGGAACGTCTTGCCGTATCTGTGAACAGAATTCAGCGACTCAAGCAGCGCTTCCTTGTTCCCTATAAACCAGCCACGGTCTCGGATGCCAAACTGGTGGCGGGCTGCCGCAGTCACCGGGCGCTGTTACAGCGTCTGCAACAGGCCGGGACGAGGACCGACAAGGTCTCGCCGGTGAAGGCCGTTTAGCGAGACGCGTCGGTACGGCGTAGGAGATGCAGTGGCGCTGAAAAAGGGCGATATCATCGACGAACTGAAGCGGCATCCCCATTCGTGCGGGTTGCTCGTCAAGGTCATGGGAGGCGGAGAGGGATTCGAAAAGATCCTCTGCTGCGATCACGAGCTGACGGAAGAGGACGTTGTCCCTCAAATAGACTCCCGCAGCAGCGGACGAAAACGAGGTGTGCTTCCGCCCGCCGCGGTCTTGGACGAAAAGAAACTCTACCCCGATTCATGCGGTCTCCGCGTCATGATCATGGACGGGGGAGCCGGCTTCAAAGAGATCCGCTGCTGCGGCCATGAGCTCACGTCCAGCTCCCTGCGAGAACTCAAGTATGGCCAACTGCGAGGATCAGACCCGCCACAAAACGCGCCACCGGGCGCCGCGTAGCCGGACCAAACTGGAGGGCCCGTATGCAGGATCGCAAAGAAGTCATGAAACGCTGGTGCGGCGCCATGGAATGGCTCGACCGGCTCGGCTATTTGACCGCCGGATTCAGCCTACTGGTACTGGGCATGCTGATCTTTACCCACGCCTGGTACGTGTTCGTCACCAAAGCGGGCCAGGTCGGGCTGCTGCCGTCTGGTTTGAAATTGCTGAACGACCTGTTGCTGGTCATCATCTTGCTCGAACTCTTCCGAACCGTCATTCGATTTTTGCAAACCGAAGTGCTCGATCTAGAGCCCTATCTCGCCGTCGGCATCATCGCCTGTACGAGGCGGGTCCTTACCGCCAGCGCGGAGTTATCTCACCTGCCGAGCATGAGCGAGACGCAATTCTATCAGTACCTCATGGACGTCGGACTCAATGTGGCGGTCATCATGGTGCTGATCATCGGCGTCTTCATGATCCGCAAACGTCCCACCCACGTCTCCGAAAGATGGCAACCCGATAGACCCGAGGCTGTTCGCTTTGAGCCACGTGATACTCGTCGGTGAGTACTGAACCGGGGCGGTACGAATCGATCACGCGCATGGCCGGATTGATTGCCGGACCGGCTATCGCGATGTTGGTGTATCTTGCTCCCATCCCATTTCCGGCCGCTGGTGAACGGCTGTTGGCTGCCATCTTGGCCTGGGTGTTGTGCTACTGGGTGACGGAACCGATCCCGCTGCCGGTTACCGCATTGTTTGGCGCCACGCTCTGCGTGCTAGCGGGGCTCGCACCAGCGAAAATCGTGTTCGCTCCCTATGCCCATCCGATTGTCTTTCTCTTCATCGGCAGCTTTCTCCTGGCGGAAGCGCTCACCGTGCATGGGGTCGATCGGCGCTTTGCAGCCTGGGTCCTCTCTCTCAGTTGGGTCGGTCGACACCCTTTCCATATGCTCTTGGCCGTCGGCGGCATCACGGCCGTCATCTCCATGTGGATCAGCAATGCCGCGACCACGGCGCTCATGCTCCCGATCGCGCTCGGCATTGTCCATAGCCTGCCCAGCAGTCATTCACAAAAGCGCGACGGTTATGGGAGCGGGCTTATGCTCCTGTTGTCTTATGCCGCCACGGCCGGCGGTCTTGCGACTCCCATTGGGACGCCGCCCAATTTGATCGGCCTAGGAATGATTGCCGAACAGACGGGGGTGACGATACCATTTGCGACGTGGATGATGATCGGCTGCCCGTTAGCTCTTGTGGCCCTGCTTGTGGCCTGTCGGCTGATTTGGGAGCGACATCCGATGGACTCGTCCGTAGTGGGAGAGTTCCTCCAAGGATTTCGTGAAAAGCAGCAGCCCCAGGGTCCTTGGACTCGGGGCCAGATCAACACGGTGGTCGCGTTCGGGACAGCCGTCGGGCTGTGGCTGTTGCCGGGTTTCCTGGCGGTGGTTTGGGGGCCCGCCAGCCCGCTCGCCCGCTGGACCGCTCAGCACCTGCCGAATGAGGTCGCGGCAATTTTAGCGGCAAGCTTGTTGTTTGTCCTTCCCACCGGTCGGACTCGCGGTGAAAGTACTCTCTCCTGGAGACAAGCCGCTTCTATCAACTGGGGCGTCATTCTGCTGTTTGGGGGAGGATTGGCCTTGGGAGAGCTCATGGTGAGAACGGGGCTTTCGCAGTCGTTGGGGAGCGGGTTCGTCTCACTCTTCGGCGGTCAAACGCTGTGGAGCCTCACGGCCGTTTCAATCCTGCTCGCCATCTTGGTCAGTGAACTCGTCTCAAATACCGCAACCGCTACCATGGTCATCCCCTTGGTCATCGCCATCGCGCAATCGGCCGATGTATCCCCGATCCCTCCAGCTCTGGGAGCCTGTCTGGCATCCAGCTTCGGATTCGCCTTGCCGACCTCGACCGCTCCCAACGCGATCGTCTATGGAACCGGCCTTATCCCGTTGAGGCAGATGATCGGCTCCGGCTTGCTCTTCGATCTGCTGGGTGCCGTCTTCATTTGGCTGACACTTCGAGTGATGTGCCCGTTGCTGCAATTGCTGTAACTGTTTTCCATGCTTGCATCGCGCTCTGTGTGCGCGTTAACTTTTCAGTTCTCACCTACCGATACGTCCCTCTATTGCCCTCTCGTCGAGGGATATGGCATCATGCCCCTCCCTGGAGAGCGGGATGGCCAGTCTGCTCGAATATGTGGGCTATGTACATATCTACCTTGGACCCTATCGGGGAAATCCGATCGCGTTGTATTTACTGAAAACAGAGACCCATTGTCAGATCGGTCCCAAGGTCTATCCGTGGAACGATGTGGTGGGAACAGGCGAGACACCCAACAAGGCCGCAGCCGACTTCGAAGACAAGTGGAAGGCGAAGGGACTGTCGGCCGAGATGTATTCCGGTCCTTCGTGGGAGGGAGGAATTAAGCCGGAGAAGCCGGCTCCGCCTAAGCCTGCCGGAACTCAGAAACCCGCTGTTCAGGCGGCGACTGCCTCCCCAGCCCAGGCCGCGCCGGTGGCCGCCTCGGCACCTCCTCCTCGGTCTTCAGATGAAGGCTAACAGGGTTGCTAAAAAGTCGCGCTTCTCACCCGTCCGGCCCCTGTACCGAGATGCGCCCTTCCCAGGTTGTGCTCGTGGTTCAGAGGCTAACGTACGGGGTCTGCGAAAACGCCTGTTCCCATAGGCGATGGGTGGGGGTGAGAAAAACGCTCCGATTGGCTTATTTCGAACGAACGTCGAGTGAAGCTTCCGGAGGCAGTCCTGCCAGTTTGCTCTGCTTCAGACCGTACCCCAAGTAGACGAGAATTCCAATCACTGTCCACACCACGAACCTGATCCAGGTGAGTTGCGGTAGTTGCCACATGAGTCCGAGGCAGGCGGCCACTCCCAAGAGGGGGACGATCGGCATGAAGGGCAGTCGAAACGGTCGCGGATGATCGGGTTTGGTATAGCGCAGGATGATGACTCCGATGCACACGAGCACGAATGCGAAGAACGTCCCGATGTTCGTCATATCGGCCGCTTCTCCGATCGGTATCAGCGCGGAGAGGATCGCCACAGCGATTCCCGTCAGAATCGTCGCGCGATGCGGAGTGCCGAACCGCGGATGGACCGATGAAAGCCAGGCCCCCAACAAACGATCCCGAGACATCGCGAAAAAGACGCGGATTTGGCCGAGCATCATCACGACCAGGACGCTCGTGATGCCTGCTACCGCACCGATTGCCACGATCGCTGCACCCCATTTGAATCCTACGAGGTTCAGGGCTTCAGCGACGGGTGCATGAACATCGATTTGGCTGGACGGGATCAATCCCGTGAGGACGGCTGCCACGGCGATGTAGAGCACGGTGCAGACGCACAGTGACCCGATGATGCCGATCGGCACGTCCCGCTTGGGATTCTTGGCTTCTTCCGCTGCCGTGGAGACGGCGTCGAATCCGATATAGGCAAAAAAGACGATGGCGGCGGCCGCGCCCACACCGGCCAACCCTTGGGGCATGAAAGGAGACCAATTCTCGGGGTTCACGGAGGTACTGCCGATGCCGATGAAAAACAAAATGACGGCTAACTTGATCACGACGACGATCCCGGTTGCCCTCGCACTTTCTTTGATGCCGACCACGAGGATGATGGTCACGAGCAGGACAATGATCGCGGCGGGAAGGTTTGCAATACCTCCGTCCGATCCTCCCGGCGCATGGGTCGCCCAATGAGGCAATTCAATGCCGGCAAGCCGGAGGAGGTTATTGAAATAGCCGGACCAACCAATAGCGACGGCCACGCACGCGACGCCATACTCGAGAATGAGATTCCACCCGGTGAGCCAAGCCAGCAATTCTCCGAGAGTGGCATAAGAAAATGTGTAGGCGCTTCCGGCCACCGGAATCATGGCGGACATTTCGGCATAACACAGCGCGGCCAGCGCGCAGGTCAACCCCGACAGGATAAAGGAAAGGACGATGCCTGGGCCGGCGCCCGGTCGATGCGCATCACCGACGATCGCGGTGCCGATGAGGACGAAAATGCCGGTGCCGATGATCGCGCCGATGCCCAGACAGGTCAGATCCCACGCCGTGAGTGTCTTCTTCAGTCGATGGATCGGCTGATCCGCATCGGCCAGGATCTGCTCGATGGGTTTGGTGCGGAAGAGGCGGCGGATCATCGACCGCTCTACGTGAACGGAAGCTCCCGTGGTCGATCGACCGATCGCATTATGATCCATGTCGAGTCAAGTATAGCAGCCGTTCAGCGTTTCTTGAGTCGTGGACGGCACGGCTATCGAGTCCGCCGCTGCGCCGCGCGGAGGAATGCTTCGAACAACCGCCGATGCAGCGGGTGTCGATCGAACAGAAACTCCGGATGCCATTGAATGCCGAGAAAGAACCGTTGGGCGGGCGATTCGACGGCCTCGACGATTCCGTCGGACGAAGCCGCGCTGGCCACCAATGAGGGAGCCACGTGCTTGACCGATTGATGATGCGAGCTGTTGACGTGCAGAGTGGCCGTGCGGACGATGCGGCGAAGGAGAGTGTTCGGTGCGACGGCGACTGAATGGCTCAAATTGGTGGCATGAGTCAGCTGGCGGTGTTGCAACGGTTTGGTGACTTGCGAGGAAATATCCTGGAACAAACTGCCGCCCAGCGCGACGTTCATCGCCTGCATGCCGCCGCAAATTCCGAGGACCGGAACATCAGCGGCTCTGGCCAGTCGGACCATGTCCAGTTCAAAGGTGGAGCGGCGTTCGCTCATAATACCGAAAGTGTAGCGCCGGCGCTCTCCATAAAGCGTGGGAGAAAGATCAGGACCGCTGCCCGTGAGTAGCAAGCCGTCGATTCCTGTGAGCAGCCGGTGGCGGGCGTTCGGATCGGACACGAGCGGCAGCAGGATCGGGATCCCTCCGAGCTCTTCGACGGCGCGGATATACCGGGCTCGCAGAAAATAGGTGGGCTCGCGGCCGCCCCATTCTTTTCGGTCACCGGCGTTGAAATCTGGCGTCACGCCGATGAGCGGTTTGATTGATCAACGAACAGGCTCCATCCCGGGCGCGGGCGCTGGCGGCGCATCGGTCGTATCGGCGACACCCAGAAAGCGGATCGGTTTGTCGCCCCGCAGATGCTCGGGGGTAATGATGTAGGTGCCATAGAGACTGGTGGTCCAGATGCTCTTCGCCGCGTTTTCATTTCCGCCGGAGAAGGCATAGGCCAAGCCTCCGACGATTCCCCCGCCGATGGCGAAGACGGCCTTCAACGGTAGATACAGCAGTGTCGAAAGGCCGGCAGCGGCACCCATAGCAGCACTGGAGGCGTTGCCGCCTTCTGATGTGCCGTTCGAGGTCGTCTCTTGGCTCCAGGCCGGCGGTGCCATGGTCATGGTGCTCAAGGAAAGAATCAAAATGAGAGCGACCGCTTTTACACAGATGGCAACGGACAGAGATGTGGATGAAGACGAATGGACATTCACAGAGGACCCTCCTTCCTCAAACTGGCCAACGTGAGCTGCGGGGTCGACACCCGAATGCTTACCCAGATTCAGGTTCATCTGGGTTATAACAAATTCACTTGTGATTGCAAACCCCTGTCCTGCCTGCTGCACGTCAAAAGGAGGAAGTATCTCTAGGCGTGAGATCAAGTTCTGTCGCGACATACGAAGTCACGAAGCCTGTTCGCCGGCGCACGGTTTCTTCCCAGTCCGCCGCCCCTGTGTCCGCGGTGAGACGTCGGGTTTCTTGCGTGATGCCTGATTGCAACAGCAGCTCAAGTTTGCACCGGCAGAGGGCTTGAATGAACAGTTCTTCGGCTCGATCCGCCAGCGACTTCCGTTCTTCACTCGGTGTCTCGAGCAGCGCAGCATCGATCCATCGACCGAAATCGACGGCCGCGCGATCAAATTGAATCTGCGAGTCCGTGATCTCCACGGTGACTTGCACGCCGCCCTTCCAGCTCCGCTTTTTCACATTAAAGACACAGGCATGGGTGGAAGGTTTGCCTTCCACAGGCTCGGGTCCAAAAAACAAGGTGACCCGATATGGACAGGGTTCTGAGGGTGGCTCCGGCATGGCGCATTGTATCACGGTCATCCGACGACCGCCGTCTCATTGACGGCCCGCAGAGCCGACGATAAGATGCGTTCGATGAAAAGCCAACTCCATCACGACCGCGTACAGGCTATTCAACAGGCTCTTCGTGAGACTGGCGGGATCGACGGCTGGCTGTTTTACGATTTCCGCGGGAGCGATCCTCTGAGCTATCGGATTCTCTTGCTCGATCCCACTCTGCACGTGACGAGGCGTTGGTACTATTGGATTCCGGCCCAAGGCGTTTCACGAAAACTCCTGCATCGCATCGAGCCGCACATACTTGGCCAGTTGCCCGGTGACGTCGAATTCTATGTGTCCTGGGAACAACAGCGTCAGCTTCTCGCAGATATGCTGGCAGGCACAGGCTGTGTAGCCATGCAGTACTCACCGCTGAACGCCGTACCTTATGTCTCTCGGGTCGATGCCGGAACCGTGGAGTTGGTCAAGAGCTGCGGGGTGGAAGTCACCAGTTCCGCTGATTTAATTCAACTCTTCGAAGCGGTCTGGACGGATCGCCAGCTTGAATCCCACCAATATGCGGCTGCCGCCTTGCGGCGGATTGTTGATGAAGCTTTTGGGCATGTGCGCGATGCCGTGATCCGGGGAAGGTCGCTCACGGAGTATGGGCTGCAGCAATTTATTCTTGGCCGTATCGGCGAGGCTGGAATGATCACGTCAAGTCCGCCGATCGCAGCGGTGAACGCACATAGTGCCGATCCTCACTATGGACCGGCGTCTTTCGGTTCCGCTGAGATCAGACGGGATGACTTGGTTTTGATCGATCTTTGGGCCAAACGAGCCGAACCCGGATCGGTCTATGCCGACATTACCTGGACTGCCTATGCCGGGCAGCATGTACCGGCCAAGCATCGCGAGATTTTCGAACTGGTCATGAAAGGACGCGATGCCGCGCTGAGTTTTGTCCGGGCGGAGATCAACGCCGGCCGTCGTCCATTCGGATGGGAAGTGGATGATGCGTGTCGTCAGGTGATCGCAGCCGGCGGCTATGGCGAGCAGTTTCTACACCGCACGGGCCATTCCATCGGCGAAGAGGTGCATGGCAACGGGGCCAATATCGACGGCCTTGAAACGCAGGACACCCGCAGGCTGATGCCCCGCACGTGTTTCTCTATCGAGCCGGGAATCTATCTGCCCGGCGAATTTGGAATCAGAAGTGAACTGGATGTGTATCTTTCTGAGGACGATGCGCGGGTGTTTGGGCTTCCTCTTCAAGAACAGTTGCTTCCGCTTCTCTAGCAAACTGCGACCTACAGGATGTTCAAAAAGGCCGTCCGGCGAGGCCGCCGCGAGGTCGCTGACGCCAAGAATAATGATCCCCAGGTTTGCGGACGGGCGCGAATCGGTCAGCATCCAGTGTCCCGAGACGAAGCGTACGTTGCACCGTACGCCGAGCCCGAGTGATGCGAGGGGCAAAGCCGCGGATTCTTTCGACATCCTGATCCCATTCCTTGACAGTGGCTCTCAGAGGCCTATACAGTGACGTTCAACGGTCACGGTCAAACCAAGAAGGAAACGCGTCATGTTCGGCACCATGGGAATATCAGAGTTGATCATTATCTTGGTTATCGTGCTGATCATCTTCGGAGCGGGCAAGCTTCCCCAAATTGGAGAAGGAGTCGGCAAGGCGCTCAAGGGGTTCAAGAAAGAGGTCCACGATATTCCGCCGCCGGAAGCCGTCCAAGCGGAGGCCGGTCAGCCCGCCCCGCCAGCTCCGGCACAGACGACGGTTCAAGCCCAACCGGGACAAGCAGCACCTGTCACACCTGTGCATGCCACCCCGAAGCCCACAGCTCCCTACACTCCCGGTCCGGAACTGACGCCCGGTACTACAGCCGCCCTCATGTACAATGTGGGGGCTCAGACTCAACCGGCTCGTCCCAACGGTCCGCCTTCGAACAGGGTTGCAGCCGACCAAACCGACAACGGCCAACGGCCTCCCACCATGGAAGAACGGGCGGCTGCTCCGTCACCGATGATGCGTGGTCAATATCCTCCTTTACCGCCCAACGCCCAGCAGAAACCGGTCGCCAAGCGGGCCTCCGCCGTAGTGAACAAGGATGCCGTCGCCCGTGTACAAGCGCAGCAGGCGGCAATGAAGGCCAAAGCCACCCAGCCCAGTGGTGTTTCTCCGGCCGACATGCAAAGCCTGGGAGAAGGTTTGGGCGATGCGCTTCGCACGTTCAAGCAGGCCGTCGCGGATGTTCGCAACTCGGTCGATCCGGAAATGAGAACCATTCAAGCTGAAATGGATGCTGCACAGAAAGAACTCGAACAGTCTATCGAAGCCGCGAAACAGCCTCCACCCGCTCACGAAAATTCTTCGGATAAGGCGACATCCTAACTCCCTGTTGTGACTGTGTTGCGCGACCCTATCCTCCCCCTTTCTTCCCTGTATCTATACTGTATGTGCGTCATGGTGACCGGCTGCTATCCAGATGTGCCCCCTGGATCTCCGGAG
>Ga0114129_10004894_pt1 | contig 18905 bp, 15 predicted proteins | sample RhiMetdeltSRZDD1_FD_80071 | JGI IMG/M metagenome (GOLD analysis project Ga0114129, IMG submission 80071) | Populus rhizosphere microbial communities from Tennessee, USA - Rhizosphere MetaG P. deltoides SRZDD1 (version 2) (version 2) | ecosystem: Host-associated > Plants > Roots > Rhizosphere >...
AGCTCCTCGATCGGGACACCGATGTTCAGGAACTTCGAAAGCGTCGTCATCATGTCGGCACGAGGCAGCAGGAGGCTGGTCTTGTCCATAGCCGTCGACAGGACGTCGGGAAGAAATCCCTGTCGCGTCGCCGGGACGCCGGTGCGGAACACGAAACCGTGTCCAAGATCGAAAAGAACCCCCCGCTTCCGTGCTTCGCTGAACGTGCTGGACAGATTGCCGTTCGAGTCGAGCGCAGGCGTGCTGAGTCCGAACGTGTCCGTAATCAGATCTCCAGGGCGCAATCGCTCGAGCACCAGGCGCCGGTAGTCCAGGCCATCCTTCTCCAGGTATTCCACCAGTGCCACGCCGCCCATCGATTCGGCGGCGCGGATGCTGCGCGCGACACCGTCGGGGCCGGCTCCCGCGAGGTGCGGACTCCGGATTCCCACGATCGTCTCACGATGACGGCGCGCCGTGTCGGCCGTCTTGTCCACCTGGAGGTCGGAGGGATCGGCTGATGCCGTTCCTTCCACCATGCCGCTGCCCACGATGTTGAGGAAGGCCAGCACGCGGACGCGCGATCGATCGATCACCAGCTGCTTGAACGACTCGAAGTTCCTCCAGCCGGTGCTGCCGCCGTCCACGACCGTCGTCACGCCGTGGCGGAGCGTATTGTGATCGGGATTCACCTGGCGCCAGTCGGTGCGTGGATCGCCCTGGCGGTACACGGACTGCGAATTGACGTACGCATGCAGATCGATGAGGCCGGGTGTGACGTAGTACGCGCCGACGTCCACCGTCGTCCTGGCCTGGTGTGCCGGCAGACCCGCCGGGTCCGAAAGGACCCGGCCTACAGGCACGATGCGAGCGATGCGGTCCCCGACGATCGCGATGTCGAAGCGCCCGTTTCGGCCGCTCGCCGGATCGATGACGTGGCCGTTCTTGAGCAGGAGGTCGTAGATTGGCTCCGCGATCGCTTGCGGGGCGGCGACCGCGCCTGACGGTCTCGCCGTTTCCTGCCTGCCCTGAGCGAGCGTCGGCGAGTCGAAGGGCTTGCCCTGGCTGGAAACCTTCGCGCTGCTGGCGGCGCCGCCCCAATCAGGAAACGCGCGGCCGTCGCGGTCGTAGACGATTTCTCCGGCCCGTACCGTGAGCGCGTTCACGATTCGCCGCGTCCCCATGCGCTTCATCACCCAGGCGTCGTGATAGGCGAATACGCCGTCTTCGAGCTCCAGGACGGCGATGTCGGCCTCCTTGCCTTCGCCGAGCGTACCGATCTCAGGAAAACGGCTGACGGCGCGGGCCGGGGTGACCGTGGACCGGTAGACGATCTCCTTCAGCTCCATGCCGAGCGTCAGCATCTTGGACATGCAGTTGGGCATGTCCGACTGCGTCGCGAGGATGCTCGCGGCATGAATGTCGGTGCTGATGGTGTCGGGTGTAAAGCCGAGACGCATCGCCCGATCCGCCACGGGCCACAGGAAGCTCCCGGCGCCGTGCCCGAGGTCGAACAGGACGCCCCGCTTGCGGGCGTCGTACATGAACGGCTGGATCTGTCCCGTCTTCCGGTCGAGCAGTTCGATGTGCCGGTCGTTGTAGAAGTGCGTGTGTATATCGCCCGGCCGCATCTTCTCCAGCAGCTTGGTGCGCGTATCGCGCGCCATCCAGCTCAGGATGTTGTTGTCCAGCATGACGGGACGATTCGACAGACGGCCGGCTTCCACCGCCCGTTCGACGGAGACCCAACCCGGGCGATCGAAATGCGCGTTCTTGATGCCGACGATGAGATCGGGATACTCGAGAATCTTTCTGGCCGTGGCCTGAGGATCCATGTCCTCGACGTCGTTCTCGTCTCCGCCCATCCCGAGGCCGACGATATTGATGAACGTCAGCACGCGGGTTTTCGACCGGCGAAGGATCTTCTCGCGGTAGTCCTCGAAGTTGCGCCAGCCCGGACCTCCCGCGTCCGCCACCGTCGTCGTGCCCGCGGGCAGCGCGACATCGTCGGGGAAGAGCGCGCCGCTGTACCCGTACACGTGGCTGTGAATGTCCACGAGTCCCGGGACCACGTAGAGTCCCTTCACGTCCACGATCCGTTTCGCGGACTGCGCCGCGATAGTCGCCGCGACGCGTGCGATCCGTCCGCTGCGGATCGCCAGATCCCGAACGCCGTCGATCTCGTTGGCGGGATCGATGACGTGGCCACCGGTCAGGATCAGGTCGTATGAATCCTGCCGGGCGGCCAGCGGCAGACAGATCAGAAGCGCAAGGGCGAGTGTGATTCTGCGCATGTCTCGATGGGCGGGAGAATAGCGGCCTGGACGCGACGAGGCAAGCGCGTCACCGCTCTTCTGCCGGTCTCGTGTCACGAGACGCGCCCGTTTCTGCCATGAATTGCCGCACGACATCGTCGATGCTGCGATCGGCGTGAAATCCCAGTCGCAACGCGCGGCTCGAATCGAGAGCCCCCGGCCATGTCGACACGATCCCCGCGATCGCGTCGTCCACCTTGCATTCGACTCGCGCACGGACGGCGGGGCCGCCGAGACGCTCGAGGCTCGCGAGCATTTCGCCTGCCGTCACGCAGAGCCCGGGGAGGTTCACCGCGCGGCGCGACCCCAGGAGCGACGTGTCGACGTGAGCGGCGCGGACGAGATTGCGAATGACGACATCCGGCGAACTGATCCACAGGCGCGTGTCGAGCGGAACCGGGCAGACGCTCGGTCGGCCCGACAGCGGTTCGCGAATGATCCCGCTCACGAACGACGAGAGCGCGGCATTCGGCCTCCCCGGTCGGATCGCGATCGTGGGCAGGCGGACGATGATGCCGTCGATGAATCTTCTTCGCGAATACTCATTGACCAGCAGCTCGGCGATGGCTTTTGCGGTGCCATACGAGGATTGCGGCCACACGACGGCATCGTCCGGCACGACGTGCGGCAGCGGGCCGCCGAACACGCCGACCGTGCTCGTAAAAACCAGCCGCGGTGTCGTCGCAAGCCGGCGACAAGTCTCGAGCAGATTCCGAGTCGCGTCGAGATTCACCTGCATGCCACGATCGAATTCCGATTCGGCCTGACCGCTGACGATGGCCGCCAGGTGATAGGCGATGCTCACATCGGCCTGCGCGACCGATTTCAGAAATGCCGAGTCGGTGATCGTTCCGACGTGAGATTCGATCCGCGGGTCGTCGATGGCGCACACGCTCGTGTCCGCGGCGATGACTCGTGAAACACGCAGCCCGGACGCATCCGTCAGGAGCGCTCTGACCAATCGGCTGCCGAGAAAGCCGGCAGCGCCGGTGACGAGAATGTTCATGACGGCCGTAACACTGTTGTCATGTTACCGTTCGGGTCGTGCACACACCCACGAAAGTCGCGATTGTCACCGGAGCCGGATCCGGCATCGGTCGCGCGGTGGCGCTCGCGTTGCTGGATCACAACTATTCGGTCGTTCTCGCCGGCCGCCGGGCCGATCGACTCCACGAAACGGCCAACCAGTCGAACCACGCGGATCGGGCACTCGCGGTTCCGACCGACGTCGCCGATCCGGCAGCTGTGCGAAGGCTGTTCGATGCAGCGCAGGAGCAATGCGGCCGCCTCGATCTTCTATTCAACAACGCCGGCGCGAACGCGCCGGCAGTCCCGCTGGACGAGCTCACCGTCGATCAGTGGCGCGCCGTCGTGGACGCGAACCTGACGGGCGCCTTTCTGTGCACCCAGCAGGCCTTTCGGATCATGAAGGCACAAACGCCACGCGGCGGCCGCATCATCAACAACGGTTCAATTTCGGCGCACGCACCGCGCCCGAATTCCGCACCGTACACCGCGACGAAGCACGCCGTTACCGGGCTCACGAAATCAACGGCACTCGACGGCCGGAGCTTCGACATCGCGTGCGGCCAGATCGATATCGGCAACGCGGCGACCGACATGACCGACCGATTCGTGACCGGCGTGATGCAGGCAAACGGCACGGTCGCGCCGGAGCCGCGTGTGGACCTCAGGCATGTCGTCGACGCGGTGCTTTACATGGCGAGCCTGCCGCTCGACGCGAACGTGCTGTCGTTGACGGTCATGGCGACGAAGATGCCGTTCGTCGGTCGCGGCTGAAACAGTCCTCTTCGTGCCGCCAGCGAATTCGGGCGGCTCGCACGGCAAGCCGGAAGCCGGCGGACTGCACGCCGGCGCGGCGATCAATCGATGTAGGCGATACAGTCCACCTGGAGCAGCTGGCCGGGCCCTCGACGGAAACCGGTGACGCCGAAGCACGAGCAGACCGGTCTCGGCTCGGGAAAGCGCTCCTGGAAGACGCGGTTCACCGCGTCCCAGTTCTTCGCGGGATCGACGAGCGCCACTCTGATCCGGAGGACGTTGGCCATCGACGTCCCGGCCTTTTCCAGACTGGCCTGCATCATCTCCAGCGCGTCGCCGAACTGCTGCCGCGTGTCGCCGGGGCCCTCGGGACGCCGTTCGGGATACCAGCCTCCGATGCCGCCGACGAACGTGAGATTCTTCACCCTCGCCATACGCCCGCCGTTATTTCGGGGGACTCTTGTAGAAGGCCTGCGTCAGGTCGTAGAGCGACGGCTCTTTGTATTCGCCGCGGGCGAGGTGTGTGAGCACGCCGTTCCGATCGCCCTCGCTGCGCTCCTGGCCAAGTTTGAACTTGCCCTCGAGCGTCTGGATCTCCATTTCGAAAGGACTGATGCCCTGCATCATGCGATCGACGTATTCCCGCGGCTGTGCGGCGAAGTCGTACGCCGTCGATCCCACGCGCTGCTCGTTGCGGCGGATCAGCGTCGCAAGCAGGTCGTACGCCTTCGCCTTGTCAGTGATCGGGCGCGGCCGTCCCGACGCGTGCACGACGCCGAAGTTCCACGTCGGCACGACCGACGCCTGGCTCGCATACCAGGTGGGCGAGATGTAGCCCTGCGGCCCGCGGAAGACGATGACCGCCTGATGCGTCCCGTCGAACGCCGTCTTCTGCGGGTTCTGCGCCGAGATGTGGCCGCGCAGCGTGCCGAATCGCCCCTGGGTCGGATCGAGGATCGACGGAATGTGCGTGATCCGCAGCGTCGGTGTCGTCGTTACGAGCATGACGAACGAGAACTCCTCCATGAAGCGGTGCAGAAATTTCAGCTCCTCGACAACGTGGGCCTTGGGAATATAGAGCGACGGATCCGGCGGGCCAGGCGGCTCCTGCGCACTGCCATCGTTCTCCCACGCGATTGCGGCTGCAGCGAGCGGGCCGAGCAGAACGGCGCGGCGGTTCATCTCGACAGGCATGAGCGAGAGTCTACCGCGCTTCCGGCCTGGGATCGCCTATTCCGGGTCGGCCAGCATCGCGGTGAGCTTCGCGTGAACATCGCCGGGCAGCGGGACTGACGTGCGCTAGCGGTTCCCGATTGCGAGCAGCGATCGGTCCGTACGCCAGTACCACGTGCCCTCGACGAGGGCCGGCGACGCGAGCACCTGGGCGCGCAGCTCGTTGACGCGGATCAGTCTGAACGTCCGGCCGGCCTGAACGACGAACGTCTGGCCGAGATCGTTCGTGAAGAAGATCTTGTCGCCCACCGCGACCGGCGATGACGAGAACCCTTCGCGCATCGCCTCGCCGAGCCGCTCCTGATACACAGCCTCGCCCGTGCGCGCGTCGAGCGCCGTCAGAATGCTCTGCATGTCGTTGATCATGTAGAGCAGGTCGCCGTGCACGATCGCCGACGGCACGAACGGCGATCCGCGCGGCGACGTCCATGCGACGCGGGTGTCGGTCACGTCGCCGCGCCCGCCCGGCCTGATGGCGAGCGTCGGGCCGGCGCGTCCCGACGAGCAGAACACGAGGCCGTGTCCGACGACCGGTGTCGGGATGACTTCGAACGTCGTGCCGCGCACGGTCCACAACTCCGCGCCGGACTGCGGATCGTACGCGTAGACCTTTCGCTGGCTGCTGACGATCAGCTCATCGCGGTCGCCGGCAGCAATCACGACCGGCGTGCCCCAGCCGACCGACTCGACGCGATCGGTCTTCCAGATGACGTTGCCGGTCCGCGTGTCGAACGCGGCGACATACGATCGCAGCGTCGACGTGCCGTCGTGGTCCTGGTAGAGGAACAGCCGGTCCTGGTAGAGGACCGGCGATCCGGCGCTGCCGTGATAGTTGCTGAGATCGCCGAGCTTCCGGTGCCAGGCGAGGCGGCCATCGAGCTCGAACGCCGCGACGCCGTGCGTGCCGAACGAGGCGTACACACGGCGGCCGTCGGTCGTCGGCGTGGCGGATGCGTGGCTGTTCTTCCAGTAGGCGCGCTCGATGCCGGTCGTCGGAACTTTCGTCTCCCAGAGCAGCCGCCCGTCGCTTCGACGGAAGGCGAGCATCGAGACCGTTGCGCCGTTGTCGCGCGCCGTCGTCAGGAAGAGCTGATCCTTCCAGACGATCGGCGACGAATGCCCGCGGCCCGGCACGTCGACTTTCCATTTCACGTTGACCGTGTCCGACCACGTGTCGGTGTACCCGGTGCCGGCGACGATGCCCTGGCCGGACGGCCCGCGCCAGCGCGTCCAGTAGTCCAGGGCCTCGCGATCGACCGGCGCAACGCCGACCGGGCCGGCGGCGGACGTCACGACCAGGTGCGTCGAGATGAGCAGCCCCACGATCGAGGCGAGCGGCCGGACCATCGACATGCTGTTCGACGTACGCTCTTTCCGCACCGCCTTCACTCGGCGCGCGGCGATCGGCGTCACTCGCGAACGCCTATCGTCCCCCGCCTCCGCGACGGCCGCGGGCGCCGGGCAGACCGATCGTTGGTTCTTCAGTACTGTTGCTGCGTCCGCGCGCCGGCGGCGTCCAGCCGTCCATTGACGGCCCGTTCTGCACGAATCGCACATCCGGACTCAGCGGATTGCCCGTGAGGTACTGCGCGCCGGCGTTGCCCCAGAACTTGCCGGCTTTGAGCGTCGCGTTGCGGCTGATCGTGAGCAGCGACTGGTATCGCGGATCGGTCTGCGCCCACCCCGAGAAGCGTGACAGATCGTTGTTGCCCTGGATGACCACGTCGATGCCGTAGGTGTTCACGATCTCGTCGATGTTGATGATGCCGTCGAGCGTCTCGATCATGACGACGACGAGCATGTTGTCGTTGAAGGTGTTCTGGTAGCCGCCCGGCACGTTCGCCCAGACCGTGCCGGCCTGTCCGGCGCCCGAGCTGCGACGGCCGGCCGGCGGGAACCGCGAGTACCGCGCCGCTTCCAGCGCCTGGTGGCCGTCCCGCATCGTCGGGAAGACCAGGCCGATCGCGCCGAGGTCGGTCGCTTTCTGGATGCTCGATTCCATCTGGTCCGGCATGCGGATCATCGGGGCAGCGCCGTCGGGGCCGGGGCAGGCCGCGATCATCTTCGCGATCTCGTCCCACGACATCGTGCTGTGCTGCATCTCGAACCAGACGAACCCGTAGTGCTTGCGGACCTCGCAATAGAACTCCGGATCGAACCGGCCGATGGTGTAGCTGGTGACCTGCTTGTCGCTGAACAACAGCTCCTTCGCCTTGTTGTAGAACGGACGTTTGTAATTCGCGCTGACGTACGACCTGGTCATCCAGCCCCAGCCACGCGAGTCCAGTGGAACCGGATCAGCGCCCCAGACACCAGTCACCAGATTGCCTGGTCCGATCGCGGGCGCGTCGGACCGGCCGCCGCCACCGCGCTGGCCGCCGCCACCGGCCGCGCCTTGCGGCTGGGCGTGCGCCGGGATCAGCGCCAACCCGGCGCACACGAACACGCCTGCCCAGCCGATCAAACGCCGCATCGTCATTGCTGCCTCCTGCGCGAATTCTAAGGCGGGAAGGCTCGGCCGGATGTCGCTATTTGTGATCGCCGCTCGCGGAACCGCGCAGAAACCGGCCTGGTTGCATCAGCCACGCGTCGAGGTAATCGAACGTCCGTGCCATCGTGTCGCCGTACTCGGGCCGGCAGGCGGTGAAGTTGTGCGTCGCGCCCTCCACCAGGACGAACTGCTTGGCGATACGGCCGCCGAACCGCGATTAGTGGCTCAGGCCGTACAGCAGCGCGTTGATCCCGAACGCGTAGCCCGGCCCCGCGAAGCGATCGAAGTACGCGCGGTTTTCTCCTTCACGCTCGAACGCGTCGCTGTAATCGGTGTTGTGCGTGATGAGCACGACCATGTGACCGTCGGGGTCGAGAATGGCGCGGGCGTGCGGGACCTGGCTGTCGACGCGCTCCGACGTCCGGCCCGTCGCCAGCCAGAACCCGATCGCTGGAATCTGCGTCACGCCCTTCACCTCGTACAGCACGTGGAAGAGCGGGTGCGCCGTGTCGAGATCGATCATCGGGAATTCCCCTGACGGCAGCGCCTTCCGGATCTCCGTCTCCCAGATGTGCCACGCGTACTCGCCCCAGAAATCGTCGACCCACAGGAATCCGCCCTTCATCAGGTAGTTCCGAAGGTGCGCGGCGTCGTCCTCGTCGAGCGAGAACGATCCGACCTCCTGCATGATCACGATCGGACATCGGGACAGCGCGGGGTCCGTCAACCCGACGATCGCGTGGTTGTAGTTGCCGTGGGCGTTGCGGCTGACGGCTGTCCGCGTCAGCTCGGACAATCGAAACGGAAGGTTCTGGTCCGCCTGCGGGTAATCGGTCATCCAGCCGCCGCCGTCGCCCTGCGGGTGCCGCGCGTAAATCCCGCGGCAGTACTGAAACGCGCCGTCGTACGGCGGATTCGCGGGGACGCGCATGCCGAACCGCCGGAAGTCGCGCCGCTGCGCGAACACGCCCGCGCCGAGCGCGGCGGCGAGCATCGCGCCCGCAACGATCTTCCGGTGACGGCGAAAGAGGATCGACATCGGCGGCTTGTCCCGGAGCGGTCTGCGCTGCGTCGACGGCCCTATAGTACCCAATGACGCCGGCGCTTCCACCATGGTCTTCCCGCGGAGCGGTGCTACTCCGAGAGTGGTATCCGATGATTCATCGGACGTGGTAGCCGCAAAACACTCGATGCCGTGATGCGGCGGTGCGCGCCACTGCGAGAGCATTCGCTCCTCATTGTCGAGGAGGTGCTCAATGTCGCAGGCACGCACGGTCGCGGGCGTACGGAACGTTGTTCTGGTTCACGGCGGCTTCGTCGACGGATCCGGGTGGGAAGGCGTGTACCAGGCGCTGAGGAAGGATGGGTACGCGGTCTCAATCGTCCAGAATCCAACGCTGTCGCTTGCCGATGATGTCGCCGTCACGAAGCGAGTGCTGGCCGCGCAGGATGGTCCGGTGCTGCTCGTCGGCCACTCGTATGGCGGCGTCGTCATTACGGAAGCGGGAAACGACCCGAAGGTGGCGGGGCTCGTCTACGTCGCGGCGTTTGCGCCTGACACCGGCGAATCGGTCGCGTCGCTGATCAGCAATCCCGCGCCGGGCGCACCGGTGCCGCCGATTCTGCCGCCGCAGGATGGATTTCTCTTTCTCGACAAGTCGAAGTTCGCGGCCTCGTTTGCCGCGGACGTCAGCACGGACACCGCAGCGTTCATGGCCGATTCACAGGTTCCCTGGGGCGTCGAGGCACTTGGCGGCGTCATCGGCCAGCCCGCGTGGAGGACGAAGCCGAGTTGGTACATCGTCGCCACGAGCGACAGGATGATTCCTCCCGATGCGCAGCGCGCGATGTCACGACGCGCCGGATCGCAGGTCGTCGAGGTCGAGGGAAGCCACGCGGTCTACGTCTCGCAGCCGAAAGCGATCGCGTCCGTGATTGCCAACGCCGCGCAAAGCCTGGCGCTGGCGGCGCGCTAAGCGACGCGGGGTCGAGCCGGCGGGATCGGACGGACCCGCCACCGGGCGTATGCGACGACCGTGGCGATGGCCAGCAGCACGACCGTGGTTACGGCGGATGACGTCTCACCGCGCCTGAGGTGAAAAATCGTCGCGCTGATCATCACGATCATGATTCCGGCGGCGGCGGCCGGGACCAGCCCCGGCATGATTCGTGTGATTCCTGGCAGTATCAACCCGATGGCAGCCAGCACCTCGGCGACCCCGAGGAAGAGACGGAATCCGGTGGACATCGAAGCGTTCATTGCCTCGATCAGGCTCGCGGGCGGCGCGAGCAGGAGCCACCCATGTGCGGCAAAAGCGAGGGCCAGCAGAATCTGCAACACCCATAACGTGATGTTCATGTCTCCTCCTGAACCGAGTCGTCATTATCATCGAGGCTGACGCGAGATTTTCCAACAGCCGTTCGGACCATCCTCGCCTCGTCCTTTCGGACGACTGCTCGGTTCGTGTGTGGATTGCGACCGCTGGAAGAAAGGATCGGAGGCCGACGCGCGATTCGGCCGAGCTACGCGATCACAGCGCCGCGACCGTGGTTGTGGGGGTCGACCAGTCCGCGACGCAAGGCGATGTCCACGGCTTCGCGACGCGTCGCGGCGCCCAGGCGGGCGAACAGCGCGGCCAGCTTCGCGTCGACGGCATGTTCCTCAACGCACAGGACATCTGCGATCTGATGGTTCGCGTCACCGTTGAACAACATCTGGAGCACCGCACGCTCCGACGGCGTGATCTGTACCATACGAGCTTTGTTAGTGAAGACGCGAGACGGTCGCGGTGAGTTCCTTGGCGTCTGCGCCGGCACCGACGCACTATGATGATGCGTTGATCGGAGATTCCCATGCCTGCCGGCGCTTCCTCCGTCCGAACGCATTGCCTGTCACCCACGCGCCTCCGGCCGCCGATTGATGCGGCCGTCGGTCCCGCTCGATACGCGCGCATGTTTCCGGAGCTCCCGGCGTTCGAAGCGGACGAGGCATTTCTGCGCGCGCTGGGCCGCGCCGACGGCATCTGCGACTGCGGCGACGCCGCCGATTCGCCGGACTCGCTGAGCACGATTGCGGCCGGCTGGCCGATGTTCGGGCAGTTCGTCGCGCACGACATCACGGCCGACCGCTCGGCGCTCCAGAGCCATGTCGATCCCCGCGCGTTGCGGAATGCCCGCGCGCCGCAGCTGAATCTGGAGTGTCTGTACGGCGACGGTCCGGTCGGCCAGCCGTTTCTGTTCCAGCGCGACGATCCGGCGAAATTCCTCCTCGGCGACGACGGTCACGATGTCTGCCGCAACAACGAAGGCATCGCGATCATCGGTGACCCGCGGAACGACTCGCACATGGTGATGGCGCAGATGCATCTCGCGATGCTGAAGGCGCACAACGCCTTCGTGGACGACGCGCGCGCGCGTCGTGTGTCGGATCGCGCGGTGTTCGACACGGCGGCTCGTGAGCTGCGGTGGCATTATCAGGCGGCGATTCTCGATGAGTTTCTGCCGTCGCTCGTCGGCGAGGGTCTCGTCGACGAGATCACGACCGATGGTCCGCGGTGGTTCCGGCCGGACGATGTGTTCATCCCTCTGGAGTTCGCGGATGCGGCGTACCGATACGGCCACTGCCAGATTCGCCAGCGATATCAACTCAATCGCGGCTCGGAGCCCGTGCCGATCTTCCCGGACCTTCTCGGTTTTCGCCCGGTCCCGCGTCGTCTCGCCGTCGATTGGACGCTGTTGTTCGACGCTCCAGGCAGCGCTGCGGCCCAGCGGGCGAAGAAGATCGACGGTCGCCTCGCTCGTCCGCTGATTCAGCTGCCCGTCGCGATTACGGGCGAGTGCGAGATCGACGAATACCATTCGCTGGCTGTCCGCGATCTGCAGCGCGGACAGGGCGTCGGATTGCCGTCCGGCGAGGCTGTCGCACGACATCTCGGCGTGACGCCGCTCGCACCCGAAGAGGTCGGTCTGACCCGGACTGGATGGACGGGCGACACGCCGCTCTGGTACTACATTCTTCGCGAAGCGGCGGTGACGACATCGGGCGATCGTCTCGGTCCGGTTGGCGGCCGCATCGTCGCCGAAGTGATCTTCACGCTTCTCGATCGCGACCCGTCGTCCGTCCGGTTTGTGGACGACGGCTGGAAGCCGCGGCGAACGCTGCTGGATCTTCTGACAGCGAGTGAACCGGCCGCAACGATGCGCTGACCGATCGACAAAGTCGCAATAGGCCACCATCATCGCCTATGACGAGCCGCCGACTTCAGATCGCGATCGGAGTGCTCGCGGCAGGAACATTCTACTCGTGTCCGGCGGAAGGGGCTGCGCTCGCCGAAAACGCCGGCCACGACATCAACCTGCGGCAAATAGAAGCGATCCTCGCGCGCGGGTAAATCCGTCGGCCGCGGCACCTGGGCAGGGCCGCGGCCGTCGCGGGTTTATACTCGCCCGCCATGAAGCTCAAAAACGGCGTGCTGGGAATCGCGCTCGTCGTGAGCGCGCTGGTACCGGCGTTCCCGCGGGCGCAGGCCGTGCCGCAAAAGGGCGACTGGCCGATGTACGGCCGCGATCCGGCCGGCACACGCTACTCGCCGCTCGACCAGATCAACACGACGAACGTCACACAGCTGCGGCGTGCATGGGTCTATCACACTGGCGAGCGCGGCCGCGCCTTCGAGACGACGCCGATCGTGGTCGACAACGTGCTGTACTTTTCGACGCAGAACCAGAAGATCGTCGCGCTCGACGCCGAGACCGGCACCGAAATCTGGAAATTCGATCCGAAGTCGAACGCGCGCGAACATCGCGGCGTCTCGTACTGGCCCGGCGATTCGCAGACGCCCCCGCGGATTCTCTTCGGCACCGGAGACGGCCGGCTGATGGCGCTCGACGCGAAGACCGGGACACTCGTCGCCGGCTTCGGCGACAACGGTGCGGTCGATCTCAAGGCTGGCATCATCGAGAAGTTTCCTCGAGCGTCGTATGCCATCAGCTCGCCGCCGGCGATCTACCGCGATGTCGTCATCGTGGGTCCCGCGACGCAGGAGGGCCCGACGTTCGGGCCGAGCGGCGATCCCCGCGCCTACGACGTGCGCACCGGAAAATTGATCTGGCGGTTCCACACCGTCCCGCAGCCGGGCGAACCCGGACACGACACGTGGGGACCTGACGGGTGGAAGAATCGCTCCGGGCCGAGCCAGTGGGGCGCGGCGACGATCGACACCGCGCGCGGGACGGTGTTCCTGCCGATCGGGAATCCGGCCGACAGCTTTTACGGCGCCGATCGCCAAGGCACCAATCTCTACGCGAATTCCATCGTCGCGCTCGATGCGCTCACCGGCACGCTTCGGTGGCACTACCAGGTCGTGCATCACGACATCTGGGACTACGACCTGAGCGCGCCGCCGGCCCTGATCGACGCGAAGCGCGACGGGAGGACGATTCCCGCGGTCGCGCAGATCACGAAGATGGGGCTGCTGTTCATCCTCGATCGCGCGACGGGCCGGCCGGTGTTTGGAGTCGAAGAGCGGCCGGTCCCGAAACCTGACACACCGGGCGAGGCGCCGTGGCCCACGCAGCCGTTTCCGGTCAAGCCTCCGCCGCTCGCGCGCATGAGCATCACGAAAGACGACATCACGCGCCGCACGGCGGCGGCTCACCGATTCTGCAGCGAATGGTTCGCGCGGCTTCGCCACGAAGGTCCGTACACGCCGTTCGGGACGACGCCGTCCCTGTTGTTCCCTGGGACCATGGGCGGCGGCAACTGGGGCGGCGTGTCGTTCGATCCGACGCTGGGATACATCTTCGTCAACACGAGCAGCCTCGGCGGCACCGGTCAGATGGTGGCGGCGAAACCGGACGCGCCGATGCCCTGGCGCAACGAAGGCGGATACACGCGCTTCATCGACGAGGACGGATTCCCCTGCCAGCAGCCGCCGTGGGGCGAGCTCACGGCTGTGAACGCCGCGACCGGCGACATCGCGTGGCGCGTGCCGCTCGGCAGCTATGACGAGATCGAGGCGCAGGGTCTGAAGAACGCCGGCGCAGCCAACATGGGCGGATCGATCGTCACGGCAGGCGGGCTGGTCTTCATCGGCGCGACGACCGACTCGAAGTTTCGCGCGTTCGACTCGCGGACCGGCAAGGAGTTGTGGATCACGCGACTCGATGCGACCGCCGATGCGGTTCCGATGACGTACCAGGGCCGCAACGGCAAGCAGTACGTCGTGATTGCCGCGGGCGGCACCAACCGGTTTCGGATGCTGGCGAAGACCGCGGATCAAACCGCGGACACGCTGACTGCGTTCGCGCTGCCCGACACTCAATCGGCCCGCACGAATGCGGCGTCAGGAGCGCCCGGCGTCGCGCAACCCGCGATGGCTGCGCCCGTGACGACGCGCACCGCCGAAACCGCGAAGGCCGTTGTGGATCCACCGTTGCCGGACGGCGACGGCAAGCAGCTCGTGGTCCGGATGTGCACCGCGTGCCACGGAACCGCGGTGTTCGCAACGCTGCGGATGGACCGCGCCGCGTGGGCAGACGAAGTGGCCGCGATGGTCGAACGCGGCGCCGAGGGAAGCGAAGACGAGATCCGCAAGGTCGTCGAGTACCTCGTCAGGAACTTCGGGCCCGCGAGAGGTCCGGCCGTCGGCATCGACGATCCTTCGAGGCCGCCCCGCTGGTTCAGCACCTTTTCGATCGTCGCGTTCGATCCGGCGACTAACGATCTCGGGGTCGGCGTCCAGTCCCGCGCGTTCACGGCGGGCGCCGCGGTGCCGTACGCCATTCCCGGCGTCGGCGCGGTCGCGACGCAGGCGGCGGCCAACCGCTTGTACGGTCCCAAGGCGATCGAGCTGCTGAAGCAGGGGTCCAGCCCCGCGGAGGTCGTGAAGCGTCTCACCGACGAAGATCCGGGACGAGACACGCGGCAGGTCGCCGTCATCGACGCGAAGGGACGTTCGGCCGTCTACACCGGCAAGCGCGTCATCGACCGGAACGCCGACGTCACCGATTTCGTTCACCTCGGCGGCTATGCCGGCCACATCACGGGCCAGAACTACTCGGTGCAGGGCAACACGCTGGCGAGCGAGGACGTGTTGAAGAACATGGCGCGGGCGTACGAGCATGGCAAGGGATCGATGGCCGAACGCCTGATGGACGCCCTCGAGGCCGGTCAGTCGGCCGGCGGCGACACGCGCGGCATGCAGTCGGCGGGCCTGCTCGTCGTCCGGCCGGTGCCGCCCGGCTCGAACGTCGTCGTCGATCGCATCGTCGATCTGCGCGTCGATGATGCCGCGGATCCGTTCAGGGAGCTCCGGCGGCTCCTCAACATCAGCCTCGGCGTTCCCAGAACGCTCACCGATCGATCGGCGGAGCTCGTCAAAGCGGGGAAGTTCGACGACGCGATCGCGCTGATGAAGCAGGCGCTCGAGGTCCAACCGACCAGCGACACGCTTCACTACGCGCTGGCGCAGCGCTACGCGCAGGCCGAACGCCCGCTGCAGGCGCTCGTCCCGCTGCGCGAAGCGATTCGCCTGCACCCGAACCTCGCGAGGCAGGCGTCGGCCGATCCCGTCTTCGCGAAGATGCGCGAGCTCGCCGAGTTCAAGCGGCTCGTTCGAGCGGCCGGCCCGTAATCGGATCGCTGCTTATTTGATGTACCAGTGTCCGGCGAGCGACGCGCTCAAACGATGCGCGTCGAAGCCGGGAAACGGCGTTGGCAATCGACGGTATCCGGCGTCGATGCTCAATCCGAAGCGCGGCAGGCTCGCGAACATGAGCTCCCCGCCGCCGAAGATTCGCAATCCGACGCCGTTGTCCGACGGCGCCGTCTCGGCGGGCACCAGGGTATTCAGCGTCTGATGGCGGAAGCTTACGACGGATCCGACGTACGGCCGGATCCAGATGTAGTCGCTCACGCGATCGAACAGGCCGTACACCACGCCCGGCTCGACCTGCATTGACGTGACGCGATCGGCGCCGATGTCGCTCGTCATCGTCTCTCGCGCGAATCCGACCTGAATGCCGAGGTGACTGTTCCGCCACGCGCGCACTGTCGCGCCAAAGGTGCGCCCGCTGCTCGCGGTGGCGGCCAGGCCGCCGATGCCGAAGAAGTGATTAACCGGCGTGCCGGTCGCTCGAGCGCCCGACGGGGCCACGCGTTCGCCCATCGACGTGCTGCCGACCGGCGCGATCGCGATCGGCGCCGACGCACGTGCGGGAGCCGGAGCAGGTGAGGGCGCAGGTGCCGGTGCCGCTGCCGGCGCTGCCACCGCGCGAGCGGACATGGTCGTCGTCGTCACCGGTCTGCTCGCGCTCGGCGGACCGATGCGTCCCATCGTCACGTGCACGTATCCGATGCCGTCCGGTCCGGCGGGCCAGGGAACTTTCACCCAGCTTCCGAGATTCCGCGCGATCGGCAGCACGGTGCCGCGCGGCGCGCGTCCGATGACCGGCGTGACGTTGCTCGGCCCCTTGTAGACGTCGGCCGACGGGACGGTCACCGTGAGCGCAAGATCCTGGGCGCGAACGAGCGCTGGATTGAGCGTGAGCGCGAGAACGACGACCGCGGCGCGACGACTCATGTGATGCCTCCAAGCGACGAATCTGGCCGCCGACTGACGGTTCTGACGCCGCCGCCGGCCGAAACCGGCCGAAATTCACGCATATCGCGAGAACAGCGAAAGAGAAGGCAAAGAGCTTTCCGATTGACCGATTTCGTGGACGCGACGTCACCGTCGATGGACAGGAAACCGTCCGAAGCGCCCGAGCATCAAAAGAGCAGAAGGAGATTCACCATGAACAAACTCCTGGCTGTTCTGGTTGCCGCCGCTGCCGTCGTTCCCATCGGAACGACAGCGCAGTCGATCGGCGAGAAAGAGACCGTTCTGCAGGTGGAACACGCGCTGCAACGGCTGCCGTATTACGGCGTGTTCGACTTTCTCGGGTTCAGCGTCGATCGCGGCGTCGTGACGGTTGGCGGCTTCGCCTACCGCACGACTCTGAAGGACGATGCGACGGCTGCGATCAAGCGCGTGCCCGGCGTCGACGAAGTGGCGAACAAGATCGAAGAATTGCCGGTCTCGCCGAACGACGATCGCATCCGGTGGGCCACGTTCTACCGCATTTACACAGACGACTTCCTGTCGCGCTACGCGCCGGGCGGCGCAATCAGCGCCAGGTACGACGCGCTGCAGTTCGCGCGGTTCCCCGGGATGCAGCCTCTCGGGAACTATCCGATTCACATCATCGTGAAGAACGGCCGAACGACGCTCGTCGGCTTCGTGGACAGCGAGAGCGACCGGACGCTCGCGCTCTTCAGGGCGCGGGACGTGCCCGGAGTCTTCGGCGTCGACAACGAGCTCGTCGTCGACAAGCAGTGAGTCGATCGATCCTACGTGGCCGCCGCCGCTGACTTCGGCACGATGTCCATCTGCAGCGCGGGATCGGCGGCGGCAACGTAGGTAGGCGTGAAGCCGAGCTCCTGCCGGACGATGTTGCAGCCCTGCGCGATGGCGGTCGCCTTGTAAAACGCGATCTCGCGGTTGCATCCCTGGCGGCCGAAGCCGCAGTCGCTCGACACGATCAGCTGCTCGGGCGAAATGAATTCGAGCGCAGTACGGATCGCATCGGCGACATCATCGGCGCGATCCGCCTGCAGCGATCGATGGCTCACCGCGCCGATGCAGATCTTTTTCGGCAGCTTGCCTTTTTGCGTCGCGAACAGCTCGATGTCCGTAAAGCCGCGATCCTTCGTTTCGATCGTCCAGACGTCTCCCTTCATCTCGTGCAGGTACAGCTCGAACGACGCCCGATAGCTCGTGTCCTCCATCACGCGCTGCATGTTCGGATTGCCCCAGCACGTGTGAATCCAGATCTCGACGTCGTCGAGGCCCTGCACCTCGCGGTTGTAGCACTCGATCATGAACTTCACCTTCTCGTCTTTGGCCCCGAAGGTGTTCGCCATGAAATGGAGCGTCGGCTCTTCGATCTGAATGCACCGGCAGCCGGCGTCGCGCAGCGCGAGCAGCTCGGTGTTCATCGCGACGGCCATGTCCCAGACGACCTCGCGATTGTCCTTGTACTTATTGGTGTGGATGTCGAGGAACAGGCCCATGACCTGCGAGCAGCAGGTGCCGAAGCGCACGGGCTTGCGCGATTTGCCCTGCGCGATGCGCCAGATCTTCGGGTAATCGAGCGGCCGATGCTCGATCTTGCCGGTCACGCGCGGCCAGCGCCACGCCGTGTAGATCTCGTTGAGCAGCGTGCCGGGCGGATACCGCAGCCACGGACTGCGCGTTTCTTCCGACTGCAGATGATCGCCCTCGAACCCGGCCCACCGCTGCAGAGGATAGTGGTGCCAGCTGCGGCCGGCGAAGTCCTCGTCGCAGTGATAGTCGCCATGTGTGAGGATGTCGAGTCCGGCTCGTTCTTCGTCGCTGATGACGACAGCGAGCGCGTCCTGAAATTTCTCGCGGAAGCGAACGTCCATCATGCACGTGTCGAGCGGTCTGCCCCACGTGCCGACGTCGAACCACCGCGGCCGCGGCCAAGAACCGGTCACGGTGCTCGGCAGGATGACATCTTTCGTGAGCGTGAACGCCATGCGGCCTCTCGCGATTTACCGGGCCAACGTGAACGCGTACAACGAATCGCCTGCGCCGATCACGACGAATTGCCGTCCATCGAGCATGAACGTGATCGGCGCGTTCGACGGAGTGGCGTGAAGTCCCGCATGCCAGAGCGGATCGCCGGTAGATGGATCGTAAGCGACAAAATTTCCCGAGCCGTCCCCGCCAAACAGCAGATCGCCTGCGGTTGTCAGCAGGCCCATCGCTCCGCCTTCGCTGAGCGGATGCCGCCACTTGACTTTGCCCGTGCGGTAATCGATCGCTTTGACGTAGCTTTCACGACCGCCTCCGCCGAATCCGCCGACGGCCCCGCCGCCATATCCTTCGGGTCTCTCGTCGGTGTCGGTGAGGTACTGCAGTCCGTACGATTGAGACGTTCCGACGTACAGCAGTCCCGTCTTCGGACTGAAGCTCGGAGGAGGCCAGTTCGTCGCCGAGCCTGGAGAGATCAGCGTCCCATCGACGGCCGCATCCTTC
>Ga0114129_10004895_pt1 | contig 18901 bp, 18 predicted proteins | sample RhiMetdeltSRZDD1_FD_80071 | JGI IMG/M metagenome (GOLD analysis project Ga0114129, IMG submission 80071) | Populus rhizosphere microbial communities from Tennessee, USA - Rhizosphere MetaG P. deltoides SRZDD1 (version 2) (version 2) | ecosystem: Host-associated > Plants > Roots > Rhizosphere >...
AAGCGGATTAAGCGCTGCAAATTTGTGCTTGCATGAAAATCACAGTTTTGGTTACGATCCGATCTGATTCGATATCTGCAGACTATTAGGCCTTCTCACCTGTGAGTCAGGGCCCTCTGCTTAGTAATCTCTCGCATCGAATAGCAAGAAACGGAGATTACTATGAATATACCCGTAGTGGCAGCGATTCGCTGCTGTTTGATGTTCCTCGTTTCAGCCGTTGTGGCTGCGCTCACTCACTTAACCGCCCTCGCTCAGTGTCCCACGAATGTCCCACACATCAATGGGACATGGACCGTGCTCCCCTATCAAATGCCAATCAATCCAATCTCAGCCAATTTGCTTCCTAATGGAAAGGTGCTGATTGTGGCTGGATCGGAGAATGACGCAAGCAACAACTCAAGAGGTGCAGAGAGCTATCGCGCGGCAGTGTGGGACCCGACTGGCACTAATGAGAGCAGCATCACCGTTCAGAATCTTACCTACGACGTCTTTTGCAGCGGCACGGCCGCTCTGTTTGATGGACGATCGTTGATCGTCGGTGGAACGTCGGACTACTCGTTCACGGGCGAAAACCGGGCTTCGATCTTCAATCCAGCAACCAGCCAGTACGTGCAGTCTCAGAATATGGTGGATGGGCGTTGGTATGCTACAGCGACGGCCCTTGCCGATGGTCGCATTATGGCCATGTCCGGACTCACTCAAACCGGAGGTACAAGTCGGACCATCGAAATTTATGATCTCCGAAGAGCAGGAGCCGGTTGGAATCCACCTACCAACGTTCCCTTCAGCCCCCCGCTTTACCCAAGGCTTGAGCTGCTACCCGGTGGGAGAGTATTTTATACGGGCCACGGCAGTGGTACGTCGAGTGCAAATGCGTGGATCTTCGATCCGGCCACGGGAGGCTGGGCGCAATCAGCCGCAACCAATCGCAACCGCAGCTACGGCTCATCAGTTCTGCTTCCTCTTCTGCCGCCTAGCTACGTTCCGCGCGTGATGAATTTCGGGGGAGGAGGAAATCCGGCGACCTCTTCCACTGACATTATCGATCTCTCCGTTCCAACCCCGAGCTACACCGCCGGGCCGAATATGTCCACCGGCCGCATTCAGATGAACGCCGTTATCCTGCCCAACGGCAAGGTCTTGGCGGAGGGTGGTTCCGTCAACAATGAGGCTCCCGATACGCCGGGTAAGACCGCGGACCTCTACGATCCGGCGAGTAACACCATGGGCTCTGCGGGCACAGCGGCTTATTCGCGCCTTTATCATTCCACTGCGCTGCTATTGCCGGATGCAACTGTTTTGAGCACTGGCAGCAATCCGAGCAATCGGGGTAGGTATGAGCCAGCAATCGAGATTTATACGCCGTCGTACTTATACGATACCAACGATCATTTAATCACCACCAACCGTCCGCAAATTACGGCCGTTTCGTTTTCCGGACCTATCCACTATGGCGTGCCGTTTTCCGTGAGCTTTACTAGCAGCTCGCCAATCAGCTCAGCGGTGCTGATACGTCCAGGCTCTACCACCCATGCTGGGGACATGGAGCAACGTCTCATTGGCCTTTGCGGCGCTAGTTCACCTTGCAGCCCTTCTAACAACACGCTGAGTCTCACCACGCCGCCCGACGGTAGCATCGCGCCTCCGGGCTATTACATGTTGTTCTTACTGGATAGCGCTGGAGTGCCATCCAAGGCTTCGTTCATCCAGCTCACCCCCAATTCCTATTCCCTCGTTCCGCCAAGAGGGACGATTACAGCGCCATCCGGCGATGTGACGATTACCGCCGGGAGCGCGATCAACTTCGGCACAACCACCAGTGCTTCGAGTTACTCCTGGGTATTCCCGGGCGGTGCGCCGGCAACATCCACAGCGCAAAACCCGGGGGACGTCACATTCGGCGGGCCTGGGACATACACAACCTCGCTTACGGTCATCGACGCTACGGGCAACTCTGATCCAAGCCCACCTACGCGGACAATCACCGTACTTCCGACTAGCGCTGACTTTTCCATCACGGTTGGCCCGGCTGCACAAGAAGTCGTTCTCGGTGGACTTACTACATACACGGTTACCGTCACGCCTCTGAGCGGCTTTACTGGTACGGTAAATTTGAGCGTCGGTAGCGAATCCGGTTTTCCTACTGGCATTACGAGCGGTGGTTTCAGCCCTGCATCAATTAGTACCGGGGGCTCTTCCACGCTCACTATGCAAACCTCGACTTCCACCATGCCCTATGCGCTATCGCTGACTATCACAGGCACCAGCGGAACTATCAGCCACACGGCATCAACGACCCTGCTTGTCAATTTGGCGCCCCCTGCGGGGCTAACTGCCACTGCCGGCGATGCACAAGTGTCGCTCTCTTGGCCGGCGTCTGTTGGCGCAAACGGGTATCACGTCAAGCGATCCACGATCGACGGCGGTCCGTATGAAACGTTTGCCTGCCCGAGCGGGACCAGCGTCGTGGATAGCGGACTGGTCAACGGAACCACTTATTACTACACGGTGTCGGCCGCCTACACCGGCGGCCCCGACGCAGGTGGGGAAAGTGCCAATTCGGTTCAAGCGAATGCAACGCCGCAAGGCGGTCCGCCTACTCCACCAGCACCTCCAACACGCTTGCGCGCTAGGTCGAATAGACCCGGGACGATCGATCTGCAATGGGTCCAGTCCCCCACTCCCGGAGTGGCGAGCAACGGCGTGTACCGCCGTCTGATGAATGGCGGGACTTACCCCCCGTCGCCCACTTATACGATCAATGCGAACACTTCATTCCGGGATAGCCAGGTCTCGCGAGGGGTGAGCTATTGCTATGAAGTGACCGCGATTAACGCAAACGGGGAGAGCGGGCGTTCCAACGAATCTTGCGCTAGCACAAAGTAGATACCTACCGGCGTGTCCTTTGTGCCATCGAGACAAAGCCTCCAAGCCTTAGTGCCGCGCGCCAAGGAAACACGTCCCTTCCGTTTGTTCTAGGGAAACGGCGGAACGAAGTGCATTTGGACGCGGGAGCTTTTTAATGTCGGATTTTCGCCTACGGGGCTTGATGATTGCTGAGAACGCCCTTTACGCGCTTTTCAGGTCACGCGCTTCTAAGTAGAATTGCGCTTCGCCAAAGCGCGTAGCATGAACGCAAAGGACATCTTCACCGAGCTGAAGCGACACCTACGATAGGAAGTTGACTGACATCTTTGGGATCGAAAGCGAGATCGCCAAAGGATCAAACTTTGGGAAATTTCTGCGAAACATTAAACCTTAAATCTCGGAGATAATAATTAGGGGGATAACAATTCAAAGCGCAAGCGCCTCGGAACCGTAGGCATGCGCCCGGCAATTTATTCATCTTACGCAATGCCAAGTTTAATAGTACGTAACGGAACTCATGCACTAACGTATGAGTTAGTTGACGACATTGTCAGGATTGGCCGTGCTCCGTTGAACGACGTAGTCATTGACAATCCGGTGATATCAGCGCAGCACGCCATGCTCCAGAAAATCGGCGACTCCTATTGGCTAAAAGATCTAAATTCAACAAACGGGACGCACGTTAATGGCCTTCTTGTCACTTATGGTGAGTTGAAGGATGGCGACACAATCCGATTTGGGGCCGTCGTAGCGATTTTTACAGAGCGTTGCCGCAAGCGGTGGTCAACCTGCGCGATTAGAACGTTCTGGACGAGTTCCACAACAAGACGAAAATCGGCCGGGGCAGCCGGAGGGGATACAGAAAAAATGAAATTTGACGAGTCGAGCAAAAAAAAAGTCGGCGGAGTGGACCACGTAAGTTTGCAGCATCAAATGACACACGACCTGGCCATTCAAGAGGGGAAGGAAGCGTGCTCTGCACGCAAGGTGATCGGAGAGCGTTTGCTGGCCTACTTAGACAAAGAAATAGGCACATTCGGTCGAACAACACCACGGTCCGCACTCAACTTTTGGAGGAACAAGATCAAAAACCTTAAACACCACTGACGGTCTCTAGACGAGGCGTGCGTGTTCATAGATTCGACGTCGCATCTGTTCGCCGATGCGCTGCCATTCGGTCGCCGGTCGAGCGCATACGCGCACCGTGGATTCGATTTTCGAATGTACTTTTTTTGTTCGTGCCCGTCAAAGTTTGCACGGCCGAACTGTCCCCATGATCCTGCGCGCCGTCCTCGCTTCCTTTCCGCTGGCGATTTGCGTCTTAGTGGTAGTGCTGGCCTATCGAAAGACGCGGGATCGCTGATTCAACTTCTTGAAACGCAGTCCGCTTTTCATCCGCTTGCAAAACAAAAGGCTGACCGTTGTCGTGGTGCGCGTCCGCAACGAACATCGTTCGCCCGCGAAATCCACCGCTGCGCCGGCGCGTAGGGAGTTTTAATTGACCGGCAGATATCAAATGTTCATCCTGCCAAACGCTGGAAATGAATGAAGTGCTAAAACAAGTGTCAGCTCATATCGAGTTCTTCGGATATTCGGTTCAATATGAGCAAGGCGTTCTAAAAGCCCAGCATACTACCAAACCTTCTTTTTCGGTTCACACCTTGGCAGGTGGAGTGCTCTTTCGCGCGCTTTTCACGCTGGGTAAGGGAGCGACTGATAATCGCGGCGAATTGCTAGACTTTCTGGATCGAGCAAACGGGATGACGATCGTTAGTCGATACCACACTCTTGAGCAAACTATGGCCATCGACGCCTGGTATCCCGCCAGCTACACCAAGGCCTCATTCGGAACATTTTTCGAGCAGTACCTCGCGGACATGCAAGGGCCGGGGACTGCTTTTCTGCCACTAACTAATAAACTATTCTCGTAGAATGCCCAAGGATCGACTTCGACTTACGCGCTGGTTCCTTTTTACGATCATGGCCTCAATAGTGCCCTTCGTTTTCCTTGCCTTTGGTTATAGATTGGCCAAGCACCCGGAGCACATTTGGCTCTTGTTCCGAAAGGGAGAGTTGCTGCTGGTTTCCTTCGGGCTGGCTGCGGTCAGTATCGCTGACGCGGCTTCATTTCGCAGCAAATACCGGACGGCGCAATTGTGGTGCCTGGTGTTTTGTCTTTTTGTGGCCGGTGTCGCCGCCGTAGGTTATACACTGGTCGCAGTGTTTGACGTAATTCGGTTTGAATACAATTCGGCGCTCGTTGATTTTGGCTCGATCGCGCTTTTCATTATGCTGATAATCTGTTCGGGAATTACCGCTAAGCATTCAAGAATATGATTTTACTGGTGACCATTTTATCTTTGGCACTGCTTGGCACGCTTGGGTGTATCGGCACGCTTGTCTACGTGAACATCAAGGAGCACGAAGCGAATCAGGTGGTGGTCACGGACATCCGAGATGAATTGACAAGAACGTATTGGCAAGCGTCGTGGCGGGCATTAGCCGAGGACGCGATTAACTCATCCGAGACCTACGTGCAGTTATCCCGCCCTTATAGAATTGCAGCGTCGATGCCTTCTCAACCCTATCCTCGTGCTTTGGCTTCTGTAGGCTAGAGAGACACTTTACCCGCGAAGATCGGGCCGTGAGGACCATTCCTTTTTCGACTCCCGCACGTACCGCCATTACAAAATGATCAGCCTCGATGTGTTGCTGACAAATCGCTCATAATGACTCCGAGGCTTTACGATTGTCGGATTATCTTACGACTGTCTGCGATTCTTTACAATTTGATGTCGACATTCCTTGCTGCTTGACGTCGATATTTATTACAACCTCCTAAAATTGAGCCGCATATAAGATTTCGAAGAGACCGGCATGCTTGGTGCTCTGTTAATCGGGTATGAAGTCCTCGCTTACGCTCTTACTCACCTTGACCGCGATTACCGCGTTTTTTGTCGTCCAACCTGCTAAAGCAAACCACGTGGTCCAGGCCGGACCGACGGTCGCGAACGTTCCCGATAGCGGCTCGACGATTTCTCTGCTTAGTCTCGCTTTGCTCGGCGCAGCCGCCTTGCGGCGCAAATTGCGTCGTTAGCCAAGTTTCGTAAAAGAAACTGAAGTTCAATGTTCACCCGCTGTGCGGCGGGATTGTGTGCAGCTGCATTGTCCCGTGCGGAACAATGACTCCCAAAGAGACCGATCCATTTTAGTGCGCGGCAATCAAAAACGATTCTAAGAGCGATTCTGTTAAAGCGGGCGAGCCGTATCGTAAAACGCTAGTACACGCGTTGGACTCCCGTACGCGCTGCAAACGTTTTTCTTCTATGAAAACAGCATGTCTTCTCTAGGCGCGAGCGTGGCGTGAGTACAATTTTCCGAATGCGGCATTTTTTGCTGAAATTTGCGACTCGTAATCTAGTCACAACTTGCCGAGCGCAAAAATACCTTGCGCCGGTGTAATTCCGCGCAAAAATGCCGCGGGCATGAAAAGGGCAAAGATCAAAACTGCGGTTCCACTTAGCGCCGGCGAACGCTATGTTGAATTCACCGATTCCAATAAACAACTCGATCGCGCTCGAAAAGCACTCGGTTTAAAGGAAAACGAAGCGCTGTTGGTGTTCACCGACGGAGAGAGAGAATTCGCGGTGGCGACTAACGTGCACTAAGGGCCTACCTGATCGAAGTAAACAGTCGATTCACCAGTTCCAGTACACTGAAATCCATGGCGGAGAGTTCCATTCAAGCTTTTTTGCCGAAGGGCGTGCAGCCGTATCCATTGTCGAAAACGAAGTAATGAAGCGGCGGCTGCGAGCCTGCACTAGGTGCGGAGAGGCGGTTCTTGGAGACCGTGCTGATTCATAAACACCGCGCCAGGTTAAGTCCCCGTTTGCCTGGCTCCTCCCCTCGCAGCGCGTTGCACTCTTACTAGATCGTAACTCTTTGTTGTCGCCAAAAACGAGCGTTAGTTTCAACCGAAAAGCTCCGGCTGCGCCGTCGGTCTTTGAAATGACGCGCAGGACAGTTTCGGACGCTCGCGCATTCGGTTGCGTTTGCAGGACACCGCGAACATCGAGGCGATTTGCTCGGCAAATATACCTTGCCCAGTCATGCGCCTGTGCCACTGAGAATTATTCAGCCGATCTCCGCGCAAATGGCGGATACGTCCCAACACTTTTTCTTTTCGATCCGGAAAGTGTTCCTCAAGCCAATGTTCAAACAGTGGCGCCACCGCCCACGGAAGGCGGACAACTGTGTATGCTGCAAACTGGGCTCCCGCTTTTGCGCAAGCGTCGAGGATCCTTGGAACTTCATGATCAGTTAGCCCCGGAATGATCGGGGCGACCATCACGCCAGTCGGCACTCCTGCACTGCGCAGTTGTTGAATTGCGTCAAGACGCGCGTGAGGCGACGACGTGCGGGGCTCAAGCACTCGTTGCAAACTCGAGTCCAGCGAAGTCACAGAAACGTTTACCGCCGCTGCATTGTGCATCGCCAGATCGCGCAAGAGGTCGATGTCGCGCGTAACGAGCCGGTTTTTTGTGATGATTGCTACGGGATTGCGAAATTTTGCGAGCACTTCGAGGCAACTGCGTGTAATGCGCAGCTTTCGTTCAACGGGTTGATACGGATCGGTCACACCGCTCATCACTAGCGTTTGTGGCTGCCATCGCGGCGACTCCAGTTCAGAGCGCAGTAAGTCCGCCGCATTTGTTTTGACCATGATTTTGCTTTCGAAATCGAGCCCAGCGGAAAAACCGAGATATTCATGCGTTGGTCGCGCGTAACAATAGATGCAACCGTGCTCGCAGCCTCGATAAGGGTTAAGGCTCGTCTCAAAGCCCACATCCGGGCTCGTGTTCCGAGTAATGATCGATCTGGTGCCGTCGATGAAATATTGCGTTCCGCGCCGCGGTCGTTCTTCCGTTTCATGAAGAACGTCGACGACATCGAGGTCATTTAGATCAATATGTAGCTTCTCGAAGCGATTTGCCGGACTCCAGGACGCGCCGCGTCCGTGAATGGCGGCGCGGCTTTGGGGAGTTTCCTGGAGGACAGGGCGGAATTTCTTCGCCATTCAATAAGTTCACATGAACATATCTAGCTGTCGAGCGAATCTTATTTTGCCTCAACACTCCATCACTCCATTCAGCGACGGCTGCGTGATTTCACTTGGAGTAGCGGAGTAATAGAGTAATCAGTTTCCGATCGCGAATACGCGCCCGGTCTGGAGGGGTGGCAGAGCGGTTGATCGCGCCGGTCTTGAAAACCGGAAGGCCGAAAGGTCTCGTGAGTTCGAATCTCACCCCCTCCGCTTTTGAAGTCTTGCTCCTATTCTTTCTCTGTGCCTGCTTTCTAATTTTTGATTCGGCCGGCGCCCAGGTGATCCGCGATTGCTGGTTCGCGCGCGATAAATCGCCAAACGAGAAAAGCGCAAGAAATCCCCAGGACAGCAGCGCAAATGACGTCCGAAAGGTAATGCGCACCGAGATACATTCGCGAGAGCCCGATCAGAATTGGGATGGCGAGACAGGCAAGACCGACGCGGCGACGGGCGAAAATTAAAACACCGAAAAACGCTGTCGAGGCCAGGACATGACCGGACGGAAACGCGTGATATTTCGTACTAAAACGCGGGCCGCCCCAACGGAGCTCTGATTTCACGGATGGGCGGGCCCTTGGAATCGTGCGTTTGATCAAGGTCCCAGCAAGGCCTGCAATGGCGAGTGCTATGAGCATCGACAAAAAAATGCGCATCCATTTTTTGCAGTGTCGCCGCCAGGCAATTCCTAAAAGAAGCAATCCGAGGACAAGATGCGAAGGCCAATCGCCATACCAGCTGACGTTACGCATGAACATGCGCATCGTGGGGTTTTGATGTTGCGCGATGAAATCACGAACCGCGTCGTCAAAATGGAATGCCAACGCGATCGTTATCGCCACTATGATGATTCCGATCAGCCAATAAAAAAGGGCGGCGCGCTTCACAAATAAGTTCCCGTCAGCATTTCCAACTCTTACTCTTGCTTACGCTCTTGCTCTTCATCGACGGAAAGCGAGCATGAGCACAAGCAGGAGCATGAGCAGGATAAACGCTACCGGCGGAAAATATGCGACACTATTTTTCGGCTGCGTCCTTTTCCACCTGACCGGCACGTGGAGCCTTCCCTTGATCGATCGTGATGAGCCGCGTTTCGCGGAGGCATCGCGAGAAATGATCCAACGCGCCGATTACGTCGTTCCTTATTTCAATAATCAACTCCGATTGGACAAACCTCCTCTCACCTATTGGGCACAGATAGCAAGCTATCGAATCTTTGGTGAGAACGATTTTAGCGCGCGATTTCCATCCGTGATCGCGGCTGGACTGATCGCTTTGGTGATTTTTGCATGGGGCCGCCGCAATGATAGCGCGCGAGTCGGCTGGTGGGCGGCGATTATTTTTACGCTTTCGCTTCAGACATTCGTTCATGCGAAAGCCGCCGTCGCCGACATGTGGCTCGTGCTGTTTATGACATTAGCACACTGGGCGGGTTATGAGTTGTTAATCGATTCAAACCGAAGCGCAGCGCGCCCGGCGACCTCGCGCCACCATCAAGCGGCCTGGTGGCTCATGTTTTACCTCGCGCTTGCGCTCGGTTTTTTGGCAAAGGGACCGATTGCATGGATACCCCTGCTCACGGTGGGGATAACAATTATCCGTAACGGAGACTGGCGGGTCGCGCGGGACTTTAAATTCCTGCGTGGAATTTTATTGATGCTCGCCGTTGTCGGGTTGTGGGGAATTCCAGCGCTGATTCGCACCCATGGCGAATTTTTCGCGATCGGAATCGGCCGGCATGTAGTCAGTCGGTCTTTTGCGACGATGGAAGGTCACGGAGCGAGTTCGTTTGGGATGTATTTGCTCCTTCTTCCATTCTATTTTGTAACAATCTTCGTCAGTTTCTTCCCGTGGTCGATCAAGTTGCCCTGGTTGATCCGCCAATTGCGACGACAAAAAAAGGCCGGGATTAATAATCCCGGCTACAGCGGCAACAAAATCGACACCTATCTGCTCACAGGGATCGCGATTATTTTTGTGATCTTCACACTGGTCGCAACGAAGTTACCCCATTATACGTTGCCGGCCTTTCCTTTGCTCGCGCTACTGCTTGCGCGTCACTGGCTCGAAGCAGCGGCAACTGAACAACGCAGATCTTTGTTCCGGACTATCGCTCTGAGCGCTGCGTGCGTTTGGATTGCAGTCGCTTTGATCATTCCCCCACTCATCGCTGGATTTTTCCCGGCGTATCAGCTTTTCCGCGAATCACGTGCGGATTTGCGGCCGAATATGCAATTCGCATCCGTTGAATTCGAGGAACCAAGCGTCGTGTGGTATTTCCGCAGTCGCATGCAGAGCTTTCTCACGCGGCTCAACAAAAAGAACGCAGTCGATTTCATGTCCAAGCCCGGCCCGCGCTTCGTGATTGTGCCAACTTCACTTGTCCCGGCGCTTTTCCCGAATACGCCCAGCGATTGGAGATTCTTTTCCACGCACGGCTTCAATATCGCGAAAGGTAAGCGGGTTGATCTGACACTCGCGCTAAAATCGGAGTGAAGCACATTGACGATTCAGCGATTTAGGATTTAACGATTTAACAGTGATCACATTCCTCGATGGCAAACTGGTGAACGCGTTGCCTACGCATGCGATTGTCGATGTTGGCGGTGTTGGTTACGAAGTTTTCATCCCGCTTTCAAGCTACGACCGGCTGCCACAACCAGGTCAGCCGATTCATATCCTCACACACTTGGCGGTCCGCGAAGACGCGCACGTGCTTTATGGATTCATGACGGCTGCGGAGCGCGATCTTTTTCGATTGCTCGTAAACAATGTAAGCGGCATCGGACCGAAGCTGGCACTCGCAGTGCTCAGCGGGATGAGCGTGAATAATTTCAAGGCAGCAGTCGTGAACTCTGATGTCGCGGCAATTTCAAAAATCAGCGGCCTCGGGAAAAAAACTGCCGAACGGATCGTTTTGGAATTAAAGGACAAGCTGGGCGTAGCGGCAGCCTGGGAAGCGGCCAGCGCTGCGCATGCGCCGAGTCCCGAGCAAGAGCAAGCCAACGAGGCAGTGCTCGCGTTGATCGCGCTTGGCTACAAACAGATCGACGCTCACAAATCGGTACGCGACCTCCAAGAGAGAGGCGAAGCGAAATCAACGGAAGAACTGGTCAAGCTTGTGCTGAAACGCATGGCAGCGGGAAGATGATCGAAAGTTGAGAGTTGACGGTTGAGAGTTGAGAGTTTGCTCAACTCGATGCTCGCACAATCTGACAGACTGAAGGCAATTCGCGCTGCCTTCCCGAAAGAAGGTCTTTTCGCGGAAAAGGCGTGGCTGCTCTCGCCTGACGCGTTTCCGGTCGAGAAAAAATTTGTCACCGAGCTGGAACAACTCGGACATCGACTGTTCGTTTTTCAACGCGCGTGCAATCAACTCTATCAGCTGAGCGTTAAGGGCAAGCAGCCCGCGTGGGTAGCGCGTTATCTTGATGCCGGTAAACCCAGAGAGCTCATTGAGTTTTCGCGGCGCAAAGAGATTCGAGACGATTTACCGCGAGTAATTCGTCCCGATCTTATTCTGACCGAAAAGGGTTACATCATCGCCGAAATCGATTCCGTCCCAGGCGGAATCGGTCTGACCGGATGGCTCAATCAAACGTATTCTGCATTCGATGGCGAGATTATCGGCGGCGCAGGTGGAATGCTGGAAGGCTTTCGGAGTGTGCTGCCAAATGGTGGCGACATCGTGATCTCGCAGGAGGCCGCGACGTACCGGCCTGAGATGGAATGGATCGCCGCGCGATTAAATGAGAAGACCCTGGATTCTGGACCCTCGATACTGGATAAGGCCGAGAGCGGCGTTTCTAGAAATCCAGCATCGTCGGCCGTGTGGCGTGTTGTAGCCGCTGAGAATTACGAACCGCACGACGAACGCGCCGTTTATCGTTTCTTTGAGTTATTCGATCTGCCAAATATTCCCGGAATTGAGAATATATTGCGAGCGAATGCCGAAGGTCACATCAGCATCACGCCGCCAATCAAGCCGTATCTGGAAGAGAAAATGTGGTTCGCGCTTTTTTGGATGCAGCCGCTGCGCGAGTTTTGGCGACGGGAACTGGGCGAGAAATACTTCATCAAGTTACAGGAAGTGATCCCCTACTCATGGCTGCTCGATCCGACGCCCCTGCCACAGCATGCGGTACTACCGCGCCTGGAGATTAATGATTGGCGCGAGGCAGCGAAATTCAGTCAGAAAGATCGCGATGTTCTTTTGAAAGTGAGCGGATTTTCACCGCTTGGCTGGGGCAGTCGCGGTGTCGCGCTCGGTGCCGACCTCCCGCATGCAGAATGGGAAAAGCGAATCAATCACGCACTTGAGACATTCGAATCGTCGCCCACGATTATGCAACGCTTTCACAAAGGCAGTCTTTTTGATCATCGGTATTGGGATCCCGATTCTAACGAGTTACGGACAATGAAGGGGCGCGTGCGCCTGTGTCCCTACTTCTTCGTCGAACCGGATCGCATAAAGCTGTGAGGCGTGCTTGCGACAATCGTCCCAGCCGATAAGAAGTTCCTGCACGGAATGAGCGACGCGATTCTGGCTCCATCGAAAGCAGTTTCTCCCCACGCGGCTTGAATTGAAACCAGGCAGCGTGCTTTCTGCGCATTGCCGACGATGTCTCGCCACGTGTACCTTTCGGTCCGCGGAATTTTGATCTGGACAACCTGTCAGCCGTTTTTCAAGACTCCAAACTATGAAAATCAGGATACAATTATTAATCACGACATTTGCCTTACTTTGCCTCAGCCTTTTGCCAGGAGTGGAGGCTGTGAGTCCACCACCAGACGGAGGTTATCCTGGCGGTAACACAGCGGAAGGGGACAATGCCCTTCTTGGTCTCACAACTGGCACATACAATACAGCCATTGGCTTTATTTCGCTCACCAGTAACGTCGGAGGCAATTTCAACACAGCCATCGGCGCTGGAACACTGCTTGCGGACACTGCCGGCAACAATACGGCTACTGGAGCCGGAGCGCTTCTTAGCAACACGACCGGTGACTCCAACACGGCCAACGGAACGTTCGCCCTCTTCGACAACACCGTTGGCGGAGGCAATACGGCCACCGGTTTTGCAGCACTCGGTAACAACACCACAAGCAGCTTTAACACGGCCAACGGCGCTAACGCGCTCCTTAACAACACTACTGGCGGCGACGGCAACACAGCCATCGGTTATCAGGCGCTCAATAACAATACCACCGGTAGCGGTAACATCGCTCTGGGCGCTTTCTCGGGCACCGGTATTACCACAGCCGATCAGGTTATCTGTATCGGCGCCGGCGTCACAGGAGCAAACGAGAACAACGGCTGCTTCATCGGCGAGATCTTCGGTGTAACCTCTTCCAACGGAACCCCCGTTTTCATCAACTCAAACCAGAAGCTCGGCACGAGCACGTCTTCAAAGCGGTTCAAGGAGGATATCAAACCGATGGATAATGCCAGCGAAACGCTGTTTTCGCTCAAACCGGTTACCTTTCGTTATAAGCAGAGCATTGATCCGGATAGCAAAGAACAGTTTGGCCTGGTGGCTGAGGACGTGGAAAAGATTAACGCTGACTTGGTAGTGTCTGACAGAGAAGGAAAGCCATACAGCGTGCGTTACGACCAGGTGAACGCCATGTTGCTTAATGAATTTCTGAAAGAGCATCACAAAGTGGAGAAATTGGAAGCGACGGTTGCGAGTCTTGTGGCAACCGTGAAAGAGCAAGCAGTGCAACTTCAGCAAGTGAAAACCGAGATCAGAATTAACAAGCCGGCTGTGAAGGTGGCAGGAAGTCATCCGTAAAGATTGTTCAGCGTGTAATTTAAAGCGTGCAAGCGCGCTGGCTTTGCCTCAGAAATGGAGCCATGAACATCACCAAAAACCTCGGAATGCTCCTGCTCGCGATCTACCTAATCCTCAGCGGTCTCATGGGACTGCTTGGTTTCAGTCTTGGGATTCTCATGCCTATCCTTGCGCTGGCAGCGGGCATTTTGATTCTCATTGGCAAGTAGGAACGCAGTTCGCAGGCTCCCGGTCTTCGCCTTCGATCCAACCGCAGGAACGCCCGCGATTCAGCAGGCGCTGGGGCGTGGCGACATTACCAACATCCTGACATCAAATCGCGATTGTATCGTTACAATCGAATCGGCCGGTTCTGCTGAAACAACGTCAGGTGGTGTTGAATCCGTTTCGCGTCCAGTGGAGGAATGTCCTTTATTGTCAACGCCTGGGCTGCGTAACGCGTCGCAGAAGCAAAATCACCAGTCTCCGCGTAGGCAGCGGCAAGTGTATCGATCATGTCTTCGTCCTTCCACTGCATGATACTGCACGCGGCCTTCGCGTCCTTGACCGCTTGTTTTCCATTCCGAAACGCTGGGTCAGGGCAAGTCGCCTGAAACCAGGCGCGCTCGCTCAATGCTCTGGCCAATGTGACAGGCCTAGGATGAAGGGAGATCAGATAATTGAATTCTTTTAATGCGTCCGCGTAGTTGCCAAGGTTCACTTTGACACTGGCACGCAACAGCGATGCTTCCACGCAGCCCGGGTATTGTCGGAGCGCTTCGTTACAGTCCTGAATAGCCAGTTCGTATTTACCCTCGCTTTTGTAAATCTGCGCGCGAACGAAGAGGGCCGGCCACAGCTTCGGATCGATTCGAAGTACTGCATCGACGTTTTGCTTTGCACCGACAATATCCCCATTTCTTAGCTGATCGCTCGCTTTGCCACATAATCTCACCGCCGTCCGCAGGTGAGCAGGGCCGGTAACAACGATAGGCACGTTTGCGTGGACAGCGGTGAGCGACATGATAATTGCAGTGAAGAAGGCGAGGGCTCTCATGGATGTCATTGGCGTTGAAGGACGCGATCTGTAATGGAAAGCGAACCGGATGGCAAGCAATCATAATCGCTTCCAATATAGTGGCGCCCGTCTAAGGTGCGTGGGGCATGCAGAGATCAAGCGACTCCGCCTACGCTGCTGGCGCACCTGCTAACGTACCGATCTCAGCAGTCACGCTGCGCAAGGTATCGTGGCGGCTGATCCCGTTTCTCTTTGTGCTGTACGTTATCGCCTGGCTCGACCGGGTGAACGTCGGTTTCGCGGGTTTGGAAATGAACGCCGATCTCGGGTTTAGCGCGACAGTGTTTGGCTTTGGGTCAGGCATTTTCTTTCTCGGTTATTGTCTCTTCGAGATACCGAGCAACATCATCCTGGAACGAGTCGGAGCGAGGCTCTGGATCGCCCGAATCATGGTAACATGGGGGCTGATCTCTGCAGGGCTGATGTTTGTGCGCACTCCCGCGATGTTCTATCTGCTACGATTCCTTCTCGGAGTCGCTGAAGCAGGCTTTTTCCCTGGCGTGGTTTACTATTTGAGCCTGTGGTATCCTACTAGGCAGCGGGCACGAGCGATTGCAGCTTTCATGACTGCAGTCCCTGTGACCGGGTTAGTAGGAGGACCGTTATCGGGAGCTTTGCTGGAGTTAGACGGCCTTTATGGGCTAGCTGGCTGGCAATGGTTGTTCCTGGTCGAAGGCCTGCCTGCAGTCATTCTGGGCGCAAGCGTAATGTTTTACCTTGATGACCGTCCCGAAACGACGCAGTGGCTGGCTCCGGAGGAACGCGACTGGCTCGTCGAAACCCTCGCTGCCGAACGAGGAGCGTGCCCGATCAGGCCGGATATCCGCGTAGCCTTGACCGATCCCACCGTTTGGAAGTTAGGGATCATCTTCCTTTTAGTCGCAGCCGGATTTTATGGTTACTCGTTCTGGGCGCCGCTTGTTATCAAATCGCTCACTGGTCTTGGTAACTTCGAGATAGGTCTCGTGCTAGCTGCTATTAGCGCTGTAACAATCATCGGCATGCTCGTAAATGGTTACCACTCCGACCGGACAAATGAGCGACCGATACACATCGCTGTGCCGCTGTTCGTTATGGCGCTCGGTCTTATAGGCTGCGCGCTTTTGGCCGACCCGATTCTTGCGATTATCGCGTTGGCATTTGTTCCATTAGGACACTGCGCGAGTTATGGACCGTTTTGGTCGATGCCGACTCAATTCTTTGCCGGACCTGCAGCCGCTGCCGGCATAGCTCTTGTCACCATGATTGCGAATGTGGGTAGCTTCGCGGGACCAACGCTCATCGGCGCATTGAAGGCACGCACTGGCAGCCACACTGAGGCATTTCTCTTGCTGGGAGGCCTGGCCGTCATCGCTTCGCTTCTTGCCCTGCGAACAGGTCCAGCGCGCTCACAGGGTAAAGAGGAACCTGCCTAAGGCAGGCGGCAAGCCGATACGCGCGCGCGTGATAGCCTCGCACATTGCCATCCGGCTTCGATGGGAGCCGCGACCTCTTCGCCAGTGCCGCGAGGTGCGGCGCCACGCTGACTGAAGGCATCCTGGCCTACGCGATCGATCGGTCGGTAATCCAAAACGCAAGGGCGTAGCAGATAAAGATCGAAAGTCCGCCAGCGATTCCAGAGACAACGGCTCCGCGCCACGATCCGAGTCGGAGGTTTCGCGCAAGCAACGCCAGGGTGATCGCAATCCCGACCTCGCCAAGGATGATGTACCAAGGCGTAAAAGAAATCATGCGGCAACCGCTGTACTGCCACCAATGAATTCGGCGTGCCATCTCTTCGTAGAACGGAATGTTGATTGCACCGAGCAGTCCGATCATGAGAAGGCCCCCGTTGCCGAACCGTTCCCACAATCGCAGTCCAATATATCCAAATTGCACCGCTACAACCTCCCATGCCAACGGCATCCAGAGCGGCGACCGCCAGATCATTGGACCGCCGCCAATGGAGTAGTCGAGCGTGCGCGTGTAATCGACCAGCCACGCATCGGCTGGAAGCTCAGCTAAGCCGACTGCGACTCCAAAAAGAAGAAATCGCCCAAGCAACATGTCGCGCCTAACGAGCGCAAACCCGACGAGCAGGAAATTGTCAACAATGTTGAGCGCCGCGCCCGTACGCCAGTCGGACCATGGCGCGAGCGTCAATAGCGACACCGCCGCGACGTTAATGACGATCGTCGCGATTACGACACGCAAACGACCGCGTTCAAGCGCACGGTCAACCGTATTTGTGAGAACTACGCCGCTGATCTAGCGATTCGCGTCTTGAACAGTCAATCTTGAAAGCTCAAAAAGCCATTTAACAAATCGACACAGCCTGACAGTAGGCTGGTCCAATGTTCTTCACGAATGCTGTCGATGGAGCTGGGCCGCCCTCGCCCCGCGAAGAAAATTGACCTTTACGACTTTTCCCTGTTAAGCCGATGCGGTGAAACGCCTCCTTTGGATTGATATTTCAAAGGGCCTGGCGATTCTGTTTGTCGCTTATTTTCATTTTTTCTCGACGTACTATCAGCACGGCGTCCTTCCGCCCGCCGATTGGAGCAACCTCGCCACAGGCGCGCTGACGATTCTAAGACTGGCTTGGTTCAAAGTTTCAGGCCTCGGGTTTCATGCCGTTGGTGTTTTCATCATCCTGAGCGGTTGGACACTGATGCAATCGACGATGCGACGTGCGGAGTCGGGCGCAATTGGATGGGGCACGTGGTATCGCGCACGGTTCCTGCGGCTTTACCCGATGTACTGGGTAGCACATTTGGTTTACCTTCTTTCGCCATTCGTCGCGCGACTGGAACCGGTGGACGACCGCATCATCCTGAGCCTGCTCGGCCTGCGCTTCATCGATATTCAAATGAACTTCATGTACCTCAACGCGGCGTGGTGGTACTTCTCCATGCTGCTCCAGTTATACTTGATCTTTCCCCTGCTTTTTCTCGCCGCGCGCCGGTTCGGGCCATCGTGGTTTCTGGTCATTGCGTGTGTCGCGGGATTTTTCGCACGCTACATGTTGCTTGTAGTCTGGAAGCAAAATGGCCTTTGGGTGTTAGGTGGTTTCGCGATCTGCCGCTTGCCTGAGTTCGCGCTCGGAATGTCGCTCGCGATGTGGCACGCGCGATCAACCAGTCGCGTGGAATGGTTTTTACTTCGCGGCGGGGGATTGTTTCTTGGGCTGATCCTCTACCCTGCGGCGCTACAGCTCTACGACGGTCTCTACCAATACATCTTCGTCGATTTCGCTACCGGCGCATGTTGCATGCTCGAAATCGTCGGCATTGCTGGAATCATTTCTTTATTCAAAGAACCGGCCAAACTTTTCGGTCTCGTGGGCCTGTATTCCTACGGCCTGTATCTCATTCACCAGCCTTACGTCATCTGGCTCGGGCTTCGCATTCGTGAAGTGCCGATTTGGGCATTCCTTCTGATCTGCGTACCAACTCTGGCTGCGCTTAGCGTGTGGGGAATGTTTTTGGAAAAGACAACAAACACGTTTGTAAACAGGCTCGTTTGGGCGAGAGAATCAGCGCACGGATCATAGAACCAAAGCTTTCTCGGGCGTTAAGACCGAACGCGTTGCACCAAACGAAACAGCGAAACTATGGCTCGAATTACAGGTTTGGAGAAAAACCAGGCTCCGTGGCATCTGCGCTGGTTCTATGGAGTGATGCGCAAAATGTTCGCAAAGGATCTTACTCCGGCCAAAGTGCAGATGCGTTTGCCGGGTCTCGTGTGGGGCGGAATTGCAATGGAAGCCGGTCTCGGCCGGAAGCGCCTCCTCTCTTTGCGTTATATTCAACTTGGAAAAGTCCGGGCCGCGGCACGGATCGGCTGTCCCTTCTGAGTACACATTAATTCTGCCGTGGGCAAATTGCGCTTGGCGCGTGCTGTCATTTTCTGTTCAGTTCTCCCTCGTGATGTCATATTTCTTCGTTCGGATGCCTACAGCTGCCTACAGGGTATTCACCGTCCCGAGACGTGGCCAGATGCATAAAAAGTAGCACTACGGCACATACTCCTAATGTGGCAGATATAACGAGAGCGATGCTTAAAACAAAAATGACGAATCCCTTCTCTTGGACGCTT